>Ga0233425_10007395_pt1 | contig 15473 bp, 18 predicted proteins | sample Watercolumn_Towu_2_FD_181712 | JGI IMG/M metagenome (GOLD analysis project Ga0233425, IMG submission 181712) | Freshwater microbial communities from Lake Towuti, South Sulawesi, Indonesia - Watercolumn_Towuti2014_140_MG | ecosystem: Environmental > Aquatic > Freshwater > Lake | place...
AATAATAATTTTAAAAGTTGTGCAGAATGTAAAGAATATAAAAATGTAAAGGGATGTAAAAAATTTAATAATATATTTTCAAAGATTTTTGCTTTAATTTTTGGTTCTAATAGGAAATGGTGTATTGATAGAATCAGAGAAGTGGGATATCACAATTTTACAAAAGAAATGGCTCTTTCTAAAAATTACAATGGTAAAGGCAAAAAGTAATTTGTATTCTGGGACTTTTTTTTGAGTTAGTCTCTGACTAGACTTATGCCTAAAAATGGTTGATCGTCATCATTTACCCTACCGTGGCGCAGGTGTTGTAAGCATTCCTTAGCAGGTAATTTATGATTTAAAAGCTGTTCATATTCTTCAATGGTGTGCTGTCCTGTTTCCTGTCCATGTTCGTACAATATAGCACGATTTGGTCTTATAGGACATTTTTCTCTTATTTGTTGGATAGCTTGATTTATTTTATACATATCACCCAAGTAAACAATGATGTTACCGATAACCGGGAGCATTAAAATACATCCTTTTACTACATTTTTTATTCCTAATTGTATTTCAATATAGTTGCGTTCTTTGTTATCATTTTTGTAAAAATAAAGAGTGGTATAGCCCAAAGCGTGTATTGAACCGAACAATATTTTAGTAAGTCCCGATATTATGCCCACTACAGGTATGTAATCAATATAGGTGAATCTGTTGTAATATGTATCTACATGTATATCCACCTGTATTGGTCCCGGTCTGTATAAAAGGACGAAGCGCATGTCCTGTCTTGCGCCGTTGCTGGAGATAAACTTATCAGTAAACATTTTTTTCTTTTTGTAACCAATAGATGTTAGAAAAAGTAGGAAACAAAGTCAATTTGAAGGAATTTCTATACTTAAAGCATCTTCTATAGCTTCAGCTAAAAAAGTAACATCCTGTATTCCATAATTGTGTCTATCACGTGTACCGATGAATATTTTATTTCCTTTGGGGCATTGATTGTCATCGAGCAATGCTTTTGCAAGAGTGGCATCACGTAATATCACTCCATCATCTTGTACTATGGAGCTACTATCGTGGATCTCTTCGTAGTCCTGTGAAGAATTTCTGATTGTTTGAAAGATAATTTCTGGAACATGTAATTTTTTCGAAGAGGCGGCAGTCTCCATATTCCATCCTAATAATTTCACTAAAAATCCCAAGGGACGAAATAAAAGAGCATTTACTTCAGTGCTTAAATCTGAAAAGGTTCTGCTTTTTACAAAGACGTATCTAATGCTATCTGTGTGCAGCTCGTAGTTATTTAGAGCATCACCTTGAACACCCCCGCCGATAGAATGGCCGTATCCGATAATTTGACGAGCTCTGATTCCATGTTCTTCATCTTCTAAAAGTTTTAAAATGGCCCTATGTGCTTTTGCCATAGCTTGTCTATTGGGAAAACCTGAACTATCATTTACTCCAGGATAATTGAAAAGGATGGCATTACTTTCTATTCTTTCGATAACTCGTTTAAAATCATTATAAAAGTACCCGCTGTTCAACATAGATTCGTAGCATTCTCCATTGCCACCACAAGCAACTGTCCATCTGCCATTATTGAAAGTGGATTCTTTACCAACGATCATGGCGTCTATATTGTAGCCATCCACCATAATATTTATGCGTTTGTATCTCCATCCTTCTTCATTCTCTAAATTAATGTTAGAGCGATTGAATGGGCAAAAGACTGCTGCGGGTACAATGGCATATCCTACAATGGCGTGTAATAGATTATATATTCCTATTGGAAAGAAGATAATTGAGAATATTTGTTTAGCAATACGCATTGTTTTTGATTCTGTGTTATATTCATAAGAGGGAAGCAATTTTTTTGCTCTAAATTCGGTGCGTGTATTTTCTAGGTAATTGGGGTCATTATAGAAGGCGTGTTCGCCTGTTAAAATTTCGCGAAGATTGTTTTGTGGCATAAATATATCCTTATTAAAATTAAAAATAGGACATTGATTTTGTTATAAACGTTTGATTTTGTCAACTAAGGAAATAATTTATCAACTAATTAATTTTTTTTTATTAATTTGTAATGTGTCTTTTGGATTTTAACATAGGGGTAATTTGATGACTTTTAAAATTCTCATTAAACATCTATTAATGTAAGATTTCTTATGTAACAAAGGAAAATTTTTATGCCAATAAATATTGTGGTAGGTTTGCAATGGGGGGATGAGGGTAAGGGTAAAATTATTGATATCCTCGCAGAAAAATCTGCTCTTATTGTGCGTTCTCAGGGAGGAAACAATGCTGGTCATACGATCAAGGTAAAAGAGGAAGAATTTAAATTTCACTTGGTACCATCGGGTATCTTATATCCTCATACACGGTGTTATATTGCTGCTGGAGTTGTTATGGATCCTGCATCTTTGCTCAAGGAAATAGATTTTTTAAATAATAAAGGAATTATTACTAAGGGAAGATTATTTATTTCTCCAAGAGCACATGTTATTTTCCCTTATCATTTTGCATTAGATGCAGCTGCAGAAGAAGGTTTTGGAGCAATTGGCACGACGAAGAAAGGTATTGGTCCGGCTTATTCCGATAAGGCACTGAGGGTAGGAATAACTCTTGGCGATATGTTGAGTCCTTCTTTTAAGGAACATCTTTTTCATAATGTAACTTTAAAAAATCGTATTTTGAAAGATATTTACAATAAAACCGAACTTTCTTTCGAAATGATCTATGAGGAATATAAGAAGTATGCAGAAAATTTACGTCCCTATATTAATGATGTAGAGAGAGAATTGGCAATAGCAATAGAAAAAAAAGAAGAAATTTTAATTGAAGGAGCACAGGGTGCTCTTTTAGATATTAATTTTGGAACATATCCTTTTGTAACATCATCTAATACTATTGCTGCAGGGGTGTGTGCTGGTGCGGGTATTGGCAAAGCCGATTGTGTTTTAGGAGTTTTTAAGGCCTATTCAACGAGAGTAGGAAATGGGCCTTTCCCGACAGAATTTTCGGAAAAAGAGAGAAAACTTTTTCCGGACAATGTTACTTTAAGAGAAGTTGGAACAACAACGGGAAGACCAAGAAGATTGGGATGGCTGGATCTAGTATTGTTGAAATATACTGCAAGGTTAAATGGTGTCACTTCTTTAGCCATGATGAAATTGGATATTTTAGATCAGGCAGAAGAGGTCAAAATATGTGTTAAATATAAACTGGATGGCAAAGAGATAGATTATGTGCCTTTTTTAGCTGAGGATTTACAAAAGGTAGAACCTGTATATGAAACTATCCAAGGATGGAATACATCTACGAAAGAGGCAAGATTAATTTCTCAACTTCCTGAGAAAGCAAAAGTATTTTTACATAAGGTAGAAGCTGTTTGTAATGTTCCTTTGCAAATAGTCTCTGTGGGAGCAGAAAGAGATAGAATCATATGGATGAAACATGCGGAATAATTTGGAAATAGATAGTCCGAAACATGTAGCTTTGATTATGGATGGCAATAGAAGATGGGCGAAGAAGCGTTGCATGCCAATAATGAATGGGCATCTTAAAGGAGCAGAGAGGATATCTGAGATTTTAGAAGCAGCTATAAAGCTAAATATTAAAGTAATTACTGCTTATGCTTTTTCTACTGAGAATTGGTTACGCCCTAAAGAGGAAACGAATTTTTTATTAAAACTTTTAAAACTTTATTTATTCTCGAAGTGTGATCTCATGAAAAAAAATGGCATTAGGTTAAATGTCATCGGAGATGTTGCAAAATTTGCATCCGATATTACTTGTATTTTACAAGATACTTTGCAAGAGACAAAAGAGGGAGTAAAATTGGATTTTGTTTTAGCAATAAATTATGGCGGACGTGATGAAATATGTCGAGCCACTCGCAAAATTTTAGACGATTATGATAAAAAGAAAATAGAGAAAGAACAGGTTACGGAGGATTTTATTCAAAGTTATCTTGATACTGGTAGATGGCCGGATCCCGATCTTATTATTAGAACAGCGGGAGAAAAGAGACTGAGTAATTTTCTTTTGTGGCAGAGTTCTTATAGTGAATTCTATACCTCGGAAGTGCTATGGCCTGATTTTAGCGCTCGGCATTTTATTGAGGCGATAGAAGAGTATAAGAAAAGAAAACGTAAGTTTGGAGAATAAATATGACAGATTTTTATAAAAGGTTTTTATCAGCCTTCTTTTTTATCATTATTGTTTTAGCTCTGATTGGTTTTTCATCATTTGCTTTTTTTAGGTATATTATTGCTCTTGTGGTAATAGGCCTTTCTCTTTTAAATGTTTATGAATTTTTACTGATTATGGAAAAGAAAGGGAAAATTATTTCTTTTCCACTAATGTTTACAGCAGCCAGTTTATTTCCTTTATCTTTTGTCTTTGATAATAAATTACCGCTATTAGTAGCACTTGGCTTTTTCTTGGCATCTTTTTTAATTAATTTTCAAACGATTAATGGTGCTATTGAGCGTATTTCATTAACTCTTTTAGGTTTTGTTTATGCAATCATGCCTCTTGGTGTGATGTATGCTATTTTATATTCATCAGATGAAGGGAAGATGTGGCTTTTATATCTTCTTGTTGTGACAAAGATGTCGGATATAGGTGCTTACATTGGAGGTAAGCTCTTTGGTAAAAGAAAACTTATGGAGAATATTAGTCCTAACAAAACGATAGAAGGAGCGATTAGTGGCTTTTTATTTTCCTTTATTTCCAGCTTATGTTTTGTAGGGTATATTGGATTTACTCAGGCTATTTTCTTAGGTATTATTTTATCATTATTAGCACAAATTGGAGATCTTTGTGAATCTCTTTTAAAGAGGGATGTGAAGATTAAAGATAGTAGTAAATTACCGGGACTTGGTGGTTTTTTAGATGTTTTCGATTCTTTAGTATTTAATGCTTTTTTCCTCTACAGTTATTTGATATTTTAATAGGTAAAAAAGATGATTATAACGATTGATGGGCCAGCAGGAAGTGGTAAGTCCACAGTTGCGAAGATGGTAGCGGATGCTCTTTTTGTAGAATATTTTGATACTGGTGCTATGTATCGTGCCTTTACCTATTTTGCTTTGAAGCATAATGTGGATTTTGATGATGATAAAGCTTTAAAAAAACTATTGAGAATGTTTTCTTTTGACATTGTTACGGAGGATATTGGTAGACGTTATTTTGTGCAAGACGAAGATGTAACTGAGAAAATTCGCGAGACTATTATTAACAAGAAAGTATCGCATATTGCAGCTAAGGGATTTGTTCGTAAAAGTCTTGTGAAAATACAAAGAGGATTTGCTAAGAAAAGAGATGCGCTATTTGAAGGGCGAGACATGGGATCTGTAGTTTTTCCTAAAGCTAAATATAAGTTTTTTTTAACTGCTGATCTTAATGTGAGAGCTTTAAGACGTTATAAAGAAATGGAGGGGAAAAATTTAGAAAAAAAGATTTCTCAAGAAGAGATTTTTGAGGATTTGAAAAAAAGAGATACTTATGATAGTAACAGAAAAATTTCTCCTCTTATTTGTCCCAAAAAAGCGATAGTAATTGATACTTCTAAAATGTCAATTGAAGAAGTTGTTACATTTATTTTAAGTAAAGTGAAAAAGAAAAGGCAATCAAGTAAATTATATCATTTTTTTCTCTTTATTTTACGGTATTTGTTTAAGGTATTTTATAAAGTAGAAATACATGGTGTTGAACATATAGTTAAAGGTGGTGCTATTATTGCCGCCAATCACACGTCTTTTTTTGATCCTATTATTGTTGGATTGAGCTGTCCTGATGAACTTCATTTTTTAGCACGTTCTTCACTTTTTAAGAACCGATTTTTTTGTAGGTTAATAGAAGCATTGAATACGCATCCTTTAAACAGAGGTGTTTTGGATAAAGGAACATTGAAAAAAGTTGCAGGGATCATTAAAAGAGGTAATAAAATTTTAATTTTTCCTGAAGGTACACGTTCCAAGGATGGAAAACTTTCTAAGTTAAAAGATGGTATAGGATATATAGCCAACTATGTTGGTTGTGATATTGTACCTATATATATTCATGGATCTTATGATATTTGGAGTAAGCACAAAAAATTTCCAAGATTTAGGGGTAAGGTAATATGCTATTTTGCATCTTCTATAAGACCTATATGTGGTGTGGATCATGAAAGAGAGAGAGCAAAAACTGTTACTGATCGGGTTTATAAAAGTCTTGAGGCTTTGGAAAGGCATGCGGCCAAGATGAGTCGAACATCCACCGGGAATCCCGACTAGAACCTGAATCTAGCGCGTCTACCAATTCCGCCATGGCCGCATTCTATGATAGATTATCGCTCAAAAAACTTTGTGGTAGTTTTTGTGTATACAAATAAAAATTCACCAACAATAAAGCGCAAATGCCCAATAATCCCGTTGAAGAAAAGAAGACAGCAATATTCGGTGAGAATAAGAAGTTACCTATGGAACCAATGGATACAAAAAAGCTGTAAGTGGTAGCAGGCACTATTAATGATCTTCCTTTTATTCTCATGTAGACCATGAGTGGCGATATAAGAACAGCAATCATAATAGTCTCAGGTATTTTTAAAAAAATATTTTCCAGATCACCGAAGAGAAGAGGTGCGATACTCCATAGGCTAAATAAAATGCCTGTATAAAGTGAAGCTATCCAGAATCCTTCTGTTTTTACTTTGTTTAATAAGTATCCGCGCCACATTAATTCTCCTCCTAACATCACGCAGAAAGCGGTAATTAATCCATTTATGATATTGCATAGGACTAGTATGAAAGATATGAAGATGAGATTAAAGCTCATGGAGTTGAAAATGATGATATTTGGCATGTATAATTGCATCATGTTTACTATTTGATATTCTTTTATTAATAAACTGATTGTGATTGAGATGATTAGTATTACTATTGGGAAAAGTAGATTGAATACAAAGTAACGATTAGGTTTATTGAGTATTGGCAAATTTATATTTTCTTTTTTAGCTAAAAGGAGAGCTATTGTGCCGAATATCCATCCATAGATTATGAGTATTGCCAGGTAGATGAAACCTGTTATATGTATGGTTGAAGAATTGAAAGAACTTTGAGCTATTTTATGTAAAAACAAGAAGATAAAACTAAAAACTATCATGATAGTTAGCAATAATGAAAGAAGTTTTGTTAATCTCACAATATACTCCTTTTGTGGAGACTTTTTCATTTTAGAAATATTATTCTTAAATGGCAAGAGGGAGAAAGAAGAAGTGGAATATGAATTGTAATTTTTTTTCTTAACCACTAAAATTTTGTTAAAGGTAGGAGGATCTATGTCTGAGGTAATTTTACAAATTACGAAGAATAATTTTGATCAAGAGACAAGTAAGGGAATAATTTTGATAGATTTTTTTGCTGAATGGTGTGGTCCTTGTCGTATGTTATCGCCTATTTTGGAGGACATAGCTAGGGAATTTGGAGATAAAATAAAAGTTGGTAAGTTAAATATTGATGATGATGAAGATATTGCGATGCGTTTTTCTGTTACATCTGTTCCTACGATGATTTTATTTAAAGATGGTAGAGAACATAAGAGAATAATTGGATTAAAAGATAAAGAGGCGTTGAGGAAATTTATTTTGTCAGTGGTCATATGATAGGGAAATTTTTTTTATGGTCTATTTTGTTATTGATAGTTGAAGGAGTATTATTGACATATCATATTACTTTACCTCCGTGGCTACATTGGCTTGGAAAATTACCTGGTGATATATGGATTAAGCAAGAGGATATTATTCTTTATTTTCCCATCACTTCTGCGATGTTGCCGGCCTTTATTATTGCTTTAATTTTTTCGATGTTTTCGAGAAAACAGAAATAGTAATATAAAAAGTCCGCTTACACTTAAGATGAGATAATCTCCGAGTAAAGAATAGAGTGTGGGGTAGCTGGCTAATGGTACATTGAGTAGCAGTAGTCCGTTTTGATTTTCCTTTTTATCTAATATGCTTATAGTTTCTCCGAAGGCATTTATTCCTGCAGTGATACCTGTATTACATGCTCTTATTAAAGGGAGACCATTTTCTACAGTTCTAATTTTTCCTAAATCGAAATGTTGTTTTGGTAATTTAGAATTTGGGAACCAGGCATCATTTGATATGTTTACTAGTAATTGTGCTCCTATATTACGATTGTCGTGTAACAAATGACCAAAAGTTTCTTCGTAGCATATAGATATGGAAAAATTTGCTATTTTCCCTGCGAATATCTTATTTGTTGAACCATGTGTGTACGCTCCTGTAATACCGAATTTGGCTGCTAGATTTTTTACCCATGAGAAGGGAAAATATTCAACTATTGGTAATAATACTCTCTTTTCATAACTTTCTATTTTTATAGTATTAGGGTGGTAAACTAAGGCAGCATTATAATTCTCTTTATCCATTCCAATTATGACATCGGCTTGAAAGTAATTTGCGATAGATTGAGCGAAGAAGTTATTAGAAACAACATTTTTGGTCGGATATATTTTATGATTCTTCGCATTGTCAATTGTTTTGTTATCTATTGTTACAATAGGCGGGAAAAAAGTATCTAAAGTGGTTAAAGCATAATTTAATGGGAAAAACTCTTGGTTATACTGCAAAGGAACAGCGGATTCTGGTAGTACGATTAAGTCGACTTGTTTATTTTTTAATTCTGTTGAAAGAAGAGAAAATATTTTTTGCCATTGTTCATGGGGTGGAATAAATTTTCTGATATCATACTCTGGCATAGGAGTACGTTCTTCTGGTGTAAGTGCTGTTTGAACGAGTGCTGCTTTTAGTATTTTTGAGTGAGTATTATTTATGCTTTGGTGGATAAAACCGAAAGCAAATGGAACAAGAGATAAAAAGCATATAAAAGGTAATTTTTTTACATCTTTATTTATTAACGCCTGATAAGTGATGGTATTTATGAGAATTACAAAAAATGACAACAAGTAAACTCCACCTAGTGAAGCTAACTGTAGTGAGTAATGATTATTAGTTAGATATAATCCTAAAGGGTTCCAGCTATAGCCACATAAGGGCCACAATCTTATCCATTCAAAAATTGTCCAGATACTAGCAGCGGCAGCAGCGGTAAAAATATTTTTGCTTTTTTGTGAGGTTACAAATAGGGTTAATAGAGCGAATTCAAGCGCTGTACTTACTAATATTGAACCATATATTATTAATATGTAATTTGTTTGGTATTTTGTTGATGTCATCCAAGAGAGTTGTACTGCTTGTAGTATTGCGAAGAATAAGAAGGACAAATAAAAGATTTGCTTTTTATTTTTAGCTATATTTTTTATAGCATACCAACAAAGTGCAAGTCCGATTGTTGCGGCAAAATATCCTAAAAAAGGCACCCATGCCGGTTGTCCAAAGGCGCATATTATGCTGCCTAGTAGAAGCAAAAAGTAATTTTTTTTCATTTTTTTACTTAGATCCGAAGGCTAAAACATATAACAATCCACCCATTATAGCGATATTTTTTAAAAAAGTGGATAATTCTATTGTTTTTTCGATACCCATGGAGAGCCAGAAGGCATGGAAGATGATAGTTGTTGGTATGAAAAATATTAATATCAGAAAAGCTCCGAGTCTTGCTCGTATTCCTAATATGAGCAAAAGTCCTCCTAGAAACTCGCAAGCTATGATGACGATGATAATAGTTGTGATCCAGGGTATTAATGATGAAAATATTGGTTGAAGAGATTCGAATTTATTTAGGTAGGAATTCCAATCGTTTAGGGCGGCTAAAAATTTATTTTGAGCTTCTTCCCAATTAATAATTTTATTTATTGCTGACATGATGAAGAAGGCGCCTAAGAAGAACCTGCCTAAGAAAGAGCATGTTTTTTGCATTTTGCCCATAAGGTGAAACTCCTGTTCTATCTGTAGGATAGCAGGCGGGCTTTTTTTTGCCAACACATTAACTGTAACAATAATTATATTGTAAAAATATTTTTATTATGTTAAACAATAATTAAGTGGCTAGTTTTTGAAAACAAAACAATTTAAAAGGAGAAAGGTATGGTAAAAAGCAAGAAAACAGTAAGTAGAAAAAATTTAAAGAAGCTCGCTAAGAATTAAGCTCTTACGGCGCAAGAGCTTAATAGAATTGCAGGAGGCTTCTTGCCGACGGGACATAATGTTTGGTATGGCGCTAGGGTTGATCGGCTTGGTAGTGACGGGAATTTTTTTCGATGACTAGCTTGCAAGACATTGATACAACAAATTATTAACAACCATGTTGTAAAAATATTTTTATTATGTTAAATGATAATTGCAGGTTGTTATTTGTTTTACTAATGCAATTTTTAATAAGGAGAAAAATATGGCAAAGTGTAAGAAAACAATAAGTAGAAAAAATTTAAAGAAGCTCGCTAAGAATTTAGCTCTTACGGCGCAAGAGCTTGATAGAATTGCAGGAGGGAGCTTCTTGCAGGCGGTACATGATGATTTGGATCGCTCTGTATCTGTGCGGCTTCTGCAATGACTAGCTTGCAAGGCGTTGATAAAACAAACTGTTAACAACCGTGTTGTAAAAATATTTTTATTATGTTAAATAATAATTACAGGTTGTTATTTGTTTTACTAGTGCAATTTTTAATAAGGAGGAAAATATGGCAAAGTGTAAGAAAACAATAAGTAGAAAAAATTTAAGGAAGCTCGCTAAGGATCTAGTTCTTACTGCGCAAGAGCTTGATAAAATTGTGGGAGGAGAGCTAATCATTGACATTAAGCCCGGTGCACCTGGTTACCGTTCATAAAAAAAAGGAGAAAAATATGGCAAAGTGTAAGAAAACAATAAGTAGAAAAAATTTAAAAAAACTTGCAAAAGAATTAAATTATACTGCTCGTGAACTTAATAAAATCGCTGGCGGCATTGCAAGGGGAGAGTTTTTTGATAAGCAGCATCGTCACCCTGCTAATGATGCTGATTTTGTTAGATACATTTAACTTAACTTGTTTCATCGCTTTATGTTAAAATAAAACGATGAAACAAAGTTTTTGCGACCATCATATATTAGAAATTTTTGAAAAATTTCAAGAACAAAATAGCCCCTTGGATGGCTTCTTAAATAACTATTTCAGAAAACATAAAAGTTTGGGAGCTCATGACCGTAAAAATATCGCATTGACGGTGTATGGTATTATTAGATGGCAAAAACTTTTAGATTATCTTTTAGAAAAACCATCATGGGGAAAAAGAATTTTTGCCTTTAAAAATTTTTCATGGCAAGAATTTATCAATAATAGTTCCATACCACTAAATGTGAGAGTAAGTTTTCCAGAATGTTACTTTCAATTGTTAAAGGAGCACTACGGAGAAGAGCAAACAAAAAATATCTGCCTTGTGAGCAATCAACAAGCACCCGTGACAGTTAGAGTAAATATTCTCAAAATATCAAGAGATCAACTCTTTAGTAGATGGGAAAAAAAATATGAGGTCAAATTAACGGAAAAATCTAATGTCGGTATTACTTTTTTGAAAAGAGAAAATTTTTTTGGTATGGACGAATTTAAACAAGGATTTTTTGAGCTACAAGATGAAGCTAGCCAGTTAGTGGCTATGTTAATAAAGGCCTCTTCAAAACATCAAGTGTTAGATTTTTGCGCAGGTTCCGGTGGCAAAACACTAGCCTTTGCCCCATATATGAAAAATAAAGGACAAATACATCTCTATGACAATAGACCATTTATGCTAATGCAAGCTAAAAAAAGATTAAAAAGAGCGGGTATACAAAATGCTCAACTTATTTTGGATAAACAAAGATTACAGAAAATAAAGGTCGATTGGTTGCTATTAGATGTCCCTTGTTCTGGATCAGGTACTCTAAGACGTAATCCCGACAGTAAATGGCGATTTTCTTTAGATTTTTTAAATAGCCTTGTACAAAAACAAAGAGAAATTTTTAAAGAGTCCATTAGCTTGTTAAAAGATGGGGGAAAGATTGTCTATTCCACATGTAGTATTTTACCACAAGAAAATGAAGAACAGATTAAGTTTTTTACACAAGAATATGGATTAAAATTAGTGAAAAATCCCTTCTTTACATTGCCAGTAGAAAATGGTATGGATGGCTTTTTCGGAGTTGTTTTGGAGAAAAAGTAATTTTCTTTATCTTGTGCGAATAAAACATTTGGGTTTTTGGTAAATTATTGGCTTTTAAGAATTTATAACGATAAATGGTAAGTTGCTTTTGGTTTAAGTCATTTTTGTGTATTATTAAAAGGCAAAAAGTAGTTTTTATATGAGATTTATTTTTGGTTTGTTGTTGTTTCCCTTGCTCTTGTGGGCTATGCCCAGAGAAATATCACAAGATGCTAAAATAAAAGTAAATAATGCCATACTTGCAAAAGTACATGAAACTACCATTTCTGTACTAGATGTAGTGAAAAGAATGGATTATATCTTCTATAAAAGTCATCCTGAGTTTGCAAATTCCATGCAGGCAAAATACCAATTTTATAATGCTTATTGGAAAATGGTTTTAAATGAAATGATAAATACTGAACTTATCCTTGCCGATGCAGCTGCTAAAAAATTACCATTAACTGATGGAGAGGTCAGAGAAGAAATAGAGACACGTTTTGCACCTAATGTAATGGCTACTTTAGCAAAAATGGGACTTACCTACGAAGAAGCATGGAAAACAATTAAAACGGAAATGATAGTGATGAGAATGAATTGGTATTATGTACATTCTAAGGCTATGCAACAAGTGACACCACAAATGGTGAAAGAATCTTACACAGATTACTTGCAACAACATCCAAAAGAGGAAATGTGGAAGTATCATGTCATTTCCATAAAAACAGAAAAAATAGAAGAAGCACAAAAAGTATATGAATTACTAAAGGGTAAATCTTTAGAAGAAGCAGAAAAAATCGCTACTTCTTGTGCATGTTCAACACAAATATCAAAGGTTTATGAAATTGAAGGAAAAAATCTTGCGCCACTTCATAAAGATGTTCTCATGAAAATGGAAAAATTGCAGTTCAGCCAACCTGTTTTACAAACTTCAAAATATAACAACCAACCAATGTACAAATTATTTTACTTGGTAGATTTTAAGAAAAATACACCTGCATCATTTGAGGTTATGGCCGATAAGTTAAAAGAAGAACTTTTACAAAAAACAGCTTATTCTGAATCAAAAAAATACATAGAGAAACTTAAAAGATTTTATGGCACAGATGAGAAGGAATTATCTTCTGATTTCATGCCTTTTGCCCTGGAATAATGTTATACAAACCAACTGTTGTCCTTGCTTTTTTAAATGAATTAAATAAGCGGCCCAAAAAAAGCCTGTCACAAAATTTTTTAGTCGATGGCAATATTGTTAAAAAAATTACTAGTTTTTGTGAGCTTAAAGAGGGAGAAATAATTTTAGAAATAGGTCCGGGCTTGGGCGTTCTTACTGAGAGTTTTTTAAAACAAAAAGCAAAAGTGATAGCTATAGAAAAAGATATCGCTTTAGCTAAAGCTTTGAAAAGATTAGATTGTCAGCTTTATATCGGCGATTTTTTCGATATAAATCTCAAAGAAATATTACCAGAGGAAAAAATAAAAGTGGCATCTAATTTGCCATATGGTGTTGCCACCATGATCATTTGTTCTTTGCTCACTATGGGAGAGAAATTTTCAAAGATGATCTTCATGGTACAAAAAGAGGTGGCAAAAAGAATATGTGCTAGTCCTAATAGTAAAGAATATGGCTTTTTGACTCTCTTTATAACATTCTTTGCAACACCAAAATATTTATGTGATGTCTCTTGTAATTGTTTTTTCCCAAAACCGAAAGTGACCTCTACGATCATTAGTCTTGAGCCCAAAATTCCACCTTTTAAAGAAGGATATGAAGAGTTTTTTTTGTTTGTTAAACAACTCTTTTCCTATAGAAGAAAAATGATTGCCTCTTCTTTGAGGAAAATTTATGGACAGGAGAAAACCAAAATTGCCTTTTCAAAAGTAAATATTGACCCTAAGCTGCGAGCAGAAAATTTGTCTTTAGAGGATTTTATAAGATTATTTAGAACATTTTCTTAAACAAATTTTCCGTCTTAGCAAAAATTGTTGGCTGTACACCACTTTTGGCAAAAATAGGCTGTTGTAAAATTAATTCTTTTTCGGTGGTTTCTATCCATACCTCCCCCACTTTTTGATTTTCCTCTATTGGTAAAGAGAGATTTTCCCTCCAGTGCACAAAGGCTTTTAATAAAAAATCTTCAGAAGGATAAATGTTCACAACTACATCATCTTTTAAATAAGCATTCAGAAATGTTTTCCCACCTCGTATTTTGCGTTTAAAATTAGTTTCATTTTTCTGTAGCACCACCTTTCTAGTAAAAGGTTCTTCAAAGGCTTTTTTGAACAGCTTTTTTACATCTTTGTAGCGTTGTTCCGAAGTTTCACAACCGAATACAACAGCAATCAGAAATCTTCCGTCCTTTTCCGCTGCAGCAACAAGTGTATTTTTAGCTTGCGAATGATATCCAGTTTTTATTCCAATAGCATACGGATAGTAGTGCTCTTTATTTTTTAAAAGAAGACCATTAAATTGCTTTATGTATTTTGCCGGTTGCATGTTAGTTTTAGGTCTATTTGCACTAGTAGATTTAACGATTTGACGAAAGAGTGGTAACTGCATAGCTCTTTTTGCAATTAGGGCCATATCATAAACGGTTGTAAAGTGGTTAGGATGATGTAATCCATGAGGATTACAAAAATGTGTATTTTCGCAGCCTAGTGTTTTTAAATAGGCATTGAGTTTGTCCATAAAATGAGGGATAGATCCTTCTTCATTTTCTGCTAAGACATTAGCTGCATCATTACCAGAGCAGAGCATAGCCCCATAAAGCAAAGCTCTCATCGAAATCTTTTCTCCTTTTTTTAAGTCAAAAGAAACGCCGCTCGGCTCTAACCAATAAGCAGGATAAGTGTAATGACTCTTTGTTTTTTCTTTAGCTGTTACATAAGTTAAAGCCTCAGAAGAAGCTTTAGCTAAGCGATCAAGATTCTGGCCTTTTTCTAAGATGTAAAGCGCTGTGGCTATTTTTGTTGTGCTAGCAGGGAAGCTTTTGTCATGTGCATTTTTTTCGAATAGTATATGTCCATTTTTACCGTTAATTAAAATAGCTGATTTGGCCTTAATTTCTAATTGTAACTGCTTGGCATCTAAGGATAAGGAAGCACAAAAACAAAAAATGAAAAATAAAACTGTTCGCATAATTACCATCCTTGAATTTATAAATTTATCATGTTTAATTATTTTTTAGAAGCATAGGTGTATAAAAAGATATTGAAGGTAAACAACATAGCATAATAAGCAGCGTAACGGGCAATTTATGTACATGTTGACCCCCTGAGGTTTCCATTTTTTGTCTGAACAGTGCATCCAAATCATAGACTGGGAAGTGCAATACTGCTGGCGATATTTTTGGCCAGTCTTCCAAAATTATT
>Ga0233425_10007396_pt1 | contig 15467 bp, 13 predicted proteins | sample Watercolumn_Towu_2_FD_181712 | JGI IMG/M metagenome (GOLD analysis project Ga0233425, IMG submission 181712) | Freshwater microbial communities from Lake Towuti, South Sulawesi, Indonesia - Watercolumn_Towuti2014_140_MG | ecosystem: Environmental > Aquatic > Freshwater > Lake | place...
TCACCAGGGAAGGATCCAGCATATACGGGAATTTTTTAACGTTGCCCAGGTTCAGCATCAGGCAATAGCAAACGATCAGCGCCACCAGGCCGTTGACAAGAATACCGGCTGTTTCCCGCACGAAGCCCGATGCCTGTTGTGGCTCTTCGGGGGCGCCAGGCCTGTGCGTGATGCCAAACCGCGCTTCCAGCCGGTCGATCCACGCAGAGGGCAGCAGGCCGATGAGCGTCACCAGGCCGATGATGTAGAACAGGCCCACGTAGAGCGTGCCGGCAATGCCGATATGCAGAAGAGCAATAGCAATCACGCCCGCCAGCCTGATCCTGTAATCGGTCACAGGGAGCACCATCAGAACAGGGGCCAGCAGCTCCAGGTAAAATACGACATGGGTCAGGGCTTTCATTACGCCGGGATACTGATAGAGCAGGGTTCCCAGCGGCATACGCAGCTGATCGAGGCTCAGGGCATAATACAGCGCTGTGCCTTCGGAATGCCATTCGGCATGGGTTTTCAGCAGGGCTGAGAAAAAGTACACGGAAGCGACGAGGAGAATATAGCCTACATTCGCATAGGAAAAAGAGCGATCGGGATAGGAGGAAGGCTTGCCCGAATAGCGCTCGCCCCAGGGCAGAAAAATACCCCAGAGCAGGATCAGCCGCAAGAGGTCGTCGCCACCCTGCAGGATAAAAGGATTCCTGTTTTGAAGGGATGTCAGGAAAGCCCAGCAGATGAAGGTAAACAGGCGCGTCCGGTAGCCCCGGATAAGCAGCACGATGCAAAGCGCGTTGAGCAGGAATAGCAGCACCTGCCACCAGAGATCGCCGCTCAGGGCATGGAACGAGAAGTAATAGGGATTCCAATTGTATACTTTCAGCACCCCGATCGGCAGAACGCCTTCGTCTGTAAAGAAAGCCCTGATGGAAAGGCTGCGGATGAACAGGTCGACCAGCAGCACCAGGCCTACGCCGATCCGCATGAGCGACAGCGCCCGCGTATCCAGCGAATAGGCCTTCCTTAGGTAAGCGGTTATGTGGTGAAGGGTGTTCGTAGAGGCTCGGAAATAAAAAAGCTCCCACGATCCGTCGTGAGAGCCTTAAAATTAAATGCTTTTTTCATTATAAGCAACCTACCTGTCCCGAAACGGTTACCGTAGGGAAGGCTGAGCCCGATTGCAGGCAGGCAATGTTAGAGAAGGTGCCGGTGATACTGCTTCCGGAAATGGTGACAACAACGCTGCCGGCTGCCGAATACCAGGTGGTGCCTGTTGGCTGTCCTGTCGGATTGGTCACTGTCATAAAGGCTTTGCCGCCGCCTGATAAGGCCGCTGAGCTGCTTACCAGGGCGTAAGTGCCCGCTGTAGGAGGTGCCGAAAAACAGATAGAGATGGAAGTTCCGGTGCTGGTATTGTTTACCGTTAAGCAGGTCTGCCCGGAGCAGCCTACGCTCGACCAGGTTCCGCCCAGACCAACGTTGCTCATGCTGGAGTTTTGGTAGGCAGTCGCTGTTGTAGCTACGGTGCCTGTGGTGGTTACGTTGGTAATGCTCGGATTTCCACCGGTGCCGCCTTCTTCTTTATAGGTAGGAGTGATAGCGCTGCTATCGTTTTTTGACTTGCAGGAAATAAAAATAAGGCTTCCCAAAACAAGAACGGAAAGCGTGGATAAAATGAGTTTTTTCATTTTTTGGATTTTTATACTCAAATGTATTGCTTTTCGGTAATATTAACAAATACTTACACTCAGTGGTTTAACACATTGAATCGTTAATAAAATAGTTTCCCCTGTTTAACCATCTGTTTCAGCCTGACACAGGCCCGGTAGCGGTCCTCTTCATACTCCTCGTAAAGCCCGTTCAGGGTCAGGAGCACGTAGGCAGGGCTGAGCTCATCCGCCCATTTCAATAAGCCCTTTGGATAATTCACCCCCTTGGTCATTGCCAGGTCGATATCCTGTGCCGAGGCAATTCCCAGGTACAAGGTGTCGCAGGCTTCGTTGATGAGCATGCAAAGGATCCGGTGAAGAATGTATTTGCCCAGCTGCTCATCCTTGACCGGCTTGGGAACATCGGCGCCGTCGCGGTAATCGTAAAAGCCGCGTCCGGATTTTTTTCCAAGGAACCCGGCTTCCAGCAGGCGCTTCTGGCTCAGCGACGGTTTGAAGCGGGGGTCGTAATAAAATTGCTTCCATACCGTTTCCGTCACCACATAGTTCACATCATGCCCGATCAGGTCCATCAGCTCGAAAGGCCCCATTTTAAAGCCTCCCAGCTCGCGCATGGCCCAGTCGATGGTGGCCATGTCCGCAATCTGCTCCTCGCAGATGCGCAGCGCCTCGCTGTAGAAAGGCCTCGCCACGCGGTTCACGATGAAGCCAGGCGTGTCCTTTGCCATTACGGTTACTTTGCCGAAGCTGTTGATGAGCGCCTGGCAATGGTTGGCCACCACCATGTCGGTGGCAATGCCCGGAATGATCTCCACCAAAGGCATCAGCGTTGCCGGGTTAAAAAAGTGAATCCCCAGCACACGCTCCGGCCGGCGGCATACAGAGGCAATAGAGGTAATGGATAAAGAAGACGTGTTGGACGCCAGCACGCAATGCTCGCTCACGGTTTCTTCCAGCTCCCTGAACACCGATTGTTTCACCTCGATGTTCTCTACTATGGCCTCGATTACCAGTTTGCAGGGCTTCAGGTCCTCTATAGACCCGGTAAAGGAGATGAGTCTGACAATGCTGTCGGCTTTTTCAGCGCTGATCTTTTGCTTTTCCACCAGCTTTGCCAGGCTGCCTGTGAGGTTGGACTTGGCGCGTTCGAGCGCCGCGGCGTTGGTGTCGTAAACCAGGGTTTTATGGCCTGCTGTGGCAGCTACCTGTGCAATGCCGCTGCCCATCGCTCCGGAGCCTACGATGCCGATAATAGAATCTTTGGTAAACATAGAGGTTATTTCTGAATGATGATTTTTTTGGTTTCGTTGATGCTGTTGCCACGCAGGGTAATAAAATAACAACCGCTGCTAAGTGCCCTGGTGTCGATGCTTGCCTTGTGCAACAGCTCATTGCCAGTAGCCAGCTTATCGCTTTGAAGGATCTTGCCGCTCACGTCGCAGATGCTGTAGGTGAGGATACGGTTGTCCTGGTTAGCAATCAGCAGCATGACCTCATCGCTGGCAGGGCTTGGGTATACGGAAAAAGCTGCCGCATTTGCCGTGAATCCTTGCGTTTCATTCGTGCCCACCGACGATTTGTAGCCGTTGTCGCCATCCAGGATAAAGATGCCGTTCTGCATATCGCAGGCAATAATGATCTTGCTGGGCAGGTACGGGTAGGCGCCCCAGTTGCCGCTGTATGCGTTTCCTGCAAAATTATCATTCGTGCCATGTTGTGGATACGTGTCGAAATACCCATAAACGTTGACATTCGACGGGTTGAAAATATCGTATAGGTAAAGGCCGTCCTGGTAGGTGCTCATCCAGCACCACCTGTTGTTCATGATGTACGGATTGTGGGCGGTGGCTCTCAGGTGCGAGCGGATGGTATCCACCAGGGTGATGTTGTTGAAGTCGGACACGTCGATCACCTTGGCAGGAAGGCCCGCCGGCACCTCATCCGCAAACACCATCGTTTTCCGGTCGTCGGTCTGCCAGGAGCTGTGGTTATAGCCATTATAGGGATAGCCGGTAAAGCTCTGCATCTGGGCAAAGGTATTGGTTGCCGGGTTGAACTTCAGAATAAAAAATCCCTGCCCGCCGCAGGAGGCATATACCGTATCGTTTCGTACGAACATGTCGTGCACATAGGTGATGGCGGGAATATCCTGCGAGAGCTTTCTCAGGAGCACCGGGTTGGCCGGGTTGGCGAGGCTGTATACCCTCATGCTTTCCGTAGGCTGGTTGGTGCCTGCGGGGGTGGGGCCTCCGCAGTACAAGCGGTCCTGGTCCACAAAGATGGTGTGGCAACGCTCGAAGTAGGTTGTGCCGTTATGGATCACGTGTACCGAATCGGGCAGGTACTGCATGTCCACGATCTGAAAGGTATTGGGCGGTGCATCGTCGCTTACAATGTAGCAGTAATTCTGGTAGTTCTTGATCTCGCGCCAGGTGCAGCCGGCATGAGCGGCCATCACCGAGTCCCTGATGACCGGGTTTTGAGGATTGCTGACATCGATGAAATAGGTTTTACTGCTGGTGCCCACAATCGCATATTCCTTGTTCTTGGAAGCCTGGTACCAGCCCCAGCAGCCCGAGTACTTCCGGCCGTCGTTGCCTGTGTTGTCGGTTTCTGGATTGATGTGCGAGAGGAGGTTGATGTTGAGGCTCGGATAGCTTTGTGCCCTGCTGATGTGCTGAGCGCCGATCAGGCAGGCCATAAGAACGAAAAGCTTTTTCATATCGTGAATTTATAAATCACAAGGTACGAAAAAAATCATTGCCGCCTGCTTACAAAACACAGGCTTTATTGCCTTTTCAATACCTGATCCCTGCCAGCTTCATGGCATCGAGCTTAATGGCCGAGTCGAGCGGGATCTGCAGGTCGAAGGATTTTTTGGTGGCTTTTTTCAGCATCACCGGTTGCTCGCGGATCTGTTTTTCAAATTGCTTGAGCTGCCTGGTTTTTTCCATGCGGGCATTGTAGGCCGCCGGGTTGGTATACATGTCGTAGGCATCTTCGATGAAGGTATTGGCAAAAGCCCCCAGGTTACCGTCCGAGTAGAGCAGCATGATCACCTGGTTGCTTTCGATGTTCTGCTTCAGGTCGAGCTGCCAAACTTCCACACGCTCCTGCGGATTGGGGTTAGGAATGATCTTGTTGTAATAGTACCAGAACTGTCCGCCGGCAAAGCAGTTCTGCCCGACGCCCATGTATACGGGGCCATACCAGTAGCTGTCGGAAATGGTGAGCACACGTGTTTTGTTTTTCGCCGTATCCTGCTCGAACAATACTTCCGGGTAGGCCAGCTTCATGTTCTGCGGAGGATTTTTGTACAGGTTCATGCTCTTCAGTACATCGGCATCGCGGCTGCGGGCCGTATCCACCACCTCGATGTTATTCCATACCATATCGGGCAGGTCGCAGTGATGCAGCTTTTCGATATGGCCGATGATGGTATCCACCGCCAGGCACTCGCCGTAGAAGCTCCAGTGATGCCCGAACTTCGGGAACAGCGGATAGGCCACTTTTGGCTTTAGCTGCTTGAACCAGGCATTGAGGTCGAGCACATTGATGTGGAGCTGCCTGCAGATGCTCACATAATCCGCGTAGTTGGTATGCGTTATTGGGTGTTTGTATTTATCCTCAATCTGCTCGGTGCAATATGCGCCTTTGCCCGGCGCAAGCACCAGCAGCAGATCTATGCCTTTTCGCTTCAGGGAATCCTGTACCACCTTTGCCTTTTCCAGCTTTGTCTGAATGCGCTGGCGACCGATGTAGTCATCGCCGAAAGCCGAAAAAATATAGCCTTCGCTGAATACGTAGTTTTCTTTGCCGGACACAAAGCCGTTCACACGCAGCTGGTTGAACAGGTCGTAGTAGAGCTGGTTGTTGAGGCGTACAAATAACTCCTTGAAGGCCCAGTGGTCGTTGTTGTAATCGTCTTTCAGGCTTTGGTATTCCCCACTGAACCATTGCTCGGATTTGAAAAGGGAGTCGGGGTTGACGTGGTTGATCACGAGCCCGGTCAGGTGCGGGTTCTTGTCTTTTTTGACAAAGCCTTTCAGCATAGGGAAGGCCAGCGCTGCGAAAGCGATCACTACCAGGAGGTTGTATGACTTTTTCTTTTGCATGCCTTAGAATCTGAAATAAATGAAAGGGTTGAAATCGAGCGCCGCAATATAGCTTAACGAAATGTAGAAGAGCAGGATGCTGCTGCCGAGCAGAACAACATGGGAGGTTTGCGTGTGGTTTTCGCCATATACCCTGGCCTGGAGGCTTTTGGTGAAGGCTGTGCAGGCAAAGAAGGAGAAGAACGCTGCCAGGGCCAGCGAAAAATAGAAATCATTGTGAAGGGCAAATTTACCATCGAAGAAGCTGAAGCTGAACATGGCTTTTACCACGTGGTTGGCATAATCCAGGTCTTCGATGCGGAAATAGACCCAGCCCACCACGACAATTAAAAAGGTGATAAGCGTTGAAACGATCCTTCCTGTTTTGTCATAGACCCTGAGCAGGAAAAGACGCTCCAGTACCAGGAAGAGGCCGTGGAAAGCTCCCCAGATAATGAAATTCCAGCTGGCGCCGTGCCACAGGCCCGAGAGCAGGAAAACGATGAACAGGTTGCGGTACAGTCTGGCCGCAGAGCTCACGCGGTTGCCGCCGAGCGGAATGTATAAATAGTTCTTCATCCAGCTGCCGAGCGTCATGTGCCACCTGCGCCAGAACTCGGTGATGCTGCCCGAGAGGTAAGGATTGTTGAAATTTTCCGGCAGGCGGAAGCCCATGATCTTGCACAGGCCAATGGCCATATCGCTATAGCCGCTGAAGTCAAAATAGATCTGGAAGGTATAGGCCAGTGCACCTACCCAGGCTGCCGCCGTGTCCATCTGGCCGATGTCCAGCTTAAACACATCGTCGGCCTGTGAGCCGATGGTATTGGCGATGATCACCTTTTTGGCCAGGCCGATGCAAAAGGTGTAAAAGCCGCTGAGCTTTACATCGGGCGTATAGTTCTTTTCGCGGTCGGTGATCTGGTCGGCAATATCATGGTAGCGCACGATGGGGCCCGCAATCAGCTTGGGGAACAGGAGGATGTAAGTCTGATAGTGCCAGAAGCTTTTCAGCGGCTTATGCACGCCCCTGTATACATCCACCACATAGGTTACGCTTTCGAAGGTGTAGAAGGATATCCCGATCGGCAGTACGATCTTCAGCCAGGTGATCTCTTTCATGCCCATCGCTCCCAATACCGCATTGATGTTGTCGATGAAGAAATTGGAATACTTGAAGTAGAACAGCAGCCCCAGGTTCATCAGCAGCGAGATCACCAGCAGCTGCTTTTTGGCCCTGCCGGTTTTGGCCTCGTGCATGTTCTTCACCAGGATAAAATCGAGGAGCGTGGTGCCAAGGATCACAAAGATAAATTTAGGGCCTCCCCAGGCGTAGAACACAATGCTGAACAGAAGGATGCAGGCATTTTTGAACTTATCGGGCGTGAGGTGGTAGGCCAATAAGAAGACCGGAAGGAAATAAACTAAAAACGTGATACTGCTGAAAACCATGTGTCGGAGTTATGGATACAGAAGCTTAGGCTCTGATATGAGGGATCTTTTTTATGCTGCCATCCAGAGCATTATTGGTATTGTTTTTCGTAATAGTGTGTGTAGGCGCCTGAGGTCACATTGGTCAGCCACTCTTCATTGGCCAGGTACCAGTCGACGGTTTTGGAAAGGCCTTCCTCGAACTGGAGCGAAGGCTTCCAGCCCAGCTCTTTCTGCAGCTTCGACGAGTCGATCGCGTAGCGCATGTCGTGGCCCGCGCGGTCGGTCACAAAGGTGATCAGCTTTTGGTTGCAGCCTTTTTCCCTGCCGAGCTTCTCGTCCATCATATCGCAGAGCAGGCGGATCACGTCGATGTTGGTCCATTCGTTATGCCCGCCGATGTTATAGGTCGTGCCTGAAGCCGCCTTGTGAAAGATCACGTCGATCGCTCTGGCATGGTCTTCCACAAAAAGCCAGTCGCGTACGTTTTCTCCTTTTCCGTATATTGGCAAAGGCCTGTTATGCTTGATATTGTTGATGCACAGCGGAATGAGCTTCTCCGGGAAATGGTATGGCCCATAGTTGTTGGAGCAGTTCGAGATCACGCAGGGTAATTTGTAGGTGTCGTGGTAGGCCCTCACAAAATGATCCGAGCTGGCTTTGGAAGCCGAGTAGGGGCTGTGCGGGTCGTAGGCCGTGGTTTCGGTAAACAGGCCTGTGTCGCCCAGGGAGCCGTATACCTCGTCGGTGCTCACATGGTAGAACCTCGTGAATTTGGAAGCGTCCGCCTTGAAAAGCTCCTTAGCCGCATTCAGCAGGTTCACGGTGCCGATCACGTTGGTGTATACGAACTCCAGCGGGTTGGTAATGCTTCTGTCCACATGGCTCTCGGCCGCCAGGTGAATCACCGCGTTGAAGCGGTGCTCCGCAAATAATTTATTGATGAACTCCGCATCCACAATATCGCCTTTGATGAAATGATAATTAGGCTTGCTTTCGATGTCCTTTAAGTTGGCCAGGTTTCCGGCATAGGTCAGCTTATCCAGATTATAAATGGTATAATCCGGGTACTTGTTTACGAATAGCCTCACCACGTGTGAGCCGATAAAGCCTGCGCCTCCTGTAATTAATAGTTTCATTTCTTTTATCTTGCAAAAATCGTTACGAATATACGAAACTCCCCGTGAGATTTTCGATTTTGTGAAAATATACAAGGGGGCTTGTTTTTTGCTCCGATTCGTACTTTCTTCTTGTCCCTTAAGGCCCTTATTTCCCCCGTCCCTGGATGACGATCAGGGTGGTGTGGATCAGGATCTTAAAATCCATGCTGAGGCTCATGTTCTCGATATAGAGCAGGTCGAATTTCACGCGGGCCACCATCTGGTCGATGTTTTCGGCATAGCCGTATTTTACCTGGCCATAGCCGGTAATGCCCGGCCTTACCTTGTGAAGGTGCACAAAATGCGGTGCATGCACCACGATCTGGTCGATGTAGAACTTCCGCTCCGGCCTCGGGCCTACGATGCTCATGTCGCCGATGATCACATTATAGAACTGTGGGATCTCGTCGAGACGCACCTTTCGGAGAAAGCGCCCCAGCCTGGTGATGCGCGGATCATTTTTGCTGGATAATAACGGACCGCTTTTTTCGGCGTCCACATTCATCGTTCTGAACTTGATGATGTTGAAGGCTTGCCCGTCCTTGCCGATGCGCTCCTGCCTGAAAAATACCGGGCCCTTGGAGCTGAGCTTTACCAGGATGGCAAGCAGCAGGTAAAGCCAGCTGAAGGTAATGAGCACAAAGAGCGACACGCTCACATCGATGAAGCGCTTGACGGCCTGCTGCCAGTCGGGCATCACCTGCTGGTTGATGGTGATGAGGGCTGTATCGGAAATAGAGTTCATTTTCACCTGGCCCGAGAGGATGTCGTACACATCAGGAATGATGCGGATAATGACCCCAAAGTCGTTGAGCTCGTTGATGATCTTTTCCAGGTATTCGTGCTCCCAGGATTCGATGGCGATGAGGATTTCCTCCACCTGGTTGTCTTTCACGATCTGCTTGAGGTCCTTGTATTCTCCCAGGTGAGGAACCTTGTCTTTGAGCTGTTGCGAGAAGCCGTTTTTCTCATCGAGGTGGATGAACCCTACGAATTTATTGCCGCTCGATTTGGGGCTTCCGGTGATCTCCTCATACAATTTCAGGGCCCGCTGGTTGCTGCCGATGATCACCGTATTGAAGCCGATAGTGCCCTTGTTGATACGGTGAATGGTGATGGAGGACAGGATGAAGCGGAAAATGGCCGTGAGGAAAAAATGAAGCAGGAACAGGACGAAATACACTTTATAATAGGCCTTGTAGCTCGAAACGAAATCGTCGAGGAGGATGGCAAAGAAGATAAAGGTCACACCGACGACAGAAGTGGTAAAGGTGTGGGCGATCTCATTGATCCGCGATTTCCTGAAAATATTCTTATAGATCCCGGTGAGGTAATAGGTAAGCACCCAGCCAAAGGGCAGCAGGAGCACTCCCAGGATGTACTGGCTGTCGAAGATCTTTTCGGGCAGCATCCCGAACTTATCGGGCTCAATGTATAATTTGCGGTAAATGTAAAAGAGCGTCCATGCCAGGGCGGCAGACAGGTAATCAGCGAAAACGTATTTGAATGTCTGTAACTGTTTATTCACTAAGGTCTTACCAATCTGAGGTTATCTAAATAAATTTCGGCATCAGGCGCACTGGGCTGTTTGATAGCCTGCACAAAGACCTGGTAGGAGGTGTAGGTAGGCTGCGTGCTCACCACGGAGGTGAGGCTGATGTACACCTTATTCCAGGTGCTTGTAGGCCTTAAGGTCAGCGCTGGGCGTTGTTCCGTGGCGCCGCCGATAACCCCTACCGTTATTTCATGGTTGCACTTATAGTCCATTTCCAGGTACACATCCGAGCCGCCTAAGGGCAGAGCCAGTGGTGTGCTGGTTTTCAGCATCGCCTGCGGCTTGGCGTCGGTGACGGTCATATAAATGGAATTGCCGCTACCGCTCCACACCTTAGCCGGATCGGAGATCATCACCGGGGTAATATCGCCGCTGGCCTGGTAGTAGGAGCCGCTGGGGAGAAAGGGATCGTCCTGGATCTGGATGCCGGCTCGGTATTCGAACGTCGGGACAATGGTGTAGGTTTTCCCGGCCTCAAAGGTGCCGTTGTAGAGGTAAGGATTGTAAAAGGTGTATGGTAAGCGCGTTCCTGCAATGCCATTGTTGACGATGCCTCCGTAAAGCCTCACGCTGGCGCTTCCGCTGTTCATGATGGGCATCACGCTGCCGATAGGATAAACTCCCTGGAACTTGTCGTCTACATACAGCCAGATATCCGTGATCTTATGGCTGTCGGCCATGCTGCTTAAGGTGGAGGTTACCACAGCTTCGTTGACAACGATAAAAGATGCGGCATTCGATTTTAATTTTTCCTTTTTACAGGAAACAAGAACGCTGAGGGCCGCCGCGAGAAACACTGGTAAAAATGCACGCATATTAATAAGTAAAACGCAAATATAACCTTGTTATTGTATTTGATTTCCTAAAAATCAGGTCGGAGCCGCTTTTTTTTCCTGGTCGTTAAAAACCGGGCTTTCAGGCTAATGAAGCATTGATTTGTAGCTCTACCTCATGCACCACCCGGAGGGCGGCCTCGGCATCCTTCAGGCTCACCATTACCGGCGAGTTGGTCATGATGCTCTGGTAGAACGATTCCAGCTCCATTTTAATGGCATTGACTGGGGTTCCGGTCACGTATTTTTCGATGATCTCAGGCTCGCCGGCCTGCTTTTCGGTGATCACCTTTTGCACCAGGGCCGTTTTGTCGAGCAGGTTGACGGTGATATAGGTGTTTTTCTGGAAGATCTTCACCGAGCGGACATTCTCCGGCGCTACGCGGTTGGCTGTTAAGGTAGCCACGAGCCCGTTCTCAAATTCGATGCGGGCATTGGCAATATCGGCGGTATGGCTCACCACGCGGGAGCCGTTGGCTGAGATTTTTTTGATAGGACTTTGGGTGATGTTGAGCAGCAGGTCGATGTCGTGGATCATCAGGTCCACCACCACCGACACATCCGTGCCGCGCACGTTGTACCTGGCTAAGCGGTTGGCTTCAAAGACGATAGGCGTTCCAATGAAAGGCTTTACGGCCGTAAAACCCGGATTAAACCGCTCCACATGCCCTACCTGTATGGTCACGTTGGCCTCGTTCCCCAGCCGCATGAGCTGCATCGTGGTTTCATAATTATCGGTGGCCGGTTTCTCCAGGAAGACGTGCTTGCCTTTCCGGATGGCTTTTTTTGCCAGCTCAAAGTGGGTGGGCGTGGAGGTGACGATACTCACCGCCTCGCAGCTGTCGAGCAGCTCCTCATAGGAGCTGCAGGCTTTGGTCTGGTACAAAGAGGCCAGCTCGGTGGTTAGCTCCGTATTGAGGTCGTATATCGCGGTAATCGTAAAATCGGGGATTTCAGCCAGCAGTTTTAAATGAATTTTCCCCAAATGCCCCAATCCGACGATTCCAATGTCCATTTTAAATTTTTTTGCCAAATATAAGCTTATATTAAAACCACATTGTTAAAAATGAATTCAGAAGCCTAAAAAAACAAGCGGTATTATCTCTATTTTTAAAAGCCTCCCCGTACCTAATTTTCCGGGAGCCAAAAGAGATGATCCTATTGAAGGTAAATAAAGAAGATGAGTACCTGTATCAGGGAAAGAGAAAACGTTTGGTGGAACAGCTGAAGGAGAAAGGAATTACCAATCAGAACGTATTGAATGCCATTTTAAAGATCCCGCGCCATTTGTTTTTTGACCAGTCGACCGAAAGGCCGGCCCTTTTGGACCATGCCTATTCGGACAAGGCGCTGAAGATCGGCGCCGGGCAAACCATTTCGCACCCCTTCACGGTGGCCTTCCAGACCGAAAAGCTGGAGATTGTGAAGGGCGATAAGATCCTGGAGATAGGGACAGGCTGCGGCTATCAGACGGCGGTGCTGCTGGAGATGGGAGCGAAGGTGTTTTCGGTGGAGCGCCAGAAAGAGCTGTACGACAAAACGAAGATCTTCCTGCCTTTGTTGGGCTACAAAGGGGCTAAGCTCGTATATGGCGACGGCTACAAGGGCATGCCGCAGTTTGCGCCTTTCCATAAGATCATTGTTACCGCGGCAGCGCCCTACATTCCGCAGGACCTGCTGACCCAGCTTTGTGTAGGAGGTATCCTGGTGATCCCCTTAGGGGAAGGCGAGGAGCAGGTGATGAACGTGATCGTGAAGCGCTCGGAAACGGAATTCGACAAAAAGACCTTCGGAAAATTCAAATTTGTGCCGATGCTGCAAAATAAAAATTAAGCAGTATACTTTACATGGCAATAATCTTACATTTGTCAGCGTTAGGTATCGGATCAAAAACAAAACCCCAATCTCTATGAAAAAAGGAATCTTCGCCGCAGCCCTCCTCCTCGCTGCTAATGTCATCACTGCCCAGGACCTCACCTCACGGAAGGGCCATCCTATTCTGCCCGAAACGGGCGATTGGTGCATAGGCCTCGATGCCACTCCTTTTTTTAATTACCTCGGGAACTTTTTCGGTAAGGGGGGGTCCACGACGGTGACCACGGGCACCGTGCAAACGGCTTCGCATTATACCAACCAGGCTCCGGGCTGGAATTTCCTGGCCAATAACTTTACCATTTCCGGAAAGAAATTCATTGATCCGAAAACGGCCTACAGGGCTGCGGTGCGCCTGGGCTTTAATAATGTGACCAAAAAAACACAGGTCGACGACCGCTCCATCACGACACCGCCGGTGTATCCGGCTGTGCCGTTCCGGGTCGAGAATTCATGGAAGCAATCGTATACCAATATCGGCTTATCGTTCGGAATCGAGAAACGCCGCGGTAAGACCAGGCTTCAGGGCTTTTACGGTGTCGAAGGCGGCATCGGCTTTTCCAACGGCTCCAATACGTACAAGTATGGCAATGCCTTATCTACCAGCTCCAAAAATCCGGTGAGCGTGGATGTGGTGAACGATGCCTTTGTGGCAGCGGGAACAGGCACCACCTCCGTGAATATTACCAAAGATACCTATAACAACGATGCCAGGATCCTGAAACAAAGCTCGGGCCTGGGCTTCGAGATAGGGGCGAGGGGCTTTTTGGGCGCCGAGTTCTTTATAGCGCCTAAGATGTCGGTGGCCGGTGAGTTTGGCTGGGGCATTGGCTACGGCGCTTCGGGCAAGGCCAAATACTCCCTGGAGAGTATCGGCAATAACGGCACCGAGCTGGTGGTTGGGCGCCAGGAGATCAGCGGCGAGAAAACGAGCAAGTTCTTTTTCGACAACGATAATAAAAACTCCATCTTCGGTCCAAGCGGTAGCATCAGGTTGAATCTGTATTTCTAACAGCATATCATTCATTCTTTGCATGGAGGATTCTTCAGAGCAGGATAACGATTATAATTTCCGCGATAAGCGTGTAGACCGGGCGCTTGATCAGCTGGGATATACCGGCCCGGACATTTTTTACAGTCCTTTGCAGGGCTGGATCTTCTGGACATCTCTCCTGCTAATTTTGGTCGCTTCCACCATCTTTTGGCTTTTGTTATGGCTTTGGCCTCTGCTCCCGCTTATGCTCTGCCTGTCTTACCTGTTTAATGCATACCGGAGCAATAATTTTGCACTTTCCGAAAATCAACTGATCATCATCAACCCTAACTTTCCTTTCCGGAAAGTTACGCTGTTGGATCTGAAAGACATTGAATCCGTCAGGGTTGACTGTGATACTCTTTCCCGCGTTGCTTCGTTCCTGATCCTGGCTTTTGGGAATAATTACATCGAGGTAAAAACAGCGGCAGGCACTCAGCGTTTTTATTGTGCTTATTTGCAGCAGTGGAATGCCTATAGCCGGAACCTGACGGAGAAAGGCATCGACGACCTGGATGTTGCGCTCAAAAAGCGCGGGATTGCCACCATCTTCGGGGCAGATGTGGAGTAAATGTTATGTTTCACTCATCTGCTTGGTTTCGGGGACATATTATCGAAAATTATCCCGTTTTTTCTCTCAAAAACACTAAATTTGCGGACTAAAAATTTTTAAGATATGTCAACAGCAGCAAACAAAGGCCCTATTTCGAAGTTCGTAGAACACCATTACAAACACTTTAATGCTGCGGCTCTGGTAGATGCCGCCAAAGGATATGAATTGCATTTGACCGAAGGCGGTAAAATGATGGTAACCTTAGCGGGTGCCATGAGTACAGCCGAACTTGGAAAGTCATTGGCAGAGATGATCCGCCAGGGAAAAATTGACATTATCTCCTGCACAGGCGCCAACCTGGAAGAGGACATCATGAACCTGGTAGCGCACAGCCACTACAAGCGTGTGCCTAACTACCGCGACCTTTCTCCTCAGGACGAATGGGATCTGCTGGAAAACCACTATAACCGCGTAACGGATACCTGCATTCCCGAAGAAGAGGCGTTTCGCCGTTTGCAGAAACACATTTACAAGATCTGGAAAGATGCCGACACGGCTGGTGAGCGCTATTTCCCGCATGAGTACATGTACAAGATCCTGAACAGCGGGGAATTGAAGCAATATTACGAGATCGATCCGAAAGACAGCTGGATGCTGGCTGCCGCTGAGCGCAACCTGCCGATCGTGGTTCCGGGCTGGGAAGACAGTACCATGGGAAATATCTTTGCATCCTATGTGATCAAAGGTGAGATTAAGGCCTCTACCATGAAAAGCGGGATCGAATACATGGCCTGGCTGGCCGACTGGTATGTGAAGAACAGCGAAGGAAAAGGCGTGGGCTTTTTCCAGATCGGTGGCGGCATTGCCGGCGATTTCCCGATCTGCGTGGTACCAATGCTGTACCAGGATATGGAGATGGAGAACATTCCGTTCTGGAGCTATTTCTGCCAGATCTCCGACAGCACCACTTCCTACGGCTCTTATTCAGGCGCCGTGCCAAACGAAAAAATTACCTGGGGCAAGCTCGATATCAACACGCCGAAATTCATTGTGGAAAGTGATGCGACCATTGTGGCGCCGCTCATCTTCAGCTGGGTTCTGGGTTGGTAAGCGTTTACGTTCTGCCTGGTAGATTTAGAGTGGTGGCTGTACGTAGTCGAGGCCACGCTCAGCCAGCGCGGAGTTTCAAAGCAAAAATCCTGTGGCGTCTACGCTCACAGGATTTTTTTATAAGCTAAATCAAGGTAAATTAATGAGGAGAAGGGTTTACCTGAT
>Ga0233425_10007397_pt1 | contig 15466 bp, 17 predicted proteins | sample Watercolumn_Towu_2_FD_181712 | JGI IMG/M metagenome (GOLD analysis project Ga0233425, IMG submission 181712) | Freshwater microbial communities from Lake Towuti, South Sulawesi, Indonesia - Watercolumn_Towuti2014_140_MG | ecosystem: Environmental > Aquatic > Freshwater > Lake | place...
CCCCGACTTGGTCGTGCGTCCCGTTATAGTAAAACACCCTTTTCTGCGGTGTTTCCTTGCGCTTTATTTTCTGGTCGTGGGTCAAACGTTTTACGCTGTCCATGTAATGCGCCTGGTCGAAGGCAGCGGCATCCAACACAGCATCACTGGGGATCAGGGGATTCAGTTTTTTTTCGGCGCGTAAGGCATTCAACTGCCTGTAAAACTCAGATTGAACAAGGGTCCAGTTCAGTGCGCCAGGCAATTTTGATTTATACACAGGCTTAAGCGGCTGCGCTTTTAAAGAAGCACAGATAAGAAAAAAAGTAATAAAAATGCAGTAAAGACAACGGTTTACAATCATAAACATGTTATTTACGGGTATAAGTCATGAAAGATCCAACCATCACACGTTCTTTAAACATCATCTTTAAGCTGTCCGTCATTCGTTATTTTTTTTGAATAAAACCACCGAATACCTGTGTACAGTACAATTGCTTTGTTTTTTCATTGAAGGCATAGCCCAATCCTGCATCCCGGTATTCGGGCGTGATCATATTCTGATAATGCTCCGGCGAATGCTTCCAGCCCAGGAAAAGCGCTTCGGCAATTTCCTTCTCTGTTGAGACTGTAACCGGATTTCTGCTATACTTCGTTTTCATCGGTGTGTTCAAAAAGATCTCAATGCAGTTCTCTCCTACAATCGTATAGTTTCCACCATAAAACTGAACACGCTTATAAGGCGTTGCCTTTTTGCGGTTATTCTGATCGTGTGTGAGCTTCCCTTTTTTGTTGAGGTACCTCGCCTGGTCAAAAGCAGCTGTGTCAAGCACAGCATTGCCCGGCATCAACGGCTGTAATTTCTTTTTGGTTCGCAATTCATTCAGCAGACGGTAAAACTCTGTTTCCACGGCTTTCCAATCGGTTGACTGGGCCTTTACCTGCTGCGGTAACACAATAAAAGCTCCTAGCAGAATGAGGAATAAAGGAATGTATTTTTTAAGATTCATGACAGATTGTAATATCAAAGTTCACAGTCCATCAGCAGATCGCGGATTGTTTCGCAATCATGCTGGGTATTATGATAGTAGACGAAATTATTAACATCGTCATAGAAGCTAATGACTCTTTCCCGCTTTAAAGTCGTTGGATTTTCGGAAGCCAGGATGCCATAGGAAGACCAGGGATAGTCCTGGATCCGTTTCTCTACCCCATGATGAACCGGGTTGTTATGGATATAAAAAATCAGGTTTGAAAAATAGTCCTCACTGGTAATTTTTTTTCGCTCAAAAGGCTTTTCAAACAAGCTTCCTGTTCTGTTGAAGCGTTTGTTAATAGCCTGCGTGTAGGCATTAAACAAATGAGAGAATTGCTTGGAGTGGTTTATTTCCTTAGGTTTCTCAATAGTTGAAAATGTCAATTCTTCGTGATTAATCTCATGATCTTCCTTTAGATAGACCAACAAATGAAAGTGGTTCCTCATTAAACACCATGCAAAGGTATCAGCAACAGGATCAATATACTTCTTATATAGTTTCAGGAAATAGCGGTAATTATCTTCTTCAAAAAAAAGATCCCCACTATTATTACCACGGTTGTATACATGGTAATAATTTCCTTTAACGAATGGTTCTGTTTTCATGCTTTGTTTTACGGCCCGACCCTGCCAGAGTTTCTAACTCTGGCAGGGTCGGGCTGATTGTCTTATTTCTCCGCCAGTAGCTTCTCCAGACCGTACATCTCGTCGCGCAGGCGTGCGGCTTCCATGAAGTCCATTTCTTTTGATGCCCGGAGCATGGCCGTCTTCAGCTTGGCGATCTGCTTTTTCAGCTCTTCCGCGCTCATGTACTGGGTGACGGGATCGGCGGCATAGCTGATCTCCTCCGGCTCGACATAGGCTTTTACCAGCTTGCCATCCACCGTTACCTCTACACCCGAATTCGGCTGCAGCAGCATTTTCTTGCCGGCCTGCTTCGGCGTAACGCCATGCTTGTAGTTGTACTCGATCTGTTTCTGGCGGCGGCGTTGGGTTTCATCAATCGTCTGCTTCATGCTGTCGGTCACTTTATCGGCATACATGATCACCCGGCCATTCACATTACGTGCCGCCCGCCCGACCGTTTGCACCAGGCTGCGTACATTTCTTAAAAAGCCTTCCTTATCGGCATCGAGGATCGCCACCAGCGACACTTCCGGAAGATCCAGACCTTCCCGCAACAAATTGATCCCGATCAGAACGTCAAACATCCCGACACGCAACTGGCGCAGGATCTCGATGCGGTCCAGCGTGTCCACCTCGCTGTGAATATAGCGGCAACGCACACCCAGCTTGGTCAGGTACTTCGTCAGCTCCTCCGCCATACGCTTGGTCAAGGTGGTCACCAGCACGCGCTCGTCTTTCTCCACCACTTTATGAATCTCATCCAACAGGTCATCCACCTGATTACCAACCGGCCTCACTTCGATCACCGGATCGAGAATGCCGGTCGGCCTGATCAGCTGCTCCACCATCACACCTTCCGCTTTTTCCAGCTCGTACTCCGCCGGAGTGGCGGAAATATAAATAACCTGGTTGGTCAGCGCTTCAAATTCCTCAAACTTCAGCGGGCGGTTATCCAGTGCGGCAGGCAGGCGGAAGCCATATTCCACCAGGTTTTGCTTGCGCGATAAGTCACCGCCAAACATGGCGCCGATCTGCGGGATCGTCACATGGCTTTCATCCACCATCAACAGAAAGTCGGAAGGAAAATAATCCATGAGGCAGAAGGGGCGCGTTCCCGGCAGGCGGCCGTCCATATAGCGGGAATAGTTCTCAATGCCGCTGCAATAGCCGAGCTCGCGCATCATCTCCAGATCGTAGTTCACACGCTCTTCAATGCGCTTCGCCTCCAGCTCCTTGCCCTGCGATTTGAAGAATGCCACATGCTTCTCAAGGTCTTCCTGGATCTGCCGCATCGCGTTCTGAATCGTCCCCGGAGCCGTCACGAAGATATTCGCCGGGTAGATGTTAAAGGCATCGAACTTCTGAATCACCATACCAGAGGGTGTATCGAAAGTCTCGATGCTTTCTATTTCGTCCCCAAAGAAGCTCACGCGCACGCTGTAATCCGCATAGGAGAGGTTCACATCCACGGTATCTCCCTTGACGCGGAAGGTGCTGCGGTTAAAGTCCGCCGTGGTCCGCGAGTACAAAGCCCCGACGAGCATGTGCAATAATTTGTTACGGGAGATCACCTGCCCTTTTTCCAGGGAGATAATATTTTTCCGGAAGTCCGTAGGATTCCCGATACCATAAATACAGGACACCGAGCAGATCACGATCACATCCCTCCTGCCCGACAAGAGTGCGGAAGAGGCGCTGATCCTCAGCTTTTCGATCTCATCGTTGATCTGGAGGTCCTTCTCAATATAAGTTCCCGTGGTCGGCAGATACGCCTCCGGCTGGTAGTAGTCGTAGTAGCTTACAAAATACTCCACGGCATTGTTGGGAAAGAATTGCTTGAACTCGCTGTAGAGCTGCGCTGCCAGCGTTTTATTATGGCTCAGGATCAGGGTGGGCTTATTCACCTGCTGGATCACATTGGCCGCTGTAAAGGTTTTTCCGGAGCCCGTCACGCCCAGGAGCACCTGGTGTTTTGTATTGGAATTAATGCCATCCACCAGTTGCTGAATGGCTGTAGGCTGGTCGCCTGTCGGCTGAAATTCTGAAATAAGCTGAAAAGACATCCCATAAAGATACTACCAATTTCAGCAAAAATGCTGTTAATAAATGTAATTTTAAGGATGAAGCTTTTTAAACAGATCCATGGCTGCCTGGTAGGGGTTGAGGCTATTCTCCTGCAGCTGCTGCTCGATCTTCCCGATCTCCTGCCGGATGCGCGGGTCGTTATAAAAACGATCTATCAGGAGGTCGTGGATGGTCTGGTGCAGCCATTGTTTCGATTGCCGGCTCCGTTTGACATCAAAAAAACCGTTCGCTACCGTATGGCGCCTGTACTGGTCGATCATCTCGTATACCTCGCTGATGCCTTTGTTTTCTGTGCTCGAGCAGGTCAGCACTTTGGGTATCCAGTCGCTTTCCGTAGGAGGGAACAAATGCATGGCCCTGGCATATTCCGTACGGGCGGCTTTGGCCTTGTCGGTATTGCTGCCATCGGCTTTGGTAATCACCATGCCGTCCGCCATTTCCATGATGCCGCGCTTGATTCCCTGGAGCTCGTCGCCGGCACCGGCAAGCATCAGCAGCAGAAAAAAATCCGTGAGCTGGTGAACGGCGGTCTCGCTCTGTCCCACGCCAACGGTTTCCACCAGGATATAATCGTAGCCTGCTGCTTCGCAGATGATGATGCTTTCCCGGGTTTTGCGGGCGACACCGCCCAGGCTGCCTGAGCTTGGCGAGGGGCGGATGAAGGCCCTGGGGTGAACCGACAGCTGCTCCATGCGTGTTTTATCGCCCAGGATACTGCCTTTGCTGAGCTGGCTGCTGGGATCGATAGCCAGAACGGCCAGCTTGTGGCCGCGCCTGATTACTTCCAGGCCGAAGCTTTCGATGAAGGTGCTTTTTCCCACACCGGGAACTCCGGTAATTCCCAGGCGGAACGAACGGCCGCTGTGTCTGATGATGGCGTTGATGATCTGCTGCGCCTGCTCCTGATGCTCTGCCTTGGTAGATTCCACCAGCGTGATGGCCTTGCTGACATAGGAGATATTGGAAGACAAAATGCCTTCCGTGAATTGGTTTATGTTAAAGGTGTTTTTCAATTTTCTCCCGCAGATTCCACTAATTTACGCAGATTTATTCAAACGCTTTCAAGTACAAATCCTCCACCTTCTTTCTCGCCCAGGGAGTTCTTCGCAAAAATTTCAGGCTCGATCTGATGCTCGGATTGTCCTTGAAGCAATTGATGTCGATGTGGTAGGCCAGCCCCTCCCAACGGTAGCGCAGCAGCAGCTCTTCGAGGATCATCTCTAAGGTTTTTCCGTGTAAAGGGTTATTGGGTTGTGACATGATTCTTATCGTTGACTTCGAGAGCCTCAGTCAACAAATGGTGGTTGAGGCTCTCGAAACCACCAGGGATAACATTAAATTTAAAAACACCTACTTCCCGAATCCCTCCGTCGCTTTCCTCACACTACCGTATTTCAGGAGCAGGGCTTTGGCTTCCTCATAGTTTTCAAGGCCTGTATTTTTCATGACCATGCGGGTGCCACGGTCTACCAGCTTATGATTGCTCAGAGCCATGTCCACCATCTTATTTCCCTTCACCCTTCCGAGCTTGATCATCACGGAGGTGGAGATCATGTTAAGCACCAGCTTCTGTGCCGTACCCGATTTCATTCGGGTTGAGCCGGTTACGAATTCGGGGCCGACGACCACCTCAATGGGGAATCTGGAAACGGCTGCCACCGGCGAGCCGCTGTTGCACACGATGCAGCCGGTTTCGATGTGATGTCTGTTACAGGCTTCGAGGGCTCCGATCACATAAGGTGTGGTTCCTGAAGCGGCAATCCCTACCACGACATCGTTTGCCGTAATACCATAGGCTTTCAGGTCTTCCCAGCCCTGGTTCAGATCGTCTTCGGCAAACTCCACCGCTTTGCGGATGGCCGTGTCGCCACCGGCAATAAGCCCCACCACCCGGCCCTGCTCTATGCCATAGGTTGGCGGGCATTCGCTGGCATCGAGGATGCCGAGTCGCCCGCTGGTTCCTGCCCCCATGTAAAACAGCCTTCCTCCGGTCTGCATTTTTTCGACGGTGACAGCCACCAGGCTTTCGATCTGCGGAATGGCTTTGGCGACTGCCAGAGGAACAGTGGCATCCTCTTTATTCATGTTCTCCAGGAGCTCATGAATGCTCATCTGCTCGAGGTTGTTGTAATACGAATCTGCTTCGGTTGTTTTGTTCATCGTGTAAAAGATCTTTTTATGAGCACGGACAATTCCCTCTTTGAAGAGGAAATAGGCTTACTCTACGCAAACTGCTTCACATCCTTGTCGGTGATCTCTTTTCCGCAGAGGATGATGAGGCGCTCGATGACGTTCCTGAACTCACGGATGTTACCCGTCCAGTCCTTTTTCTGCAATTCGGCGATGGCACTTTTGGTAATGGTTTTCACCGGCATGCCATAATCGCCGCACACCAGGTTGATGAAGTGCTCTGCCAGCAGGGGAATGTCCTCCTTGCGCTCGTTCAGCGACGGCACGTTGATCGGGATCACGCTCAGCCTGTGGTACAGGTCCTCCCGGAACTCTCCTTTTTCAATTTCCTTTTTCAGGTCTTTATTGGTAGCCGCCAGGATCCGCACGTCCACCTTGATCTCCTTGTCTCCCCCTACCCGTGTGATCTTATTTTCCTGCAGGGCGCGCAATACCTTCGCCTGCGCAGATAAGCTCATGTCGCCGATCTCATCGAGGAAGATCGTGCCGCCTTCTGCCAGCTCGAACTTTCCTTTGCGGGTGGCCACAGCGCTTGTAAAAGCGCCCTTCTCATGACCAAACAGCTCGCTTTCGATGAGGTCGCTCGGAATCGCCGCACAGTTCACTTCCACCAGGGGCGCATTGGCACGGCTGCTCTTGTTGTGGATCTCGCGCGCCACGAGCTCTTTCCCGCTGCCATTGCTCCCTGTGATCAGGACACGGGCATCGGTCGGCGCTACTTTTTCGATCATCTCACGGATGCTGTTCAGCGCTTTGGAATCGCCGATCATCTCATACGATTTGTTGATCTTCTTTTTCAGGATCTTCGTTTCCGTGACCAGCGTGGTTTTGTCGAGGGCGTTGCGCACCGCCACCAGCAGGCGGTTCAGGTCGATGGGCTTGGCCAGGTAATCGTAAGCGCCTTTTTTCACCGTATCCACAGCCGTTTCGATATTGCCGTGGCCGCTCATCATGATCAGCGAGGATTCCGTACCGCTGGCCATCAGCTTAGACAATAGCTCCACGCCATCGAGCTTCGGCATTTTAATATCGCTCAGGATCACATCGTAATGCCCTTTCAGCGCCATATCCAGCCCCTGCTGCCCGTCCTCCGCCTCGTCCACCAGGTATTTTTCAAATTCAAGGATCTCTTTGATCGAGCGGCGGATCGCCTTCTCATCGTCAATGATCAGTATTTTTGCCATCTTAACGTATTTTTTTTCGGGATTGTTTTAATTCACTCTTTGCTCGTTTGTTTTCCTGGCGCCGGGCCTTTACCGCTTTACTCAGCTTCGTTGCCTTCCGCGGCTTAGCGACCTTCAGCCCCGACAGGATAAGCTTATAGAACTTTTCCTTCAGCAGCTCCTTGTTCTTCAGCTGTGTCCGGTCCGACTGCTCCTGGAGATGAAGGTTTCCCTCCTTGTCAAGCTTTCCGGCAAGCTTTTTCAGCAACCGCTCTTTTTCCTCATCGCTCAGCCCATACGAATTCCGGATATCGAACCACAGCTCCACCTTCGTTTCCACCTTATTGACATTCTGCCCTCCTTTCCCACCGGAGCGCGCCGTTTTAAAGACGCATTCTTTGATGAGCTCCCTTTCCTGTATGTCTTCTATTGTTTTCAATTTCTTATAGATCAGTGATACGAATAAGTACGAATATACAAATCAAGGTTTATATAGGGGCATTCGTATATTCGTATGAATTCGTAATCAATTATTCATACCTATTCGTATTCCATTCGTAATTTTCCATTCGTACTTATAACCGTTGTTTTACGGCCTCAAATAAAATAATACCTGTTGCCACTGACACATTCAGGGAGGCAATATTTCCCACCATCGGAATTTTCACCTGCATGTCGCTTCGTTTCAGGTATTCGCTGGAGATGCCATTCTCTTCGGAACCCATGATAATAGCGGTAGGTTTGGTAAGGTCGGCATTGAAATGGTAATTATCCGTTTTCTCGTGGCAGGCGATGATTTGCAAACCGCTTTCCTTCAGGTAGTCTATGATGTGCTTAAGGTTATCCTCGCGGCATACCGGGATCCGGTTCAGGGCGCCGGCGCTGGTTTTCACCGCATCGGCATTGATCTGGGCTGCCCCGCGGCTGGGGATGACAATAAAATCCACACCCGCGCAATCGGCGCTGCGGGCAATGGCTCCAAAGTTCCGCACATCTGTCACCCGGTCGAGGATGAGCACCAGCGGCACTTTCCCTTTTTCAAAAACCTGCCCCAGCAGATCTTCTGTTTCGTAGTAGGTGATCTGCGCCAGGAAAGCGAGCACGCCCTGGTGATTCTTTCCCGTAATGCGGTTGATCTTTTCCGGCGGCACGATCTGGATAGGAATATCCAGGTCTTTGATGGCCCTGCGGAGCTCCGAATAGAGCTGGTTCGACAGCCCTTTCTGGATGATGATCTTATCGATCTCTTTTCCGGCGTTTACCGCCTCTATCACCGCGCGGGTGCCAAAGATCAGGTTCTCATCATGGTCGTTCCGGCGGTTTCTATCGTCTCTGTGACGGTGTTCCATATTAATCCAGATTAAATTGCCTGAGGTGGTGCATGGCATGCTTATGCAGCAGGTGCACTTGTTCGTCGTAGTTAAGCTCTCCAAAAAAAGCGTTCAGCTCCTTATGGCCGGGATGCGCCGCATAAAAATCCGCAAAGGCCCGGATCTCCTTCCGCAGCTCTTCGATGGCCTCTGTCATAGAGCCATGCCTGAGCGGCGGCGGCTCAGCAGGCATCAGCGCGTTCTTGGTATTTTCCTTAAAGGGCTTTTCGCTGAGAATAAAGTTCCTGTAGCCCTCCAGCTGCTCCGAAGGTGTCACCAGCTTCGCGTATTTGAGCCTGCCATAGGCATAGCCAACAGAATCCGACATGTGCTCGATCATCCCCTGGGGCGACAGCACGCCCCACAAGCCTACCTCGTTGTCCGATAATTGCTCCAGCAGGGGGATAAATTCCTGCTGTAAAAACTGTTCCTTGATGTTCATATGCAAATGTAACCGTTTTACAGGCTTTCGGGTGCTTTCAGCCGGAATTATATTAACAGGCTCCAAATCATAAAAACCTGTAAGATATACCCTTACAGGTTTTATTTATACCGGGATTTCGTTACCTTAGCTCTCTATGAAACGTCCCGGCCCTCTTTTTCTTACGGTTGTATTCCTTTCCTGCACCTTATTATTCTCGGGATGCTTTCTGTTCAGAGGCAAGAACAAGTGCGACACCTGCCCAAGCTTCAGCCACAGCAAAAAAAGAAAACACTAGAATTCCATTCCAAGCAGCAGGATATCGTCCGTCTGCTCCCCTGTTCCCTGCCATTTGTCCAGATGGTGGTTGAGCTTATGACATTGCTCGATGATCTCACAGGAGGCCGTCTGGCCAATCAGCTTCACCAGGTTCTTGGTCATCATCCGCTTTCCTTTTTCTCCGCCAAACTGGTCGGCGAAGCCATCGGTGAAGAGGTAAACGCGGTCACCCTTATGGAAGCTCATGGTATGGTTCACAAAGTCCTTGTAGGAGTTGAGGTGCGCCCCTCCAATCCCGAACTTATCTCCTTTCACCTGCCCGATCTGCCCGTGGTTGTGATAGTACAAATGCCTGTTGGCACCGGCAAATTCGAGCCGGGAATTTTCCTTATCGATGGTGCAGATGGCCAGGTCCATGCCATCGTAGCTGCGGTGCCCGGTGGATTTCTGAAGCGCTTTATTCAGGCTCTCGTTCATTTTCCGCAGGATCTCCGAAGGCTGTGTAACACGCTGGAGATTGACAATTTCATTGAGGATGCCATAGCCGATCATGCTCATAAAGGCCCCCGGGACGCCGTGGCCGGTGCAGTCCACGATAGCTACCACCAGCTTGTGATCCACATTGGCAAACCAGTAGAAATCGCCGCTGACAATATCCTTTGGCCTGAAAATGATAAAATAGTCCTGGATGTAATTCCTCAGGATGCCTCTGTCCACAAACATGGCATTCTGGATGAGCCTGGCGTAGTTGATGCTGTCGGTGATGCTTTTACTGCTTTCCTCGATCTTTTTGTATGCCACCAGCAGCTCGCGGTGCAGCGACTCTACAATGTCCTTCTCCCGCTTCACTTTATTTTTCGAGAGGATATTATGAATGGAGGACGGCAGGCGGATGAGGCTGCTTTTCAGGATATAATCATCTACGCCGGCTTTCATGCAGTCTACGGCAAACTCTTCCGACACGGAGCCTGTGATCAGGATAAAGGGAATGTTCTTTTTCTTATGCCGGGCAATGTCGAGCGCTTCCAGGGACGAGAACTGCGGCAGGGAGTGATCGGAGAGAACGATATCGGGGTCGAAGCCAAACAGTTTTTCCTCGAATCCGGGCCGTGTTGATACCACCTCCATCGAGAAAACGAGATCGTTCTTCATCAGCGTGCGCTTTATCATATCCACATCGGCAGGAGAATCTTCGAGCAGCAGTATCTTTATCGGGTCGTTCATGGCACAGGTAGCAGGGGAGCACATTTATTTAGGGTTCTGGTTCAGGAGCAGCCAGTAAAATCCAAGCTCGGAGATAGCGCTGATGAACGCTTCAAAGCCGACAGGTTTCACGATATAGCTGTTCACACCAAGTTCGTAGCATATTTTGATATCGGGATCCTCCTTGGAGGAGGTAAGTACCACCACGGGGATGATCCTCGTGGTATCGTAGGATTTCAGGTTTCGCAATACTTCGATACCATCCACTTTCGGCATCTTCAGGTCAAGCAGGATGAGCTTGGGCTGGTTTCTGATATCCCGGCCTTCGAATGTATTCTTACCATGAATAAAATCCAGGGCTTCTTCCCCGTTTTTCAAATGAACGATCCGGTTGGCCAGGTGCCTTTTTTTCAAGGCGCGGAGGGTCAGTTCGGCATCATTGGGGTTATCCTCTACCAGCAGTATTTCGATTTCATGTTCCATATGCTTTATTGTATAGGTAAGCTAAAACTAAAGACAGAGCCTTTATCCGGTGTCGAATCCGCCTTTACCTGCCCGCCATGCCTGGTCACGATCCGCTGAACGATGGCAAGCCCTACACCGGTGCCTTCAAATTCGTCCATGGTATGAAGCCGCTGAAATACGCCAAACAACTTATGTGCATATTTCATATCAAACCCTACGCCATTGTCTCTGACCGTATAAACCACATGGCTATCCTCTTTCCGCGAGGAAATGTGGACCTGAGGCTTTTCTTTTTTGGATGAATACTTAACGGCATTGGATACCAGGTTAATGAGCACCTGGTGGATCAGGCTGTAATCGCCAAAGGCCGGCAGGAGCTCATCGGAAGAGATGACGGCATGGTGCGCCTGGGATTTGCTGAGGTCTATCAGCACGCCTTCCAGCAACTCGTTCATGTCGAGCTGCTTTTTCTGTATGACTTTTTTCCCCAATCGGGAGAATGCCAGCAGGTCGTCGATCAGGGTACTCATTTTTTTGGCATTCTGCTGAATGTTATCCAGCAAACGCCGGCCTTCCTCATCCAGTACCTTCTCATAGTCCTCCTCTATCATGCTGGCATAGCCGTCAATCGCCCGGAGCGGAGCCCGCAGATCGTGCGACACCGAGTAGCTGAAGGCCTCCAGCTCTTTATTCACCGCTTCGAACTGGGCCGTGCGCTCGATCACTTTTTGCTCCAGCTCATTGTTCATCTCATTGATCTTTTCCTCTGCGTTCTTACGCCCGGTAATATCGCGGAAATTCAACACAATGGCTTCCACCCCCGGGTTCGAAAGCATATTGGTCATAATGCCTTCCAGCCAGATATAATGCCCTTGCTTATGCCTTACCCTGAACTGGAAAGGGACGGGCTTTGTGGATTGCTCTACCGCATGTTTCACCGCCAGGCGCAGGTGCTCACGATCATCGGCATGAACGTCCTCCATCGACTGCTTCCCTGCAAGGTCTTCCTCTGTCCAGCCTGTAATTTTGGCGTTGGCAGGGCTCCTGTAAATCACTTTAAACGCCTTATCCATGATGGTGATGCCTTCCGAGCTGTTTTCGATCAGGGCTCTGTAGCGGGCATCCGCCTTACGCTTATGCTCCTCGGCGCGCTTTCGCTCCGTAATATCCACCGACAAGATCAACAGGCCATCGGACGAGGGCTGGATCCTCAGCTCAAACCAGCCTTTGCTGCCATCAGGATAGGTAAACTCATTTTCCAGATAGCGCATGCACTGTTTCTCAAGGCAATCTTTCATGGTGCGGAACAGCTCCGTCTGCTCTATTCCCGGATAAAGCTCCGTCATGCTGTGTCCGATCAGCTTGTCTTCGGGATACCTGCTTTGCCGGATGGCAGAGGGATTGAGGTACACATACCTGAACTCGTGATCGAGGATCTGAAAGCCTTCCATCACCGAGTTGAGGATGGTGTGGTAACGCTCTTCCTGCTGGCGCCTGGCTTCCTCCGCTTCCTTCCGGTCGGTGATATCGAAAAACAGGCCTCTCAGCCTCAGGGGCTTTCCGCTGATATCCTTATCCACGGTGGCCTGCGAATAAATGTAACGGATGCTTCCATCCGGGCGCACAATGCGGTTCTCTATTTTGTAATCGTTTCCGAACTGAAGGGCCTGGCGAAACAGATATTCCGTGACCTCGCGGTCGTCGGGATGAACCATATCGAGGCTCAGCCTTATGGAAGGCTCGACATCATGAGGCTCATATCCGCAAATCCTGAAAAACTGATCCGACCAGTGGACCGCATCGGACACCAGATCGATCTCCCAGCTTCCCAGGTTGGCTATTTCCTCTGCTTGTTGTGAAAAATAGTTTCTTTGCATAAACAACCATTAAGATCAACATATGACGTGAACCATGAGAGAACAGAGCAACTACTCCGTCTTTTTATCTGTAGCCGACTTCTTTCGTTCCAGGTACTCATCCACTTCTTTGGCAGAATTTCCAACCATAGCGATCGCGCCCAACAAATCTTTTTCCGTACAATTCAATACCTCGCACCAGGCTATAATGGAAGCATGGTTGTGCAGTACAATTTTGATATTGGATATGTCAATTTCTCTCATGTGACTAAGTAAAGACATTCATCCCACTCTTACATCCGTATTATTCCTGTTTTTACAATATCCGTAAAACCCCTGATTTTACTGCGTATTTTTACGTATCCCCTAAACTATTCCATCTTAAAATCACCATTTCTTTTTGGTTTTTTCCTACCTTTAAGCAATGGCTGCCAAACTCAAAATAGCTCTTGTGGATGACCATCTGCTTTTTCGCCAGGCGCTATCAGCATTGCTTGAAACAGTTACGGAGCTTAAAGTGGCGTTCGAAGCCTCCAACGGAACGGAGCTCTTCCAGCAGCTGAAAAAGATCCAGCCACCTGTTATTTTGTTGAATGCAGAGCTGGGCGGTGCCGGCGCCGCTGCCACCATTGCCGAACTTAAAAAGGAATACCCGGAGATCAAGGTGCTGGTCACCTCCATGAATCATGACGACATGGCCATCTTCACCCTGGTAAAACAAGGCGCCAGCGGCTTTATTACCAAAGATAAAAAGCTGGAAGAAGCGCTTGTGGCGATCCGCTCGGTGAAGATGAAAGGGTTTTACTATACCGACGAGGTCACGCAGGCTATGCTCAACGGCGTAAGGGCCAAGCAAAAGCAGAGGACCTCGCTCAGCTCCTCCGATCTTACGGAGCGGGAAACGGAAATTATCCGGCTGATCTGCCGGCAGTATTCCATGAAAGACATCGCGGCACAGCTTAAGCTAAGTCCGCGCACGGTAGAAAGCCATAAAGAAAACATCCTCATGAAAACAGGATCAAAAAACCTGGTAGGCATCGTGCTCTATGCTGTAGAGCATCAGCTGCTTTAGGAAGTCAGGGAGTACAAATCCGCAGCAACTGAGGTTATTTAAACACTTTTTTCTTTTTTTGTCAGCTCATCACGACGCGGACTCATGCCTCAACACGAGGCCATTTCCATGCATAACGGATAATGAGGCAAAGAAGAACGACTTCCACAACAGCCCCAAACACCATGTGCATCCAAACCTCTCCGGCCAGATTAAACAACATATAAGGAATGTAAACCGCGGCTATAATGATATTTGCCCGACGATTTACGTTAGCCGGCAGGGCAACCGAAAGGAAAATCATCAGTGCCGGAATTGCTACCGGGGCAAGTGCTGCCAAAAGGAATACCGGCGTAATATCAAATACAAATACCTTACCGGCTGACATCTCTTTTAAGGTACCGGGCATATATAAGTGGAAATAGTCAACATAACTATAGAGAAACATAAAACTTGCCCACAGCGAAGCAAGCTTTAGTTTTAAACTGACCTTGGTGTCTTCCAATGCCTGTTGTGCTGTTTTTTCTGTATTCATAAAGCATTAACTAAAAATTAAATCCAAAATGCAAGCCTGGCTCTCCGAAGATGAATTTAGACCATTTATCATCCAACTGTTTAAATCCATCAGGCAATTTTGTATGATAAGCACGGTGAGTAATTGCAATGGAGGGTTGAATAAAAAACCGGTCCTGAAACAGCTTGATGTGATAACCAACACGGTACGTGTTGAAAATCTGAAAGCCCTTATCGGTTTTTTTGCCTTTGTCGTTCACAAAATCCTGCAAGGAAGGCATTACATTCAATTCGGTATATAAACCTTTCCACCAAAACCGTGTGTAAGCCACCGATAAGCCATACTCACGAACATAGCCCGGAAATTTTTCTTCCGGCTTTCCGTATGACTTATTTAGAAATGGGTGAATGCCATTCGGCCAGGCATATTTCCAGGTTTTGGGTTCGAATGTAATGACATCTTTTCCTGTCATCCGGTAGCCTATATTGAGCTGAGCGAAGTTGGGAGGGTTTGTGGCATCAAGATTACCCAATAAAACAAATAAAGAACTACCAACGAACCACCGTTTGTAAGTACTGTCTTGCTTGGCATATTGTGCATTCACCTGTAAACTGCCTGCCAGCGCGATGGCAAGCGCCATCCATAAAATTTTCTTTTGCATATCTTTTTTAGTGTTAAATGATACGGCAAAAGTAGATTGGCGAAATACAATAATTCATACACTTAAGTTAAGAAATACGTTTTCTGTTTCTATTTCAGTTGTTCCCTGCTAAGATGGCGAAGCGTATCGGAAGAGCCTGAATCGCAGTTTTTTGAAGCTTCTTCTTTGAATTTACTCAAACATTCTTTTTTACAAGAGCTTAATCCAAGCCCGATCGTTAAAGCTGCCATTATGAATACGGATTTAATAGTTTTGTTTTTCATGTTGCTTTTCATTTGTTTAAATATGCTCTGCTTTTGAATTAGGGAGAGATTTACCTGTTTTTTTTCATGTCTTACCCAACCTGTTTTGGGTTTTGCCACCAACACAGGGCAGGTTTTGCCGGTTGCATTGCTGATACTGCTCACCAGTTCAATGCCATTCCAATCATTGTCGTTTTTTTAAAATTTAAACCCAAAATCAAGCCCGGGTTGAATGAAGTAGTTAGGCCATTTTTTCTCTACTGCTTTAAAAGATTCCGGGACATTTGATCTTATAGGCCAATAGCTGATTCCGATAGCTGGCTC
>Ga0233425_10007398_pt1 | contig 15465 bp, 10 predicted proteins | sample Watercolumn_Towu_2_FD_181712 | JGI IMG/M metagenome (GOLD analysis project Ga0233425, IMG submission 181712) | Freshwater microbial communities from Lake Towuti, South Sulawesi, Indonesia - Watercolumn_Towuti2014_140_MG | ecosystem: Environmental > Aquatic > Freshwater > Lake | place...
TAGCAAAGGATGGTTTTAATTTTCTGGAATCCAGACACACCGCCGCGGGAAAGACCAATTCCGATTTTTATCGATGGGCATATACGGCTATTACACGGGCTTCCCAAAAACTAAACTGTATTAACCCACCCTATTTTACATCGTTCTCAGAATTGGTTTTTGTTCCTGAGAAGGTTCAGGATGCATTCACAGAGCTAACTGGAGAAACCCTTCATACCGAAGTAATTGATGTTGATGATACACTTTGTAGCGATCTAAAGGCCTGTGGTCTTAATAATGAACCTCTTCCCATACAGGACCATTTTATTGAACTGAGACAGAAATCAATGGAGCAAGGTATCGACATTATTGGATGGCTGAGGATTGGGTATGAGATTCGGTATTCATTTAAAAGAGAAGATGACCAAGTAACATATAAATTTTGGGTAAATGGGAAAAATGAATTCAACAAGAAATTTGAGGCAATACCAAGTATTTCCAACTCAGAGTCCCTTATTCAAGAGTTGGAGGTGCTATTAGAACAAAAAAGAGGGTTTAATATCAATCGGAATCTTGCTGACCAGAAGAACTTCCAAATTGAGTTCAATTCTGAGATTGAGGAAACTAAACCCTTTCTAAGGATTCTATTTGATCGGATAGAAGAAATCTGTCTTGACTACACCATTTCTATTGAAAATCTCGAGCACTACCTATGGATGGAGAGTTATTCCTTTCAACGAGGAAGTGAAAGAGCAGTCATGAATTTCCATTACAATGAAAAGGGCTTTGTAAAAAAAGCTATTCCTATTACACCAAAATGCAACAGCCAGTTATTGCTTAATGACCTCGGTCAAATTGTATCAATGCTTAAATCCAAATCAGATGTCATTCAGCCAGGTTAAAGAATTACGCAGAGCGGGCAATTTATCAGAGGCCTTGCTTATTGCCAGGGAGGATCTGAATAGGTACCCCGAAGATATATGGAATAAACGTTCAATGGCTTGGGTTTTGCATGATTACATTAAACAGTACTCCAACAGAGATCAATTCACCTTGTTTGAGGAGAATATTGATACCCTTTTAGCACTTGAATTGCCTGAGGGAGAGGCGATGGTCTTCAACAGCGTTGCCTGGCAGGTAGTGAAAATCGGATTTAATCTTTCAAAAGAGTCTCCAGTAGATTTATTGAAAATCAATAAATTGTTTGAGATTGTCCGGAAACTACCCATTACCAAACCTTCCGAACCCTATTCGACTGTTTTTAAAGCATTTTATAAAGTCCATAAGGAATGGGATGCTTTCCCGGAATTTGTTGAATGGTGGAACCTTGAGAATTTTCGTTCTGAAGATTACCTGAAAGAGAAGCTTCCTGATGGAAAAGAGATTATTTCTCTGGCTGAACGTGGTTACATAGGTTATGCAAAATGTTTGCTGGAGAAGTTAAACAATGCTCTTCCGGATGAAAAAGAGAAGGCTCTCGAATCGCTGAAAGTATTCCTGCCAAAGCTGGACAATCTAATCAATACTCATCCCGAGTATCTATACCCACCATACTTTAAAGCAAAAATCCTCCTGATTCTCGGTAATGAGGAAAATATTCTTTCTGTTTTCCTGCCTTTTGCACGCTCAAAAGTTACGGAGTTCTGGATGTGGGATCTGCTGGCAGATATATTCCATGAAGATGAAGAAAAGCAGATAGCGTGCCTTTGCAAAGCTCTGACATGCAAAACACCCCCCGATTTTTTAATAAAGGTTCGTTTTAAACTTGCCGTAATTCTTGTCAGAAGAAAAGAATATGCTCTCGCAAAGACGGAAATTAGAGAGATAATTACGGTCCGGGAATCAAACAACTGGCAGGTTCCTGCTCAGATTGAGAATTGGACGGGTGCTGCCTGGTATAGCGAGGTTCAGGAAGGTAAAGACAACCACGCATTTTACAATCAATTCCTGCAGATCGCAGAGGAAATCCTGTTTGGGGAGATCCAGGAGGAGATAGCTGTGGTTGAGTTCGTTAACAGGGATAAAAAGATCCTGAACTTCATTATAAGTAAAGAGAAAACAGGATTTTTCAGATACGCCAGTTATTTGAAAAAGGTTGAGATCGGTGACAGACTGCTCGTAAGGCTGGAAGGGAAGGGTCAGGATGCCCATTATACTCCGCTCACATTAAAATCCACATTACTCCCAGCCTCTAAAGAAATTTTGAAAGAATTTGAAGGAGTACTGCAGATTCGTCCAGGGCAGACATTTGGATTCGTTGGAGATATTTTTATCGGACCTGACATTATCAACAAAAACGCTCTTTCTGACGGTCAATTAACAAAAGGGCTGGCAATGGTCAGTTATAATAGGAAGAAGAGTGAATGGGGATGGAAAGGGTTAAGGACTGAAAGGATTTGACCTATATCATCCCTTTATTTAATTGCTAGAATCTCCCTGTTGACACTGCGAATGTAATCCCAGTATGTTGTATGATATTCACTAGCTACAGCATGCAGATCTGGTTTCAGATAAAAAGCAAAATACGTTGAATCAAAAGAATTCAGATAAATCTGCTTTGTTTTATTCACCTTGGCATAGAGTAGAATGATATCTTTGACTTGCTCAGGCAATAATGCAATTCTGGATACCTGCCTGAACTTTGTTGTGTCGATAGGGATTAAAAGCTTAAATTCTGTAAGGGTTCGGAGGAAAGCACGGGTTGACCTTTTTACAATTTCAAGATCACCGTATTCATCAACCATCTTCTTTGTTAAAACTGAGGCTGAGATGTCCTGGGTGGGATCGAAAATCTGGCTTAGTCTTCTGGTGAGAAAATGGAGTATCTCATAATCGATTATCAGCTTGGAAAGTAATAGCGGTTTCATGTATTCAATATCATGCTGGCGACAAAGATCCATGAGAAAGTTGTTCTCAATGACACCGTTTTTCTCCTGGAAGGAATAAATAAATGTACGAAACAAAACGGTGCGTGTTTTGCGAACGCCATCCTTCCCAACACGTTCGGCCACAAGGTTTACATATGAATCATAGAACTCTTCCGGTTTCGTACCTGGAGTAATAGCTGCCAGCGTGTGATATATCCATTCTGGTTTTAATGGCCTGTCGTATCCTATCATTTTACTACTTCGATAAAGGGAACAACAATTTCTTCAACTGCTATTCCTCCGTGTGAAATTTCTACACTATTAACGTGGTCAAACATGCTTCGGCCACGAGGAAGAACAAGGGTTTTACCTTCCACAAATGGAATCCTCATCTTTGGAAAATCAAGAAGATCAACCAGGGTTGTATCTTCGATAAGGCACGCACGTTTTGCAAATTTGTCCTGTAAGTATTTGTCGATCTTTTTGCCATTTCCTTTCGCTATCACAGAACCATGATCAGAACAAAAGAACAATTGAAATCCCTCTTCTGAGAGTAAACGAATCTGATCAATAATTGATGAACTGTCAAGGAAGTTCCGGACCGAATCGAAATAGAGGGATTTATTTTCAAAATTTGTAGGGAATTTTGCAGAGTGTGAAAGGTCATCGAAGAAATTATAAATGATTGATACTATATCGAGGCCTAGCAAAGAATCAGGAGTTAGGGTATCCTTTTCGCGAAACAACCTACAGTTTACTCCGGGAAACTGAGTCTGTAATGCTTTTGCTTCATTAACATAGGGAAGACTGAACACTTCAGTATTTGAACCGTAAAATATGGCTGCACGTGAAATGGAGGTGATTGATGGGATAAGAGAAAAACTATTTCGTTCATTATAATCCAGGTCCAGTGGCTGTAAATAGTCTTTTAACAAGTACCATTCTGCCATACCCATACAATCAAAACATATCAATGCTGTTTTATCTTTATGAACTGATTTTACATATGGCAGGATATTACTGACCGAGCGAACATTAGAGGATGGCTCGTAAAAAATGTTTTTAAGATTGCCGGAGAGTATGTAGTTATATGAATACTCATCCATTTGCAGCCGCAATGCAGTTAGATGATCCTTATCAATAATATCTGGGTGATCAAATGATAAGAACTCAAGCTCCCCAAATAATCTACCCAATTTGATGATATTCTCATAATCGACTTCGTGTTGTATAATGGTCTCAATTTCATTTTCGATGCGTCTGGCCAATATTTTAGTATGAAGTCGTTTAGCATTTTGTAACAGGCTTTGAATGTTGCCTTTGATCGGTGACTGAGTCAGATTGGTTGCATTCAGATAATTTAACAACATTATCTGTTGGTCAAGTTTCATGGAGTTCATCGCCTCAACATCAGTAATAAACTGAAGGTCAGCAAGGGTGAATTTCTTGATGTCTGCTTTTCCTGACAAATAGTATGGGATTTCTTTCAACGTTGTAATGATGGTTTTTATCTTACCTGATTCGACTTGTTGCCTTAAATCTGATAAATCTTCACAATGTAAAAATGAAGTTCCTGTTGAACGAAGAAAATCAATAAACTCTGCAGAAAAAAGTAAACCTGTACGGTCGGATATGATCTGCCGGGAAATATCGCCCAGGTTGAGCTTGATATATATTGCATTTTCCCAAGTCATTATTTAATACCTTCGATTTTAATCCTTGCTATTTCAATAAAGTCAGTTAATTCAGCGCTGTTTTCAACAATAGTTGGATCAAGCCGATTAGCTACTGTAAGAATATCTTCAAATCGGTTTTGCTTATAACATGTTTCAAAACCATGGAGCAGAGCTTCTTTGCGAACTAACGAAATCCTCTTTTTTGAACTTTTTGCTTCGATTAAAATACTTTCAAAAACGCGCATTAAAATACGCTGTCTTTTATCAGTAACAGATAATATTTCTGATTCACCTTGAGGCCGTCTAACTTTATCATTTTCAAAAATAAAATTCTCCTCAAGTATTTGTTTCAAATCTGGAACGTTATCTCCCTGAATTTCTGATAGCTGTGTGAAGGCTGTAGATATTTGAGAAAATGTTCTTTCTTCTGATAGATAGTTATAAAGCCATATTAATGCAGAATTTTCATCAGTCACAAAAAGCATCATTGCTCCTTGCTTGATATCCTCAATTCCTTCCAATTTCATCCTTTGTTTAAATTCTCTATAAGAAGAAAGTTGATTTGGGACGAACCAATATCCATCTTCTTCAATAAAATTATTCTTTAGCATTCTATAAAAGGATTTGGCATCTAGATTCACTTCATACCCATGCTGTACATAATAAGCACGGATTTTTGAATAAATCATTTTATCAGTACGTTCGATCGCAGGCCTCACTGGAACATTCTCAAGAAATTGAAAAATAAAGTCAACTTCCAGATTCAAACCAATCTGTTTTAAAAACCTCTTTTCAAATGAACTTGTAGGCTTAAATGCTGATATTACTAAATCCTTTTCAACAGCTCCAGGAGAATTAATCTGCTTAAAACTTCCCTGTTGCTTATCCAAAATTGATACCCTTGCAATTATAAAACCCGCCCGAGTTATACTTTCTTGAATTGCATTCCAAACAGAAGACCTAGAGTTGTGAAATACAATGGTTATCCATCTTTTAGGCTTTAATATCCGATAAAATTCACAGAAACACTCTTGCATTAGTGACCGATACTCTGAAAGGGCTTTATTTTGACTTGCGTTTATTATTGCTTCATCTTGATTGTTCGAAATGACTTTAATCCATGATTCCCAAATAAAATTTAATTCGGAATACATTAAATTATCACCAAATGGTGGATCTGTAAAAATATAATCAATCGAATTTGGTGGTAAAAGTGTTCTTGAAGCAGAATTACATGAAATTAAGCATTTATTTTTACAAACATAATCATCTAGCATTTTTAACAATCGAGAAATTGATTTAGCTTTCCCATAAAACCAATTAATTACATTGTATTCCTTGATCATCGAACCAATGTAAAGCGTACCTGAAAGAATCATGTTTGGGAAACCTGATTTATGCCTATATCGTTGTTGTTTGCTTAATCCAGTGATACTGCCTGTAAACAAAAATATTAGTTTATTTCTTAGGCTAGTTTCATCAGTTCTTTGTATTGAATCGAATATTTTTGAAAGACAATATAAAGTCCGCTTAAAATAAAAGTGATTTACTCTGGTAATGCCAAGGTGATATCCTGCTCTCCATATGTCTCCCCAGTTCGACCCTTTTCCCATCATCAAATTTGTGGGATACCAATATGGAATACTAAGTTGTTCTATTTTTTCAATCAATTCAAAGTCGTAATCATCAGGCTCTTTTTCAAACTCTTCATCATTAAATTGATATGAAATAATAACTGGGACTTGTTTGGTCTGAAATATTTCCTCACCGTTGAAATCTTTAATCGTTTTTGTAACCCTTTCACAATCTGTTTTTTTAATGATTGCATCACAATCTGGACACTTAAACTCTTTTAGTACACTACCATCCTCCTTCTTTATGGCTTGTTTATAAAAAACATATTCTGAATTACAGTAAGGACATGAAAATACATCACTCCAAACGATATAATTAATTTGACATCTTATTTTGGTATTTACATGATATGTTTCATATAACCATATACATTCTCTTGAAGCATCCTCTAAGATTTCAATCACTTTTTGACTAAAATTATGAGAATAATATGGCATATTGTAGTTGTATGAAATAAGGGAAGCAACCGGAGATAAATCGGAGAGGATACTTTTTCTGTTCGTAAGTATTGCAGCAATACCTGTCATGCCACTTCCAGAGAAGCCATCAAAAACTATATCATCTGGTTCTGTGTAATGTTCAATATACGGAGTTATCGCTTTATACGGAATTTTAGTATGATACGAGTGAGTATTGTAGATAGGATCTTTCTTCCCTTCACTCACATCTCCAACAAAGGGTTCACATTGGTAATCATCTGTTGCTTCATCATATGGGATACCATTTTCTTTTATAAAATCAGCGATATATGGATTTGGACAAGCAGTAAAATATGGAGGTTCGGATAATGCTACAATATCCCGATCATCACCAATTGGAAATCCCTCAATCTGTTTTAATAAGGGCAGTTTCTCGGCAAGGTCCTGTTTAAAATCAAAATCATTTTCTTTCATTTTGGCAAAATCAGTTAAGTTTGATTCTTATTTCAGCATTTCCACTGCTTTTTTTTATCTCATTTTCCCATTCGAAGTAGTTCTTCTGTATTTGCTCAAGTGTATGCAGATGGTCCTTTTTAAAGAGTGCCGTGAGGACCTGCTCACTCGTTACATCAATAATCTTAAAGTTTTTGAACAACTGATTTATGGAAGCAATCAGTGCGCGGTCAAGTTTTTCGGGCAGGTAATTATCTTCAGCAATGGACTTGATGATCTTTTTATGGTTAGCCGGGATTTCGATAATATCTAAATTTCCTATATTATTTGATATTTCCTGGATGGCATTTTCAACATATTCTGTGAATATGCTTTCCATGATGGTATCGAAATCCTTGATCTCCTTTTTTATCTCAAAGTAGTCGCGACCTTCGATCTTCATGAAATTGCAGAAGGTGCAAAAAGGTGTTTTGTTAAGTTTTCCTGAATCGAATTCGGTACAACGCCATGAGAGAAGATCGCTCCAGAGTTTTAATTTGTTCCTGAATTTACCGACTACCAGGCATTCCAGATCCAGTAACACCATGATCTTCTCGTATAAAGGATGCTCTGAAACTTTTTCAAGAACTCTCCAGTTAACCTTCTTCCCAACTGTTTGTTCATGAGCAGGGAAATAAAAATCCTTGATATAAGAGTCTGTGAACGATTTAATCTTCCCTTCAATGGGGATACGTTCTGAAAGATTCATAAACTTTGAGAAGTCTGCTGTAATAGCAAGGGTATCTCTATAAATTTCGAGGAGCTTTTTTACAATCGTTTCATCTGTGATAAATTTACTGTTGGCTGCAATGATATCGTTAGCCTGTTTCATGTAGTCAATGCCATCGGTGACAACCTCGAAATAAAACATAAGAGCATCTCCAATTGTGTATAGTTCCGTTACGGCAAGGCCAATGTCACCCAGTTTGCTGTTGAGGGGGGATAATGTTTTAAAACTGGCATGATTGGGAATGTTTAACATATTCCAATCAATGACCTTGGTTTTGTCGAAGGCCTTTTTTGCTTCATCAAGACTAATGTATATGACGGGTTTTGATTCGATTGTTTTTAGCTGAGTTTCAATACTCTTTTCTTTTGATATAATCTCAGTGACTTTTTCTTTAAATCTTTTAAATGCATCATTACGGGTAGCCTCCTGACGCATTTTGGCTCCTTCGCAACCTAATTTATTTAGCAAACGTTCAGCAAAATCATATGGAAGTTCCTCCTGTTTGGCCGCATATTTAATCATTTCGAATTGAGAAAGGCTTTTAAATTTGTCGGCAATATTGGAATTGTCTATTGTGTCTCCTCCCACTGCTTTCATTGATATACGACCAAGTACCGTAAGGTACACCAGGTGCATATGTACAATCTCTGGTTCTATGCCATATGGAGGCTTTGAAAGAACATCAACCAGCTCTGATTTTATCTCTGTGAGTTTAGTGTACTTGGAAGTAATAACATTTAAGATGACCTGAGATATTGTTGAATTGGTAAACTCCGGGTCATCAGAAGAATTCAGAAGATGTATTGTTTTTAGGAACTCCTTATTGGCAAATGTGAATGAAGTGAAATCACCCTCCGAAATATCTGTTGCTATTGCAGAGAGATTTGATAAGATGTTGCTTGATGAAAGCTGTTGGGAATACTTCGGATGATTTGGGTATTTATCATTAAAGCATTTATCAAAAAGTTTCTTCTTGACCTCGTCGATTATTTCGGGGAGGTTGTTGATTTCTTTTATTAAGACCGATTGGATACTTAACTTTTTTTGATTCAGTTCACATTCGGCTTTGGCATAAAGCCAACGGGCCAATCGGTAACGAATTCCAACCTCCCTAACCCCGCCTCTTATAGTTCCGTCAGTGGCATCTACAAGTTTTTGCTGCATTTGCGCTTTCATCACTTCTTTGGCAATCAATTGCCGAATAGCTGCTATACGCTTCAAATGCTCAATAGCCGTAATATCATCCAAGGGAATGTGAATGGAAAGCAAATTCTCAAAATCACTTGGTTTAGCTTCCGATAATAAAGGACTAATGAAAGCGATTGCATAGTCGCGCTGTTCAATACCTGTAAAGTCTATGCCTTTTTTATAGAACAGAACGTACCCTCGACGAAATGATTTAACACTTTGCCAGGAACATTCATCTTCGAAAATCTCAGGAAGATTTTCATATGATTGTAATTCCAGAATATCCTGAATTTGTTTGAAAAATTCACGCTCGAGATCATCCTCAGAAATCGTGGAAATTTCTCTTTCAATCCTTTCATCGGGGGGTTCACCATCAATTGCAGGATCAAAGAGGAAATAATCATTACCGGAAGTCTCATCTCTTTTCACCTTTATATAGAAACTATCCGTTGCGGTGCGAATATCCTGGATGATCTTTTTAAGATAATCGTTTGCTGATAATACTTTGTTGTCTGGAATAATCAAAAGATTATCCACCAATTCTTTTGCGGTAGCGCCTGATTTCTTTTCCGTCCATAGAGAATACACTGCGAGTGCTTTCACAATTTTTAGGGCATCAGCTTGATTCTTCTGCGGAATAGCAACACGGATCTTCTCCTTTACGATATTCATCACCTTGATTATAGCATAGACATCTTCAAGATTGCGAACATTCGGATTGGATTCTATGATGTCATAGATGCAGTCGAATGTGAAGAAGAAGGGGAACTTATTATTTAAAACATATTTCAGTTCTTTTTGTGCAAACTGAATGACACCGCGCTTTTCGAAGAAGGGTAGCTGCTGGAAAAGATCGATAAGTTCAGGAGTGAATGGATAAATCTGTATGTATTCTTCCATTTTATTTGCAACATCTTCTATCTTTGAAGCATAGGGTTTAAGTTTTGTTTCAATTTCGATACTCTGGTTTGATTTTTTTGGAACTATGCGCTGCGCAATGATATTCTTAACATCTTCTTTGTGAATGTGAATGTCCTGGAATCTTTCACTAATTCGGGCTTCTTGTCCTGCAATTTCTTTAAATCGGGAACTTGTATAAATATCTTCCTGCATCGAGGTTACAAGCAATAAATCTTCTGACTGGCACACCTGTGCAACTGTTTTCAGGAATTGCAAATCGCGGCGTATTAAATGAATCGGTTTTTGACTGAGGAAATCTGAAACCTCATCAATCATAACCAGGAGACCGGAGGTCCTGTCAAATGCTTTTACCTTATTGATTATATCAATAATGAATTCCTTTTGTTCATCAAACTGACTCTTTTCGTCGTATAGGGGGATATCGATTTTGTATTTGGCTTTAAGTTGTTTTTTTAATTGCCGGTAAAACCATGCTGCCAGATCTGCTTCGCCCTGATTCAATTCGAACTGCACTACGTGGAATTTCCGTGTGCACTTTTCTGCAGCTCCCCTGACTTTATCATTCTGAATAAACTTACGAAGTTCAGGATTCACAATTGCAGTGATGAGAAAAGCAATCAAGTGAGATTTACCACAACCGTAATTACCAACTATCTTTGCCGCTTTATGGTTTGGAGAATCAACATTATCAAAGAATTCAACGATCTGTTTTTCGAGTGATTCAGAGACAATAAAACTTGCAATCAGTTTTTGCCTTGAATTATCATTACGTAGATCCAGATCAATATCAATCACATCTTTTATGGGAGTGTAACTAAACAGATTTCCAATACCATCTTCAGATATGGTTTTGACCTCAACTTTTTTAACTTCATTTTCAAGGGGATTGTAATTCTCAGCAATCTCCTCAACTTTAGAAAGAACAATGTCATTAATTTCGCGATCGGCATATGAATCAGAACCGACCTTTCCGTAATATAGCCTGTTGCTGACGAGCATTTCATTCTCGAGCATTAGAACACAATTCTTGTTTCGCGAGACATTGTACTTAAATGCCCCAATAGGTGTTATTTTATTGAATTTTTTCTCATATAGTATACTTGCATTGGTCAGAATCAACTTATTCGGTAAAGTCATCATCCATTCTTTAATAATCTCCCCAATGTCTATGATGGGCTCATCTGTCTTCAGATCAATCCCAGGTAGGTTGATGATTTCGTTTCCAACATCAATCAATGACCATCCTTGGTCTTTCAGATAGTTCTTGATTTTGTCCATTCTTACAGAGTCATTGCCAACGATGGCCCAAAATTTAAAATGAATGTTATCTGCCTGGGCGAGAAAATCATCAATGTGTTGCGTGATTTCTTTTTCTTCTTTCATATAACTTGAATTGAATTCTTGTGAATCGTCAGCGGATAAACGAATGGCATGATACCAATAAAAGAATGCTTCCGGGAGTGTGGTTTTTAAACGGTTGAATTTGGTAAACTCCGGTTGTGTAATAGTAAGGCCTCTTATTGATTCAGGGGATGTAAACCGTTTTATATCTCTGAATGCTTCCGTTTTTACAACCTGAGTGAGATAAGCAACTTTTGAAGAACAGATGATTGCTTCTTCTATTCTAAATGGCGATATGATAAAGTTAACTATATTACTTATGCCTTTCTGCAAGAAAGTAAACTCTGCTGATGTAATATCTCGTTTTGTTATAAGGACAGCGGTATAAAACGCATCCTTCAGTACATCTTCTGAAGTATTTGAAATTCTGCGATAACCAATTTCTTCTAATGCAATATTTATAAATGATTCTCTAACTTCATCAAAATCAGCGGATTTATCAAACAAGTAAGCAATATCGAACAGTTGTTTAATTATTTCTACCGGCCGCCCCTTAGAATATAGAATTCCTGTCGTATTTGGCGCGAAAGCAGTGAGTTTATCTCCAAGAACAGATTCAAATGTGGGAACCGTTACCAATTCGTACGGTTCACTTGATTTTAACCACTTATGATTAATTGGGATTTGGATGGTTCGTTTATAAGCAGATTTGGCTGAAAACAATACATCCAGGAGTATCGGTTCATCACCAAAAAAAGAACCCGGAGCACTTTCGTAAAAAAACTTATAATGACTCATGGGTGTATGCGCAACGATTTTCCTTTCATTATCCTCTTCCCATTTTTTAAAAGAACCTGAAGCAATGACCTTATCAAGATATTTCGGTATGCTTTCTGGCGAAACAAAAACAATGATATCTACGTCGATTGAGAATCTATTTGGACTTTCTGAAAGGAGAAAGACAGAAGTACCACCTTTAAAAATGAGGTCAAGCCCTGATAGCTTTAGTTGTTCCAACAATGTAAACGCATAAATGATCTTCTCGACTAACTTAGGATCACCACGCTTGCCAACGGATTTGGCGATTTGTTGTATCCAGGAATTATCGAAAGATGACTTTAAAATCATAATTAATGATTGAGATTCAATTTTATAAGTTTATCCTCAAACTCCACAAGCCTATCCCTGCGTCGTGCATAACGTCTGGATTTATTAAGGTTAACAATGTATTTCTCAAAAACAGTTTGATAAATATTTTCAAGTTCATCCTGTTGTGCAGCAAACAAATCCTTGTCTATCAAACAATCTATTAGAAGTTTTTCGATAGTAGGAATTGCTATCTTATCAATTTCAGTCAATGGTGCTTCTGAAACCAACGGTTTTACTATTATAACTTCATCCTGGTTAACGATATAACGGTTATAAATCTCACTATCCGGGTTCAAGTATACATTGTTATTGGTATCTACCAGATTATTGAACACAGAATTAATAGCATCCTTCTCTGTTTCAACAACAAGATAAAATTTGAAAAGCTGGTGCACCATGAATTCATTGAACCAACGGCTGTCCCAAACACAAAGGTTAAGAAACGGAAGATTAGTCTGGATTTTATTAAATATCTTTTTTAAAGAAAGTGAAAGCTCAGGAATGTATTCATCCTTCTTCTTGAGGGAATAAATACCTCTGCTGATATGCGTGATAACTCCATCTTTCTTAAGTTTATAAATATGCCAACTAATAGTTTTCTCGGCAATTTCAGGAAACTCAATTTTAAGGAATGTACACAATTCATCATAGGTAAAAGTGTTTTCCCCATGAAATTGCGTGACAAGTTTTTTCAAAATATCATTTCCCACAACCAATTCATTTTGATGACACAAATATAATCAATAAAATCTTAAAAACAAAACTTTGGCAATATTAATTATAAAGTGCCAATATATTGAATTATATTACAAACTTATTCAATCATTTAGCTTTATTCTGAATAAGTACAACAAGAGTTATAATACAACCTGCACTCTTCCCTTTCAGCCATTAGGTTCACTTTTTTACTTTCTCATTTCAATCTCCTCACTACTAATCGATAACCTATACACATCATCCGTCATCTGACATCTGACATCCTATATCTCGTATCGATTACCTATTACCCTTTTCCTATCCCACATCTCATATCTCTCATCGCAGATCCACCTATCGAGTCCGGGCAATTTGGAACAACCTGCCTAATAGAACTGCATGAAAGCCAACAATGATCTTCCCCAATGTGTCGGCCTGGCCCTTGGCTGCTATGGAAATTATTGCTGAAAATCTAGAACTATTCCATATCATTTGTCTAATGAGCGATAAAGACATTATCGTTAAAACATTAAAAGACAAGAAGATAGAATTTGCCTCTAAATATCATTTAAAATCAATCGGAATCTTTGGTTCATTTACACGAGACGATTTTAAAGATGATAGTGATATTGATATTCTTGTTGAATTTGATCAACCTGTCGGTATTGAATTTATCGATCTCGCCAATGAACTTGAAGAACTGCTTAACATGAAAGTTGACCTGGTTTCAAAAAAAGGTATAAAACCAAAATACCTTCAAGAAATCCAAAAAGATCTTCAGTATGTCTAAGAGAACTCCTACTCTCCTTATCGAAGATAGTCTCGATTCTGCAGAACGGATCGTTGAATATACCAGTGGAATGACTTTAGGGATTTCTCCTTGGACAATAAGACAATTGATGCAGTTATCAGAAACCTTGAAATCATTGGCGAAGCATCCCACCTACTTCCTGATCACCTCAAAGAAGCCTGTTCGAACGTAGATTGGTTTAGAATTCGGGGATTTAGAAATCGAATAGTTCATGATTATTTTGGAGTTGACATTGAAATTGTCTGGAAAATAAGCTGTGAACAGATCCCTGAATTAATAACCAAAGTCAAGAACATTCTTCAGAGTCTATAATCGTTAGATTCCAAGGCAGCTGATAAGCCAGCACCCGACAATTAAAGAAGTGGCAATTTCAGAAAACTTAATTTGGGCATAAGCTTATTGTAGTTTTTTGCAGAAATCTAAAATAAGGGCATCGTGAAACGGCCGGTCTTATACCTTTCAGACTTTTTTGAGCGTAATCGTACCCACTATTACGACAATCTGATGCGGGTGCGCGAAAAGAATGACATCAATCAATGGATCAAATTTTTTTTTACCGGAGTTATTGAAACATCAAAAAACGGCATTCAAACATTTGAGCAAACGGGTTCTTTGCTAAGAAATTCAGTGTAAAAATCAGGGAGGTAATTCGGCGGACTGAGAATTCACCCGCTTTAAGCACCTTTATTTCCGTACGGTCTGAGCGATAATGCACATCCCATTTTGCCCTGAAAGATTTCTTCGTACTTTTGAGTGCATAATTTAACACGGCTATGACAACCCATCCTTCCGACTGGACCTATAACCAATTCCTGGCCTATTTGCTGTTGTATGCAGCACATTCCGATACCAAGATAACGGATCAGGAAAAAGAGACGATATTCGCCCGGGCCGGGACCCGCAATTATCATCATGTAAAAACCCGGTTCGATCATGACAATGATTATGAACGGCTTCAGGTAATCCTTGGCTTCCGTGAATCCTATTTTCCCGACGACTATTCAAAGAACAAACTTCTGGACGACATGTACACCCTGCTACTGTCTGATTATGAATATTCTGTCGTGGAAAAGTCCTTTTTTATGTGTATCAGGAGACTTCTGGCCGGCTGATGCCGTTCTGTATCCTGCTCAATTCACGAAGGGAACAACAGATAGTTTCCCCGGGCATTTCGTGCCATATCCAAGAAAACCAGAACCAATTTATCTGTGATTCACTGAGATAAAACCTGAAATTCACCGTTTTTATCAAGATTATTTTTCTGTCACACATCTATTGTTGTTATTTGAAACTGTTGAAATATACACCATTAATACCCGGATAATTATGAGAAACATTTTGGTAATCCTGTTCACGGTCACCCTACTGTGTGCTTTCAAAAAACCGGAAAATATCCGGTGGCACTCGCTGAAGGAAGGACTTGAGGCAGCAAAATCGGAGAATAAGCCGGTGCTGCTTTTTCTCTATGTTTCCTGGTGTGACAAATGCCAGCGGATGGATAAAAAAGTCTTCAGCAACACGGAGGTTCAGCCGCTCATTGAACAGAATTTCATACCGGTTA
>Ga0233425_10007399_pt1 | contig 15463 bp, 9 predicted proteins | sample Watercolumn_Towu_2_FD_181712 | JGI IMG/M metagenome (GOLD analysis project Ga0233425, IMG submission 181712) | Freshwater microbial communities from Lake Towuti, South Sulawesi, Indonesia - Watercolumn_Towuti2014_140_MG | ecosystem: Environmental > Aquatic > Freshwater > Lake | place: Indonesia...
TTTTGCCGGACGATATTGCGGAATGTATTGTTATGCCGGTGACCTCGTGCGTACCTTCAGCATAAACTCCGCCCTGTTCCTCATTTTCATTATACCTGTTTGTCTGTTTATCAAAAAAGATAAAACGCAGACTTCGCCTGTCCGGTGATACAACTTATTTATTTGGAGAAGATGCGGAGAGTAACTTTTTTCGCCAGTATTCTACCCGTGTGCCGTTGACTACGGGGTCTTTTTCCAGCGGATCGTCCTTGAGGTTGAAAAGCATTGTACGTTCCGAACCGTAGTTTTCGATGATGAGTTTCCATTCGCCATTCGAGATTGCAGAAACACCGTGGCCTTCGTATTCTTTTGGGGTTCGAAATCCCATACGGGAGCTATGAAAAAGAAACTCGCGTTTGTTGCTTTCGAGTCGGGAAATAGCTTCTTGTTTGCCCGAGATGGCATCGCTGAGATCAATACCGGCAGATGCAGGCACGACAGCTCCCGCGAGCCCGAGCAGCGTAGAAAAGAGGTCGAGCCCTTGCACCCGGCCGCGAAGCGTTCTGCTTTTTGCCCTGGGATCGATGACGATGAGCGGGATGCGGAGAACTTCTTCGTAAAGTGTCCCGTAACACTGTGTGGAGGCGTGTCCGACGTAACCGTGATCGAGTAATTCCTCGCCGTGATCAGAGGTGATCACAACCGACGTATTCCGTGTCAGACCGCGTGAGCGAAGGGCAGAGAATACGCGTATAAGCCACTCATTCATTCTCAAGATATTCGTCGCATAGAGGCGACAAATAAGATCCTTGTCCTCCTGATTCCATGTGAACTCGCTGCGTGGCACAGTGAATTGGCTGCAAACGGAATCTCTTAGTCGCGCCGGTATCGCGCCCTCATCTATACCCATAGCCTTTCGATGCTCTGCGGCATTCCAGGGCATGTGGGAATCATGGTAGTGAAACCAGAGGAAGAAAGGTTCGTCCGTACTCTCAATTGCTCTGATAAGCCGGACGGGGTCATGGTCGCCGGGGATTTCATCTTCGGGATAGCCCAGCGTAATGTAGTTGCTCAATCCGTTCAGATATGTGAGGGTAGGAATTTGCCAACCCTGAGATTTCAAGGATTTGATGACACTGGGGGAACCGGATCGGGGAGAAGACCAGGAAAAATGCACCCCGTGCTTGAATACCGGTTCTCCGGTCAGCATCGACAAAAGGCCCGGCGATGTCCAGGGAGCATTCGCATAGGCATTCGTAAAACGCACCGTCCTGTCGCGGACAGTGTTCAGGGCTGAGAGAAGCGGTACATTCGCGTAACTGTCTACAAAATCGGCTCGCCAGGCGTCTCCGGTGATAAATACTATATTGTATTTATCCATCATCTGTCTTTTGAGGAGACGGTTGCAGCGGCCTCTCTTTCGACCGCTTTTCTGTACCCCTCGTCCCGTGGAATACCGGCGTTGATTTTCATCAGATGTGGCCGTCCCTCGATCAGCTTCAAGACGTCATTCGACAGAAATATCTTCCCCGGTTCGTAAAGTGCTTCGTATATTTGCCTGATGAACTCGTAGTCTTGCCGATAGTCCATAACCCAGCGATGACGAAGAAGGCCTTGAAACTTTTCGAGGCAGCCAACCTTGAAAATGCCAGGATTTTTGCTCATATATGGCGTTACATGTTCCCTTTCCGAAACCAACCTTGCTTCTTTCCAGCTTCTTTCCAAAGCCTCATAGGAAAAAACCGTTACATCGAGCCCGGTGGGGAATTCACCGCCGAGGTAACACAGGTCATAGCCTCCGTCAAAGTACTTCGCTATCACCTCGTCCACGACCATGGGATCCACCAGCGGGCAGTCCGCCATGATACGGACCACGTGCTTTGCGTGATAGGCGCTTGCCGCCTGGTAGTAACGGTCGAGCGGGTCTTCTGCACTGCCCCGAAAGACGCAAACACCCAGCCGGTCGAACCACTCGGCAATACAATCGTCCTCGGTATTCACGCTCGTAGCGACAATGATCCTGTCAAGATTTTGGCAGTAACCGATTCTCTCATAGACGTGTTGCATGACCGGCTTACCCGATAGAAGGAAAAAGACCTTTCCGGGCAACCGGGTGGACCCCATTCGCCCCTGGAGAATGGCAGTCGCTCGTAATGAACTTCCTGTATGCTCAGCGTGTGGAACAGATTTGTCGTGAATTACCGGAGACAGCATTTCATTGACCTGATTTTTGTGACCACGCAAAGATGAATGGTAGGGAATTGTTTTTTTCACTCAAGTGCAACTATAGCAAAAACCAAGATGATTTCAAGTGCTTTTATACTCAAAAAGCCCATACAATGTGAATTTTAAGATGATAGGGTGGCATGGGCAAACTCTGTTTGTCCGTGCTGAACTTGCACAGCGTTTTTTGTAAATCACAGATTGTGACACCTTTGTCCGGTTAGAAATTTGCATGTTTTATTTCCTTGTTCCAAAGCCTGTTATTCCCGCATGTTTTGAGCGGGAATCCAGGATAAACGAGCCTCTGGATACCCGATAAAAGCATTCGGGTATGACAAAAACCGGCACATGCAAATTCCTAACCGGACAATACTGATTGTGACCCTCTTGAGTATAATTTTTTCAACAAAATTAAAAATCAAAAAAAAGAGAGGTGTGAAAGAATGGTATGTGGATGAGTAATGTGCCGCACATTACTCAATTTTTCACAAGGAATTGAAAAATAGTTGTCACCTATGCAAATGGTAAATGGCAAGAACTTCTCTATGTTCATGTTTAATTTACGTCAAGTGTAGAACGAAGAGTCTCTTCGTTCTACAACCGCAATTTTGAAATGCCTGTACATAAAATTTATTTAGTGTAAAGTATTTATTGATATTAAATATACAATTTATTATTATTCTATGGCTGGATACAATTATTATGGCATAAATTAGGCTGCCTTCAGCAGCGACTTTGCCTTTCCCCACTTTCGTGAGGAGAGGATTTTGTCATTCCCGTGTAAACGGGAATCCAGATGCAGCAGAAAAACTGCCTGGATTCCCACTTTCGTGGGAATGACATGCTAAGAACAAAATACTTTGAAATTCCTGAACATCAAATGAGATTCTTCGCTGCCGCTCAGAATGACCTTATTGTCATGCCGAACCCTTCGCATATTGTGTCATTCCTTAGCCTGGTGTCATTCTTCGGCAAAGCCGAAGAATCTTACGGATCGGGACGACGTCTGAACACACTCACTACGTTCAGTGTAAATTCCGTGAAGCATCTTGTTTTCGCTCAGAGCATATCCTGAAAAAAGTGAAGGGGTAAACTCCGTGAAGCATCTCAAGCTTTGGATAGTTTAAAACCCTGTATATTCGCAACTTTGAAGTCTATACATTTTTAATTATGCGAGATTTGCAAGCATTTAGTGTTTTATATCAGAAAGCAAACAGAATTTATTGTATGGCAAAAGACATATTTCTATGAAAAAGGTAAAAAAATCGCTTTCCCATAAGGCGGTAATAGGAATTATCGCCATTTTTCTTCCTATAGCTATTACCTCTGTTATGGTCGCACTATGGAATAAGGGGTATATGGGGAAACGCCTCATGAGCACATTAGAGGTTATTGCAGACGCTCATGAAGTGCAAGTCTATCAATTCCTGGAAAAGTCTAAACAGTGTGCTCGTGTTTTTTCCAGAGATGATTTTATAAGAAGTCAGCTTTGTAAAATGACTCATGGCAAAACACGTTCTCCAGACATTCTTGGCAAGTATCTTGTTGAGAATGATGCTTTTCTTGATAAAAGCATAAAGGCCATCCACATCATCTCTCCGGAAGGGCGAGTTGTTGCCGCTACAAACAAAGGTGAAACCGGAAAGGATGTATCCGCAAAGGACTTTTTTATAAAAGGGAAATCTGCCGTAACCATTACCGAACTCTACACAAGGAGCGGGGAATCACCGGAATTAGCGATATCAGCGCCCATATTTACAAAAGATACGGACAGACTTATCGGTGTGCTTGTCAATTTTATACAGCTTTCAGAAGTTGATCGTATTTTATCCGGCAGATATCTCAGAGATTTTGGAGCGAGTTCGTGGTCAAAGGGAATGGATGCGTGGGAAACCATGGAAGCGTATCTCGTTAATGGGGATAAATATATGATTACTCATTCCCGATTCGTGGAAGACGCTGTTTTGAGGCAGGCAGTCAGGACGCAGCCTGTTGAGTTAGCCTTGAAAGACGGCAAGGAAATGGCGGGGTTCTATAAAGATTACAGGGGGGTGGAAGTTGTGGGGGTCTCGATGTATATCCCATCGATGAGATGGGTGCTTCTGGTTGAAATTGACAAGGACGAAGTGCTCCTCCCTGTAGTCCGTGTGCTCCTGAGCTCTGCAATAACCGGCTCTGTTGTTGTTGCGATGATTATCCTCCTCCTGATTCTTTTTCTGAAAAGGGTGGTAAAGCCTCTCCGTGCAATTACCCGTACAGCCATAAGCATTGCGAATGGCAATCTTGATGCTGTCGTTCCGGTTACCTCAAATGATGAAATTGGAAGGCTCTGTGAATCGTTTAATACCATGTCCGAAGACATTAAAACGAGAACCAGATCACTTCTGCAAAGCAACAAAAGGCTTGAAGAGGCGCAAAAGACAGCTTGCTTGGGGAATTGGGAACGGGATATCGTGAAAAACGAACTCTGCTGGTCAGATGAAATTTATCGCATTTTCGGTTTGTCTCCGCAGGGATGCAGCATCACGTATAATGAATTTTTACAGTATGTTCATCCGGACGACAGGGAATATGTGAAAAAATCAGTTAACAACGCCATTTCCGGAATGGAACCTTATGAGATCGATTACCGTATACTTCCCAAAAATGGCGCCGTGCGCATCATTCATGAAAAGGCTTTAGTTGTTCGCGACAGCGCAGGAAAGGCTATTCATATAGTCGGTACCATACAGGACATTACCGAGCGCAGACAACGGGAAGAGGAGGTTCATTTGCTGCAGGCGTTAATCCTGGCCGTTGGCTCTGCAAAAGATATGCACGACGCGCTGGCGGTCACCCTGGAAAAGGTGTGCAGCGTAACAGGGTGGGTTTATGGGGAGACGTGGGTGCCCTGTAAGGACGGCAGGTATCTGGTGCGTGACTACACATTCTACAATAAAATAGAGCGCTTGAAGAAGTTCAGCGATCTGAGTGCTGAATACCGGTTTTCGCCCGGTGTGGGGCTTCCGGGTATGGTATGGCTCACGAAACAGCCCGTATGGATAGAGGATGTAACCGTGCATTCCAATTTCCCGCGTGCGCTGATTGCAAAAGAAGTGGGATTAAGGGCAGGAGCGTCTTTTCCGGTGCTCATCAATGGCGAAGTGGTTGCCGTTATTGCATTCTTTATGTTTGAGCCATGTGAAAAAGATGAACGGTTTGTCAGCCTCGTTTCGTCAGCCGCCTCACAGCTTGGGCAAGTTATCAATCGCAAACATGCCGAAGAGTCGCTGATCAAGAGCGAGCATCTGCTCCAGTCGATTCTGGATAATACCACATCCGTTGTGTATGTAAAGGATATTCAGGGACGGTATATTTTCGTTAATAAACAGTTTGAAAAATTGTTTCACACCACGAAAGACGAAATAAAAGGTGAGACGGATTATGATATATGGCCGGCAAAAATAGCCGATGCGTTCAGGTTGAACGACCGCAGGGTAATCGAATCCAGAACGCCGATAGAATTTGATGAGGCTGTGCCTCACGATGACGGCCAGCATTCTTATATCTCTGTCAAGTTTCCTCTCTTTAGTGTTGCCGGTGATGTCTACGCTGTCTGTGGTATCTCAACGGATATTACCGAACGCAAGAGTATGGAAGAGGAGAAGAATGCTTTAAGGGAACAGCTTTATCACGTTCAGAAACTGGAGTCTGTAGGCAAGCTGGCCGGGGGAATTGCGCATGATTTTAATAATATTCTTATGGCAATATCCGGTTACTGCAGTTTGCTTGAAATGGAGATGAAGGAAGACAGCCCTTCAGGAAAATGTGTTCAGCAGATACTTGCATCCGCAGAGAGGGGGGAAAATTTAATACGGAGTTTGCTTATATTCAGCAGAAAGGGAGAAGGCACTCCGAAGCCGGAAGATTTAAACAAGATTGTGTACAATGTGGCTGATCTTTTGTTAAAACTCATAGGAGAAAATGTTAAGCTGGATATTTCTCCTGCTGATAAAGAGTGTATCGTAATGGTCGACAAAGGCCAGATAGAACAGGTATTGATGAATCTTGCTACGAACGCAAGAGACGCTATGCCGAAGGGCGGCGCCTTGAAAATCAGTATAGAGACGTCCGTGGTGGACGACACATTTATAGAGCTTCATCATTATGGCAAGATTGGCGTTTATGGCGTACTATCCGTCTCAGACACCGGCACAGGAATGGATGAAGAAACGAAAAAAAAGGCATTTGAACCGTTTTTCACGACAAAAGGGGTAGGGAAAGGCACGGGACTGGGACTTTCCATCGTGTATGGAATAATTAAACACCATGAGGGCTATATCAATATTTATAGCGAACCTGGCAAAGGCACGACATTCAATATATATTTGCCTGCAGCAAAGTCGAAGGGAGAAGAAGAAATGTCAGAGAGTCTGCAAACGGTTAAGGGAGGGACGGAAACGATCCTTTTGGCAGATGACGATGCGAATGTAAGGGATGTTACTGCTTTGGTGCTGAAAAAGAACGGATACAAGGTTATAGAGGCGGTGAACGGTGAGGACGCGTTGCGTAAATTTGCTGAATATGCCGATAAAATACAGCTTCTGGTGCTGGATATTATGATGCCGGGGAAAAACGGCAAGGAAGTGTACGATGAAATCAGAAAAACAGGGGCGAATGTGAATGCCCTTTTTATGAGTGGTTATGCCGAAGATATTATCAGCGGCACGGTAATCCGTGAGGAGGGCTTGCATTTCATTGCAAAACCCATTTCACCGGCAAAGTTTCTGAAAAAAATACGCGATGTGCTGGATACGTAATTGACACGTATAGTGCCAGCCTGCGAATTAGAGGATAAAAAACAAGGCAAGCAGTCCCAGTGCGCCGCCGAGAAAATACTGTGAAGCGTCTTTTACAATGTTTTTCTTTTTGATTCCTATAATGCTTTTGTGTTTCTCGATAACCTGGCTGAAGATGTGTTTCAGCTCTTTGCCTGTTGCATCATGCTGATAGGTTCCTCCTACCAGATGTGCGATCTCCTGCATCAATTCCGGATTTGGTTTCGTATAAATAATTTCTCCGTCTTCCGTAACCTCATATCCCGATGCGCTTCCGTCTTCATTTTTTTTGGGTATTGGTGAAGCCGTCTTGGGATCTCCGATACCGACAATATAAATAGCAATATCCTTTCTTTCCAGAAGCAGCTTTACCGCTTCAGCAACCTGGCTTCTGGTAATAATCTGCTCTTCGCCGTCCGTAAGGAATATAATGACCTTTTTTGTCTTTTCGCTGCTGAAAGTGTTCATGGCCAGGATAAGTGCATTTCCTATGTTTGTTCCGTACGGCACGAATCGCACATAATGTTCGTTGACCATATTTACTATGCGCAGGAATACCTTTTCATAATCATTGGTGGGGTATGGCAAGAGGGAAAATGCCCGTCCCGCAAAGACTACCAGGCCGACACGGTCTCCTTCCAGCCCTTTAACGAGGTGTGATATTTCAATTTTTGCGCGCTGCAGCCGGTTAGGTTTTACATCTTCCGCAAGCATACTGATCGATACATCAAGCACAAAGACGAGTTCCAGCCCTTCTTTTTCGTAGTAGTTTTGGGTCGTTTGCCATTTTGGTTGCAAAATTACCAGTCCCAGGGCGCAACAGGAAGCGCTGATGCATACGCCTTTCAGAATGTTCCGGTAAATTGCGGGGATGCTGCTAAACCGGTTGATGAATGCGCTTTGTCCAAAACTTTTGAGCCATGCTGCTTTTCGCCTGTAAAGAAGCAAGTAGAGGGAAAATAGCAAGCCGGCGCAGATATAGACAAATATTGTATATTCTTCGTAATTGAAAAATAGCATTTGAAAAACAGCCAAAAACTACCAGCGTATTTTTTGCTCGCCGCTGTATTTGTATTTCGTTCCCCAGGGGATGAGCTTCAGCGCTTCAATCCTGTCCTCGCGTTCCTGTTGTTCAGGAGTGAACATGGTGTTGAATTGTGTTTCTCCGATTCGCATCCGCTCCAGGTTCTTCTTTGCCTGGAAATCATCGGGGTCGATCTTCAGTGCTTCGACATACTGCATTGCAGCAGTTGAAAAATCCATGTCGGTTGCAAAGAGGTTCGCATTGTTGTAAATCGCTTTCGCTTTTACTGCGGGGTCGTCCGTTTCCATTGCCTTTCTGAATTCATTGCCTGCTTTTTTCCTCTCTTCCATGAGGGTGAAAAGTACCCCCTTGTTATAGGAAATCAGCGAATCATCTTTTCCGAACTTTCCTATCGTTTTATACAGCAAGGAATCCTCTAATTCACGGACTGTGGCAACGGCGCTCTGGTATCTTCCCATTTTAATTTCCGAATCCAGATGTTTCATTGCGGCGCATTTTTTATAGTGCAGATAACCATAGAGCATTAAGAAACAGGAAAAACCTGCAAGCAGCGATTTTATTACATATCTTCCGGCCATATCCGCCTCCTACTAAGGAATTCTTTTTCACGTTGAACGAATATCAATGTTACAAAAGATGTATCTTAATTATGCTGCCTTCGGCAGTGACTTTTTTTTACATTCACACGTGGGGTTTCAAACCTGCCCCTACAACGGCTTTGAAATTCCTGCGTGCCCAACCAGGACTGAAAGTCAGCAGATTCGTAATGCTACGGCAAACAAGGACAATTATCTCCCTCTTCGCAGCAGGCCGAGGTGTGGCTCGTTGAAGGAATAGAGGCTGTGGACACCGCCTTCAGTCTGTGCTGACTGTGTACGTTTTTCAAAGCGCAGCGTTTCATTATACAGTCCGTTATGAAGCTCCTGGATATTTTTGTAACCGAGTTCCTGGAATGAATGGAGCAGGCTCTGCATGAGATATTGAACAAGGTTAATGACTGATCCCTTGTCAACGACCGTGCCGCTGACGCCCTGAGCAACTTTTACGCGGTCTTCTGCTGCCAGATACCGTTTCCCTCCACCCTTTTCCATAGCCTCATGAGACGCCATACCCCTGTATTTTTTCACGCGAACCCCGCCCTCATAAAAGTATTCTCCGGGGGCTTCGCTGGTTCCGGCAAGTAGTCCTCCCATCATTACGGCGCTTGCGCCTAGCGACAGCGCCTTTACGATATGCCCGATATGAGCTATACCGCCGTCTGCAATAACCGGTACATTCGCATATTCTCTGGAAAATTTTGCAGTGTGATACACCGCGGAGCCTTGCGCCCTGCCGACGGCAAGGGTTTCCTGTGTAATGCAGATGGAGCCGCTTCCCATGCCGATTCGCAAGCCATCCGCACCGGCGTCGATTAACGATTTGCACTGCCTGGCGGTGACGATGTTCCCGCCAATCACATCCAATTGCGGATAATTCTTTTTGATATATTTGATCATGTCGATCTGGAAGACCGAATCTCCCTGCGATGAGTCGATTACGATTACATCAACTCCGGCCTTTATCAGTTTTGCCAGACGTTCCCTGTCTTCCTCCCGTGTGGAAAGCGCAGCGCCAACGAGAAGTTGTTTTTCTTTGTTCTTTGACGACAAGGGGAAATCCTCGTTTTTTAACAGGTCGGTGCGGCTCATCAGAGACACCAGACGTCCCTCTTTGTCAACAAAGGGAAGTTTTCCTACCTTGCTTTCCTTGAGTATTCTGTTTCCCTCAGCAAGCGAGACGCCGGCAGGAGCGGTGATTAACCGTGTAGTCATCACTTCCTTTAATTTCTTGGCTCGGTTTTCCTCAAAATCAATATCCCTCTTTGTTACAATTCCAATGAGTTTCGAGTTCAGCGTACCGTCCTCGGTAATGGGGATACCTGAAAACCCGTACGTTTTTTTAATAGTGTCTACATCTCTGATGGTATTTTCAGGGCTGAGGATGACAGGGTCTGTAATAAATCCATTTTCAAATCTTTTAACACGTTGCACCTCCGTGACCTGCTCCTCTATCGTATTGTTGTAATGAATAATGCCAATGCCTCCCAGCAAGGCCATACTGATGGCCATTTTTGATTCAGTTACAGTGTCCATCGGCGAGCTTATCAACGGTCTTTTGATTTTTATATTGCGGGTTAGGCTGGTTTCAAGACTGATTTTGTCCGTAGTAAAATTGATGTGCCCCGGAAGCAGATTAAAATCATTGTAGGTAATCCCTTCTGCGTGTTCAAAGAACGTTTTCGCATCTAGTCCGTTGGGTGACATAGAAATTATTTTAAAACCTCCGACGTAAAGTATGACGCTTGTAAAAACCAAAATATTTTTGAAAAGGTGATTTTGTTAAATTAGGTTACCTTCGGCAGCGACTTTGCCTTTCCCCACTTTCGGGAGGAGAGGATTTTGTCATTCCCGTGTAAACGGGAATCCAGATGCATCAGAAAAACTGCCTGGATTCCCACTTTCGTGGGAATGACATGCTAAGAACAAAATACTTTGAATTTCCTGAACATTAAATGAGATTCTTCGCTATTGCTCAGAATGACAATAACGTCATTCTGAACGAAGTGAAGAATCTTAACATTGGATAGTTTGAAATTCCTGAACATGAATATAGTTACGGATATTTTACCGCAGTTCCAGCGATTCAATTTTGTAAATTATCGCATACGAAATGGCATTGTCAATATCATACTTCTGTGAATACAAAAATTTCGTTTCAGAATCTTGCCTGGAGATGCAAAATCCTGCGTCTCTCCAACCAGTTTCCAAACGACTGTCCACCCCCTTCACCCCCCGCTGGCGGGGGACAACCGTCTGTTTTCCTCAGTGAGGGGAATGCGGTTGAAATTCCCGCACATGTCCATTCAAATAAAGCAACAGCCTCACGTCCGTGTTGGTTTTTGGTGCTTCCTGAAATGATCAAAAATCCCCGTTTTCATAACATCAGATAGGGATCAACATCAACCGCCGTTTGCACTTTTTTTGACGGCCTCAGCAGGTCCGCAACACTTTGGAGTGCATGGTGTATTTCCCGGTAATATTGCGCCTTCAGGAGGAGATGCCAGCGGAACATATTATTAATTTTTGTCACAGGCGCTGGAGACGGCCCTAATATTTCAAACAGGTTCCCGTTCCCTTTCGCAATCTCCTTCAATTTTTCGGCTACCGCGGCTGACTTCTCTTCTGATTTCTTTTCCTCCGGACTGCGAAAGATAATCCGGGCCAGTTTCCCGAAAGGGGGATACTGCAACTGCTTTCGGTATTCCAGTTCTTTTTTTGCAAATCCTTCGTAGTCATGGCTGGCTGCATACGTAATGCTGTAATGCCTGGGGTTGTATGATTGCACCACGACTCTCCCCCCCTTCGCCCCTCTTCCGGTACGGCCTGCTACCTGGGAAATGAGCTGGAATGTGCGTTCACTGGAACGGAAGTCGGGCAAGTTAAGCAGGGTATCGGCAGAAATCACGCCTACCAGGGTGACATTCGGGAAGTCCAGCCCTTTTGCAATCATTTGTGTGCCCAGCAATATCTGAAATTCGCCCCGTTCAAAGGCCGTCAGCGCTTTTTCGTGGGCGTTTCGCACCCGCATGGAATCGCTGTCCATGCGTATAATTTTATATTGAGGAAACTTGTTCATGATTTCATCCTCAATTTTTTCCGTTCCGCATCCCCGGTAAGTAATAGAACCGGCAAGACAGTCAGGGCATGATTCCAGCGGTGCCGTCTCGGAGTAGCAATAATGGCAAATTACCGTATGTAATTTCCGGTGGAAGGTCATCGGTATGTCACACTTGCGGCACTTTAATACGAATCCGCAGCGTTTGCAGTGGACGTACGGCGCAAATCCCCTCCGATTTAAAAACAAGATTACCTGTTCGTTTTTCCCCAGAGATTGTTTCATATAATATTCCAGCCGCTGGGAAATGATATGGTATCCCCTGCGTTTCCGCACCTCCTCGCTCATATCTACAATGTCAATCGGAGGAAGCCGCCTTTCACCGATTCTGCTGGGGAGCGTTATTTTTTCATAGTTTCCCGTCTGTGCGTTGTGATACGTTTCCAGAGACGGGGTTGCCGTCCCCAGGATGGTCAGGGCATTTTCGTAATTTGCCCTGAGGATGGCAACATCTCTGGCATTATAGCGGGGGGTGTTTTCCTGTTTATACGTATTTTCATGTTCTTCATCGAGGATAATCAGGCCGATGTTTTTCAGGGGAGCAAATATCGATGACCGTGCGCCAATTACGATATCGACCCTGCCTTCTTTGATTTCGTTCCATTGCGAATGGTGGAATGTGCCCAGAAGCTGGCTGTGCAACACGGCAACACGGTTAAACCGCGCCTTTATCCTCTGTATCGTTTGTGATGTGAGAGAAATTTCAGGGATGAGGAAAATGACCTTGCGGCCGTGTTCGAGCGCTTTTGCTATAGCCTGAAGATAAATCTCCGTCTTCCCGCTTCCGGTAACTCCGTGGAGCAATATGACGCCGGAACTCTGCTGAATGACGTGCGGCTGATAATCCTCTTTTTCTCCGGGAAGCACCTCACCTTTGGATGGCTTGAAATTCGTGTCCGTTAAAACACGAAGGGGAGGAGTCTGGATACGGCCATACAGTTCCGTAAGCCTTTTGTGGATAATGTCAAAGGCGTTTTGTTGATCCTGGGTAAGGATCAGATGTTTTTGCAATGGTTCGCTGGCGCCGGACACGGTGACGGCATTTACGGGTTTATTTTCAATCCTGACAAAGCCTTTTTTTTCTAACGTACGAATGCCGGGCATCCTGCATCCGCTGATGGTAATCAGCTCTTTGGCGCTTATTTCACCGGGGTGTTGTAAAAGTATTTCCAGCGCCTTTGCCTGTTTGGGGGACCGTGTTTTCATGTGAGAAATCATTGTGTGGTCCAGTCCGGCAATGTGATTGCCGGGGATGACGAATGTGTCCCATTTTTCTTTCATTCTGCTGCGAACTACAGGCGGTAAAATGGCCTGGATTGCCTCCCCCCATCCGCAGCAGTAATGAATGGACAACCATTTGGTAATCCGAAGCATACCATCATCAATGAGCGCCTTTTTGTCGATTACACCGATAATATTTTTTATTGCATAGGGGACTACGGTATCGGTAAAACCGACACAAACCCCCGTAATTATTTTATTCCCAAACGGTATTTTTACCCGCATCCCTGCTGTGAGACACCCCTTTAAGTGTGCGGGAATGCCGTAGTGGAACACCTTGTTTAGCGGTATGTTGACCGCCACTTCTGCATATAGCTTTGGCGAAGCTTGTTGTTCGGATGCCGTTTCATATAAACGGGCAGGTGCGGAATGTAGTGTCTGGTTTGCGGGGATGGTCATAATATTTATGTACAGGAAATGTTAAATCTTTGTGATTTCCCCTCTAAAAATGGACACGGAGCACCGTGTCCCTACTCGCAGCCAAAGGTCGCCTGATTCATGTGAGAGGATAGTAGCAAAATACGGGTGATGTGTCAAGGTAGCTGTGAGGTGGTTTTTACGTGCTTAATACGAACTATTGAATTGCTATATATTTCGACTGTTCGACCGGCGGAAAAGCTCCTGGAAGTGTACAACCCATGAGAAGGCCGTATTCCCTTGACATTCAATATCGCATTTTTTATAATTCTTTAAAAGCTTATTTCTCAACGGATTCGGAGAATTTTTGCACAATTTCTAATTTATGAATATTTCATACAGAGGGGATAACACGTGCCTTGTCGGATTACAATGGGGTGACGAAGGCAAAGGGAAAATTATTGATATTCTCACAGAACAGTTCGATGTAATAGTAAGGTATCAGGGCGGCAGTAATGCCGGCCACACGGTTATTGTAAATAATGAAAAATTTGTATTGCATCTCATTCCTTCAGGAATTCTCAGGAGGAATAAATACTGCGTTATCGGGAGCGGGGTGGTAATCGACCCCCGCCAACTGCTGGAAGAAATCGATGAACTGAGAAGAAAAGATATCGAGGTCGGCAGCAATCTCCGCATTAGCGAAACAGCACATCTGGTGTTTCCTTATCATAAAAAACTGGACGAGCTTTCCGAAAATGAAAAGGGCGATGAAAAGATAGGCACGACCCGCAGGGGGATCGGTCCGTGTTACGCCGATAAAATGTCCCGCATCGGCATACGGGTGGCCGACCTCTTTTCGGGGGAATATTTTAAGGAGAGGCTCAAAAAGATTGTGGAGGAAAAGAACAGGATATTTGTCCGCCTCTTCAATGCGGATGCATTGTCGTGGCAGGAAATCTATGATGAATACTGCGGATATGCGGAAAAGATGCGGCCATTTGTCTGCGATTCGATTGTGTTTATGAATGACGCCGTACGGAGCAGGAAGAAGATTCTGTTTGAAGGCGCTCAGGGGTCGATGCTTGACGTAGATTTCGGCACATACCCCTTTGTTACATCGTCGTCCGTTATAGCGGGCGGCGCCGCAACCGGCGCCGGTGTTTCTCCGAGGCATATCCACAAAATACTCGGTGTCGTGAAATCGTATACAACAAGAGTCGGAAGCGGCCCTTTCCCGACGGAGCTGGACAATGAACTGGGCGAGCATCTGCGGCGGAAGGGGGGAGAGTACGGCGCTACCACGGGAAGACCCAGAAGGTGCGGATGGTTTGACGTTATCGCTGTGAAGCATGCAATTGCGGTAAACGGAGCAGATGGCGCCGTGCTGACAAAACTCGATGTGCTGGATGAACAGGAAACGATAAAGATATGCATCGGGTATACGTTTGATAACAAGACGTATGACAGGTTTCCCGCCGATGTAACGGCAATGTCAAAGTGCGAACCCATATACAAGGAGGTGCCCGGCTGGAAAAAAGATACTTCTCAGGTACGCACGAAAAGAGCAATCCCTCCTCAGGCAAAAAATTACATACGTACACTGGAGGAACTGCTGGGTATCAGGATTGAAATGCTTTCGGTAGGCCCTGATCGGGGTCAGGTTGTGAGTCTCGTATGAGCGAAAAGGGGCATACGCCTTCTCACATTGCAATTATTATGGATGGGAACGGGCGATGGGCAAGGCGCAGGGGATTCACACGATTCCGGGGGCACAAGGAAGGTGCCGAATCCGTCCGTACAATAACGAGGGCATGCGCAAGGAAGCATCTGAAGCAGCTTACTCTCTATGCGTTTTCTCAGGAAAACTGGAAAAGGCCGGAACGGGAGATCAGGTTATTGATGAAACTCCTGAAGGACTTCCTTGTTAAGGAGCGGAAAGAGATCGATGACAACAATATCCGCCTGGCGGCAATCGGACGCATTCAGGAACTTCCGGAAGATGTGCAGAAAGAACTGGCTATTACTATGGAGAGAAGTAAAAATA
>Ga0233425_10007400_pt1 | contig 15460 bp, 12 predicted proteins | sample Watercolumn_Towu_2_FD_181712 | JGI IMG/M metagenome (GOLD analysis project Ga0233425, IMG submission 181712) | Freshwater microbial communities from Lake Towuti, South Sulawesi, Indonesia - Watercolumn_Towuti2014_140_MG | ecosystem: Environmental > Aquatic > Freshwater > Lake | place...
ACATGCAGCTAGACGCTATTCTCGAAATCGCCATCGGCCTGGTCGTGGCCTGGCTCATCATCAGCATGGCAACCAGCCAGTTTCAGGAAGCCATCATCGAAGTGATCAATTTGCGGGCTGACTTTCTTGAAAAGCGGCTGCAGGAAATGTTCAAAGACCCAACCCTCGTGACGCAGTTCTACAAGCACCCGCTGATCGAGGCGCTTGCCACGAAAACGGTCTGGGGCAAAAAACGAAATCCCACCCACATTCCAAACCCCATTTTTGCAAAAGCCGCGGTGGATATTTTCCTCAACGCCGGGCGGACCATCGGCGACATCCCGGCCGGCAGCATGAGCCTGGCGGTCATGAACCAGAGTATGCAGGACAGCCTGAAATACATTGACAACAAAAACAAGCTGTTTGCGCGCACCATTAAATACCTCGCCCCAAAACTGGACGAGGAAACCGCAAAAGTGGAGGATAAACTCGCCGAGTACCGCGGCAATGTCGAAGCCTGGTTCGATACCGCCATGACACAGGCCACCTTCTTATACAGAAAATACGCCTCGATCATTGCGCTGGCGGTGGGCTTCGGCATCGCAATGATCTTCAACGTCGACTCGATTTACATCGTCAAGCAACTTTGGCGCGACCCAACCCTGCGCCAGGCGATTGTCGCACAAGCGGAGAACATCAATCCCGAAGAGAGTTTCAGCGTCTCAGCCATCCAGGATAAATTAAATGAACTCTCCCTGCCCGTCGGCTGGAACGAAGTCTCCACCCCGCAAGACTTTCAAGGCTGGCTGCTCAAAACCCTCGGCATTCTGCTGACCGGGTCCGCGGCCTCGCTTGGCGCGCCCTTCTGGTTTGACGTGCTGAACAAAATGCTTGGGTTGAAGAAGGAAACAAAGAAAGCCGAGAAGTAAACATAGCCCGCTGCAATAGACGGAAAGGCCAACCACGGAGGCACAGAAACACTGAGAAGCTACAAAAAACTCCATGGTTCGTCAATTTTTCAAATGAACGTTCAATGGGCCGCTCACGCGGCCTTTTTAGCAATTTGTGACCACGATGGGTATAATCACCGCATGTCTCAAGACCTCTTCGATCATGCCATGCACGAACGCTTGAAAACAGAAGCGCCGCTTGCCGCACGGATGCGCCCGCGCACTCTGGAGGAATACATCGGTCAGGAACACATCATCGGCGAAGGCAAACTGCTCAGGCGCGCCATCGAAGCCGACAAACTTTTTTCATCCATTATTCTTTGGGGGCCGCCCGGCACCGGCAAGACCACGCTCGCGCAAGTCATCGCCAACACCACCAGGAGTCACTTCGCCACCATCTCCGCCATCCTCGCCGGCAAAGCGGATCTGCGGGTCGTGATTGACGAGTCGCTGGAGCGCCGAAGACTGCACAATACCCGCACCATTTTGTTTGTGGATGAAGTCCACCGCTGGAACAAAGCCCAGCAGGATGCCCTCCTGCCGCACGTCGAGAATGGCACGTTTACGCTCATCGGCGCGACGACCGAGAACCCATACTTTGAAGTCATCAAGGCGCTCATCTCGCGTTCGCGCGTTTTTCAACTGCGGAATTTGAATCAAATCGAAACGGGAATTTTGATTGACCGCGCCTTATCCGATAAAGAACGCGGCTACGGAAACAAGCGCATCCTCCTTGACCCTGAGGCACGCTCCCATTTAATTGAAGTTGCCTCAGGCGACGCAAGGAATGCGCTCAACGCCGTCGAACTTGCCGTGGAGTCAACTTCTCCAAGCGCTGACGATGTGATTCACATCACACTGGAAGTGGCGCAGGAATCGATTCAACGCCGCGCAGTTTTATACGACAAGGACGGAGACGCGCACTACGACACCATTTCCGCCTTCATCAAATCGGTGCGCGGATCGGACCCCGACGCGGCCTTATACTGGCTGGCAAAAATGATCTACGCCGGCGAAGACCCGAAATTCATCCTGCGGCGGTTGATCGTCCTCGCGGGTGAAGATATCGGCCTCGCCGACCCGATGGGACTCATCGTTGCCAACTCGGCGGCGCAAGCCTTCGACTACATTGGTCTGCCTGAAGGCATTTACCCCATCGCCGAAGCGACTTTATATCTCGCTACTGCGCCCAAGTCCAACAGCGCAGGCGCGTACTTCAAAGCCATGAAGAAGATCGAAGAAGAGGGACAAGTCTCCGTGCCGCGCCATCTTGCAGACGGCAACCGCGACGCCGCAGCGACAGGTCAGGGCAAGGATTATGTTTATCCGCACGATGAAGAAGGCCACTTCACGCCGCAGCAATATTTACCGAAGCGCTTGCTCGGCACATATTTTTACGCGCCGTCGCAGGAGGGATATGAATCACAAGTGACCGCAAGACTCGAAATGTGGCGCGAAGCGCAGCGCAAGGCATTGGGCATCGAACGGCGGGAAGACGTCCCTGCCATGAGCGAAGACGAAATCAAAGAGATGAAGAGAAAGATCAAATAAATACATGCCAACACTCCTTCTTATCCGTCACGGCGAAAATGAATATGTCAAAACCAGCAGGCTGGCCGGGCGCCTGCCCGGGGTGCATCTCAATGAACAGGGACAGAAGCAGGCTCAGGCGTTGGGCGATGCGCTGAAAGGAGTCCCGATCAGGGCGCTTTATTCAAGTCCGCTGGAGAGGGCCATGGAAACCGCCGCGCCAATCGCGTCCGCCTGCAAATTGCAGATCGTTCAGGAGCCGGATTTGATGGATACGAACGTCGGGAAATGGCAGGGCAAGTCGTGGAAGGTCTTGCGGCTGACAAACGCGTGGAAGATCGTGCAGAATTCGCCTTCGCGTTTTCGTTTTCCCGGCGGCGAGTCTTTCCCTGAAACGCAAATGCGGATTGTAAATGTGCTTGAAAAAATCATCAGGAATCATCATAAGTCGCAGGATGTGGCGGCGGTGGTTTTTCACGCCGACCCGATCAAACTGGCGGTGTCACATTTCCTCGGCCTGCCGCTCGATCATTTTCAAAGACTCGGCTGCGACACCGGTTCGCTAACGGTAATCCATGCCAGCGAGACGGGCGCGCATCTTGTTAAATTGAATCAACGCCCGCCGTTTGAGTTTCTGGCAAAACATAAAAGCAAATAAAACAGCATGTTGGAGGAATTACGCGTGAACGACCTTTACACCAAAAAACCGTCACAGATCGTGATGTACACGACAGATTACTGCCCGGACTGCAAGCGGGCAAAGGCATTCTTTGAAGCCAATAAAATTGAATACCTGCGGGTGAGGCTTGAAGACAACGAGGAAGCGGCCAAATTCGTGGAGCAGATCAATAACGGATATCGGAGTGTGCCAACCATTATTTTCCCGGACGGCTCAATTCTGGTTGAGCCGGGCAATGAGAAATTGCAGGAAAAATTCCGAGGGTGATCTCACAAGCGGGGGTTATAATCGCGGTATGAAAAAGGGAATTTTCATTCTGCTTGTCTGCGTCATTATTCTTTCAGCCTGTGATACCTGGGGAGCCCCGCCCCAGCCCTTCCCGGTCTGGACGCCGATTCCCTCGCGCACGCCGGGCGTAGTGACTGCTACACCGTTCATTCTGCCGCCGCCGACATTTCCCACCGCAATCACGCAAACACCCACAACAGGCTTTACCTTCACGGTCACTGCCGCGCCGACAAATACCGAAACCCCCACATTGACATTAACGCCCGCGCCGATCATCCCTTCGGATACGCCGACCGCTGCGCCGATTCAATCTGCCGCAGTGGACATCCTCGGCTGCAACACCAGCATTGACATCACTCATGGCATGGGTGAAGTAACGAACGCCTATGTGACAGTGAAGAATACCGGCACAATTGACCTGCCCAACACCTGCGCCCTGCTGCGCGCGCTGGATGAAGACCGCGAACATCCCGATAAAAAGGTCTGTGTGGCAACTTTGCCGGCGCAATATCAGGTGACCTTGAAATTAACCGTGGACTCGGCTTACAGGCAGGACACGCTGATTCAGGTGGATATCCTGTCGAACGATGTGGTCCTGCTGCGTGTGGACAAACCCTCCTGCACCGACATCGGCTTGTTCGGCGGCGCACCGGCCGACCTTGGGGTGATCAAACCAATTCAGCCGTAGTTTCAGAATAATCTATTGGCCTTACGCGGTAGCGCGAAGCCATGGTCTCGCGTTTTCAACCGACATCGCGAAGCGTGTCGCGCTACGAGTAAACTGCGTAAGGTGGGTTAATCACTGGCTTTATGCGAGTCATCACGAGAGGGGAACGTGTCTATCATAATGAAACCTGTTGGGGCTTGAGAGGAGTGTATAATGGCCGCATGACAGACGAACAGATCACATCCCTTGCACGCAACAAGATCGCCATGTTGATTGACGGCGACAACGCCCAGGCAGGGCTGCTCTCACAGATGCTGGTCGAAGCCGGCCGCCACGGACAGATCACCGTCCGCCGCATTTACGGCGACTGGACGACAGCCAACATGAATTCATGGAAGGAGACGCTCAACTTCCATGCCTTCCAGCCCATCCAGCAATTCCGCTACACCATCGGCAAGAACGCCACCGACAGCGCCATGATTATTGACGCAATGGATATTCTGCACTCGAAGGTTGTGGACGGCTTTTGCCTTGTCTCATCTGACAGCGACTACACCAGGCTGGCTACCCGCATTCGAGAGACGGGCATCTTCGTCATGGGCATCGGCGAGAAGAAGACCCCCAAGCCCTTTGTCAACGCCTGCGACCTGTTCGTTTACACCGAGAACCTGATCACCGCAAAAAAACTCTCCACCCCGAAGAATGCTCCCAAAGGCGGAATTAAAAAGTTGAAGGATGAAAAAGAGGAAGCCGATCCCATGCCATTGCTGACACAGGCTTTTGAAATGGCTGTCCAGCAGGACGGCTGGGCTTCGCTGGCCACGATGGGCAACGCCCTCTACCAGCTAGACCCCGGCTTTGACCCGCGCACGTATGGTCACAAACAGCTTTCCCGCATGATGATGAAGTTGAAGGACCAGTTTGAAATTCAGGAAAAAGCCACGGGTGGATTCTTCGTGAAGATCAGGGAATAGGCTCGTGTTGTCTATAAGCCATTATGTGGTTATAAGTCCGTATAACCATTAGTTGGGTGGCTTTCCGTAAAACATAAATTCTCTTCAAATAATGTCTTGAGTAATGGTGAAAAAGTACTAATCATCCATGCTGAGTAGAGCAGTAAAGTGGATTCTTTTGCAAGAGAAATCCAAGAAAAGAAGAAAGCGCATTTTAATAGCATCACACCACAGAACCCATCGAGGAACGTAGTCATGGAAACAATATATAACGGCGGTTTTATCCTGCCCATCATTCTCAACTTCCATAGCAAAAATGATGATGCAAGCACGCTGAAATTAAAAGAACAGGCTCAACGCCTGTCCACCTTCACTATCAAAGCGCTGGAGGAAAAATCGAGTAGGCATCCACTCAGTGAAACAGAACGGTCAGTTTATGCGGTCTTCAGCAATCTGCTCCAACGCGGGCTGCCAACTCTGTCTTCGCTATTGGTGGAAAACTCCATCATGCAAGCAGTACAGGAAGTGGGCATCATCAAAACCGACCGGCAGGTTGACCTTCCCGTGTATGAGTTCGATCCAGACCAAAGCCGCAAAGAGAAAAGGGAATGGGAGGAACAAATCATTCAGGCACATTTTCCTGTGGACCCGCGACTCTCCTATGAGGAGTTTCCTCAGGAATTTTATGACAGCAGCGCTGAGGCTGTTTTCCATACAAATTACTTTCCTGAACACACTTCCAAATGCTTATCCTTACTCCTACAAACCCAGGGCTGCATGGAGTCCATGCTTCCACCTTCGGAAACCAATGAATATGTCCGTCAGCGGGTTGATTTCGTATTGAGGATGGGTGAAAAGGTCAAAGTTGTTTTCGAAGTGGATGGCTTGCAGCATAAGAGCGCCGGGCAATCTATGCAAGATCAAAAGCGCGACAATATCCTAAAAACAGCTAGCTGGGACGTTTTCCGGTTACCTACAACCCAGGTTGAAAACAACCTGCCATGGAACGAGTTGGGAAAACTGCAAACCAATTTGTCGTCTGAACCAGCGCATCACTACTTCCAGGCAGCGTTTGATAATCCGTTATGGCTAACATATAAGGGGCACTGCGCCCAGGCAATGATCCTTGCGCCCATGGGGATCGCGCGAATCCAACGATCATTACTACTAGCATTGATGAATGGTGTTCTATCTCTACAGATGCCTATCTGGAAGATCGTAGTGCTTGAAAAAGACGTTCGTTGTGCCCACCTTGCCCTGGTGGATTTCATGGAGCATTTACATGCACTGTGGGGTTTACTGGATAAAACGCAATCACTGCCAGCAGTTGAACTATATACATATTACACCCCTGAATTTTCCGAGTTTCCCATCCGCCTAATAGATGAGAACTACCAATCAGTTCAGGTCTCAGTCATCGAACAACCCATTAGTGAATTTCAGGAGAGCTCTGTTGCGGGCAATGTATGCATTGACCTCTCGATGCTGGCTTATGATGGTTATGCCATTCCACAGAATAATACTTATGACGCCAGCATTAAATCAAATGGGGTAGTCTATATCATCCGCAACGCATTTGATTTTACAGAAAACCGCCGCCTGCACCCGGCATTACCACTGGCATACAACATTGATCCACAAAATAATTCGGACAATGGTCACCTCACCTTTTTCCTCCAGAACCTGTTTCGCAAAAAAGGTTTTCGTGACGGTCAGGTAAAAATCCTGATCCGCTCCCTTGGATTAAAACCTGTTATCGGGTTGCTTCCAACAGGTGCTGGCAAATCATTGTGCTATCAATTGTCAGCGCTGCTTCAACCCGGAGTGACTCTAGTCATTGACCCTCTCATCTCGTTGATGATCGACCAGGTGCATAACATCAATAAATATTATTCTATCGACTGGACAGGTTCTATCAGCAGCGCTGTCAGAGATGCGAAAAAGCGCGCAGATACGAGCCAGAAAATGGCTAACGGACAATTACTGATCATTTTCATATCTCCCGAGCGCCTCCAGAGCAAAGATTTCCGGGCAAAGCTAAGGGAACTATCAACTTCCTACCTTGTAAACTATGCCGTTATTGATGAGGCTCACTGTGTCAGCGAATGGGGACACGATTTCCGTACTTCCTATCTAAAACTGGCAAAAACCATCCATGATCATTGCTGCTATCGGGAGATCCACCCTGTCCCCCTTGCCCTGACCGGTACCGCATCTTATGTTGTTCTTTCAGACGTGCAACGGGAAATCGGTGTTGACGATGAAAACGCAAAAGTTTACCCAGAAAGTTTTGAGCGCAAGGAATTGCATTTTCATGCAATCGAGGTGCCAACACAGGATAAAGAACAGAAATTGCTGGAAATCCTCAAGAACCTACCAAATGAACTGGGCGTGTCAAAATCAGATTTGTTCCCATCACAACCTTCTGAGAAGAAAACCCCTCATGCGGGGATTATCTTTGTACCCCATGTAAATGGTCCACATGGTGTTTACAAAATCCGGCAAATGCTTTCACGAACGCTTGAAACACGTGTAGAGTATTACTCCGGCGAAGTTCCAAAGCCTTCCGTTCGTGGAAATGATGGCATGTGGCAAAAGGAACCGGTGATGCCGGATGTTGAATTCCAAGTTTATAAAGATGCAGTTCAGAAGGGCTTTACACAAGATCACTTTGGCGTTCTTGTGGCCACCAAAGCCTTCGGCATGGGAATTGATAAACCAAATATTAGGTACATCATCCATTACAACATCCCACATTCCCTAGAAGCCTATTACCAAGAAGCCGGGCGAGCTGGACGAAACAAGGATGCAGCTTATTGCCACATCATTTACTCAGATGATCAGGTAAAAGAGGCAAATGCAGCCCTCCACCCCAACGCAACTGACGAAGAGCTGGAAAAGGCCACGGGGAATTGGTCTGGTGGTGATGTTCATCGTTTGTTGTTCCTGCACCGTAATTCATACAAAGGTCGCACTCCAGAAGTTAAGGCTATCAGTGAACTGCTGAAAGGCTTTATTTATCCTCAACTCCAAAAAATGTCCGTTGGAGAAAATAAGACCTTTATCATCCCGTTTGGATCAGAATCAGACAAGGCATCCCGCGAAAAAACGATCTACCGTCTGTCAATTATTGGGCTAATTCAGGATTATGTCGTTGACTTTGGGAAGAAACAGTTTGAAGTTATTGTCCAAAGCCTGCCTGATGAAAAATACGCTCAAAACCTCCAAGATTATGTTCGGCGTTATCACACGCGTGAAAGATCTGAAATTGTCCCGGAGCAAGTGATGAACAGAAGAGGCGGGAATGTTATCGAGAAAAGCCTCGGTTATCTGCTGGATTTTGTTTATCATGAAATCGAAAAGAAGCGCAGAACGGCGATTCGGAGCATGGCAGAGGTAGCTAGGAAGGCATCTCGGTTGGCTACCAATGAAAAAGATGGCTTCATCCGCAGAGAATTGACCAGTTATCTTGAACATTCACCATTCACAGAGGACTTGATCCAACTTGCAAACCAAATAACATGGGAAGCCTGGTGCAACGTTCTGAACAAGGTTGATGCAGACAAAAACACACCGCTCCTCAAGAGTGTGGATGGTGTCAGGCAGCTCTTAGGCGGATGCAGGCGCACGCTTGAAAGCTATCCTGATAACCCCGCCATCTTATTCTTGAGCGCGCTTGCAAGGCTATTGCTACCCGAACCGGATCTTATTTCCGCAAAGGATGAGATTGCGCGAGCCATCGACTCGGCATCATTGCAGGCCATACAAGAGAAACAACGCAGCATCTTTATTGAAACGGTTTTTGAAAAATTCCACGAGTGGTTGAAGGACACCGAGGATTTTACTGAATTTGAACAGAGCTTCGCAGAGATAATTTTAGATAAAGACCCTAGCCGTCACAATGCTTATTGGCTGATGGGAGATATGCCTGCGCACTGCGAAAACATTCTCCTAAACTTAACACTGCAAGACATGATAGGCCTTCGCAAACATCTTACCACCGCACAGGAGCCAGAATGACCAACACATCCCGCTTTTTAGAGACCGAGGCAGCACTCAAGGCGTTAACCGATGAATTGAAAATCATAAAGGCAGCCTCCGAGCAAATAGAAACAGCAAAAGAGGCAGCGAGTTCCGTGGTCAAGATGGCTACAAATGTCTCCCAAAATAGCGCCAAGTTGCTGGATGAATTTTCAGATATGCAAGATAGGTTCGAAAAGACTCAAAAATCATCCACACAGAGATTGAAAGAGATCGGATCACAACTTAATGTCCTTGATGGAAAAGCCAGTGAAATTGCTGAAGCGATAAAAGAACTGGACACAAGAGTTAATGCTCATTCTGATGAAGTAAACAACCAGTTCAATGAAATTGCCAAAAGAGATGAGGAATTCGGCCACGTGTTGGAGCATTTAAGTAAAAGGATTCTGATCACCCAGATAATGACAATTATTCATTTCGCTCTCGTTTTGCTAGTTCTACTATCGCTTTTGTTCCCTTCAGTTCGTGCTATTTTCATAAAGTGATCGCTCTCTATGAGGCTATCGACTCAAATTCACAATGGACGAATTGAAGCAACAAAACGCTGCCCAACAAAGCATGCACTTGACGGGTGGAATGCTTTGCGTCGAGCATTTCCCGCCCCCGTCCGCCGCTAACGCATTCAGTCAGGCAGCCAAGAGCAAAAGTTTGTTGGCTTAATTTCGGAGTTGGTTCGCGGCGTCCCAAACCATCCACGAATACGGTCACAAACAGCTTTCCCGCATGATGATGAAGTTGAAGGACCAGTTTGAAATTCAGGAAAAAGCCACGGGTGGATTCTTCGTGAAGATCAGGGAATAGGCTCCCCCGCCAACTCTTTATACACCTTCACGATCCGCGCAGCGATTTTCCCCCAGCCGTAATCAAGGGCATATTCAGCGGCTTGACGGCCCATGTCTGCGCGCAAGGCCGCATCACCCAGCAGCGCCGAAAGTTTCTCGCACAAGGCCTGCGGGTCGCTGTCTGGGACGGTGTAGCCGGTCATATCGTTTTGAACCAGATAGCCAAGCCCGCCCACTTCCGAGGCAATGACCGGGGTTCCGCAGGCCATCGCCTCCAGCGCCACCATCCCAAAGGATTCATACAATGAAGGCATCACCACCACCTCCGCCGCGGAATAATAATACGGCAGGGTATCCTGCCCGCGCTTGCCGAGGAAAACCACCATGCCGCCCATGCACAACTCATCGCACAATCTTTGCAGGCGGGACATTTCCTCAGTCATATCCTCGGGCACGGCATCCGGTTCGCCGCCGATGATGGCCAGATGCACCGGCCGATGCACCTTCTGCAAATCCAAACAGGACATGGCTTGAATCAACGTGTCCACGCCTTTGAGCGGCTCAATGCGGCCCACAAAGAGTACCATGCGATTCTCGGGCTTCAAGCCGAGGAACTGCTTGGCCTCGTCTGCGGGGACGGGATAAAAGTGACTCGTATCCACGCCGGGCGGGATGATCGCCAGTTTGCGGGACTCTGCTCGGTAGAGGAATCTCAACTGTGTAATCTCAGCAATCGTCGCGGCGATGATGCGGTCTGCCCGACGGAGAATCTGCCTCTCCCCTTTGAGTCGATCCTCGCCGGCGCGTTCACTCTCCGAACGCGCCACGCGGTTCTTCATCTCGCCCAAAGTGTGGAACATATGCACAATGGGAGTCCCGCCCCAGGCATCGCTTAATGCCTCCGCCGCCAGGCCAGACATCCAGTAGTGGCTGTGGATTACGTCGTAGTGAATCCCTTTTTCTGCGGCGAACTGCTTGATGCCCTCCACAAATTCGGAGATGTAATTTGTAAGTTCGTTTTTCGCCTTGGGGGTTTCCGGCCCGGCCGGCACATGCACCACGCGGTTGCCAAAGCCAAGTTCATGCACCACATGCGGGACATGCTCATCCTGTGAGCGCGTAAAGACATCCACGTGGATGCCCATGCGCCCCAACTCGCAAGTCAGGTCGCGGACATAGACATTCATTCCGCCGGTGTCCTTTCCACCCAGGGTTGCCAGCGGACAGGTGTGGTAGGAAAGCATTGCAATTCGTAACATAATTAATGGATTCCCAAAGCACAGACAACGCGAAAAACTGAAAACTTGCGGGTTTAGTTTTAATCCTTTATAATCCCGCCCGCTCGTAAAAACCGCCACCTTAGCTCAGCTGGTAGAGCAGACGATTCGTAATCGTCAGGTCGTGGGTTCGTATCCCACAGGTGGCTCAGTAACTGACGGACTTACATAGTCTGTCAGTTTTATTTTAACACCTACCCATTGAGCTAAGAAATAGATTGCAGGCTAAGCCCGCGACCCAACTTCCGCCAAACCTCTTGACAAGATAGTTACTTGTACTATAATACTAATATTATAGTACAAGTAAAACAATAAAGGAAACCCATGTCACTCAAACACGCCATCCTCGGCTTTCTTTCCTTCGACGCATTCTCAGGCTACGATCTAAAAAAAGCCTTTGACCGTTCCGTGCAGCATTTCTGGCCCGCCAACCAAAGCCAGATATATCGCACGCTGGCTGAACTCGATGAGCAGGGATTTGTGGAAAAAGAAATCATCGAGCGCGAAGAACGCCTCGATATGAAGATCTACCACATCACAGATCCGGGGCGCGCCGAGTTGCATGAGTGGCTGTCCACACCTCTGCTCGAACATGACACCCGCGAGCCATTCCTCATTCAAGTCTATTTCGGCGGTCAACTCAACGACGAGGAAATCCTCAACCTTTTACATCGCAAACTCAAGGAAATCGAAGGACGGCTGGCCGTGTATGAAGCCGTTTATCAAATGACCAAAAGCACGCCGAGCAAAGTCGCCGACAAGCGCGCCGCTTTTTTTGCCATGCTCACATTGGAACTGGGCTATATCAACTCGAAATCCGACGCCGCCTGGCTGCGCTCAGCTATTGAACGCGTCGAAACAAAAAACTACAACATTCAAATAGGAGACTCATGAACAAAACCGTTCGCAATATCGCCATCGTCGCGCTCTTCACCGTGGGCGGAGGCTGGCTCGGCATCTGGCTCAACACCGTTACGGGCAACGCACAGCCCCCCATGCAAAGTTTAGGCGCGCTGGTCTGGCTGGCAACACCCGCCCTTTCCGGAATCTTTTTACGCGCTTTTGGCGGGGATGGCTGGCAGGATTCCGGCTTCGGGTTGAATCTCTTCTCAGGCTGGAAGTGGTATCTGGCGGGGATTCTGGTCTATCCGCTCGCGGCTCTTTTAACCTTTGGCCTGGGTGCCGCATTCGGCATCGTCTCTGCGGACGGTTTCGCCGTGCAGGGCTTCGGCGCATATATTTCTGCCGCCTCCGCAATGTTCGCCGGCTCGCTCATGAAAAACATCTTTGAAGAATTTGCCTGGCGCGGCTACCTCACTCCCAGACTCGACGCCGCCAGAGTCCACCCGATTTTGAATCATCTGATCGTTGGTATGTTGTGGTGGACATGGCACCTGCCGTATTATTATTACTTCCTTGACCGCGCTGTATTGACGTCATCCATCACGACCAGCATCCCTGTGTTTCTCGCTGTCGGGTTGATTGTCTTGTTCCCCACTGCAATTTTATTTGGCGAACTGCGGCTGATAAGCAAATCAGTCTGGCCAGTCTTCGTTCTGCATAACGTAATCAATGCGCTAAGTATGCCGCTGCTTATCAATGGCTTTATTGAAGTCAAAGGGCCGCTGGGCTTTATTTTCACCCCAACCAACGAAGGTGTGGTCACGGCGCTTTTGTTTGGCGTAGCCGGGTGGATGCTGTATCAATATCGAACGAGGAAACAGTGAATAGTTAACAATGTCATTGCGAGGCGGAAAATCGCCTCGCAATGACATATTAGGTTTTTATTATTCCATCCCGTCGAAGATGTGATCGAGCACGTCCCCGCTCACGTCGAAGACCGATCCGTTTTCAGGGATGGCTTCCCTTGTCATCCACTCAGGCAGGCGGTCATCTTTGGCGGTGAATCCTGCGCGCTTGTTAAATTCGCGTTCCATTTTGATGGTCTGTTTTCCAAGTTCCTGCAAAATGTTATCGGGCAGATCGTCCCAGCCGTAACGCGCCGCAAGCAGCCGCTTGACCACGCCATCGGGAGTGGCCGCATAACCGAAACCGGCAAAGATGCACGCGCCGATGGTATCGTAGCCGGCCATGTTCAACTGCGCGTTGCGCGAGACCTCCGCCTGGACATTCGGGTCGAGATGATTGACCTGCGCGCGGATGGTGAGGCCGCAGGTGTGGTCTGCGCCTTGCGGCGTGGTGGCATAGGTTACGCCCGTGCCTTTGATCGAGCGCGGCTCATAGGCAGACATGGCCTGTCCCTTGACGGCAGGCACGCGCTCAATGTTGTATTTTTTGCCAACAGTCACCGCGCCGTCGCCGAGGATGCGCCCAAGTTCCGTGCCTGCGCGGATTTCATTGATCAGCTTCATTGCGTCATCTTCACTGCCCCAGCGCATAAGTCCCGCCTCGGCGGCCACACCCAGCGACCCGCCAATCTCGATCGAGTCGAGGCCGAGATCATTGACCTGCCAGTTGAGTCGGCCGATCGCATCCAGTGAATCAATATCAATATTTGTGCCCATCAATCCGATGGTCTCATATTCGAGCGGCGAGACGATCACCCTGCCATCCTCCCCGCCAAAGACATTCGAGCACTTGATGGTACAGCCCGCCATGCAGGCATGAGCCGGATCAGACGGCTTGCCGCGCGTGAGCGTAAACTCGCGCAGAGTCTCGCCGCTGATGTTATCCACATTGTCAAAGGTGCCGCGCGAAAAATTATGCGCGGGCAGGGCCGCAAAACGCTGGGTCATCTGCGCCATGGCCGCCGTGCCATAATCGCGGTACGTGACTGACTGCGGGTGATTCATGACCGACTGGGTGTAATCTTTCTGCGCAGACTTAAACGCTTCAGGATTCGCGATGGCTGGCTTCTGCCCACCGGCATGGTCAAACACGACGGCTTTGAGTCCCTTCGAACCCATGACCGCGCCCAGCCCGCCGCGGGCGGCGATGCGCGAGGGAATTCGATCCTTGTCGAGATTCTGTATCCCCGCTGACTTCATGCGCATCTCTCCACCGGGGCCGATCAATGCGATGGCGACTTTATCGCCGTATTTTTCAAGCAGTTTCGGCGCGGTTTCATAGACGCCGACTCCGGCAAGGTCATCGGCCTTTTCCCATTTCGCGCCGCTTAGTGACAAATGCAAAACCCAATATCCATCCCCTTCCGGCGTGTCTTCGATAATCAAGGCGTGGATGCCCATGAATGCCATGTGATAGCCTGTCCGCCCGCCGGCGTTGGCTTCCTTGATGCCGCCCGTCAACGGGGATTTTCCGCCGATGGAGATTCGGTCTGTAGATGAAAGTCCATGACCGACAAGCAGGCCCGGCGCAAAGATCAGCTTATTGCCCGCGCCTAACGGGTCGCATCTCGCATCCACTTCATCGAGCAGGATGCGTGTGAGAAGTCCGCGGCCGCCAAGGCGGGACCACGCTTGCGGAACAGTCTCAACGTTCAAGGTCTGGGTGCGGACATTTACACGCCAAATATTCATAGTCAATTCTCCAAATTCAGAAAACAAAAACCGCCGCATCCACATAGACTGCGGCGATCTACTTGCACAGAAAGCCTTATTTGTCTTTGCCGCCGAGCAGACCGCCCAGCAGGCCGGCCGCATCGTCCAGGCCAATGCCGTCGCTCAGGTCTACATTCCCTGCGAGAATCGCTTCCAATGACCCGGCCATTTCAGGCGGCAGCTTTTTCTTGAGCATGTCAAGAACTACAACCACAGACTGTTTGGCTTTATCTTGTGGAATGCCTACTTTTTTGGCAACCATCCCTGAAATCTCAGTTACGATGTCAGACATTTTTATACTCCTATGTGCTAAATGAAATTTTAGCCATGCTAACACAACTTATATTGATTGGCAAATTTACGCAAACAATGACAGAACCGCTTCGCGGAAAATCTTCGTGTGGTAGTCCACGTCGGCCTGGGTGGTTTCCGGCGAGATTAAAGCCATATTGTGGAAGGGCGTCATCAAAATGCCGCGATTGAGGGCATAGAGGTGCATGTAGCGGTCCAGTTCGGGGTCAATCGCGGCGTGGGCTTCGCCGCCGTTTTTCGGGGGCTTCGGGCGGAACCAATACTCGGAGCGGTTGCCCAATTGTTTGACGATCCACGGCAGGTTGAATTCCTTGATAACTGACTGCACGCCTGCGGTGAATTGTTCCTGCAAGGCAGTTGCCTTTGAGTAAAACTCCTCGGTAAGGACATTTTGCAGGGTGGCTTTCATCGCCGCAATGGACAGGGCGTTGCCTGCCAGCGTGCCGCCAATGCCGCCCACGTCTGCATCGTCCATGGCGAG
>Ga0233425_10007402_pt1 | contig 15459 bp, 12 predicted proteins | sample Watercolumn_Towu_2_FD_181712 | JGI IMG/M metagenome (GOLD analysis project Ga0233425, IMG submission 181712) | Freshwater microbial communities from Lake Towuti, South Sulawesi, Indonesia - Watercolumn_Towuti2014_140_MG | ecosystem: Environmental > Aquatic > Freshwater > Lake | place...
GGTGAGGTCGGGTGTGCCGGGGCGGTCTACCATCGGGCGGGCGCGGAAGACGTTGTGCACGGTCCAGGACAGCGGCGCGGGGCTGGGCACGCTGCCGTCGGCGTCGAGGTTGGTGACGGCGAAGTCATGTGTGCCCCACGTCGGGCCCGAGGGAGCCCACCCGCTGCCGTTGTGGCCAAAGACCGTGATCCCCAGCCAGGCGCCGGAGTTGGACGCGATGACGATCTCGGCGGAGCCGTCGGCGTCCACGTCGGCGGTGACCGGGTACTCCCAGAGGGTGCCCGAGGAGTGGGAGTTGTTGGAGTACAACAGCGCCCCCGTGGCGCCATCGTACATCCGGAACTTGACCTCGTCGGCGTACAGCACCTCGTAGGCACCGTCTCCGTTGACGTCGTAGCCCGAGCAGCCGGCCAGGCCCGAGTTGTCCTGGATGGGTTGGGACCAGAGCATGGTCCCGGTGACCTCCCAGACCGAGATGGAGGTGTTGGCCGGCAGCGCGATCTCCACCTGGCCGTCGCCGTCGAAGTCCGCGACCGCGGGCGGACCCGGGTTGGAGCCGGGGATGGTCACGCTGCGGATGAGCCTGCCGTTGGGCTCGTACAGGTGCATCTGGTTGCCGGTGACGAAGAAGACCTCGCCGCCGACATCGCCGTCCACGTCCGCCACCGCCGCAAAGTCTCCCCAACCGGTGCTGGTGCTGGCCCACTCCAGGGCGCCCGTGTGGGAGAAGACCCGCTCGCCGAGGAGGATCTCCTGGGTGCCGTCGGCGTCGATGTCCGCCAGTACCGGGGTGCGCCAGGAGGTGGCGATGCCCCCGAGCGTCGCGATGGTGGCACCGTTCAGGCCGGCCACCACGGCGATGTCCATCACGATCTCGACATCGCCGTCGGCGTCGAGATCGGCCACCGCGGGCTGGGGGTACATGCTCCAGGAAAACGCCGCGGAGGTCCAGCGGCGGGTGCCCGTGGCGTCCACCGCGGCCACCTGGCGTCCGACGGTTGCGGCCACCACCTCGGGCTTGCCGTCGAGGTCCACGTCGGCGATGGTCACGCCTGCGTTGCCGTCGTAGCCGGGCACGTCGAAGATGGTACCCGAGCCGTCGCCGTGCAGGGCGACGAGGTGGTTCTCGCCCCAGGTGCTGAAGGCGATGTCCGGGGAGTCGTTCTCGTCCACCACCCCATCGCCGTTGTCGTCGGTCAGGTTGCCCACCGCCGGCATGACGATCACGCCCTGGCCGGCGGAGACGGTCCACTGCCACTCGATCCCGACGTCCCAGGGGTCGGGCACCGCGGAGGGGTCCACCCCCGTGCACTCCTCCACGACCGGCACCTCGCCGCCGGGGTGCTCCCCCACGTCGCAGTCGTCGTCGACGCAGTCGGCCCGCCCGTCGCCGTCGTGGTCGTCGAAGCCCTCGTCCACGCGGCCGTCGCCGTCGTTGTCGATCCCGTCGCAGATCTCCTCTTCCCCCGGGGTCGAGTCGCAGGTGTCCACCGGCGGCTCGCTGTCCAGCGGCAGGGTGTCGGAGTCGCCGGGGACCGGGTCCTTGTTCTCGTTGAGGTTGTACTCGGGGCAGCCGAGCGCGAAGAGGCAGGGCAGGGCGAGGGCGAGCCGCATGGGGGACCTCCGCGGGCAGTATGGCACGAACGCCGATCCCACGACGGAGAAGTGCTCCCGGCGGGCGGCACTGATCGCAAGAGGGCAAAGGTGGTGTCAGGCACTAGGAGTTAACATTTGAAAAATGTTAACTCCTAGTGCCTGACACCACCTCCGTCCCCGAGTGGCACCTCAGGGCGCCGCCGGCTGGTCGTTGGTGTGGCAGTGCACGCCGCCGCCCCAGTACCAGGACTCCAGCATCTCGATCACCTGGACCTCGCGCCCGGGGAACCAGCCCTCCAGCTTGGTTTTGGCATGGGCGTCGGCCTCGGTGTGGCCAAAGCCGACCGCCAGCACGAAACCGTTGCCGACCAGCCAGTTCATGTAGTCGGTGTCGAACACCGCATCCCGGTAGGTCACGCTGGCTTCGAAGGGCCAGCGCAGCACCGTCAGCCCGGCGTCCGCGAGCCGCACGGCTGCATCGTCGTAGATCCGGTCGTCGTGCCCGCCGGGGCGGCAGGCGCTCGTGGCCGAGCAGTCGGCCACCACCACGCGCTCGGCGTCCAGGAATCGCGCGATCCCATCCACGTGCCCGCCGGTGAGGTCGCCCTCGGGCGCGCCCTCCAGCAGCACCACCCGCTCGACTCCGTACCAGGTGCGCATGGCCTCCTCGACCTCCACCTGCGTGATGCCGGGGTTGCGCTCGGGGTCGCCGATCACGGTCCAGTTGAGGATCACCGTGTCCACGCCGTTGAACTCCAGGTCCCCCCGCTCATGCACGATCGGCACCGCGTCCACCGGGAGCCCCAGAATCTCGGCCACCGCCTGGGGAACGGCGTCGTCCGCGGCGAAAGGCACGTCCCCGAAGGCGCCCCCCCAGGCATCGAAGCCCCAGTCCTGCACGCGCAGGGTACCGTCCTGGACCACGTAGCGTGGCCCGTTGTCGCGCATCCAGGCGCTGTCGTTGGGGATCTGGTGCCAGGCGATCCGGAAGCCGGCATCGCTCGGGGCGCCCCCGATCACGGCTTCGTCCAGCCCGCCGTGCCGGGCCAGGGCCTGCTCGGCGGAACGGCGCGTGACGGCGTCGGCCACCAGCAGGTGCACGTCCTCGTGGGCGACGATCGCGGCCACGATCTGCGCGAAGGCCGGCTCGTAGGTGATCTCCCATCGTTGGGGCCACTGGAGCCAGACTGCCGCCTGCGGCTCCCACTCGGCTGGAACCCGGCGCCAGGATGGTAGCGCAGTGTCGGTGTCGGCATCGGTGTCGGCATCGGTGTCGGCATCGGTGTCGGCGTCGCCTTCCGGGGGCCGGTCGGCGTCCCCCGCATGGCAGCCGATGAGGAGGCTGCACGAGAGGGCGAAGGGCAGCGGCCTGGGGAACATGGCGGCTCCAACACCCGGAGGACGGCCGGGCTGGGGAAGGGAGGGTGAGAAGTCCGTAGCGCGCCGTTTCGGGATAATCACCGCGCCATGACCACCCCCCCCACCGTCTGGGACTTCTGGGCTCCCCGCTACGAGGGGCTGTGGGCGCAGCGCTACTCGCTCGGGCCCACGCGTCGCCTGATCCAGGCCCACATCACCGCCGCGGCGGCCGGGGCGACGCGCTTCCTGGATCTCGGCTGCGGCGTGGGGCAGTTGGCCGCCGAGATCGCCCACGCCCACCCAGGGGCCGAGGTGCTGGGCTGCGATCCGTCCGCGGCCATGATCGCCCGGGCTGTCCGCGATTATGCAGCTCCAAACCTGCACTACCTGCACTGCGATGTCACCCGCGTCACGCGGGGCACGGGCTTCGACGTCATCACCTGCACCCATGCCTTCCCGTATGCGCCCGACAAACCCGCCACGTTGCGCGCCATGGCGGCTCTCCTGCGCCCCGGCGGGCGCCTGCTCATCGCCCAGGCCAACACCGAGAACCTCTACGATTGGGCCTGGCTGCTCTTCGTGCGCCTGACCACCACCCCCTCCCACTACCACTCGGCCACGGGGTTGCACGCCCTGATGCGGGAGGCCGGGCTCAGGCCCGGGGTGGTGCGCTCCGTCGAGAAACCCTTCTGGATCCCATCCATACAGATGGTCGAGGGGATCAGTTGAACGTCCTCCTGCTACGACCGCGGCCCGACCCGGAGACCATCGGCCTGCAGCACGTGATGCTGGTCGAGCCGCTGGAGCTGCTGGTGCTCGGCGCCCTGACCCGCCCGCCCTTCGTGCCGGTCGTGGTGGACCTGGTCCTGGAGCGCCGCGCGCTCGGCCACTTCCTGGCGAAGCACCGCCCGCGCGTGCTGGCCGTCACCGGCTACCTCACCAACGTCCCGGCCATGATCGCCGCCTGCCGCGAGGCCAAAGCCCGGGATCCCGGCGTGACCACGGTGGTGGGCGGGGTTCACTGCGAGGTCTGCCCGCACGACCTCGACGACCCGTCGGTCGATTTCCGGGTGGTCCGCAACGCCACCCGCGCCTGGCCCGCGCTCCTCGATCATGTGCGCGGCCAGGGTCCCCTGCCCCCCGGCGTGCTGCGACCGGGCGAGGCCGTCGGGGAATTACCTCCCTTCGATTTCTTCTATCCGCGCCCGGCCCGCCACCTCGTGGACCGCTACCGCGATCGTTACTTCTACATCTTCCACGACAAGGTGGCCCTGCTCAAGACCGCCTTCGGTTGCCCGTACCGCTGCTCCTTCTGCTTCTGCCGCCGCATCACGGGAGACGCTTTCCACGCCCGGCCCATGGAGGAGGTGCTCGACGAGCTGCAGTCCCTGCCCCAGCGCGAGATCTACATCGTCGACGACGACTTCCTCGTCTCGCGGGCGCGGGTGGAGGCCTTCCTCGACGGGTTGGCCCAGCGCCGGGTCGACAAGCACTACCTGCTCTACGGCCGAGCCGACTTCATCGCCCACCACGAGCCCCTGATCGCCCGCTTCCGCCGTCAAGGCCTGCGGACCGTGATCGTGGGCCTGGAGTCCTTCAAGGACGACGAGCTGGCGGCCTACGACAAGGGCAGCACGGCCGCGGTGAACGAGGCCGCCCTGGCGATCCTGCGCCGCCACCGCATCGACTGCTTCGCCACGATGATCCTGCCGCCCCACTGGGACGAGGCAGACTTCTCCGCCTGCGGGGCATGGATCCGCCGCATGGGCATCCACTACGTCAACCTCCAGCCGCTCACCCCCCTGCCGGGCACGGGCGCCGCGGTGCCCGACGGGGACCTGCTCATCCCCCGCTCCGAGTTCGCCCGCTGGGACCTGGCCCACCTGGTGGTGCGCCCCACGCGCCTCTCCCAGGCCGACTACTACGACCAGATCATCCGGCTCTACATGGGCAGCCTGTACCAGCCCAGTGACCTGCTGACCTACCTGCGCGCCTACCGGCCGCGCATGCTGGCGAAGATGACGCTCGGCACCTGGCGGGTGCGGCGCCAGTACCTGGTCAAGCGCGCCGAGGCGCGGCGGCGGGGGGTATAGTGCCGCTGCCCAGGCGTGGCGCCTGGCGGCGCTCGCGCGCCGGCCGCTGCGCGGCGCATCGGCACTATCCTTTCTTCGGGGGGCCTCGCCCCCCTCGCGCCCTCTGGGAGCTTGGGGGGCGGAGCCCCCCGCACGTGCGTCCGCTCCGCGGCCGCGCTATTGCACGCGCCGGCAATCACTGGAGGTGATTCATGACTATCGGGCGCGTGCACTAGCGTGCCGACGGTCCTGTTCATCCAGCCCACCCAGTACGGGCCCGACGGAAAGCTGTGCAAGCAGGCCCGCATCCACCTGCCGGGGCTCGTCTTTCCGCTGCTGGCCGCGCTCACCCCCGCCCACTGGAACATCCGGGTGAGGGTGGAGGTGGTGGACGAGATCGATCCCGATGCCGAGGTCGCCTTGGGCGTGGACCTCGTGGCCATCGGGGCCATGGGCTACGCCATCTTCCGGGGCGCGGAGCTTGGCGATGCCTTCCGCGCCCGGGGGGTGAAGGTGGTCTTCGGCGGCATCATGGCCTCGATGGTGCCCGAGCGGGTGCTCGAGCACTGCGACAGCGTGGTGATCGGCGACGCCGAGACCGCCTGGCCCCACCTGCTGCGCGACTTCGAGGCCACCGGACAGATCGCCCGCACCTACGACGAGCCGGTCGAAAGCCTCGCGGGCCTGCCGCTCCCCCGCTACGACCTGCTGACCGAAAAGCCGCTCGGAAACATGCTGCCGGTGCAGGCCGGCCGCGGCTGCCCGCACCTGTGCTCGTTCTGCTCCATCGCCTGCGTCTACCGCGGCCGGTACCTGGCTCGGCCGGTGGACGAGGTCCTGCGCGACATCCTGCAGGTCCGCCGCCTCGGCTTCCGCCGCTTCTACCTGCTCGACGACAACATCGTCGCCAACCCGCGCTTCCTCGAGGAGCTGTGCGAGCGCATCGCCCCGCTCGGGATGACCTGGGCCTCCCAGTGCTCGTTGAACCTGGCCCGCAACCCCGCCCTGCTCCAGAAGGTGGCCGATTCGGGCTGCGATCTGCTCTCGCTCGGCCTGGAGAGCATCTCCCAGGAGGGCCTCGACGGCATGGGCAAGCCCTGGGTCAAGGCGGCCGAGCACGAGACCCTGCTCCAGCGGCTCAAGGACGCTGGGATCATGCCTTCGAGCGAAATGATCGTGGGGCTGGACACCGACACCCCCGAGAGCATCCGGCAGACCCTGGCCTTCGTGGAGCGCGCCCGCATCGCCATCCCGCGCTTCTACATCCTGACCCCCATCCCCGGTTCGGAGCTGTACCAGCAGCTCAAGGCCGAGGGCCGCCTGGTCACGGAGGCCTGGGAGCGCTTCGACGGCAGCCAGGCGGTGCATCGCCCGGCCCTGCTCGGCCCCGAGCAGCTCACGGAGCTGTACTGGTGGTTGAACCGACAGGTCTTCTCCTGGCCGAGCATCCTGAGGCGTACGCTGTTGAACCCCGCCGCCCGCCGGCAACCCGGCCTGCACCTGTTCGCCTTCGGGGCCAACCTCCACTACCGGCGCTACGTGAAGAAGCGCGTGCCGCCCAACATCTTTTGATGCTCACCCACTCCTACACCGCGGGCTTCCGCTTCTTTTGGCACCTCGGGCTGCCGCTGATGCGCCTCAGCCTGCGGGGCCTCCTCGGCCTCAACCGCTTCGCGCTCCTCTCCCTGCTGCGCATCGCCCTGTGGCGCGCCTGGCGCTGGCTGCCGCGTACGCTCGCGGCCTGGCGCGACGGCCTGGCCATGCCGGTGACACTGCAGGTGGTGGACGACACCCGCTGCGGCGCGCGCTGCACCCACTGCCTGTTCTCGGCGTTCATCGAGCGCGGCCAGCACCTCACCCTCGCGGACCTCGGCCGCCTGCTGGACCAGGCCGACGCCATGGACATCGGGCACGTCTACCTGATGGGGGCCGACCCGTTCCACCGCCCCGCCCCGGCCGCCTGGCTCGATCTGCTCGCGGCGCACCCCCACCAGGTCTTCTACCTCTTCACCGAGGGCCAGCGCCTCACGGAGGACCACCTCGATCGCCTGCGCCGCGCCGGCAACATCGTGCCCCTGCTCAACGTGGACGGCCTTGAGGCGGCCACCGAGGCCCGCAAAGGCGAAGGCGCCTGGGCCCGGGTGAGCGCGCTCATGGATCGGCTGCGGGCCCGGCGGGTGCCGTGGTTCGTGACCACCATGGTCAGCACGCAGAACTTCGAGCACGTCACCAGCACAGCCTACGTCGAGCACCTCGCCGCCCGCGGTGCCTGGATCCTGGCGTACCTGCCCTACACGCCCGTGGACGCCCACGCCGAGGCCGATCTGGTGCTCTCCGAGGAGCAACTGCACGAGCTGTACCGGCGCTCGCTGCGCCTCAACTCCTGGCGCCGCAAGCTGGTGGTGCTCGACCTGCTCGGGATCGAGCGCGAGCTGACCGCCTGCCCCGCGGGCCTGGAAGCCGTCACGGTCTACCACGATGGCACCCTGGCCCCCTGCGCCGCCCTGCCGCTGGGGCACCGGGCCAGCAACGTGAAGGAGCGGCCGCTCCGGGAGCTGTTCCTGACGGATCCGCTCTACGTGGCACTCCGCGAAAGGCGCAAGAATGGCCAGCTACATTGCCTGTTTTACAATAGAACTGGCTTTCTGGCCGACCACCTGCAGGCCCACGCCGACGACCTGGTGGTGCTCAACCCCGACACGGCCCGCTGGCTGCGGGAGCACGCCGAGTGAACGTCCGCCTCGTCACCGGCAGGGAACGGCTGCGCGCCATCGCGTCGCTGGCCTGGCGCCTGGCGCGAGCCGGTCTCGCGCGCTGGGGCTTCATCGGCCTCGGCCGCGAGTTCTGGCGCTACCTGAAAGACCACCGCAACCTCTTCGCCGGGGCGGGGAGCCACCTCGTGGCGCTGGAGGACCGCGGTGAGATCTACGCCGCCTCGGCCCTGCCCCCCGTCAGCTCGCGGCGCTTCGTGGACTACGTGCTGGAGGAGGTCGAGACCTTCAACCGCCGCCGCCCCTCGCCCCTGGTCTTCGCGCTGCTGTCGGTCTCCGCGCGCTGCCCATTCCGGTGCCGCCACTGCTACGCCGCCGGGGAGCTGCAGGCCCAGGGCGAGGCGCTCTCCCTGGACGACCTGGAGCGGGCCCTGTGCGATCTGGCGGCCTGGAAAGTCCCCTCGATCTTCCTGACAGGCGGCGAGCCGCTCATGCGCCGCGACGATCTGCCGAGCCTGCTGGCGCGGGTGGCCGGGCTCGACCTGGCCTTCTGGCTGGTGACCACCGGCTGGAGCGCCGAGGTCACCCTGCTCCGGCGCCTGGCCACCCTCGGCCTGCGCGGGGTGGTGATCTCGCTCGACTCGGCCGATGTGGAGGCGGCCGCCCAGTCGAAGGGCCACGCCGAGGCACTGCCCACCGCCATCGCCGCGATCCGCGCGGCGCAGGAGGCCGGCCTGATCGTGTCGGTGGACACCATGGTCCCCGCCGGAAGCCCGCTGCTCTCGCCCGACGGCTACGAGGGTTTCCTGGCCTTCCTGACCCGCCTCGGGGTGCACTTCGTGAACTTCTTCCCGCCCCACCCCAGCGGCGGCGCCGAGACCCACCACCTGCCCGCCCTCCCGGCCGCCGACGTGCATCGCCTCGATGCCCTGATGAACGCCTCCAACGCCCGCCCCGGGGCGCACCCCCTGGCCTACGCCGCCGTGGTCTGGGAGCTGCACCGCGGCTGCGTGGGCGGCCAGCAGTTCATCTACGTGGACCCCCAGGGCGGCGTGCGCGCCTGCCCCTTCCTGCGCGGGACCGCCGGGAACATCCGCACGGAGCGCCTGGCGGACATCCTGCGCCGCCTGCGCGCCGAAGGCGAACAGCCGGGGTGCTTCGCGGCTTTCGCGGGGCTCGCCGGGCGCAGGCGGACCGAGGGGCCGCCCTGACCCTGGGCCCTACTCCGCGCAGGTGATCTTGATGGTGACGGGGATCCAGATGCCCCCGGTCAACCAGTTGGCCAGCAGGCCCCAGCCGCCGACCTGGCTCTTCATCTTCTTGATGCCCTTGGGCCCGCACTGGGCGTCGAGGTTCACCCGCCCCGGGGAGATGAGGCCCCAGAAGAAGGTCTGCTGGAACTCCTTGTGGGTCTCGCCCGCCTCCCCCGGGTTCTCGACGAAGGCGTACTTGGTGGTGTAGCAGCCGCTCCCGAGCAGGACGAAGGCGGCGATGAAGGCGAGGCGGCGCATGGTGGCTCCGGACGGTCAGGGATGAGCGGGGCGCCATGCACTGTCCCCGTCGGCGTCGAGGCGCACGGGGTTGGTGATGGCAAAGGGCACATAGTCGGGCGCGATCTCGCCGTACAGGCCGCCGACCGGGCCCTGGCCTCCCGCCAGCGGCCAGCCAGCCTCAGCCAGGACCCAGCCGTCGCCGGTCACCGGCAGCTCGAAGTGCGCGGCCCAGTCCAGCGGGGGTCCCTCCCCATCGCCCGGATACCCAATCTCCACCTGCTGCACCACCGCGCCATCCTCGACGAGGCGCAGCTCCGGTACGGGTACCCAGGGGGCGGCGCGCACGCGCACCTCGACCTGCACCGGCTCCCCCGCCGTCCCGAGCACGGCGCCCGGGCCCCCCTCTCCGCGGGCGGCGACGACCCGCAGGTCGATCAAGGGCCCGGTGCTGATCTGCATGCGCCCGGCGCGCACCGCCTTCAGCAGCACTCCCCGGCGCGATTCACCGCTCCACTCCAGCCCAACGTCCACGAAATTGCACGGCCAGCCCACCTGCTCCACCGCCAGCGCGTGCGAGTCGCTTCCGGCCACGCCGGTCAGGGCGTAGCCCGCGTTCAGCAGGGCGAACCAGTCGGCGCGGACCTCCAGGGCCTTGTCCCAGCTCATGCGGTTGACGATCTCCAGGGCGTCGACCGCCAGCGGCGTGCTGCCGTCGGGGGCCGCGGCGGTCATCCAGGCGTTGACGCCCTCGCCGACCGCCACACTCCGATCGAAGCCCTCGTGGTTGAACAGGGCCCAGGCCTGGTCTTTGCTGCGCTCCCCGGCGCGGAAGGAGATGCCGCGCGGGTGGGCCAGGGTGAGCAGCACCACGCCGCCCGTGACCGGATCGGGGTGGCGCTCCTGCCGTTGGCGCCAGGCGGCGAGGCCCTGGGCCACGCTCTTCGGGTAGCGGCTCGGCGGGGCGGCCGGGCCCACGACAGGCCAGGCGACCAGGTGCCCGATGTCCCAGTTCTTCTCTTCGTTGCCGCGGAAATCGGCTTCGATCCCGGCGATCAGGTAGGGCGCCGCGGCCGTGCCCCCCATGGCCGCCTGCAGGTCTCCGGGCAGCGCAATGCGGTTGTGGTCGGCCAGCACCGCCGCGTCCAACCCCGAGGTCGCCAGATCCCACGCGCGGGCGCGGGCGGGGGTGTAGGCGTCGTACGAGAGCCCGGTGTGGACGTGCAGGTCCACCGCCGCGACCCCCGGGGTGGACACCTCCCGCGGCACGGAGAGGTCGACTTCGGTGTCGGCGGAGAGGTCGATCTCCTCCACCGCCACCGCGTCCCGCAGCCCACGGGTCGCCACGACCCGGTAGCGGCCCGGCTCCAGGCGGACGGTCGCCCGGCCGTCCACGGCGTGGACCGCGGTCAGGGCGGCATCGCGGCGCTTGGGGTCGGATCTCCAGCCGCCCTTGTCCAGCAGCCGCAACGGACCGTGCTCGCCCGCGATCAGCACCCGCGCGTTCACGGGCTGGCCGGCGCCGTCCTCGACACGCAGGGAGAGGCGCACGGGGCGTGGGCGGGTCGCGAAGCGCGAGGTCGCCGTCACGGGCAGACGCCAGGGCCGCGAGAAACGCACCTCCAACACGTGCTCTCCCGCTGGAACGGCGGACAGATCGAGCAGAGCCAGGTACTGCGCACCCGGCTCCCGCTTGTTGCCCTTGCGCTTGCGTACGACGCCCAGCGGGTCGTCCACCGGCGCTCCATCCAGGGTCATGCGGACGCGGGCGGTGGTCCAGGGGCTGGGCAACTGGACCATCACGGGCACCCAATCCCCCCGCAGGACCAGCCCTTCCCCGGGGCTCTGGATCTTCACGTCACCGCAGGCGACACAGAACGCGAGACAGGAGGCAGGAGCGAAGCGCACGCCACGACCCCGGGGTCGGAGGAAGGGGCATGGTAGCACCCCATCGGGCGCGCGGCAGTCTCTCCCCGTCAGGCGCTCTCGCGCATCCTCCGCGCACCGGCTTCGCTGGGCATCACCACGATGAACTCCATGGCGCGCCCGCCGACCGCCGGCCCGAGCGGCGACACCGCCAGGCTCTCCACACCGTCCAGGGCTACCCGCAGCGAACCGTGCCCCTCCGGCAGCGACTCCAGGACGAGCGCGGGGAGGGTCAGGTAGTAGATGTTCGGGTTGCTGCCAGCCTTCGCGCTCGCCTGCGTATACTGGTGCCAGGCACCGCGGGTGAAGAGGGAAATGAGCACGGTACAACCTCGCAGAAGGAAGGGCCTGGCTGCTCGGGGCCAGCCGCTACGATACCCCTGGAAATACCAGGATGGCCATCCATGAATTCACCGATGGCGGGGACGGAGGGGATGCTGGGCGTTTGGCGCCGTGAATCCGAGAGACACTCAGTGACAGGCAGTGACGATGGTCAGCCCCAGGCGCGGCGCGTCAGTCGAGATCCACCCGCAGGGTGTAGTCCCCGGCCATCTCGGCGCCATCGTCGTCCACCCAGGTGTCCGCCACGATCAGGTAGCGGCCGGGGCTGATCGCATAGGTGAAATCCATGTGATCGCGAGCGAGGCAGGCGTCCGGGTCGTCGCCTTCCAGCAGGTGCACGTCGATGTCCACCGGATCGTCGCAGTCCACGGACACCGAGAGGGTCCCGTAGGAGTCGGTGGTGAACAGGTAGACCACCTCGGGGCCGCCCTCGTCGGCAGTAGAGCAATTATAGGCGTCGAAGCTACGGGGCGCGCCCACCGTGGTGCGAGTGTCGGTGAAGGGGAACCGCTCGATCCGGTACGGGCAGGCATGCGTGCCGTCCGGGGTGCATTCGCCCCACACGGTCGGCTCGAGGTCGCGGGTGTCCAGCAGGAAGTACTGGACCTCAGTACCTTCTTCCTCCCAGGCGGCCTCGATGAAGGCGGTCCAGTTGGCCATGCCCGGGATGGTCTGGCAGCCGGCGGACCAGGAGTCCACCACCGCCGTGCCGAGCGGGGCGTCCACCGAGGCCATGTGGATGTTGTGGCCCGAGCCGGTGCGCTCGTGGTCGTCCCCCGTGTCGGGCGGCAGCCAGCCGTTGCGGTCCGAGTCCCAGTGGCCGTTGTGGTTGGTGTCGTCCTCGACGTGGTAGCCGGACTCGTCGATGGAGAGGGCGTTGTAGCCGCGATGCCAGCCGTCCTGGTAGCGGTAGCGGCGGTTCGGGCGCAGGGAGGAGGAGCTGTCGGTGCCGAAGTTGTGGGCGCCGGTGTCGGTGTTCACCGGGAATTCCCGGACGTGGTGGCCGTCTCCGTCCTGCCACAGGAGCACCAGGGTGTCGTTGTAGTAGTCCGGAGTGTTGCCGTTCCACTGGAAGGTGCCGGGGTAGGCGCCACGCAGGCCGAGCACGGCGCGACGCCCGGCGGTGGTGTCCACGGCGATGCCCGTCGTCAACTCCGCGATGTCCACATACAGCGCCCAGGCCTCGTCTTCATCGAACCAGACAGGACCGTCCGGGGTCTGGAAGCAGCGCTCGACCCCGCCCCAGTCCGCCGCGCGGTCGAACAGCGGCATGTCGTCGTCGTAGGTGGGCATGACGAGGTCGGGCAGGGGCACGGGGAGATCGCGCTCCAGGGGCACGGACCAGAAGCCGGGGGGGGCTGGTTCGGCCCAGGCGATGGGGTCTGGGCCGCCGACCTCGCCGCGGGGCCTCCAGGGTGGGCGTGGGCGGGCGGTGGGCGACGGGCGGGCGGTGGGCGACGGGCGGGGGAACTGCCGCTCGTAGCCGAAGTCGCAGTCTCCGTCGGCGTCCGCGTCGGTGTCAGCATCGCCGTCGGCGTCCGTGTCGGAGTCGCCCTCCCCGGAGTCGCCGGGCAGGCTGTCGCCGGTCCAGGGGGAGTAGGGCCGGGTGCCGGCGAAGGGATCGCCGGCGCAGGCCGAGAGGGCGCCGAGGGCGAAGAGCCAGGCTGTCCGCATGGTGTGCTCCCGGGGCGGGACGGAGATCGGGGACTCCTATGTCTCCGGCGTCTGTCCGCCTACCCAAGAATCCGCGGACTGTCCGCTGTTCGCCCGGGCCGGCGTGCAATAGCATCTCTCCACCCCCCGCCTGGAGGTCACCCATGGCCAACTGCCCCCACTGCGGAATTCCCTACGAGATCGAAGGGACCTGCACCACCCCCGGCTGCTCGGCCGCGGAGGCGGCGATCGCGCCGCCGAAGCCCAGGCCCGCTCCCCAGCCCATTCCGCGCGTGGGCACCGCCCTGGTGCAGGTGCCGCGCCCACCCCTCGCACGGCGCCTGGGCGGCAGCGCCCTGGAATTCCTCACCATGCTGGGAATCGAGGTGCTCGGGACCGTGCTGGCGCCCTTCACCTGGGGCATCACCGGCGCGCTCACCTCCCTGCTCGTGGCCACCTACGTGGGCCTCAAGGATCTGGGGGCCGGCCGCTACTCCTTCGGCAAGCGCGCCGTCTCGGTGCGGATCGTGGACGTGGTCACCCTCGATCGCGCCAACAACCTCAAGTGCTTCCTGCGCAACCTGCCCTACGTCGTGGCGTGGGCTGTCGCCATCCTCCCCGTGGTGGGCGACATCGTGGGTTGGTCCGCCCTGGGCCTGCTGGTCCTCGTGGACATCGGCCTGATCCTGGCCACCCCCAGCGGGCGCCGCCTGGGCGACTACCTCGCCGGCACGCAGGTGGTGCCCGAGGAGCGCGACTCGTGAGCCCCGCGCGCCGCGCCTTTCCGGGCCTGCACGCCGACGCCTTCGTCCACCCCTCGGACCGTGCCGCTCTGGAGAGCCTGCGCAGCGTGCCCGGCCTCGACGCCCTGGCCCGCAGGCTCGCCTCGGGCACGATCGAGCGGCAGTTCCACGCCATCAACAGCCGCACCTCGATCCGCGTGGGCCCGCGCCAGTTCGGCAGCCTCCACCGCATGGTGGAGCAGGCCGCCGGCATCCTCGACGTGCCCGTGCCCGATACCTACATCGGCCCGCAGTACTCCGTGAACGCCACCGCCTTCGGCTTCGAGCGCTACACGCTCACACTGCACGCCGGGCTGGTGGACGTGATGGAGGACGACCAACTGCTGGCGGTCATCGGGCATGAGCTCGGGCACATGCTGTGCGAGCACATGCTCTACAAGAGCCTGGCCTACCTCATCTCCGAGGTGGGACTGAAGGCGCTGGCCGCGATGACCGGGGGGGCGGCCCTCATCATCGGCGTTCCCCTGAAGCTGGCCCTGCTCAACTGGAGCCGCGCGGCCGAGTACTCCTGCGATCGCGCCGGCCTGCTCGTGGTCCAGGACCCGGCGGTGGTGGCCGCCGGCCTCGCGCGTCTGGCGGGTCGCCCGCGCCGCTTCGCCCACGAGTTCAGCCTCGACGCCCTGCTCGACCAGCACGACGAGTACACCGAGAAGGCCAGCACGGTGGAGCGCCTCTACGGCCTGGCGCACGAACTCGGCCGGACCCACCCGGACGTGGTCTGGCGCGCCCACGAGGTCGTCGCCTGGGCCGAGAGCGACGCGTACCGCGACATCCTCGCCGGTCGCTACCTGACCCGGGACCACGTCGCGGCGCGCCGAGAGCCCGCCATCGAGGGTCACCACCTCTGCCCGGCCTGCGACCGCTGGGCACCCAACGGCGCGCCCTGCCCCCACTGCGGCCTCCGCGAGGCGCCCGAGCACCGCCTCACCTGCCCGGACGGGCACATCGCCGACGCCGCGTGGAAGTTCTGCCGGAGGTGCGGGAAGGCGTTGGGCGGGTAGGGCTCACCCGCCGAACAAGCCCCCTCCGAACAGCCCGATCACGATCAGCGCATGCAGCCCTGCGCACAGCGGCAGGGAGCCGGTGCGCCAGCGCGCCAGCCCGAGGACCAGGTTCTCGATCCCGGCCAGAAACCAGTAGATCGGCCCGGAAGCGAACAGGATGCCGTGCAGGAAGGTGCCGGCCAGGGTGCTCGCCGCGAGCGCGGGGAGCGGGCCGAGCCGCCCGCCCGCCAGTCCGTACCAGAGGAACCCGCGTGCGAACAGCTCGATGGCGAGAGGCACGCCCAGTACGCGCAGCGCCGCCGCGGCCAGCAGGCCCACGGTGATCCCGGCGGGGCGCTCCGCCAGGAAGAGGCCCGGGAAGTGCCCGAAGGCCGGGCCCAGCACCAGGACTGCGGCGATCCAGAGCGCGGTCACCGCCAGGTAGAGCAGCGCTGGGCGCAGCGCCGGCCGACGCAGCGCCAGGTAGTCCTGCGCGGGGACGTCCTTCACCAGCACGGCCAGCC
>Ga0233425_10007403_pt1 | contig 15458 bp, 10 predicted proteins | sample Watercolumn_Towu_2_FD_181712 | JGI IMG/M metagenome (GOLD analysis project Ga0233425, IMG submission 181712) | Freshwater microbial communities from Lake Towuti, South Sulawesi, Indonesia - Watercolumn_Towuti2014_140_MG | ecosystem: Environmental > Aquatic > Freshwater > Lake | place...
CCGCCATAGCGAGCCACGCTGGAGAGTTCGACGTCCCGCTCGACCGTCGAACCCGCCGTGACCGCCAGCGGCACCCGTTTGGTGTCGAGGCCCGTGAACGAAACCACGATTTCTCCGGTTCCACCCGGCACACCGGCGATGCGGAATGAGCCCGTCTCGTCGGTGAACACGACGATATCCGTGCCGGCCACGGCGACGCGGGCGTTGTTCAAATACTGGCCCGTAACTGCGTTTTTCACGCGGCCAGCGATGCTGCCAACCTGCGACGAAGGCGCGGCGCCCGTTTGGGCGCTCGCCCGTGGATGTGCCGTCAGAGCGAGACCAATGACGGTATATGTCAGCGCGTGTTTGAATCTCATGGGTTTGTTCTTGGGGTGATGTTCGGCCCGGCGTATCAGGCCCGGCGTTCAGGAGGAATTATCTTGCGGCGCCACCACGACTATCTCCGGGCCGAGTTTCGCGAAACGTTTGAGCGCGGCGGCGGGCGCGGCTTTGTCGGTGATGAAAACGTCAACGTCGGCGAGCGAGCCGTTGCGGGCGAGCGCGGTGCGGCCAATCTTCGAGTGGTCGGCGAGAAGGCAACAGCGCCGGGCCACACTGCGCATCAGCTGGTCGACCCGCGCGAGACGCAGATCGGAGTTGTAGATCGCGCCGTCAAACCCGATGCCGTCGGCACCTTGAAATGCGAGATCGGCGGCGAGGACTTCCAGGCACTGCTCGGTCAACGGTCCCGTGAGATCGGGATTGCCTTCGCGCATCACGCCGCCGAGCAGAATCACCTCGACCTTGGGAGCGTGCTGAAGCTCCGACGCGACCGCGAGGCTCGGCGTGATCACCGTCAGGCGTTCGCCGTCCTTGAGCAGGGTCGCGAATTCGAGGGTGGTCGTGCCGGTGTCGAGGATCAGTCGCATGCCGGGGCGCACGAGTTTGCGCGCGGCGGCGGCGATGGCGCATTTGGCGGTGCGGTTGGTGGCGCGGCGATCGCGGTAGTTGAACTCGAGGATCATCCGCTCGGTCAGCATCGCGCCGCCATGGGTGCGGCGGACGTCAGCCTGCTCGGTGAGGACGGCGAGGTCGCGGCGGACGGTCATCGCGCTCACCCCGAATTCGCGGGCGAGGGCGGCCACGACGACGCCCGGGCGCTCGGCAAGGCGCCGACGGATTTGTTGCTGGCGGGCGGCGGAGGGAAGGTGCTTCACGCGCGCCGGAGAGCCTTGGCCAGTGGTCGAAAATGTCAAGCAACGACAAAAACGAACAAAGTGAAACATCGGCCTGCGGGTGACGCCTCCGGCAACGGCGCGCCGGCGCCGCGCGCTGCCGGCGACGGCGTCCGTCGCTGGGAATCTCCACGGTTGAAATGCCCGGCGGCGCCGCTTGACATGACGGGATGCCAGCGACGCGTGCACAGGACCGGGCGGGGTGGTGGGCCGGGGCGGCCGTGGCCGACCTGACGCCGGCGGGTAGCGTGTTTTTGTTCGGCTACCCGCACGTCCCGCGGTGGAGCACCGGCGTGCACGACGCCTTGCAGTGCGCTGCGCTGTGCCTGTGCGGAGGCGGCCAGGCGGCGCTGTTTCTGGCCAACGATCTGATCTTCGTTCCGCGCGAACTGGCGGAGGAGGTGCGCCGGCGGGTCGCGGCGGAGACGGGCGTGCCGGCGGAAGCCATCATGATCACGGCGACGCACACGCACTCCGGGCCGGTCACGGTCGACTATGTGAGCAACGCCGCGGATCCCGTGGTGCCCCGGGCAGACCCGGCCTACCGGCAATCCGTGGCGGACCGCATGGTGGAGGCGGCGGTCCGGGCCGTGGCGGCGGCGCAGCCGGCGGAAGTCGGCGTGGCGGTAGCGCGGGCGTCCGGCGTGGGCAGCAATCGCCACGATCCGTCGGGCCCGAGCGACCCCGAAGTGCCGGTCTTGCTCGTGCGCGCCGCCGCAGATGGCCGGCCGCTGGCCTGCATGGTGGTCTACGCGATGCACCCGACGGTGTTGCACGAAGACTCGACGCTGATCAGCGGAGACTTCCCGCATTTTGCGCGCCGGTTCCTGCAGGGCGGCGTGCTGCCGGTCGATTGCCCGGTGCTGTATCACCTTGGGGCGGCGGGCGACCAGAGCCCGCGGCATGTCGCGCGCGCCAACACCTTCCTCGAGGCCCAGCAGCTCGGGGAAAACCTCGGGCGGGCGATCGCCGCAGTGATTGGGTCGATGACGTACCTTGCGGAGGCGTCCCTGGTGGTGCGGCGGCGGATGCTCGAGCTCCGGCCGCGGGAATCTCCGTCGGTGGAAGTGGCGACGCAGGCCGAGCGGCAGGCCCACGATCGTCTGGAGCGCCTGCGCCGGTCGGGAGCGCCCCGCCCGGCGGTGCGCACGGCCGAGTGCGACTGGTTTGGCGCCGAGGAAACGGTCGAGCTTGCGCGGGCGTCGGCGGAAGGCCGCCTCGAGGCGGCCGTGCGCCGCTGCCTGCCCGCGGAGATCCAGATGATCGCGATCGGGCCGTGGAAGTTTGTCGGCTGGCCCGGCGAGTTTTTTGTCGAATACGCCCTCGAGGTGCGGTCCCGCGCGCCGGGGACCTTCGTGATCACGTGCGCCAACGGCGAACTGCAGGGCTACATCGTGACCGCCGCAGCCGCCGCGGGCGGCGGCTACGAGGCGGCCAACGCAGTCTTCACCGCCGACAACGGCGCGCGCTTCGTCGAGGCCACGCTGGCGCTGCTAGCCAGAACGTCGTAAGAACTTGGAAACCGTCGAGTCGGCGCGAAAAACCTGTCGCCATTCCGCAGGTGCGGGGTTGAAAGTCGGTCGCTGGCAACCATGTCGTCTCTCCTGGTCGGCTTCGATCTCGGCACGTCGTATTTCAAGGTGGGGCTGTTCGCGCCCGGCGGCACGCTCCGCGGCCTGGGTCGCGTGCGAGTGGAGACGCAGGCCCCGGCACCAGGCCGCGTGGAGCTGCCGGTCGAGACCTTCTGGGCGCTCCTGCGGCGCGGGCTGGACGAAGCGCTGGCGCAGGCCGGGGCGAGTGCCGCTGACATTGCCGCGATTTCCTATTCCTCGCAGGCGACCACGCTGCTCCTCCTCGACGATCGCGATCAGCCGCTGACGCCGCTCGTGGTCTGGACCGACACGCGGGGCGGTCCGGTGGAACCGGAACTCGCGGCGTTTGCCGCGCGCGAGGCGTTTCGCGTGGCGATCGGGCACGGTGGATTCATGGCGGAGTCGGCGGTGCCGAAGCTGCGCTGGTTCATGAAACACGAGCCGCACCTGTGGGCGCGGGCCACGCGCGTGATGTCGATTTCCGATTACCTGACGTTTGCGCTGACGGGCGAACGGGCGGGCGATGCGAGCACGGCGGCGTTCCTCGGGATCTATCATCTGGCGGAGCGCCGGTGGTGGCCGGCGGCGCTCGAGTTCATTGGGATCGAGGCAAGCCGGCTCTCGACGCCGCTCTTGCCGGGTGCGGCGTGCGGCCGGACCGTGGCGGCAGCGGCGCGGTTGCTCGGGGTGCCGGCCGGCCGGCCTTTTGCGGTCGGGGCCATCGATCACCACGCTGCCGCGATCGGCTCGGGCCTCGGCCGGCTGGCGGAGGTGAGCCTTTCGACTGGCACCGTGCTGGCCGCGCTTTCGCTGGTCGCGCATCCGACGCCGGCGGCCGGGTGCTACCATGGGCCGCACGTCGACGGAGAGCGGTTCTATCGGCTGGCGTTCGACCCGAATGGCGCGGGCCAGCTCGAGGAGTACCAGCGGCGGGCGGCGCCGGAGTTGAGCCTCGAGCAGTTGCTCGAACTGGCGGCGAATGTGCCCCCGGGAGGCGGAGCGGCCGGCGACGGGGCGTCGGGAGGTCGAGGGGAGAATCACGGGGCGGCGGTGCGCGCGCTGCTCGAACAAGTCGCCCAGAGGCACCGGGCACTCGTCCGCCTGGTGGAGGGAGAGGTTGCCGTGCCCCGCGTGATTGCCACCGGCGGCGGGGCGCGCAGCCCGCTCTGGCTGCAGATCTACGCCGATGTGCTCAACGCCACCGTGGTACGGCCGGCCTCGCCGGAGCGCGCGTGCCTCGGGGCCGCGGCGTTTGCGGCGGTGGCGGCGGGGCACTATGCCTCGATCGCGGAAGCGACGGCAGCAATGGTGCGCCCGGATCGGGAGTTCGAGCCGATCGCCGCGAGGTAGCGACTTCGCAGTGGCACTTGTCGAACGAACCTGACATGGCGGGCAGCGCGGCTGGCCGCCGCGTCAGATTCGTCCGGCGTGCCGACGATTGACGCCGCACCGTGAGCCTCCGGATTGGCACCAGCCAAACTGCGCCTCACCCATCTCCTGAAGTGAGGTTCTCCGACCCTGGGAGAGATGGAGGATTGAGAAGCTCTCGTGACCGTGGACCTATCGATTTCCTTTTGCTGCGTCTCCGAAAGCATCCCGGTGGAATTATTCGGCCCAAAGTGATATAAGGCCCCCATGAATGGCTCAGTCTTGATAACGCGAATGGTGCTCAAGAACTACAAAAGCATCGCAGCCTGCTCGGTTTCCCTGCGATCGCTGGTTTTTCTCGTCGGCCAGAACGGCTCTGGCAAGAGCAACTTCCTTGACGCCATCCGGCTCGTGAGTGAATCGCTCAACACGTCTTTGGACCATGCGCTTCGCGAACGGGGCGGTATCAACGAAGTGCGCCGTCGTTCGTCCGGACATCCCACCCACTTCGGAGTCCGCTTGGATTTCATGCTGCCCGATTCGAGTTCCGGCTACTACGCCTTTCGCATCGGGGCCAAAGCCAAGGGTGGTTTTGAAGTCCAGCGGGAAGAATGTCGCATCTACGCTTTGCCGGTCGACAGATTCTATGTGATCAATTCTGGCCAGATCGAGGACTCCAGTCCCAAGGCGCTTCCCCCGCCTGCTGACGACCGTCTGTTTTTGGTCGCGGCTTCCAGTCTGCCGGAATTCCGGCCCCTCTACGATTGCCTGACCCGGATGGGCTTCTACAACTTGAATCCAGACGAGATTCGGGACCTGCAGCCGCCCGATGCCGGCGAAGTTCTGCACCGTGACGGAAGAAATCTGGCGAGCGTTCTCAATCTCATCAGCACTCAAAGTCCGGCGGCCAAGGCACAGGTGGTGGAGTTGCTCTCCAAAGTCGTTCCCGGAGTGGTGGATGTGGCGGCACGGCATGTCGGAAAGAAGGAGACGTTGGAGTTCCGCCAAAAAGTCGGTGAAAGCGCATCCCCTTGGCGCTTCATGGCAGAGAACATGTCCGACGGGACGCTGCGTGCCTTGGGAGTGCTCACGGCCCTATTCCAATCTTCCAACGGTGGTACGCTCAAGAAAGTGCCGCTGGTCGGCATCGAAGAGCCGGAAGTCGCCTTGCATCCCGGTGCCGCCGGCGTCTTGCGTGACGGCTTGAAGGCCGCTTCTCGACATACCCAAGTCCTGGTGACCAGCCACAGCCCCGACCTGCTCGACGACAAGTCCATTTCTGATGCGAACATCCTGGCCGTCACGAACCGGAACGGCGACACGTTGATTGGACCGGTGGATGCGGCGGGACGCAGCGCCATTCAGGACAGACTCTTCACTGCGGGTGAACTGCTTCGATTGAGCCAATTGGCCCCAGATCTCGATGCGGTCGAGAAAACCCCGGAACGCCAACTGGAGCTCTTCGGAAGGGTCCCCGCCTGACATGCTGCGCATCGCTGCCATCGTGGAGGGCGTCGGCGAATGTGCAGCGGTTCCAATCCTGGTCCGCCGCATCGCTCAGACCCTCGATCCGTCACTCGTGCCCGAGGTGCATCCGGTCATTCGCTTTCCAGCCTCCAAGCTGGTAAAAGAGGGCGAAATCGAACGTGCGGTCGAGCTGGCCGCCCGCAAGAACGCAGGGCAAGGCGGAATTCTTGTATTGCTCGACTGCGACGACGGCTGTCCGGCTGAAGACGGACCCGCGATGCTGCAACGCGCCGTGAAAGCGCGCTCCGACCTGCCGGTGGCTGTGGTTTTCGCCAAGCGCGAGTTCGAGGCGTGGTTTTTGGCGGCAGCGGAATCGCTGCGCGGTCAGCGCGGCTTGCCTGGCGATTTGACCGGACCGCCTGACCCGGAGGCGATCCGCGGTGCGAAGGAATGGTTGCAGGACCGCATGCCGCGCGGTCAGAGCTACGCCGAATCTTCCGACCAGCCTGCACTGGCCGCCGTTTTCGATCTGAGCGCTGCTCGCCGCGCCGAATCCTTCGACAAGTGCCACCGCGAAGTCGTCCGGCTCGTCACCGTTTTGCGGCCAACTCACCTCTGACCGCTCTGCGGCGGCTCAGCCTGCGGCGGGGGTGAGCAGGTCGTCGATTGAGTCGCTCTCGACGTTGATGTCGGCGAACAGCCACGACGAAAGGTAGCGTTCGCTGGCCGAGGGGATGATCGCGACGATTTGTTTGCCCTTGTTCTCCGGTCGCTTCGCCAGTTGCAGCGCGGCCCAGGCAATCGCGCCGGAGGAGATGCCCACCGGAATGCCGTCGAGCTGGTTGATTTGCCGCGAGACCGGGCCTGAGTCGGCTTCCTTCACGCGGATGACTTCGTCGTAGATTTTCGTATTGAGCACGGCAGGAACGAAGCCGGCGCCGATGCCCTGGAGCTTGTGGGGGCCGGGCGCGCCGCCGGAGAGCACGGGCGAGGCGTCGGGTTCGACGGCGATCAGCTTGACCGAGGGTTTGCGGGCCTTGAGCACCTCGCCCACGCCGGTGATGGTGCCGCCGGTGCCGATGCCGGCGACGACGAAGTCGACCTTGCCGTCGGTGTCGCGCCAGATCTCCTCGGCGGTGGTCTTGCGGTGGATGGCGGGGTTAGCGGGGTTGGCGAACTGCTGGAGGATGACGCTATTGGGGATTTTGGCGGCGAGTTCCTCGGCCTTGGCGATCGCCCCTTTCATGCCCTTGGCGCCTTCGGTCAGAACCAGGCGCGCGCCGAGGACCTTGAGCAGCTTGCGTCGCTCGAGGGTCATCGTCTCGGGCATGGTGAGAACGAGACGGAGGCCCTTGGCTGCGGCGACGAAGGCGAGCGCGATGCCGGTATTGCCGGAAGTCGGCTCGATCAGGACGGTGCGGGCGTTGATTTTGCCGCTGCGGAGGGCGTCGTCGATCATCGAGAAGCCGATGCGGTCCTTGACGCTGGAGAGGGGGTTGAAGAACTCGAGCTTGAGGAGGACTTCGGCCTGAGCCTGGTGGGCGGCGGCGGTGCGGTTCAGGCGGACCAGCGGGGTGTTGCCGATGGTCTCGGTGATGTCGTTGTAGATCTTGGCCATGATGGATAGGGTGGGTGGGAAAAGGGGAAGGGAGGCAGCAAGGGCCGCCCGACGCCGCACAAATCTGTGGCATAAAAAGACGGCGCGCGCCACTCGGAACAGGAGATTTTCGGGTTGGGAGCAGGAGTCCGGCCCGGATTAAGACACACGCCGCGCCGGTTTCCGCTCGCCCGGGGGAGGGAGCGGGCAAGATTGCCCGGCGATGACCTGGCAGATTGCCCTCGTCTTTGCCCTGCTGATCGGCGCGATGATCAGCTTTGCGCGGGAGAAGCTGCCACCCGACGTGGTGGCGCTCAGTCTGCTGGCGATCATCGCCATCACGGGGCTGGTGCCGGCGAAGCAGGCGTTGACGGTGTTTTCGAATCCGGCGCCGATCACGGTGGCGGCGATGTTCGTGCTGAGCGCGGCCCTGGTGCGGTGCGGGGCGCTTGATTATCTTTCGACGGCGCTCGAGAAGGCGGCGGGGCTGCCTTATCCGGTCGTCTTGTTTCTGCTCGTGGGGCTGGTCGCGTTTGTCTCGGCGTGGATCAACAACACGCCGGTGGTCGTGGTCTTCGTGCCCGTGGTGTTGAGCCTGGCGCGCCGGATGGGGCTGCCGGGATCGAAGTTCCTGATTCCGCTTTCGTATGCGGCGGTGCTCGGCGGCATTTGCACGCTGATCGGCACGAGCACGAACCTGGTGGTGAACGGCCTGTTGGTCGAGCGCGGCGAGCCCGGGCTGGAGATGTTCGAGCTCACCGCGGTGGGGGTGCCGGTGGCGGTGGCCGGCGCGCTCTATCTGGCGCTGGCCGGCCGGCGTCTGCTGCCGGCGCGGGAGATGCTCACGGCGATCCTGAGCGACGAGGAGCGGCGGGAGTATTTCACGGAGGCGTTCGTGCCGGCGGCCTCGCCGCTGATCGGGCGCAGCCTGCTGTCGGCGGGTCTGGTTTCGGCCCGCGGCTTCCGGGTAATTGAAGTGGTGCGCGACGGCGTGGCGATCGACCTCGACCCGGCGCAGACCCCGCTGGCGGAGGGCGACCGACTGGTGCTGGCGTGCCGGCCCTCGGGGATTGCGCGGGCGCGCGCGATGCCCGGCTTCGATTTCACCGCGGAGGCCGGGCTCGAGCAGATCGCGGCGCGCGAAGGCGTGGTGTTCGAGGGCGCCGTGGCGCCGCATTCGGAGATCATCGGCCGGAGCATCAGCGAGCTGAATTTCCGCCAGCGGTTCCGCGTGATCGTGCTGGCGATCCATCGCGGAGGGCAGAATGTGCGCGAGCGCCTCGAGACGCTGCCGCTGCAGATGGGCGACATCCTCCTGATGATGGGCACGCCGCAGGCGGTCGACGGGCTGCGGCGCGGCGATGACCTCATCCTGTTCGACCGGCCGCCCGTGCCCTCGGTGTCGTTGCACCGGAGGATTCCGCTCGTGCTGGCGATCATCGCGGCGGTCGTGGCGGCGGAAACCCTCGACTGGATCCCGATCGAAATCGGAGCGCTGGCGGGTGCGGCGCTGCTGTGCCTGACCGGCTGCCTCAAGCCGAAGGAGGCCTATGCCGCGATTGAATGGAATCTGCTCTTCGTCATCTTCGGCATGCTGGCACTGGGCCTGGCCATGCAGGAAACCGGCGCCGCAGCCTGGCTGGCGGAGAACGTCGTGGCCGGGATCGACCGGCTGGGCGCCGGCCCCGCCAAACCGCTCCTCATGCTCGGCTGCGTGTACCTCGTGACGATGCTGTTGACGGAACTCCTATCGAACAACGCGGTGGCCGCGCTGATGCTGCCGATCGCGCTCGGCATCGCGGCGGAGGCGGGGCTCTCCGCGCGGCCGTTCGTCATCGCCGTGACGATTGCGGCGAGCGCGGCGTTTGCCACCCCGATCGGCTACCAGACCAACACCTACGTGTATGGCATTGGCGGCTATAGATTCGCCGACTTCGTGAAGATCGGCGTGCCGCTCAACCTGATCGGGTTTCTGGTGGCGATGCTGGTGATCCCGCGCGTCTGGCCGCTGTGAGCGGCGCGGGCGCGCAGTCGCCCACACCGCGTTACAGGACGAGGCGGAGGCCGTCGTAGGCGGGTGCGATGCCGGTCGGCAGCGCCGCGGCCAGGGTCGCATGGTCGCTGAGGTGCGTCAGGTGCGTGAGCCACGTTGAGGGGCAGCCGATCTCGCGCGCGGCCGCCACGGCCTCGTCGATCGACATATGCGACGGATGCGGCTGCGGGCGCAGGCCATCGAGCACGACGGCATCCGCGCCCCGGGCGAGGGCGACGGCGGCGGAGGGCACGCTCTTGCAGTCGGTGTAGTAGACGAACTTTTTTCCGCTGCTCCGTTCGGTGAAGACGAGACCCAGCGTGTTGAGTCCGCCATGGGGCAGGAGGGTCGATTGGATGGTGCCGGCGGGCAGCTCGAGCTGTTCGGGCATCGGCGCGAGTTTGAACGCGGCGTAGCCCTTGGCGATCGGGCGCTCGGTCATCGCATACGGGTACATCGCGAGCACCCGGCCAATGCCCTCCTCGGTTGAATAGACGGTCAACGCCTGGCCGCCGATCAAGTCGCAGAAACGGCGAAGATCGTCCATTCCCGCGATGTGGTCGGCGTGGCCATGCGTGAGGATGAAGATATCCAGCCGCTGGAGGCGTTCGCGGAGGCACTGGAGACGGAATTCCGGCGCGGCGTCGATCTGGACGTGGCAGCCATCCATCACGACGTGAATCGAGGGCCGGGTGCGGTGGTTGCGGGGATCGTCCGAGGTGCAGACGGGGCACCCGCACGCGATCATCGGCACGCCCTGCGACGTGCCCGTGCCGAGAAAGACAATCTCCATGCGAGCGAGGCTAAGCCTCAGACCAGCGGCCGGAGGCCGGAGGCCAGAAGCCTGAGACCAGAGACCGGAGGCCAGAGGCCAGGGAGCAGGGACCGGAGAACTGAAATCCCCCGGCGCGGGGCATTCCCGAAAGGTGCGAGGTGCTCACGGCGAATGCGTCCGAGCGGAAGTTCAGACCATTTCGCGGTAAACTTCCGGATGCGGCCGGGGGATCACGACGGCGTTCACGAGCATGCCGGCTTCGGCGATTACCGCGCGGCCGGCGGCCACGGCGGTTTGCACGGAGGCGACGTCTCCCGTCACGGTGAAGAACGCCTTGCCGCCCAGCGCCATCGCCAGGCGGATCTCGAGGAGTTGCACCGCGGCGCTCTTGGCCACGGCGTCGGCCGCCCGGAGCAGCGTAGCGACGTTAAAGGACTCGAGCACGCCGAGGGCGCCGGTCGGCGGCGCCACGGAAGAGCGCCCGAGGGCCGCGAGCACGTCGGGATGCAGACTGGGGATGACGAAGCGATCGATCAGGCAGCCGCGGGCCGCCTCGGCGCCGGCGGCCACCGCGCTTTCGACGGCGGAGGCGTCGCCCGCGACCAGCACCATGTACTTGCCCGAGCAAATCGAGCGGGAGAGGTAGAGGCGGACGTTTCCGGCCTTCAACATCGTGTCGGCGACCAGGTAACCGGCCGCGACGCTGGAGAGTTCAATCAGGCCGACGGATTTTTCGCTCATGAAGAGGTCAGTGGGGAGTGAGGGTGATGGCGCGTTCGTCCACGCCGGTTACCAAACCGGCCACTGGAGCGTGGATGACGGCACCGAGGGTGGCGGCGGGAAGTTCGGTCAACGGCTGGCCAGCGGCGATGCGTTGCCCGGCGGCGACGACGGGGCGGCCGCCGGCGCCGGCGCTCTGTTTCAAGGGGAGAACGAACTTGGCCGCGGCCACCCGGGAATCCCGCCAGGGGGCAGGATCGGCGTATTCGGCAATGGCGAGCCGGCGCATTAGGGCCTCGATCGGGATGCGCCGCCCGTCGCGCATCGGGTGCGGCTGCACGGTCGTGGGGCCGGTCCATTTCTGTTGGAGCCGGCGCAGCTCGAGCTTCGATTGATCGCAGGCTTCCTTGGGGAAAAGGTCCTCCGGGCATGCGAACAGGGTGCATAAGCCGCAGGCGCAGCACATGGCGGCCCATTGGTTCCAGACGGCCTCGCCGGTGGCGGTGAACGCGAGGGAGCGCATCACTTGGTGCGGTTCGACGGCGTAGCCGAGCAGATAGCGCGGACAGAATTCGGTGCAGTACCGGCACTGGTCGCAGGCCGACTTGCCGATCGCGTTCTGCGCCGTCTCGGGCTGCAGCTTGCGGCGGATCACCGGATGATCGCGCGAGAGGACGATCATGCCGCCGGTGGTTTTGGTCACCGGCTGGTCGAGATCGTCGGTGGTCACCCCCATCATCATGCCGCCGACGCAGAGTACGGGATCGGCGACGGTGGCTCCGCCCGCGGCGGCCAGGCAGTCGCGCAGGCTGGCTCCGACCGGCACGGTGAGCGTCACCGGCTGGGCGACGGCGCCGGCGACCGTGAGCGTCTTCGTGACCACCGGCCGGCCCTCGGCGGCGGCGGCAATGTTGACGAAGGTTTCGACGTTACAGACCACGGCGCCGATGTTGAGCGGGATGCCCCCGGGAGGAATGAGCCGGCCCGTGGTTTCGTAGACCAGGTCGTACTCGTCGCCTGCCGGGTAATAGTCGCCGAGCAGGTGCACCCGCACTGGCGTTCCCTTGCAGGCGGCTTGCACGGTCTCGACCGCGTGTGCGTTTTTCGCCTTGATGCCGACGATCCCGGCGCCGGCCTTGACCGCTTCCATGCTAAGGAGCATGCCGCGGACCATCTCGGCGGCCTGCGCCTCCATCACGGCGGCGTCCTTGTGCAGGAGCGGTTCGCATTCCGCGCCGTTGGCAATCACGGTGTCGGCGGTCGCGGCGAGCTTGACGTGCGTGGGGAAGCCGCCGCCGCCCGCACCGACGACGCCAGCCAGCCGCACTTGATCGACGAGGTTTATTGCCATGGCCGCCCGTTATGCGGCCGCCGGCCCGTGCCTGCCAAATCAAAACACGCGGGCGCCGGTCCGCAGGTTTGGGCCGCCAGAGCGAAGCCGAAGCGCGCTTCGGCTTCGCCGCCCGCCTCCGCGCCCAGCACGCCGGCGCCACGCCCGGTAGGCCGCCAAGTCGATAGCCCGGTTTTCCCGCTGGCCTCCGCAGATGCGCCCGCATACCCTGCCCGCGCCGCCGCGGATTTGATCCGGAGTGGATCACGGGATCAGCCGCCGGTTCCTTGGCTTCACTCCAACTCCTGCCGCCACCATGAAACACCCAGCCACCCCCGCCGCGCGCATTGCCGCGCTGTTGGTCGCACTCGCACTGCCGCACTCGCTCCCCGCCGCCGCCCCTGCGACAGGCGCAGTTTCCGGACGCGTTCTCAACGTCGTCACCGGCCAGTACCTCAACAACGCCCGCGTCACCGTGCGCGGCACCGATCTGGCCGCCTTCACCGATCCGACCGGCACGTACCGCCTGATCGGCGTTCCCGGCGGCCCCGCGGTGCTCGAGATCTTCTACACCGGCCTTGACCCGCAGCGCGTCGCGATCGAGGTCCCGCCGGGCGGCACCGTCGAGCGCAACATCGATCTGACGAGCGTCGCCCGTTATGGCGACAGCACCGCACCGCTGAAGCTCGATTCGTTCATCGTCTCCACTTCGCGGGAAACCGACGGGGAGGCCATCGCCGTCAACGAGCAGCGCTTTGCCCCCAACATCAAGAACGTCATCCCCGCCGATGCTCTGGGCGATCTCATGGACGGCAACGTGGGCGAGTTCCTGAAATTCCTGCCCGGGCTCGTCGCGGAATACGACTCCGAGGGCGGCGGTTCCGTGTCGTCGATCTCGGTCCGCGGCTTCCCGACGGCGATGGCCGTGGTCTCGAGCGACGGCGCGCAGATGGCGAACACCGGCAACGCCACCGGCAGCTCGCGGATGTTTCAGTTTGGCCAGGCCTCCCTCAACAACGTGTCCCGGCTCGAAGTCACCAAGGTGCCCACGCCCTCCTCGCCCGCCGATTCGATGGGGGGCTCGGTCAACATGATCACCAAGAGCGCCTTCGAGCGGAGGGACGCCCGGCTCAATTACAGCGTGAGCCTCTCCGGCAACCACGAGGATCTCCAATTCAGCCGGCAGCCGCACGCCTCGGACGAGAGGATCTTCAAGATCCTGCCGAGCTTCGCCTTCGACTACACGCGGCCCGTCACCCGCGACTTCGGGCTCGTGGTCACCGGTTCGAGCACCAACCGCTTTACGAACCAGCATCGTGTCCGCAAGATTTTCAACGCCGGTGGCACCAGCACCGGCGCCTCGTTCGCGCGGCCCTTTCTGCAGACGCTCCACCTTACGACCGGACCGCGCGTCAACAACCGCCACTCGATGGGCGTGCGCGCCGACTGGCGCCCGCATCGCAACGGGGTGTTGTCGGCCAATGTCGAGGTCGGCCGCTTCGTGTCGGACCGCCCCTCGCAGAACATCAATTTCGGCACCGGGACGAACGGGACGCCGACGCCGGCCACCGGCGTGCCGATGAGTTTCGGCGACACCTTCACCCAGGGCGCCACCGGCCGCGGCTCCGTCGCCATCCTCGGCGACACCGCCGTGGTGAAGCAGCTCCTCACCACGCAGGCCGCCAAGTTGCGTTATCGTTTCGACAACGGCGACTGGCGCCTCGAAGCCAGTGCCGGCGCCTCGATCTCCTACGGCGGCTACCTCGATTCGGCCAACGGCACCTTCCGGCAGTTCGGCATCGGCATGGCCAATCCCGTCCGGGTGACCCTGGCCGACTACGACGACGTGCGCGCGCGCACCATCCGCGTCTTCGACAACACCAACCGCGAGGTCGATCTCTACGACTTGCGCAATTACCGCCTCAATACGGCCAACATCCAGCCGCGCGACATCGACGACCACATCCGCAACGCCAGGCTGGATGTGCGGAAGAGCGTCGGGTTCCTCCCGTTCCCGGCCGCCGTGCAACTCGGCGGCGCCTACCGCGAGCAGACCCACGACGTGCGCCGCTACAACACCACGTGGAACTACACGCCGCCCGACGGCGATTTCACGCCCGTGCGTTTCGCCACCACCACCTACGTGAATCGCGACGATGGCTTCGGTTTCCGCAACCTGCCGTGGATCGCGCCCGCCAAGGCGTGGTCCGCTTTCCAGCAGAATCCCGCGATCTTCACGCAGATCGCGGCGCAGGTGGTGAGCGGGGAATCCAACCGCATCCAGAATTCCGAGTGGCTCAACGAAGCCGTGACCGGCGCGTATGTGCAGGGCGAGGCCGGCCTCTGGCGCAGCCGGCTGCGCGTGCTCGGCGGGGTCCGTTACGAATCGACCACGGCCCAGGGCCTCGGACCTTGGTACGATCCCGCGGCAGTCTGGCAGCGCAATGCCGACGGCAGCTTCGCGCGCGATGCCCGGGGCCAGCGCATCCGCAAGCCCGAGGCCGGCGCCGCGGGCTCCATGCAGGAACTGCTGCTGATCCGCGCCGAACGCCGGTCCCGCGGCGACCGGACCTACGACGGCTTCTACCCCAGCCTCCATCTCACCTACCAGGCCCGCGAGAATCTGCTCCTCCGCGCGGCCTACGCCATGACCTACGGCCGGCCCGACTTTTCCAACATCGTCCCCAATTCGACCGTCGACGAGGTCGACCTCGACGCCGGCACCGCCGATCCCTCGCTCGTGCGCGGCCGCATCAACGTGCGCAATACCGGCCTCCAACCGTGGACCGCCGACAACTACGACGTCTCGCTCGAGTACTACACCGCGGACGGCGGTCTGCTCAGCGCCGGGGCCTTTCTCAAGGAAGTGCAGGACTTCTTCGGCAGCGGCGTGCGCACCGCCACCGCCGAGGACATCCAGGGCCTCGGGATGGATCCGCGTTACGTGGGCTGGGAACTGGCCACGCAGTTCAACGTGCCGGGCCGCGCGCGCGTCCGCGGGCTCGAGATCAATGTGCGGCAACCGCTGCGGGTCCTCGGCCGTTGGGGCCGGCACTTCCAGGGCTTCGCCAACGCCACCAAGCTCCAGCTCAGCGGCGGCCGGAACACGGATTTCTCGGGTTTCATCCCGCAGACATTCAATTGGGGCCTCAACTACAGCCGCCGGCCCGTCAGCTTCATGGCCAAGTGGAACTACCGGGGTAAGCAGCAGCGCAGCCCGCAGACGTCCGTCAATGGTTTCGAATACCAGCTCACGCGCCTGACCCTCGACCTGAACGCCGAGGTCCAGTTGCGCCCCAGCCTCTCGCTCTACGCCACGGCCCAGAACGTCTTCAACCACTACGACACATGGCAGCGCTA
>Ga0233425_10007404_pt1 | contig 15457 bp, 8 predicted proteins | sample Watercolumn_Towu_2_FD_181712 | JGI IMG/M metagenome (GOLD analysis project Ga0233425, IMG submission 181712) | Freshwater microbial communities from Lake Towuti, South Sulawesi, Indonesia - Watercolumn_Towuti2014_140_MG | ecosystem: Environmental > Aquatic > Freshwater > Lake | place: Indonesia...
TCGCCTGGATCCGAGAGGGGCTGGTCTCACCTCACGATTTGCTCGCGAGGACGAGTCCCGGCACGGCAACCACCGCGCAGGAGGATCCAATGCGAAACTGATCGACGGTCAGCCGTGGAACTCCTTGATCCCTCCCGTGCTCTCGGGCTATGCTGATGCCCGGCAAGGGGCATTGGTTGGTTCCGGCGAACGGATGCGCGGTGTGGGGGCAGTCATGAGTCACCTGAAACGCGTTGGATTGCTATTCGTGGTCCTGGGCGGGGTCGCGTGCGGCTCGGATCCGTCGGGGGTGAGCATTTACGACCTCGGGGGCGATGCCCCGGATCTGGACGGGACAGGGCTCGACGGCCTTGCGGACAAAGGGCCCGACGGCCCAGGTCCGGTCGATGCCGCGGAGGCGGTGCCCGCAGAGGTCGATCTGTTCCCGGATGGGTTCTTCGCAGACGGCGATGCCGGCCAGTTTGGCGACTGGGGCAAACCGTGCGCGGGAAACGACGACTGTGAAAGCGGCGTGTGCATCGAGGTGGACGGGGAGACCTCGGTCTGCACGATCAACTGCGTGGAAGAATGCCCCAAGGACTGGGTCTGCAAGGGGATTGCCACGGGCGGCCCCGATCTGACCTTCGTGTGCGTTCCTCCCAAGGCCAACCTGTGCAAGCCGTGCGGCGGGGACGGCGACTGTCTCTACAAAGGGGACCTGTGTGTGCCGGTCGGGGAATCTGGGGACTTCTGCCTGACCGACTGCTCCGGGGGGCAGGGATGCCCGCTGCATTACACCTGCACCGTGATGGAGCTGGAGGGCCGGGCCGAGCCGGTTTCTCTGTGCGCCCCCGACACCGATAGCTGCATCTGCACGTTCGAGCTCGACCAGACCACCCAGGAGTGCTCCGTTTCCAACGAGTTCGGAAAGTGCTTCGGCGAGAAGCTCTGTGACGGGCCAAAAGGGTGGGGTGAATGCAACGCGGCCACGCCCGCCGAGGAGTCGTGCAACGGCAAGGACGACGACTGCGACGGCGAAGCCGACGAGGAGCTGGCCGACCTTCCGTGCGTCAAGAAGAACGAGCACGGCGAGTGCAAGGGGATGCAGCTCTGCCTCGGCGGGGAAGGGCTGTCGTGCGACGCGGCCGAACCAGGTCCCGAGCTGTGTGACGGCGAGGACAACGACTGCGACAACGCGGTGGACGAGGGCTTCGACGACACCGATTCCGATGGGGCTTCGGACTGCATCGATCTGGACGATGACGGGGACGGCATCCTGGACACGGTGGACAACTGCGATCTGATTGCCAATCTCGGCCAGGCTGACAACGATGGGGATGGCGAGGGTGATGCCTGCGACGAGGACGACGACAACGACGGCATCCCGGACAAGGCGGACAACTGCCCGTTCGTTGCCAACCCTGGCCAGGGGGACCTCGACGGGGACAAGCTCGGCGACGAGTGCGACGAGGACATGGACGGGGACGGAAGCCCCAACCCCTGGGACTGCAACCCGAAGGACCCGGCCATCTACCCCAACGCGGCCGAGGTCTGCGACGGACTCGACAACAACTGCAACCTGTTCTCCGACGAAGGGTATCCCGACTCGGACGGGGATGGGCTCGCCGATTGCGCGGACCTCGACGACGACAACGACGGCGATCCGGACGTGACCGACTGCGCTCCGCTCGACCCCGAGGTCGGCAACGGGCTGAAGGAGATCTGCGACGGCAAGGACAACAACTGCTCCGGCATCGTGGACGAAGGTTTTCCCGATTCGGACAAGGACGGAATCGCGGATTGCGTGGACGTCGATTCCGACGGGGATGGCATTCCCAACTTCCAGGACAACTGCCCGCTGGTTGCCAACGTGGATCAAATCAACACCGACGGCGATGCCATGGGGGATGCCTGCGATCCGGATGACGACAACGACGGCATCCTCGATGACGGGGACGGCAGCGGCGTGGCCGGTGACAAACCGTGCACCGGCGGGCTGACCAAGGGGTGCGACGACAACTGCCGCACCATCGTCAACCAGCTCCAGGAGGACCTGGACAAGGACCTGCTCGGAAATGCCTGCGACCCCGATGCGGACGGAGACGGCTTCGTCAACGAGCAGGACTGCGGGCCGTTCGACCCGACCATCTACCCGGGGGCGCCGGAGGCGTGCAACGGGTTCGACGACAACTGCAACGGCCAGCTTGACGAGGGGTTCCCGGACATCGACAAGGACGGCGTCGCCAACTGCGTCGACCCGGATGACGACAACGACCTCGACCCGGATGTCAGCGACTGCGCACCGCTCGACCCGGCCTTCCATCACGGCGCACAGGAGATCTGCGATGGAAAGGACAACGACTGCAGCGGCATTCCCGATGACGGATGCCCGCCTGCCAAGGTGTCCTTCCATCAACTGGAGGCCCGCATCATCGGCGTGGCGGGGGACATCAAGGCGGAAGTGACCTTCGGCCGCCCGGCGAGCCGCGAGCTCGTCGGAACCGAAGCAGGATTCAAGATTCGTCTGGGCTACACACACTAGGCGGGGGTGAGCATGAGAGCGGCAATGAAACTGGGGTTCGTGCTGGTGGTTCTGAGCGCAACGCTGGCGGCAAGTCCCTGCGCAAGGGCCGAGTGGGGGCCGCCCGAAATCGCGGTCCAGGGCATCCTGTCCAACCTGGCCGACGAGCCGACCAAGGGACCGGTCGACCTGACGTTCTCGCTCTACGACGGGGTGGATGGAATCCAGCCGTTGTGGACCGAGACGCACAAGAAAGTCCCGCTGACCGTCGGGCGGTTCGACCTGCTCCTGGGCTCGGTCAAGGCCCTCGACAATCCTCCGTTGTTCGAGCAGTTCGACAACCTCTGGGTGGGGATTTCGGTCAATGGCGGACCGGAGCTTCCGCGGGCCCCTCTGTCCGCAGTCGGCTACGCGATGCAGGCCCGTCACGCCGTGTTCTGCGACCAGCTCTCCTCGGTTCCCTCAGACCTGGAATGCACCGGGTGCGTGGGCGCAAAGGAGATCGCAGACGGCTCCATCGGGCTGGGGGACTTCGGTCCCAACGGCTGCACGCCGGGGCAGGTGATCAAGCGCAATGCGGGTGGCACTGCGTGGGAGTGCGGCAAGGACAACGATACCGGCTATGCCGCGGGCTTCGGAATCACGCTGGCCAACGGGCAGGTTTCGGTGGACAAGGCCGCATTGGCCCCCCTGTATGTCGAGCCCGACGAGGAGAACTCGGTTTCCATGGAGATGATCCAGAAGAACGCTGTGACCAACGACAAGATCGCCAGCGTCTCCTGGAACAAGCTCACCGAGGTTCCGGGCGGATTCGCCGACGGCATCGACAACGAGGGGGTGCTCATCGAGGTCGACCCGACCATCGGAAGCCTCGTTGCCGGGAAATGGTGTGCGTCGGACGGGAACCAGGTCACTTGCGACCAGGACCCGCCGGTGTACACCGAAGTCGACCCCGAGGTCGGTGCCAACCAGACCGGCTATGTCCCGAAGTGGAACGGCTCCGCCCTCGTGGCGGGCAGCATCTATGACGACGGCAAGGTTGGCATCGGAATGGTCAACCCGGCAGGCAAGCTGCAGGTCGCGGGCGGCGTGGTGCGCATCGGTGTTGCAGGGACCGCGGACGTAGCGACCGGGGACGGGGACCTGTACGTGCAGGATGCCCTCGAAGTGGACGGAGAGGCCCAGATTGCAGGCACGGTCACTGCCAGCGGTGCGCTCAACGTCAAGGGTGCTGCGGATTTTGCCGGCGTGGTGGACCTGCACCAGGACCTCGACCTGAACGCCCACAAGGTCGAAAAGATGGCGACACCCACCGCAGCGGATGACGGGGCCAACAAGGGCTACGTGGACGGGCAGGTCTCGTCCGCCATATCCGCGGCTCCGGCCATTGTCGCCCGGGCCCGTCGCTACACGGTGGTCCTCGGCCTCAACGACGGCGCCTACTGCCCGCAGGGCTGGACCCTGGAGAACGTCGATGCCTACAAGGGGCCGGACAACAACCTCTACATCGACATCAACGACCACGGGCTGTTCATGGGAGGCATCAACAGCGCGGGATACGGCCAGGCTCACCTGTACGTGCGGGTCAACAGCACCAGCGGGATGACCAAGGTCTGCTGGCGTACCTTCACGTCGTCGTCGGGCAACCCGCACTTCTCCCTGCTGGCGTTCGGAGGCGGAGATCAATCCCTCTGCCCCGCGGGGCACACCTACATCCCCAAGAGCAAGCTGCAGGGCAGCAACGGCTGGGCCTATGCCATGGCCAACAAGGGCGGTGCCTACCTCGGCTACGAGGATTCCTGGTCCTACGGGAGCCACGACTACGCGGACGACACGGGATACCAGTACCGCACCCTCGGCAGCACCATCGGCGGCGTCTGTTTCCGGGTCATGGGCGTCGACGAGGATCCGGCAACCAGGGACGGAGTGTTCCCCGTGGTGCTCGGCCTGATGGACCCGGCCGGCTGCCCCACGGGATGGAACATCCAGGCCACCAGCGTCATCGACGGCAGTAATGACTGGTTCTACCTCCAGCTCAACGACAATGCCTCCTTCCTCGGCGGCTTGAACGACTGGGGTCACGGCGGCAATGACTACATGCAGGTCCACTTCCAGTACAGCCACGTCTCGTTCGTCTGCTGGAACCACCTCGTGCGCCAGGGGTTGCCTTTCCACCACATCCGAACGCCGCAATCGGGCAACTGCCCGGCCGGCTACACGTCCGTGTCGGCCGGCCTGCTCAAGGGGTGGAACGCCAACGGGTACATCGCGGCCCACGGACACGCGATGTACATGGGCGGCCTTTACGGCTGGGGGATGCACGACCACACCCACGGCTACATCCAGCACAACTTCACCAACCAGGTCCTCAACAAGGTCTGCTTCAAGGTCGAAGGGGTGAAGTAGGGCCGCACTCCGACCGCTCCTCCCGCCATTCTCTTCCTGATAGACAAAAACGACTGGTTGTAGAATCTGCGTCGTCCCCGTGTCCCCGCCAAAGGGAGCATCGCCGCATGTTTCCTTGTCCTTGCGCTCCTGGCACGCGGCTTGCAACTTCGTGGGGCGTTGACAACGAACGTCACGGAGGGAATTCCATGGATAGAATCGTGAGCAGCAAGGGGACGGACGGCGGGGCAGGGCGGAACCAGGCAGGGACCGGAGCGGGAGAGGCCCCGGCAATCGTCGTGTCCGGGGAGGCGGTGCTGAGCGTGGTCGTGAAGATCACCCTGGCGTTGCTGGTGCTGATGGCCTACATGGCCAGCAGCGCCAACGCTCTGGAACTGGCGGTGCAGGCAGAAGACGGGCGCGGGTTCGAGGCGGACAAAGTGCCGCTCCTGTTCCAGCAGGTGGAAGTGGATGTCCACAACCAGGTGGCCGCGGCCCAGCACTGGTTCCATTTCCGCAGCGACCTGGAAGAGGACGTGCAGATTGCGTGCGGTTTTGCGCTCGGGCCCCGGGAGTTGATCGACGGGTTCTCCTACTTCAACGGGGACGAGCGGATCGTCGGCGAAGTGCTGGAAAACGAGGCCGCACAGCAGGTCTACCAGGAGCTGACCGGAATCCAGCAGGATCCGGGCATCCTGGAGCAGGAGGGGGACCGGTTCCGGTTCCGCATCTACCCGGTCCAGCCGGGAGAGAACAAGCCGGTGGAAGTGCGGAGCATCCGGGTGCTCGAAACTGCGGACGGAGTGCTCGAGTGGGTGTTGCCCAAGGAGAACCTGCCGCCTGCGGGGACCGTGTTCTCGCTGCGGGCCGAGATCACGGATGACGTCCCGATCCGGAGCGTGGAGACCTCGGGGTTTCTCGGCGTCGTGACGCAGCTTTCGCCCCGGCATTGGCGGGTCGAATTCGACGGGGAGGAGCTGTCCGGCGACAGCGATTTCAGGATTCGGTACCGACTGGATTCCGCCAGGGTGGGGTTGCGCCTGACAGCGACTCGTCCCGACGCGGGCGACGGGACGTTCATGCTCGTGGTGACGCCGTCGGACGAGGTGGCACCGGAACAGGTCCCCGGGCGGGACATCGTGTTTGTCATCGACATCTCGGGCAGCATGTCGGGCGAGCCGCTGGAGCAGACCAAGGTGGCACTGGAGTACGTCATCGGCCAGCTTCACGCGGATGACCGGTTCGATGTCGTCGCGTTCGATGACATCCAGGTGCCGGTGTTCGGCGCGCTGAAACGGGCCGACGACGCGGCAAGAGACGAGGCCATCCAGGCGGTGCGCAGGCTCCAGAGCCGGAACGGGACCAACATCCTGGGTGCGGTCCAGGCCGCGATGAAGGAGCTTCAGCCCGTGATTCCGGGACGGCCGCGGGCGGTCGTGTTCCTGACCGACGGGCAGGGAAACGAGCCGCCCGGAACCGTGTTGGCCGAAGTGCAGCGCTCCGATTCCGGCTGCCGCATCTACACGTTTGGCGTGGGGGTGGGGGTCAACCGCACCTTCCTGGAACGGTTCGCAAGGGAGAACCGGGGTATCTCGACGCTGGTGCAGGACCCGCAGCGGCTCGATGCCGAGATCCGGCGCCTGTACGACCGGATTTCCATGCCGCTCATGACGGATCTGGACGTGGATTTCGGCGGTCTGCAGGTGGTCGACGTGCATCCGGAAAGGGTTCCCGACCTCTACCGGGATGCCGAAGTGGTCCTGTTCGGGCGCTACCGGCAGGGAGGGAGCGGGAGAATCACGGTCAAAGGGACCTTCGGAGGCCGGCCGCACGCAGTGGCCCTCGATGTGGCGCTCCCCTCACTCGACCCCGGCCGTTCGTACCTGGAAAAGCTTTGGGCCGCCCGGCAGATCGATCGGACCAACGACCGCCTGCAGGATTCGGCCCCTGACGGAACCCCTGAGGCCGAGGCGCTGCGCAGTGAGCTGGTCAAGGAGATCACCCGGCTGGGGATCGTGTACAACCTGGTCACGGACTACACGACGTTCGTCGCCGTGCCGGAGTCGCTCAAGACCGATGACATCAAGGAGCTGATGCGCAAGGGGCAGATGGGCTACGACCGCAAGCTCATCGACAGCATCGAGGGAATCCGGCTGTCCATGGCCGCCATGCCCCCGGGGGATCCGGTCCTTTCCGTCGATGCCCCCGTCGATGCCCGCATGGTCGTGGCGTACTTCCCGTTCGGGCTGGTGAAGCGCCTCCAGTACGATTCCATCCGCAAGCACTGGTCCGCCCGGTTCCTGGTGCCCCGGGACGTTCCCGACGGACTTTACGAGATCCGGGTAAACGTGGTGCGGCGGGACGGTGTTTCGGAGTGGAAGAGCGTCAGCTACTACATCGATTCCACGGCACCGGAGTTCGAGACGGAGATCCCGGAATCGGCAGCGGCCGGGTGCGAGATCCCGATCGAAGTAGACCCGCTGGAGGGAGTGCTGGAGGTGTATGCGTACCTCCCCTCGTCTCCGGGCGAACGGGTCGACCTCACCCTCAATCCCGATACCGGGACCTGGTTTGGCCGAGTGCAGATGCCGGAACACTTCCCCGAGGGGCCCGTGACCGTCCGCATCGTGGTTCGGGATCTTGCCCGCAACCGCTTCGAACAGGACTTCGCCATCTGGGAAGGGGAAGACCTGTGAAAGAGCCGTGCCGTTCTCGTCCGTTGACGAGGTCCGACGCAGCAGTCATGCGCCTGTCTGAGTCCCATCGTTGCCTTCGCACAGAAATTGGCTAGAATCCATTTTCCGGAGGGTGTGTCCGTGTACCGTTCTGGACGCTCGACTATCCGCACAATGCTTCCCGTCAAGGGGCTTCTGTTTGCCGTGTGCATGCTGCACGTGGTGGCGCTGCTCACCGGCAGCCGCTGCGCCCTGATGCCGTTGTTTGATGCGGGAGCGACCGACGTGTTCGGTCCGTCGTTGTCGGGGAATCGTCCGGGGGATGCACTGCTGCCCGAGCAGAGGACCGGCGTGGCGGTACAGGAGAGTGATCTCCGGCGGGCCGACCACTCCGGAAGGCGGGGCAGCCTGGACAAGCAGGTTCTCCAGTCCAGCTCGTCCCTCCAGCGCGTGCGTCTTGCATCGTTTTTCCATTCTGCGCTCCATTCGACCGGGAGGATGCCCGGAATGCCGGGGGTCCGCTCGCTCTTCCATCGAAAGACGGGGGGGAGCGAGGCGGATGATTTCGCCTCGGTTCCTGTCTAGCGGTGTTCGAGTTCAATCGAGCGTGAAAACGGGGATCCGCTTCCGGCCGACAGGCTGCGATGCCGGGCTTTCAGGACAGGAGCTTTCGATGAAGTCATTCACGATGATGCGTTGGGTTGGTGCGGGGATCTGCGGCGTGGTCGGGGTCGGCATGGTCATCTTCTTCCTGGTTGCGAGCACGACCATGCGGGTGGAAAAGGAAGGAACCTCCGATGCCGAGGTTCAGAAGCTGGTGGCCGAAGGGAAGATGACGGCCGAGCAGGGCAAGGAGATGCAGTCCACGGAGAAGGCGGAGCTCAAGACGAAGCAGGACGCGTTCGACCTCACGATCAAGCGGACGATCTGGTACATGATCGTGGGGATGCTCGGGTTCTTCGCATTCTTCATCATGAACTCGAAGCCGGTCGTCGGCGGGGTCGTGGGGATCCTCACGTTCATCGGAATGGCGGGTTGGGAGTTCGCCAATGCCGGAGTTGATGCCGGCGGACTGGCGGTCCCGTTCGGCGTGGTGAACGTGATCTTCGCGGTCCTGTCGGGCGTGCTCATGGGCATCGGCTTGAAGACCGGTACGGGCAAGTGGGAAAACGCGATGTTCGACTAGGAGCCCGGCAGGTCGGGATGGCCGGTTTCCCGCAGCAGGAGGCTATTCGCAACAGGCTCCTCGGCAGCGGGAGAGCGCAGCAGGGGAGGACCGGGCGTTCACGAGTCCGAGGATGACCGCTGTCGTCCCGTTGCCTGTGCCATCTTGCGCCGGATCTCCTCCGGGCCGGCACCGTCCCCAACCCAGTCGAGGTTCGGGTAGGTGCGGCAAAGCAACGCAATCCGTCTCGGCTCGCTGCCGAAGTCGTACGACAGGAGCACGGGGACCGAGCCGAAACCATGCCCGGCCAGGTGGGCAAGAATGTAGAGCCCCTGGTTGTCCTCGAGGTGTTTCCAGGCCCGCTCCTCGTCACCGTTGCTCGCAGTCAGGGCCGCGGCCAGGTCTCCCACCAGGCGGCCCCGCTCCACCCGGTCGAACCTCATGTCCAGGTAGATGAGATCGATGCCACCCGCCACGAGCCGGGCGAGCGCCTGTGCGGCATCGTGCGCCTGCCGGTAGCAGGGGCCGGGGACAAAGCGCGACAGGGTATCGAGGTACTCGTCACCGTCTTCAATGATCAGCACGCACAGAGCATCGTCCCGGCCCATTCATTTCCTCCATTCCGGCAAGTCCGACCGGCACGGGAAGGTCACGGCCACTACCTTCCGGAAGCCGTCGCCACCCGGCAGCACGTCCAGCGAGCCCTCGTACCGATCCACCAGCTCGACCACGAGCCCCAGTCCGCCCCCGGCCCGTCCCCCGCGGATCCGTTCCATGGTCAGCGGCTCGGGCGAGCGGTCCGCCACGAGGAAGGACAGGCGCTCGAGACCGGTCACCGGGTCCGCCACCCGCCTGAGGCCCAAGCCCACTTCCACCGGGCCGTCGCACTGGCGAAGCATGGCCTGAATGGCGTTCCGGGTCAGGTTGACCAGGATGTCGTCGACGGCCGACAGCGGAACGGGAATCCCGCTCGGGAACTCTCCTTCTTCGCCGTACTTGAGCTCCACGTGGCCCGCTGCGGCGAGGTCGGGCTCAGCAACGACTCGACGAAACGCATCCGTCACCGTGTTCCGATCGACCCGGGTGGTGCGGAATCGGTCCAGCAGGCTGCGCAGCGCCTCGTACCCGCGCACGTTGAGCAGCTTGGAGGCCCCCTCCAGCCGGGCAGCCAGCCGGGTGCGGTCCACAGGGGCCAGGAACTCCACCCGCAGCAGGTCGGCCGAGCACTCTCGAAGTTGCCGGAAGCCTAGCAGCAGCGGCCCGAACACAGGGTCCCTGCTCAGGTTCAAACGGATTCCATGTGAGCGTCCCTCCTGCTCCAGTCGGCTGCGGTAGTCGTGCAGGCGCCCGAGGGCACCTTCGTGATTCCCTTGTCCCCCGAACAATGCCTCGTGCAGGCGGGCGGCCTCGTCCGCTACGTTGTCTCCGCGGACAAGCCCTTTCAGCAGCCCCGTCAGCATCATGGTGTTGTGCTTGAGCACCTCGTGCCGGACCGCGGCAAGGATTCGGTGCAATTCGGGGGCGGCCTCCGGGTGGCGGCGGATGAGCGAGGTCAGACCCGTTCCCCCGTACCACCACCACAGGAAGAGGAGCACGATCAGGACGGCCGCCACCGAGGCAACTGCCGGGAGGTACCAGCGCCCGGCCAGTCCGGATTCTACCCGGTCCAGCAAGCCCAGGGCCCGGTCTCTCTGCGGGAAGTCGGCTCCGGACTCAATCAGCCCCTCCAGCTCGTGCCGAAGCGACTCCAATCGGTCCCGGTCTGCAAGGCCGACCCACCAGGAGGGCCGGCCTGCAGCGAGGGCAACCCAATCGGCCTCCGCCACCAGGAACCGGGAGGCCGGATCCCCCTCGGCAGCAGCCAGGCGCAGGTGCGGCAGAGCCTCCTCCATCCGCCCCTCTGCTGCCAGCAGCCCACCGAGCAGGGCCGATGCCTCCGCATCTCCCGGGGCGACGGCCAGTGCCCGGCGAAGGCAGATCTTCGCTTCGTCACGGCGCTCCGCCAGGTGGAGGATCCGGGCCTCCAGCATCTGGGCGCTCAGGCTGTGCTCCCGGTCCGGCATCCGGCGCAGCTCGAGCAGGGCACCTTCGGGGCTACCGCGGGCCAGCAGTGCCTGGGCGCGGGCCAGGATGGAGTCGGCATCGTCCGGCTGGGCTTCCGGCCCGGAAACCAACTCCGCCGAATGGGAGCCGGCCGGCGGGATCATGCGGAGAAGGTCGCCACGAAGCTGCTCGGCCCTGCTCTTTTCGTCCCCCTCGACCGCCTCGGCCAGCAGCCGGTTGACTTCCACGAGCGCACCCGTGGGGTCCCCTCCGGCCCGGCGTGCCTGGGCAAGCTCCAGCCTCAGGCTGCTCCAGTCCGGCCGAAGGCGGACCGCGTTGGAAAGGAAAAACGCCGCTTCCTTCATGCGCCGGCCGTCGGGCCAGTCGCGGTACAGGCGCCCGAGTGTCGCATGGATGTCCGCATTCCCGCTTTCCATGGAAAGAGCTCTCAGGCATTCCAACTCGGCCTCGCCCCAGGCCTCCCTGTGCCGATGGATCTCGGCAAGACCGAGGTGGGCATCGGGGGACTGGGGTGCCATTGCCGCAGCTTCCCGGAAGAGGCGCAGTGCCTCGTCGTGGTCCTCCTCCCGCAACCTCGCCCTTCCCTGGGAGATCAGCATCCGGGCCTTGACCGGCACGTCGTCCCCCCGCGGCTGCCACCCGAGGCGGCGGGCCTCCCGATCGACCTCGATCTGCCAGATGCGGCGAGCGGCCTGACTCCTGAGCTCGGTCCTCTTTCCCTCGACCTGCCGGAACCAGGACAAGGCCTCGTCCTCGCGTCCGAACTCGAGGTAGAAGTCCCCGATTTCGAGCTTCTTCTCGTCCCCCGGCGGTTCGATGGCCGCATAGTCGTTCCAGAACCGAACCCCTTCCTCGACAAGTCCTCTCCTGGATGCCACCCGTGCCTGTCGCAAGATGATGGAGGCGCGGTTGCCCTTCAGCTCCCTGGCGCGGACCAGGAGGGCTGCCGCCTCGGAGAGCCTGTCCGTCGTTTCCCCGTCTTCGCCCAGGAGGTCGGCCAGGTTCACGTGCGCTACGTAGCGGTCCGGGTCGAGCTCCAGGGTGCGCCGGTAGTACTTCTCTGCCTCCGCCCGATTGCCCAGGAGTTGCAGCAGGTACGCCAGGTTGTTGGTGATTTCCGGGTCTTCCGGGTCCAGCCGGGCCGCCTCTCGGAATGCCTCGAGCGCGGCAGGGTGATTCCCTTGCTCGAAGAAGCGCAGAGCCGCCTTGTTCCTCAGCTTGGCGAGGTTCTTCCATGTCCCGGACAGGGGGGAGGGAAGGTCGGTGGTCGAGACGACGTCCGCGTCCCCCGGCCTGACCTCCTGGCAAAGGGCCCCGGGGGAAAGCGCAAACTGGACGAACAGGAAGAGCAGTCCCAAGCTGCTGGACGCGTCACTCCGCGTCATCGGCAATACGCCCACGGTTCATCTCCATGGCCCCTCTGCACGGCCCCTCCCCACCGCTCACTGCTCTGCGCCAACTTCCCACTGGTTTTCGCCCACCGCTCACCGCTCTGCGCCCCTCAGCTCGCGTACCTTGAGGCCAAGTTGATTGAAGCGCAGGCGCACGGCCCGTTCCCGGTCGGCATCGCCCAGCAGCAGCTCCGCCATGCGGCGGAAGTCCCCCTTCGTGCGCCGAAACAGCGACAGGAAGTACTGGCGCTCCGCGGTGTTGGAGACATCGTTGAGGGTCTCGCCGGCTTCGAGGGTCACTTCGAACCGCAGCGGGTTGTCTGCGCCCCCCTCCATCCTGGAATCCGAGGGCCCGTCCGGGACCCCCGAGTACCCGGTCAACAGCGAGGCGATCAGCCCCGGATCGACCTGGAGGCGGGCGGACTTCAGCGACAGGCCCGAGCGCAGCGCCTCGGTGGCTTCGATGAGGGTGAACGTCACGAGGTTGTGGAGCACCATGGCCAGCTCCCGCACGTTGCCGGGCCACGAATGCTCGGCCAGCAGCCGCCACGAGGGACCGGGAAGGGCAAGAACCACCCCCGGCTCGTTCGATGTGCCGGGCGGAGGTTCTGAGTCAATCAGCAAGGCCATGGGCAGCCCGGATTGGAGTCCTGCAGCCGACGCAATCCGGTCACGAAGGGGGACCGCCTCGTCCTGGGCACCGGCCTTCTCGGTCAGGCGGCGGGCCAGGAACGGGAGGTCATCCAGGCGCTCCCGCAACGGGGGGATCACGACCCGGGTGGCCGGGGAGAGCCGCATGTACAGGTCTCGACGGAATCGCCCCTCGGCCACCGTCCGGGCAAGCGGCATGCTCGAGGCTGCGACCACCTTCACGTCTACGTCGATCTCCCGGGACGATCCGAGCGGCCGCACCCGCCGGTCCTGGAGCACCAGCAGGAGCTGCTTCTGCACGTCGAGGGGGATGTTCTGCACTTCGTCGAGGAACAGTGTGCCCTGGTCGGCCAGCTCAAAGACGCCCTTCCGGTCCGCCACGGCACCGGTATAGGCACCGCGGGTGGCCCCAAACAGGTGCGCGGCCACGAGGTCGGGCGGGACGGTCCCAAGGTCCACCGTGACGAACGGCCCAGGTCTGTTGCTGCGCGCGTGCAGGAAACGTTCGGCGAGGTAAGATTTCCCGGTCCCGGTTTCCCCTTCCAGGATCACGGGCATCCGCCCCTGGGCCAGCACGGACAGCCTCCTGCGGACGGCCCGCATGGTGGGCGAATGCCCCCACAGGATCCCCTCTTCCTCCGCGGGCTGGGACGCTTCCTGGACCGCTGCATTGATCCGGATCCTGAGCGAATCCAGGTCGTCGCCGTCCAGGAAGTAGGTCATGGACTGGTTGGCGAGGTCTTCGCCCAGGTCGGCCAGGGAGAGATCCGACTGCGAGGTGAGCAGGACCACAGGCAGGTGCGCGTGCCTCTTGCGGATCTCGCGCAGGATGGCGATGCCCTGAAAACGGCGGGTGCGCCGCAGGTCCGCCCCTTCGTCGAGGGGCAGCAGCCGATCCTGCTCCACATCGAACTTCATGTCCAGCAGCACGACGTCGACGCCTCCACCGTGCCGCTCGAGAAACGCGAGTGCGGTCGGCCCGTCCTCGAGCCGCGGGGCCTCGGCCGGTTGTCCCGCAGCGATGAGCTCGTACTCCGGGAGGTTCTTTGCCACGACCCGGGCGTAAGTCAGCCCGTCGTCGATCACGAGTATGCGCGGTCGTCTCTCAGCCATGTCGGGCCGCCTCGAGGCGCAGCTTCTGTATTGCGTCCTGGACCGCGCCCAGATCCTTCTCGATGGCATCGCGGGAGAGGGGGCCATCACCGTCAAGCTCCCGCTCCCAGGACAGGGCTTTCCCCACTGCAGCCTCGAGCTCCCCGAACGCTGCCAGGTTCCCGACCTGGGCCTCCGCGTCCCGAAGGAACCCGGCCCAGATCTCACGGGCCGGAACGTGGCCTGCGGGACCCGACCGGGTCTGCAGCAGGGCATGGTGGAGCGCTGTGCGTGTCTCGTGCCAGTCCGCGCCGGGGGGAAGCATCATGAACGGCAGGCGAATGTACTTCCCCAGGTCGTGCTTGAGGTCGGACAGAAGGTCGAGGAGGTGCTCACGTTCCGCAGGTCCCACGTTCTCACTCCATTTCCCGGGCCAGTGTATCTCTATTCAGGGCAGGACTCAACAGCCGCCTCGGCCCGAAACACGTTGCTTCGCCGACGCAAGGATCGTAACCTCCTCTGGGCAACAACCGACGGCGGGGAACATGCATCGACGTTGCACCGGCCGGGCAATCCTTGTCTGGATCCTGGTGGCAGCGGCTGTGGTCGGAGGCAATGACGGATGGAACGGATCTACGAGAAGGACTCGAACGTTCAGCGGGTGACGGCCCGCGTGCTGGGATGCCGTGCGGCCGAAGGCGGCTGCGAGGTCGAGTTGGACCAGACCATATTCTACCCGGGGGGCGGGGGGCAGCCTGAGGATCGGGGGACCGTCGGAGGGCTTCCCGTGCTCGGCTTCCGCAAGCGCGAGTCGGGCGACGTGGCGCACCTGCTGTCGCAGCCGGTCTCGGGAGAGGTGGAGCTGGTACTCGACTGGCCTCGGCGGTTCGACCACATGCAGCAGCACACCGCGCAGCACCTCATCACCGTGACGGCTTGGGTCGAGTTCGGTCTCAAGACCATTGCGTTTCACATCGGCGAAGAGCTGTGCGACATCGAGTTCGATGCCTCGAGGGTCGGACGGGACGTGCTCGACCGGCTCGAGGCCCGGGTCAATGAACGGATCGCAGAAGCGCGGGCGGTGCGCATCACCTCCGCAGACCGGGACGCATTGGACCGGGGTGAAGTCCGCAGCCGGCTTCTTCCCGATGACCTGGCCGGCCCGCTCCGGATCGTGGAGATCGACGGGCTCGACCGCAATACGTGTGGCGGCACCCATGTTTCGAACCTGGCCGAGCTCAGGGCGGTCAAGCTCCTGCACACGGAGAAGCTCTCCCGTGGAACTCGGGCTTACTACGTTGCGGGGGGGCGCGTGCTGCGCCAGCTCTCGACCCTCCTGGAGCGCCAGGAGGAGTTGACCGCTGCGCTCCAGTGCGGTCCGGAGCAGCACCTGGGGGTTCTGGGCAACCTGCTGGTCAAGGTCAAGGAGTCCGACAGAAGGGCCCGGCAGTTGCTGTTCGAGTTGGGACAGGCGGTCGCACAAGGGCTGGTCCGGGAGGCGGGTCCCGTCGTGTTCCTGCACCGTCCGGACGGT
>Ga0233425_10007405_pt1 | contig 15454 bp, 12 predicted proteins | sample Watercolumn_Towu_2_FD_181712 | JGI IMG/M metagenome (GOLD analysis project Ga0233425, IMG submission 181712) | Freshwater microbial communities from Lake Towuti, South Sulawesi, Indonesia - Watercolumn_Towuti2014_140_MG | ecosystem: Environmental > Aquatic > Freshwater > Lake | place...
TGACCAAACTCGACTTGAAGGGCGCGGTCGAGAACAAGGACAATGGTACATACACCTACACGCTTGAGATGAAGCCGCAGGAGAAGGTGGTGATAAACATCGGCTACTTCGTGGAGTATCCGACCCAGACCAGGATCGCCGGCCTGTTCGACGCCCTGCCTGCGTCGAGGGCCAACGAACTGCAGATGAAGTACGAGCAGATGAAGAAGTAGCGAGCCCGGGCATAGAAGAGCAGGGGAGCCCGTGGGCTCCCCTGCCTGTTTCCGACTCTGTGTTGTGTCTAGCGGGTGACGACGAGTTTGCGGTTTTCCGACCGACCGCCGCTGGCGAGCCGGGCGAGGTAGACCCCTGCCGGCAGGCGCGAGCAATCCCAGGTCAGGTGCACGGTGCCGGGATTCAATCGGTACCGGCTGGTCTCGCGCCCTGCGGCGTCATGGAAGCTGAGGACTGCCGGCTGCGGGCTGCGCACCGCGAACTGCGCGGCATCGCGCACCAGCGCCGAGCCGAGTATCTCGAGCCCCGGGTCCGGCTGTGAGATGAACTGCTCATCAACTCCATTCACGGCAGTAATCTTCTTCAGTATCCACTTGCCCGGGTCGAACGAGATGCTGTCCGGCCGAAAGGGCAGCAGAAAGGTGTCAATCTGCGGACCGGCATTCACATCCAGCACCACCAGCGAATCCCGTCCCGGCTTGCGGAACTTGAGCTGCACCGGCATATGAAAGACCGGCGGCGCATTGCTGCCGTTGTTCTGGGACAGATTGGTGATGACGCGCACGTCCGGCCCGACCGATTCCGCCGACCATGCCAGCCGGTACTGCGGGTATCCCGCCTGGTACAGCCATTCATCAAAGAACCAGTCCAGGTCCAGCCCGCTCTCGCGCTCCTGAAAGCGCTGCCAGTCCTCAGAGCTGGCCCCGCCATACCGGAAGCTGTCGCCCCAGGCGCGCAGCGCCCGGTAGAACCCGCCCGGCGCGCGGAAGACCGTGTCGTTCACGACGTAGCGCAGCATGTGCTGGAGCCAGGCGCCCTTGCAATAGATTGTGCCGTAGGCGTAGACGTCCTCAATCCGCGGGGCATAGGTGGCGAACCGGCGCCCGGCGTCTTCGGAGAAGTAGCTGGACGCGTTGCCGTTCATCTTGTTCAGGAACTGAGCGTGGCCCAGCCGGTGCTCGGTGTATTGAGCCTCCCAGTAGGTGGCGAAGCCCTCGTTGAGCCAGATGTTCCGGTAGTCAATGCAGGTAACCATGTCGCCCCACCACATGTGGGAGAGCTCATGGCTGATCGTGTTGTCGTTCACCACGCCCATCGCGAGCATGGTCAGGGTCTGGTTCTCCATCCCGCCCCAGGGGAATCCAGTGCAGTAGACATGGCCGTAGCGTTCGAACGGATATCGGCCGAAGCGCAATGTGTCGGAGTAGAACCCGATCATGTCCGGCAGGTTGACGAGGTTGCTCTGCACCCACTGCGAGTCCTCCGGCGGGCAGTAGCTCCAGACGACGAGTGAGTCCGGCTGGTGCGGGTGATACTCCTGCACGTAGCGCACCCACTTCGAGGCCGCGAAGACCATCAGATAGGTCGCAATCGGAAAGCGGTGGGTCCAGAACCAGGTCCGGGTGTGCGCCGCGCTGTCGGTGCGCACCGAGTCGAGCAGGCCGTTGGCGCAGACCGCGAGCGTATCCGGGACCGTGACGTTGATGGCGCAGCCCTGCTCGGCCTTGTCGAACGGTTCGTCGAAGCAGGGAAACCAGAACCGGGCGTCGTAGGGCGCGGCGCAGGAGAAGGCGAGGACGTGGCGCGTGCTCGGCGGGTACCAGTAGAAGCCGCGGTTGGGCAGGTTCGGCGTGGCGTTGCGGCGGTGATACCAGATGTCAACCGCGGTTGACTCGCCCTCGGGCAGCGGCGCGTCGAGCGTGACGACCAGCAGGCCGGTCGGCCGCTGGAAAGCCAGCGGCGCGCCGTTGCGCTTCACCGAATCGCAGACCAGCGTGTCCATCATCAACACGATGCTGTCGAGCATCGGCACGCGGCTCGCGAAAGTCAGCCGGACGTGTCCGTCCGCCGCCTCGGAATTCATCGGCAGGCTCAGGTCAATCCGGTAATGCCGGACATCGAACGCATGCGCGGACTCGGCGCAGACCGCAGGCGGTGTCAGGCCCGGCAGGCCGGACCGGAACTCGACTGGCTGGGCCGATCCACCGATTACACCGATTTCACCGATTCTTCGAGTTCGCGTCCATCGGCGTTCATCTGCGGTTTCTCCCTGAAGAAAGCAGACGGCGGATAGCAGGCAGCAGAGTCCGAGTATCAGGCGCCTGCGGCTGCTCACGTCTACCTCGCCACGACCAGCTTCACCTGTTCGCTGCGGTCCGATGTCGTCAAACGGCAGAAGTAGACGCCGGGCGCGACGTCCATGGCGTTCCAGGTGACGTAGTGCGTGCCGAGTCCGGGACGGCCCGATACCAGGGTGCTCACCACCCGGCCCGCGGCATTGACCACCTCAAGGCGGACCTCACCGGGCCGGCCGACCGTGTAACGGACCCGGCTCGCATTGCGCACGACGCTCGGCGTTGCGGCCAGCGGCTGCGCCAGTTCCGGCGCGGTAGCATTCTCGACCCCGACGTAGAACGTGGTCTTGTCCAGAACCCACTGCCCGGGGTCTGAGACGAGCGAGGTGGCGTTTGCCGAGACCAGGAACGATGCTTCCTGCGGATTGCTGGTAATCGGTATCGTAACCAGCGTGTCGCCATTGGCCTTGCGGATATTGACCTGCAGCGGCATGTGAAAGCAGTTCGGGGCCTGGGCGCCGTTGTTCTGGGCAATCTGCATCCGGACCAGGTAGTCCGGGCCCGAGGGCACCGAGCTCCAGTTGATGGTGTACTGCGGGTACCCGGCCTGATACACCCACTCGTCGAAGAACCAGCTCAGTTCCTGGCCGGTCACCTGCTCATGGATTCGGCAATAGTCATCGGTATTGGCAACGCCATATTTGAAGCTGTCGCCATAGGCCCTCAGCGCCCGGAAGAATATCCCGGGCTGGCTGAAGATGGTGTCGTTCGTGACGTAGCGCAGCATGTGCAGGACCCAGGCGCCCTTGACGTAGGAATGCCCCCAGTCAAACAGATGGTCAGGATAGGGCGGATTGTATATCGGGTGCAGGTCGGCCGCCTCTTCGTCGAAATAGTCCTGGGACCGGTTGGTGATGAGCGAGATGAACGAACTCCGGCCGTTCTGGTGAAAATCGTACAATTCGTCGGAATACGTCGCGAATCCCTCATTGAGCCAGATGTTGCGCCAGTCCAGGCAGGTGACCATGTCGCCCCACCACTGGTGGGACAGTTCGTGCGCGATGCCGTTATCCGAGCCGTACTGGATCCAGTAGTGATGGATTGTCGTCATCGTCTGGTTCTCCATCCCGCCCCACTGGAATGGGTAGGCCTCAACCATGCCGTACTTTTCGAACGGATAACGCCCGTATCGGAGCGAGTCCGAGAAGAAGTCCATCATGTCCACGTTGTGAGCGAATGCCGACACCGCGTCCAGTGAATCTTCAGGCCAGAAGAAATTCCAGATGTAGGTTGACTCAGTCGGGCTCAGCGAGAACCACTGCTTCAGGGTTGCCCACTTCGACGCGCCGAAGGTCATCAGGTAAGTGGGAATCGGGTAGCGCTCGCGCCACCAGAAGGTCTTGGTGTGCGCCGAGGTGTTGGTCGTCACGCTGTCGAGCAGTCCGTTCGCCGCCACCGAGAGGGTCTCGGGCACCGTGATGTTCAGCGCGCAACCCTGTTCCGCTTTGTCCCAGGGATGGTCGAAGCACGGGAACCAGTAGCGCGAATCGGCCGGTTCGGTAGTGGTGTAGGCCAGCACGTGAAAGCCGGTCGAGCCTCGACTGTACCAGTACATGCCGCGGCTGCCCGCGGCGCGGCGATAATAGATGTCCAGGGTCAGCGACTCGCCCGGGCTGTACGCCCGGTCCAGCGTAATCACGAGGTAGCCGCTGGGCGCGGTGAACGTGACCGGCGTGCCTGCGATGCGCACCGAGTCGCAGGTCAGGCTGTTCATGTGCAGCACGATTGAGTCCAGCCCGGGCCGGCGGCTGGTCACGACGATTTGCTCGTAGCCGCGCAGCGAGCTGTTGTTCATCGGCAGGTTCAGGTCAATCCGGTAGAACCGGACGTCGTAGGCATGGGCGGAGTCGTGGTTGTCCTGCGGCGGCACGAGCCAGCCCGCCCGGACCGACTTGTGTTCCGGGTTCGGCGTGCGGCCATAGACCAGCGTCGTAGCCGCCAGCAGTACGGCAATCAATACCAGGTACTTCTTCATACTGTGCATTCTCTCTTTCAAGGGCCTCGGCGGTCTTGGCGCCTTGGCGGTTAGTTGCTCTTCTTTAACGCCAGTTCCGCAATCTGGACCGCGTTAGTCGCCGCGCCTTTGCGCAGATTATCGGTCGCAATCCAGAGTAGAATCCCGGTCTCGCTGGACGGGTCTTTGCGGATTCTCCCGACGAATACTTCATCTTTATCCTGGACCTCGACCGGCGTCGGATACCGGTCATGGTCCATCAATTTCACGCCCGCGGCGTGTTTCAACGCATCCGCCGCCCGGTTCGGCGCGGCCGGCTTCTCAAACTCGGCCAGCACCGCGAGGCAGTGTCCGACCGCCACCCCGACCCGGACACACGTCGCCGCGACTCGCAGTTCGGGCAGGCCCATGATCTTGCGGGTTTCGTGAATCGTCTTGTGTTCTTCAGTGGTAAAACCGTCGTGCTGGAATTTGCCGGCCTGGGGAATCACATTGCCCGCGAGTTGCACCGGAAACGGGCTGTCGCCTGGCCGTTCCACCGGCTTATGGAGCGCGACGAACTCGGTCTCATACTGGAGTTCCTCCAGCGCGTCCCGGCCTGCGCCCGAGGCGGACTGGTAGCTGGCCAGCACGACCCGTTTCAGACCGAACGCCCGATGCAGCGGGGCCAGCGCCACGACCAGCGGTATCGTCGTGCAGTTCGGGGTGGCAATCAGGTTCTTGTGTCCGGTAACGCGTTCCGGGTTCACTTCCGGCACGACCAGCGGCACATCGTCTTTCAGGCGATAGGCCGACGACTTGTCAATGACCAGGCAGTGCTTCATCGCCTTCGGCACATACTTGTGAGTCAGCGTCTCATCCAGCGCCGAGAAAACGACGTCCAGCCCTTCGAATGAAGCATGTTCCAGGGCCTCAACCGCGTATTCCCGGTCTCGGAACACATACTTCACGCCGGCGCTGCGTTCGGAAGCGAACAGCCGGAGCGATTCGACCGGAAACCCGCGCTCCTCAAGAATCCGGAGCACGGTGCCGCCGACCAGCCCGGTCGCGCCGAATACTCCTACTTTGGCCATGGCATTAAGGATAGAAGGCATGGGCGGCGAAGTCAAGCCGAGCACCGGCGACCAGCGGCGTGCGGCTGGCGGTTGACGGTCAGAACGCGAACTTGAGCTGCAGCGTATAGGTGCTCACCGCCAGGTTGTCGGTCTGGTCGGCGTGCCATTCCGGCGCAATGCTTGCGGTGCCGTCGAGTACCAGCGAGCCAATCCGGGTCGTAAGCAGGGTCCAATTCAGGGTTGCGTCCAGTTCGTTGAAACCATAGTTCGTCTGGTAACTTGAATCGCCCTGCAGGTAACGCCGTATTCCCAGTCGGTCATCGAGTGAAATCCACAACCGTCCGGGCTTCATGAATTCGACCCCGGCCTTGAGCGCAGTCTCCCGGTAGTCTTCTGGCGCGGTTCCCTGTAACCCGCGTTCGGCTTCAAATGCCGGCCCGAGCCGGACCGCAGTCTCGGCGGTCGGACGCAATTCAATGTTCAGTCCCAGCGAGTTCAGCGCCTGGTTGCGGTACACGGCATCCGGGGCATCATACCAGGTAAGGCGTAGTTCATCCTCAACCGCAGCCGAGATTACGCTCGTGAAATCGTGACTCAGGCTGACGCTCGGACAGCCCTCGCGAAAACTCCGCGTCGGGTCGGCATAGCTTCGCCGGCTCGCATCTGCGGCCAGCCGAATCTGCCAGTCGTTGCCCGGGAAGCTGCTGTATTCGAGCCGCAGGCTGTGGTTCAGATAGTCCTGGCTGTCGGCGCCCAGGGCCCGACGCACTGACCACTCATAGCCGGCATCCAGCGAGTTCATGGCGCCGAGCTCGAGCCCGGCGGTGAGCCCGGCCCGATTCAGCAGGTAGTCGTAGTAAAGACTGTCTGGCGCCGTGTAGTGCTGATTCTCCAGCCGCTCCTTCAGCCGGACCTCAAAGACCTCTATGGGGCGCCACTTGAGTTCCACCCGGCCGGCGCTGTTCAGGTAGTTCCGCCGAAACCCGGTGTCGTCGATTGCCGGCAGCGCGCGATGATACCAGCGCAGCTCACCCTCGCCTCCGACCTTCAGTTGCAGACTCGCCGCGAGCTCCTGCTCCAGTTCGAGGTCAACCAGGTCGCGCACCGAGAGCGTCGAGAGACTAAGATTGTTTGCTGCTTCGAGCCTGGTCCGGCTTCGCTCCTGAGTCAGGTTCACGCTCCAGAAGCTCCGTCCTTCGGTTTCTCGGGCGGTCGTGTCCCGGGTCAGCGTGTCCAGCGCCAACGCTGGATATCGCTGGTTCGTGAAGTCCCCGCCCAGTCCGACTTCCGACGAGAACTCAGCCAAAGCCAGGCCCGGAACCAGCAGTATCAACGACATCATAGGTTTCACCTCTGAGTTCGCACGGATAGGGCCATTCTCAGTTTCGGCGTAGTTGGGTGACACCCGGCTGACAGCACTGGGTGGGTCACTGGTCGGTGTTGACCGCTTCCAGCGCCCGATTCAGGGACTTGCGGGCAAGCGACGTGGCTTGCAGCGCGCCTTTGAGGTCCCGGTCGTTGAACAACTGGCGTGCGCGGGCCTGCTGGTCAATCGCCTGGTCCAGCAGGGTTTGTACCTGCCCCTGGTCCGATTGGCGCAGTTCATCCGACCAGGCGTCCAGCAACTGGTCGGTCTCGCCCAACGCCCGCTCTACCAGCGGCAGGGTCGTGCTGCCCCGTGCCAGTTCCCACGCGCGCAGCGCCAGGTCCCGGGCGGCCAGTGTGAATTTCAGGGCCTGGCCCCAGAGACGGTTGCTGAATGCGGTTCGGGCCTGCTCCTGCCAGTTCCCGGCCTTCTGCAGCAACTGTCGGGCCCGTTCGTTGCCGCTCGCTGCTACCGGTTCCTTTACCCGTTCAAGCAGGTCGTTGGTCCGCTCCAACTCAGCTCTCAGCTTCTCCGGGTCCGCGTTGCGTCGAACAAGTTTGAACGCAGCCCAGGCATGCAGCCGGGCGGCAAATGTGAACTTCAACGCCAGCCGGTAGCGCTGACGGTCGAATTCCTGACGGGCCGTGGCCTGTTCGCCCTCTGCCATACGCCAGAGCTCGCGCACCTTGGGTTCTTCCGAGCGCCCGACCTGCGGCCCGAGTTCGCTCAGCACTTCATCGGTTCGCTCCAGTTCGGCCTGTACCCGGTCCGGGTTGAGTTCGACCAGGGCAAATGCCTGTTTGGCCTGGGCGCGGGCCGTAAGGGTCAGCCCTGCTGCCCGGCGCAGAGCTCTGTTTCTGAACGCTTCCCATGCCAGGGCCTGATTCTGAATCGCATTGCTCAGGACGTTCTGCGCCCGTTCGTTGCCGGATTCTTCGACCTTGGGCTGGACGTTCTCAATCACCCGGTCGGTTTGTCCCAGTTCGTATTCGACCTTCTCCGGGGTCTGGGCCGCCCCGACCGCCAATAGTACCGCAAATAGAATGAACAGCTTTCTCATAGTGCCTTCCTCAGTGCATTACTTGTGCCAAACCGCGCTGAGCCTGAATTCAGCTCCTGAACCGCCGAAGTGTGTGCAAATCTGCACACTTCTGACACAAACCGGCCAGGGGCAGAGCGAAGAGCAGGCATCGAGAACCAGGCCTTTGAACCTTGCTCGTTGCTTTCTGCTCTTAGATTTCACTCCGAACTCGTCATTCGTCATTCTCTGCCGTGTATTCTATCCCGAACTTCTCCAGCTTGGTGTACAGCATCCGCCGCGTGATTCCCAGGAGCTTGGCCGCCTTGCTCTTGTTCCCGCCGGCCCGGCGCAGAGCATCTTCCAACATCTGCTTCTCCACGTCAAACAGCGACTGCCTTGCCCGCGGCGCAGTCCCGGGGCGGACAAGGACCGCTTCCGGCAACTGGATATGCTGGGGCTCGATTTCCTGTCCGCCGGAGAGAATGACTGCTCGCTCCAGGACGTTCTCCAGTTCCCGAACATTCCCGGGCCAGTCGTAGTCCGCCAGCAACTCCAGCACTGCCTGCGACGGCTCGGCTTTGGCGCCCAGCCGCTGCAGTATGTGTCGCGCGAGCACCGGGATGTCACCCCGCCGCTCTCTCAAGGCCGGCACGTGAATCGGAAACACCGCCAGCCGGTAGTACAGGTCTTCGCGGAACCGCCCGGCTCGTATCTCCTCGGCCAGGTCCCGGTTCGTGGCCGCGACAATCCGGGCATCCACTCTGATGGTCTCGGACCCGCCGAGGTGCGTGAACGTCTTCTCCTGCATGAAGCGCAGTAGTTTCACCTGCAGCGCCGGGGTGATTTCGCCGATTTCATCCAGGAACAGCGACCCGCCCGCGGCAAGTTCCAACCGACCCGGTTTCCGCTCGTTCGCGCCGGTGAACGCGCCCTTTTCATACCCGAACAGCTCGCTTTCGAGCAGCGTCTCGGGCAGCGCCGCAGCGTGCACCGTGAGGAACGGCCGGGCCGCGCGCGGACTCAGGCGATGGATGAGGCGGGCCACGAGTTCTTTCCCGACTCCGCTCTCGCCCAGTATCAGCACCGACGCGTCGCTCGGTGCGACTTTGGCCGCGAGTTCGCGCACCTTGTTCAGGGCCGCGCTCTCCCCGGCCATCTCCGACCGCTGGCGCGCGCCGGCAAGCTCCTGCTTCAGCGCGAGGTTTTCCTGTTTCAACCGCTGCTTCTCCTCAATCCGGGCCATCAGCAGCACAACCTCATCCAGGCTCGCCGGCTTCTGCAGGAAATCGTACGCGCCGCGCTTGATTGCCGCCACCGCGGTCTCCACCGCGCCGTAGGCGGTCAGCAGCACGACTTCGGTTTCGGCGTCCCGGGCCTTGACCGCGTCAAGGACCTCCAGCCCGCCAACCGGGACCATCTTCAGGTCGGTGAGCACGGCATCGAAACGGTCCTGCGCCAGCGCCTTCAATGCCGCGGTGCCGCTCGTGACCACGGTTGTTTCATGGCCGGCGTCGGCCAGGTGCGCGCCGACCATCCGGGCAAAACGTTCCTCGTCGTCAACTACCAGTATCTTCATTGCGAGCCCGACTTTCTGCATTCTGCATTCTGCATTCTGCATTCTGACTTCTGACTTCGCCTCTGGGCAGAACTACTTCCACCGCCGTCCCCTTCCCGGTTTCGCTCCGGATGCCGACCTTCCCGCCATGCGCTTCGACAATCCGCCGCACCACGAACAATCCCAGCCCGCTGCCTTTCTCGCGCGTCGTGAAGAACGGTTCAAAGACCTGCCCCAGTTCAGCTTTCGAGATTCCCGGCCCCTGGTCTGCCACTTCGACAGCCAGGCGCGGTCCGTCGGCGCGGCCGGTAATGCGGATGACACCGCCATCCGGCTGGGCCTGGATTGCATTCAGAACAAGGTTGAGAAAAACCTGCCGGAGTTCAAGCCGGCTTCCGACCGCGTCGGGCAGCCCGTCCAGTTGTGCCTCAACTCTGATTCCCTTCCCGGCGGTTTCGTGCGCCACGCTGCCCAGCACGTCCTGAATCACCGCTGCCAAATCCACACGTTCCTCATCCGCTCCCTGCCCCCCGACCCCCAACCCCCGCCCCCTGACCCCTGCCCCACCGACACTCAGGTAGTTGGTCACAATCCGGTTCAGGCGGTCAACTTCCTGCCTGATGTAGTCCAGCTCGGCCGGCGCCGGGTCATACCGGCGTTCGAGCCGTTCCGCCGCCGCGCGAATGATGCCCAGCGGGTTCTTGATTTCATGCGCCACCGCGCCCGACATCTGCCCCATCAGCGCCAGCGTGTTGGCGCGCGCGGCGGCCTGTTCTACCCGCAAGGCGTGGCGGACCAGGCTCACCGAGACCAGCACCGTGGCTACGATGGCAATCAGACTCAGGACGTTAATCAGGAGCATCGCGTTCTGAAAGCCCCGGATGGCCGAGAAGAACCGGGCATCGGCCTCGGCGCCGATGACCGCGACGACAATCCCATCCGCACTCTCCATCGGGGCATAGGCACAGGCCAGGTACGTGTTGCCTGCGCCGTAGAGCCGGGAGCGCGTGGGCAGGCCCGAGAATGCCGACAGTATTTCGGCGGCGTCGAGTTCGAGCGCCGGGTCATTGGACCCGACCCTGGTCGGGTCCCGCGCATTGGCCAGGTACTCGAGATTCTCATTGACGACGAACACGTTGAACAATCCGTTCTCCCGCATCACGTCGGTGAGCAGGGAGAAGTCCGCCTCAGCGACGTCGGCGCCTTCTGCCGCCAGGGCATGTGACAGCATGACGGCCACGGTCTGGAGCCGGTCCCCGAGTTCCCGGCCGAGTTCCCGGCCGGTCCGGTCGAGAATCAGCCAGCCCTGGACATTGAACAGGACAATGACCAGCACCGCCAGCGCGACCGCCCAGAATGTGAATCGCCGCATTCCGCTATCCGCGTTCCGCTACCCGCATTACGCCGTCCGCAATCTGCATTGTCTCCGGTGCAGTATAGTCGAGCCGCGCCCGGGAGTCAAAAGATTTCATCCACCGGCTTCGCGCGAAGAAGCCGGTGGCAGAGCAAAAAGCAGAAAGCAAAGTTCAAAGATACTCCCTGTTCTCTGGTTCTTGACACTTGCTCTTTGAAGTTTGCTCTCGATTCCGTATGCTCAGGCTTGATTTGACTCTGCACTCTGCCCGTGCTTCGGGCCCGATGCGGGCAATCTGCATTTTGAGATCCCGTTTTCGGCGAGAGGGCGGCCCATGCCGCCCTCTGTCGCCTGAGAATCGCAGTGGCTAACTGTCCTTCAGGTTGGCTCGATGCAACCGGATGTCAATTCCCCTGGTTGCTTCACCGGGATGGACCGGCACGAGGCCGGGAAATCGCTCGGGCAGGTAGCCGCGCTTCAGGGCGCCGACCTGATACCGGCCCGGCTTCACTCCGCCCAGACGATACACGCCCCGGCCATCGGTGAGACCCCGGTATCGGGCGCCTTCGCCCCGGGCAATAACCAGCACTCCGCGAATCGGCTCGCCGGTCCGGGCATCGGTCACCTGCCCGACAATAGCGCCCTTGCGAGGCCTGGGCGCGAGCGCCACGTTGATCCCGCGGGTCACCTCTCCGGCGCGTACTGCGACCGCTTCCGGATAGTCCTGGCCAATGTGGTGACGAGCCTTCGCCGTAACCCGGTAGTCGCCGGGCTCAAGCCCGAGAAGAAGGTACTCGCCATGCCGGTCGGTGCCGGTTCGGAACTTCCCGGCCCGGCCCTGGGCGATGACCAGCGCCTTGGGAATCGGCTCGCCGGTCTTGCGGTCGGTCACCCGGCCGGCAATCGCGCCGCGACGCGCGCCCGGTTCCGGTACGAGACGGACAACAATCCCCGGCACGGTCTGTCCTGAGCGGACCACGACCGGCTCAGGATAGCTGCTGCGTGAAAAACCGGCGGCTTCGGCCGCAACCCGATAGCTCCCGGGCGGCAGGCGGACGATTTCGTAGTTCCCCCGGTCATCGGTTCGGGTCGCGCCGTGCCCATTGTCGCCTCGGGCAACAACTGAAGCCTGGGCAATCGGATTTCCCGTGCTTCGGTCAACTACCGTGCCGGTGATGGCGCCCGGGTCGGCCATCAGAAAGCTCGCGCTGATAAGGGTGAGGACGAGGGCTGACAGACGTTTCATGGATTACCTCCTTCGGGCCTCTGGCCCGTGGTTTGTCTGATTTCGGTCTGTCTCATGTCCCGCTGTGATGCACGCCCTGTGCCACAGCCATTTCAAGCTCAATCCGCACCGCCCGGTTCGCCTGGGTTGTCCGAAATCGTTCAGACCTGTGCCTGGGTGGTCACCCTGTCCGGCCACTGGCCACCGGCCGCCAGCCTCACCGGCATCGGACCAGGCGCACGGGCCGTCGCGGCTTTCCTGGCGGCAGCCCGGGCAGATGTCCATCGGCGCGTCCTTGTACTGGTCGTACCTGGCCGGCATGTCCCGCAGATGCCGCCGGTCATTCTCCTGCGCCGCAACCCGGAAACTGCACGCGCCGCAGTACAGCCCGCAGAACGCAATCAGGTTCTGCCCTTCATTCGCGGACCGCGATTCGTCTTTCATCATTCCGCGTCCCAGGGTGTCGTGGCGGCGTCAGCCTCAGACCGCTGGCCGACTGGCTCAGCGGCTCAGGCGAACCGACTGCTGCTCGGCCGACCCGTCGGCAAATCGGGCGCGAATCACGTATGCGCCCGCGACCGCCCTGGTCCCGGCGCAACCCGTGCCATCCCACGTTACCGTGCCGCCGCTGGCGCTCAAGCGCCGCACCAGCCGGCCCTGAGTGTCGAAGACCATCGCGCTGATGATTGCCGGCGACGTGCGCCCGGTGCGGATGCACGTCTGAGTCCGGAACGGACTCGGAGCCGCCCGGGTCAGCCGGCTGGCCGGCCCGATTCCCGGGGACTCGGCCAGTCCGCCCTGTTCGATATCAACCCGATAGACGCGCCGCGTGCCGCTCGGCGGTTTCCCGGATGCGCACCACATGTAGCCGTTGACCAGCGCCAGACCCAGCGGGAAGGGCACTTGCCAGTCATAGCTCTGAACCACCGCGCCCGACGGCAGACTCATGACGAACGCCCGGTTGGTCATGATACTGACGCCCCAGAGGTACTGACCATCATATTCAAGGCCCAGAATCCACGAGTCCGGCGGCGCGAATGACGATATCACCGAACCATCGGTCGTATCCAGTTCGTAAATCCTGCCGTGTGCGTACTCGCTGTGCCAGAGATGTGCGCCATCCCAGGCCAGTCCCCACGATGACGGGTCACGGGTCGTGTCCGGCAGCTCAAAGGTCTTGCGCGGCGACATCGTGGCCGTGTCCAGCACATACAGCCGGGACGTATTCTCGTCCACCATCCAGAGATTCCCGCCAAGCCAGATCATCCCGGCCGGCGAATTGACCGAGTCGGGCAGGGCAAAAGCCGCTTCCACTGCGCCCTCAGGGCTCAGCCGATACAGGCTGTCCTCCTCGATGTCACTGAGCCACAAACTGGCGCCGTCCCAGGCCAGCCCCGAAGGCCAGCGGCAGGGCGCCTGGAATGACGCAAGCGTGTCGCCAATCGAGTCGGCTCCGCCGAACCGGGCCGAAACGGGTTCGAACGCATCGCCGGCGGTCACCAGCGCGGACGCTGCACTAAACAGACCCATAATCGCCAGCGCAATCAGCGCGGCCGGCTTCCTGTCAGGCATGTCTACCTCCTCAACTGACTATTCCACCTTGACCGTACAGGGCGGACAGACCAGGGTGCCGATTGTCGTGTAGTAGGTCAGCGTGTGGACGTAGGTGCCGACGGCAGGATAGGTCCGGCCCGACTCTTCGACCGCCGGCTGTGTATCGCGCGGCGCGACGCGGAAGCTCATGTTGAAATGGAGCGTGTCGATTGTGCAAGAGTCAACATAAGCGGTGTCGGTCGGGTGGCTGTTGAAGATGAAACTGTAGCGGGTATTAGCCTCGCCGACGCCTACCGGATTGGGTTGAACATAGACCCAGCCGGAAAGGTCGGTGAGCTTCAGCCCGGTCGGTATGCTCTGGCAGCCGGACCACACGGCAAGCCCGAAGGCAACAATGGCCGCGGCACAGGCGATGAAACGCCGGTTTCGATTTCTCAGATTCAAAAGACCTCCGTGGTTAGCACTATCGGTGCGGAAATGATAGAGGGTCGGGCAGTGATGTCAAGAACCGACAGCAGCGTCCGCGTCGCGATGATGCAGGACGCAGATTGCCGCAATTCAGCATTCCGCGGATGACTCCCATCGTCACTCTGCATCCGCCATCCCGCATTCCGTCAGTCGTCGGTTTCAGACCGTGAGTAGTTCCTGCTCTCGTCAGGCGCCGGCGGGCAGACTCCGCTGTCAAGCTCGAGATACCAGAGCAGCATCGTTTCGTGCGCCACCCCGGGACAGGCGGCATACGCGAAACGGTTGATGCCGCCCAGAACGCATCCCTGCCGGGCGTAGAAGCGGCAGGCCGGTACGTTGGTGTTCTGGGTTTCGACCTTCACCCGGCAACAGCCCTTGCCCCGGGCCCAGTCGGCGGCGTGCCGGAACAGGGTCATGCCGATGCCCTGGCGGCGCCGCGCCGGTTGAATCCGCACGTCCCACAGGACGGCCAGGTCGTCGCGGCCTTCGAGCATGTGCACGCCGGGAGTGCGGATGGCCACCGCTGCCGCCCCGACTGCTTCCTTTCCGTCGCGGGCCGCAAAGAACCCCCAGTTCGCGACGTCGAAGCGCCGGGGCCAGTTGACGACCCGCCCGTCCGGGTCGTTGTCGTAGTCCTTGACGTACGGCTCGGGCACGCGCTCCTCAACGAGGCGAAAGCCGAGGTCGCCGGAGCCGGGCGGCTCGACCCGCAGGACTGCGCGGACCTCAAAGGCAATCGGTATCCGGCCGTATTCGACCAGCCAGTCAGGTCCGACCTGCTCGACCTCAATCATCTCGCCGGCCCGGGCCGAGCCAGAGTCTCATTTCGTGGCTGTTGGTGAATCCGGTCTGCTCATACAATGGCGTGCCGTCGGCGGTCGCGTGCAGGCTCACCTGGGTGATGCCCTGCTCGCGCAGGAAATCCAGCACGACCCGAAGCAGCGCCCGGGCCATGCCGCGGCGACGCCACTCGGGCCGGGTGAACATGTTCATGACGTACCCTTCGCGGCCGGACGGATTGCGCGTGGTCGGCGGCGCTTCGCGGACCACCAGTCCGGCAGTTGCTACCAGCCGGTCATCCGCCTCTGCCACCCAGCCGCAGAACCTGCCGTCAGGAATCGCGGACTCAAAGTACCGGCGGCAGGCTGATTCCATCGCCGCGAGTTCGGACTCATCATGCCAGCCCATGCTGTGAAAAAGCTCCCGGCGCAGCGCCAGGAGGGCAGGGATATCGGCCGTGCCGGCGCGGCGCACCGTCCACGGAGCCCGGTCCGCGGTGCTCATCGCTCCGTGATTCGCTCGTGCCATGCCCGGATTGTAGCGCGGGACTCGCGGAAATGTCAAGGGCATCTCGGACCAGACCACGGCCGCCAAGCACGACCGGAACCGCGGCGACGTCCCGACCGGGCGTCGAGACGTCGCCTCTTGTGCTTGAGCTTGTAGCTCGTGGCTTGTTCTACTTCCACCCGCCCGGCACTTTGACGCCGAGCACCTCGTCGGCAATCTTGACCAGGATGCGCTCGTCAAGCTCGCGTGAGGTCCAGGTGTCAATCA
>Ga0233425_10007406_pt1 | contig 15454 bp, 12 predicted proteins | sample Watercolumn_Towu_2_FD_181712 | JGI IMG/M metagenome (GOLD analysis project Ga0233425, IMG submission 181712) | Freshwater microbial communities from Lake Towuti, South Sulawesi, Indonesia - Watercolumn_Towuti2014_140_MG | ecosystem: Environmental > Aquatic > Freshwater > Lake | place...
CATCACCACCGGCTACGACGGCCTGAAGAAGCACGGCGTGCGCGTCGTGCAGGGCGACGCCGTGGCGGTCGACCCGGTCAAGCGCACGGTCAAGCTCGGCAACGGCCAGGAACTCTCCTACGACCGCCTGGTGGTCTCCCCCGGCATCGACTTCATGTGGGACAGCGTGCCCGGCCTCACCCCGGCGCTCGCCGACAGCAAGATCCTGCACGCTTGGAAGGCCGGCCCGCAGACCGTCGCGCTGAAGAAGCAACTGGAAGACATGAAGGACGGCGGCGTGTTCGCCATCGCCCTGCCGAAGGCGCCCTACCGCTGCCCGCCCGGACCCTACGAGCGCGCCTGCATGGTGGCGGACTACTTCAAGGCGAAGAAGCCGAAATCGAAGGTGCTGATCCTTGACGCCAACGAGGACGTGCAGTCGAAGAAGGGCCTCTTCATGAAGGCCTGGAACGATCTCTACAAGGGCATCGTCGAGTACCGCCCGAACCACGTCATCACCGGCGTCGACGCCAACGCGATGACGCTGAAATTCGAGTTCGCCGACGCCGTCAAGGCCGACGTGCTCAACGTCGTTCCAGGCCAGATGGCAGGCGGCGTCGCCAAGGCGGCCGGCCTCATCACCGCCAACAACCGCTGGTGCGGCGTCGACTGGCGCACCATGGAATCCGTCGCACAGAAAAACATCCATGTGCTGGGCGATTCCACCCTGGCGGCGCCGGCCATGCCGAAGTCCGGCCACATGACGACGCAGCACGCAAAGATCGCCGCCGGCGCCATCGTCGCCCTGATGTCCGGCGGCGAGGCGCCCGATCCGATGGTCATCGCCAACACCTGCTACAGCTTCGTCAACGCCAAGAACACGGTCCATGTCGCCTCGGTGCATACCTACGACGCCAAGGACAAGACGTTCAAGACGGTGCCGGGCTCCGGCGGCCTGTCGGCGGCGGCCAATGAGATGGAGGCCAAGTACGCCATGGCCTGGGCCAGGAACGTATGGGCCGACGCACTGCTGTAACAGTCAGTTCCTAGAACACGGCGGCGCACCCGGCAAGGGTCGCCGCCTTTTTTTTCAGCCCGCCGCTCCCAGACCATTAGAGCGGGTAATAGAGGAGGACATATCTATGATCTGCCGTATCTGCGTTGCGGCGCTGCTCGCGCTCGCTGCCCTTGTGGGCCGTCCTGCCATGGCGCAGGATCGGGCCTATCTCCTTGGCGTCATCAGCTACGGCGCCAGCGCCCAGATGATCGCCTCGGAATACCATGGCTTGACCGCCTATCTGTCCCGCACGCTCAAGCGCCCGATACGCGTCGAGGGGGCGCGGGACTTCACAACCTTCGGCGAGCGCGCCAAGGCCAAGCGCTACCACATGATGTTCGTCGCACCTTCAGCGGTGATCGAGGCGAACCGCTCGGCCGGCTACCTGCCGGTGGCGAAGGTCCCCGGCCTGCTTTCGGTGGCCTTCATGGCGCCGACCAAGACCAACATCGCTTTCCCGGAGGACATGAAGGGCAAGCGCATCGGCTTCACCGGCAAGGACGCCATGATCACCCGTCTCGCCTTCGTGGAACTCAAGTCGCTGGGCATCAAGGAGCCGGAAAAGTTTTTTTCTAGCGTCGCCTACTACAACGACGCCGACGGCGTGCTGGCCGGTATGCAGATGAACCTCGTCGACATCGGCGTCGCCAACTCGGGCCTCTTCAACATGTGGACCAACAAGGGCGAGAACATGAACCTGATCCACAGCGGCAAGGGCGTGCCGCACCTGACCTTCGCCGTGCGTGGCGACCTGCCCGAATCCGAGCGCCGTGCGATTACCGAGGCCCTCTTCAAGGCCAGCCAGGACAAGGAGGCGCAGGAGTTCCTGCGCTTCTCCAATCTTCCCGGCTTCGAGGCAGCGAAGCTCTCGGATTACGACGACCTGGCGAAGGCGCTGGGTATCAAGTAGCCACCAGAAAAGGAAACGGCGGCGGGGCTACCCCCGCCGCCGTTTTTATTGCCTCGCCGGATCAGAGGCCGCTGATGTAGAGCGAGACCGCCTTGGATTCCAGCTCGGTCAGCTTCGAGGCGATGGCGTGCATGACGGCGTTGTCGTTCGTGCGCTCGCGCTTGTTGAATTCCTTCAGCTGCGCCTCGAGGTAGGCGGCATGCTGCCCGGCCAGGCGCGGCAGCTGCACCGTGCCGTCGCCCTTCGGTCCGTGGCAACTGGAGCAGGAGGCCACGCCGGAATAGGGGTTGCCCTTGTGATAGATGTAGCGGCCGACTGCGCCGAGGTCCTCCTCGCGGATGGTGTATGACTTCGGCTTCTTGTCGCCGAAAAACACACCCAGCGCCTTCATCTCCTCATCGGTCAGTTCCGCCGCCTGGTCGTTCATGGTGCCCTTGCGCCGGCCTGACTTGAAGTCTGCGAGCTGCTTGGCGATGTACTCGGGGTGCTGGCCGGCCAGGCGCGGGAAGATGGGGCTGGCGCTCTCGCCCTCGGCGCCATGGCATAGCGCGCAGCGGCCATTGACAATCTCCTGGACACGCTGGAGCGCGGCGCTCGGCAATGCAGCCGATGTCGCAGCGGCCTGCTGTGCCGGGGCCTGTGGCTTGGCGGGTTGGGATTTCGATTTTGCGGTCTGGGCAAAGGACGCCGAGGTCAGCAGGGCCAGGGCGGCCGCGGCGGCAAGAAGGGGCTTGTTCACGTCGGACTCCGGGATCGTTGAAACCTGAAAATCCTAGCAGAGCGCCGATGAAACGTGGATAAAAGTGCGTTACGTGGGCATAAACGCCCAGCGTTTCAATGCTTGCCGGTGCTGCCGAAGCCGCCCGCGCCGCGGTGGGATTCCTCGAAGGACTCGACGATATTGAAAGCCACTTGCAGGACGGGCACGACCACCAGCTGCGCCAGACGGTCCATCGGGTTGATGGTGAAAGTCTCGCGGCCGCGGTTCCAGGTCGACACGTAGATCTCGCCCTGGTAGTCGGAATCAATCAGGCCGACGAGGTTGCCCAGCACGATGCCATGCTTGTGGCCGAGCCCCGAGCGCGGCAGGATCATCGCCGCCAAGCCGGGGTCGGCCAGATGGATGGCGATGCCGGCGGGAATCAGTTGGGTGTCGCCCGGGTGCAGCTTCACCGGCGCCTCGACACAGGCGCGCAGGTCGAGGCCGGCAGCGCCGGGTGTGGCATAGTGCGGCGGGTTGTCCTTCAGCCGCGCATCGAGGATGCGCACGTCGATTCGGTGCACCTGTTCACCCCTCGTTGCCGGCGAGCATCTGCCCGATGTGGGCGACGATGCCGCGCGCGATCTCGATCTTCGGCGCCGGCCCCAGCGGGTGCCGGCCCTGATCGTCGAGCAGGATCACCGCATTGGTGTCTCCGCCGAGGCCGTCCTGAACCCGATTGCCGACCACCAGCGCAAGCTTCTTCTTCTGCCGCTTGCCCTCTGCGTATTTCTCCAGTTCGCGGCTTTCCGCCGCGAAGCCGACGCAGAACGGCGCCCCGGGTCGCCCCGCCACGTCGGCCAGGATGTCCGGATTGGGCGCCAGCGTGATCTGCATCGGCTTGTATTCCTTCTTGATCTTCTCCTGCACCGGCTCGGCCGGCCGGTAGTCGGCCACCGCCGCCACGCCGATGAAGACGTCGCAGGCATCCACCCGCTGCATCACCGCGGCGTGCATGTCGAGCGCGCTGGTGACATCGACGCGCGCAACACCGGCCGGCGTCTCCTGCGCCACCGGGCCGCACACCAGGGTGACGTCGGCGCCGGCGTCGCGCGCAGCGCGCGCCAGGGCAAAGCCCATCTTGCCCGAGCTCAGGTTGGTCAGCCCGCGCACCGCGTCGAGCGCCTCGAAGGTCGGCCCGGCGGTGAGCATGACGCGGCGCCCTGCCAGCACCTTGGGCTGGAAGAAGCCCACCACCGCTTCACGAATCTCCGACGCCTCCAGCATGCGCCCGAGACCGGTCTCGCCGCAGGCCTGTTCGCCGCAGGCCGGCCCCAGCACCGTCACGCCGTCCTGCAGGAGCTGACTTTTGTTCCGCTGGGTGGCGGGGTGTTCCCACATCTGGCGGTTCATCGCCGGCGCCACGATCAGCGGGCAATCCCTGGCCAGGCACAAGGTGGAGAGCAGATCGTCGGCGAGGCCGTGCGCCAGCTTGGCGAGGAAATCTGCCGAAGCGGGCGCCACAACGATCGCGTCCGCCCCGCGCGAGAGATCGATGTGCGCCATGTTGTCCGGCATGCGCGCATCCCACTGGTCCGTCCATGCCGTGCGGCCGGTGAGCGCCTGGAAAGTCACCGGCGTGACGAACTGCGCGCCCGACGCCGTCAGCACGGCGTGCACCTCGGCGCCGTCCTTCACCAGCAGGCGCGCCAGTTCCGCCGCCTTGTAGGCGGCGATGCCGCCGGTGACGCCCAGCACCAATCGTTTCCCGCTCAGCTCGGCCATGACGGTGAGATAGAATCGGTTTTCAAGAGGAACTGATTCTACTGGATTGACCCACGCATGGCGATCACGGACTGGCCGGCAAACGAACGCCCGCGCGAGCGGCTTCTCGCGCATGGCGCCGGCGCGCTGTCCGACGCCGAACTGCTCGCCATCTTTCTGCGTGTCGGCGTCAAGGGCGCCAGCGCCGTCGATCTCGCGCGCACCCTGCTCGGTCACTTCGGCAGCCTCAACCGCCTCTTCGCCGCAACCGCCGCCGAGTTCGCCGCCATCCCCGGCATGGGCAGCGCCAAGTACGCCCAGCTGCAGGCCGTGCTGGAGTTGGCGCGCCGAGCGCTGCGCGAGGACATGTCCGCCGGCGACGCCCTTGCCTCGCCGCGCGCCGTGCGCGACTGGCTGCGCCTGACGCTGGCCAGCCTGCCGCACGAGGTATTCATGGTGCTGCTGCTCGACGCCCAGAACCGCCTCATCGCCGCCGAGGAGCTTTTCCGCGGCACCCTGACCCAGACCAGCGTTCATGCGCTTGATGGATTGCGTTAGTCCCATTTATAAGGGTTCGCGCAAGTTCTGGCGATACTGTGACGCTTTCCCTCATCTCTTCAAAATGCTTGTCTTGCAGGTAAATATAATCGCTAAGGGCGCCAGCAATCACACCAAAAAGGCCGCGTGCTTCCCAAACCCAGTATTTCCCTAGGTCTGTGTCTTGGCGCATCTCAACAAAGACGCCGACTTCCTTACCCTTCGTCCGCATCGTCTGACCACCGAAAAAGAACTCGACAAGCTTTCTTTTTGCCTCGGTCGGCCAAAACTGGACCACTTGTCCGTTTGCACCAATCAACTGATCTAATTCAGCGCGGACGCGAATACCCAAATCTTGGGGTAACTCTACTATTTTTAGTTTTTCCTCCAAACTAGCTTTTCGCACCTCGCTCCCCTTGATCTGTTTTTCAAGAATAGTAACCCTATCGACGTATTCCAGAGGTGCCTCGGCAGATTCCTCGATTACTGCTTGAAGGTTCCGGCTGGCTTTTCTCAACCTAGAAAGCTCCCGTACCTCTTGTTCAAGCTGTTTTTCCATCCTTTCGCGTTCAACATTCGCACAGACAATACCCGCTCGAACAGCTTCACGCAGCGATTGTTCATCTTTCAAAATGGCCCCAAAACGGCTGAAGACCTCCCTTTCTAGGGCCTCCCGATAGACAAATTTCGTGCATTCACGCTTATATCCAACACGGATATCGTGACGGTATTGCGGAAGCGCATGATTGCCACTCCTAACATGATGATGACTAAATACCGAGCCGCAGTGCGCGCAGCGAACTAAATGGGAAAGCGGGTATTTTGGTTGATAACGTACAAGCCGCCTTTCCGCAGATATGCGTCCAATATGGGCTACCTGCTCTTCACTTAGCAAAGCTGGAATCTGACATTCAATTACCTCTTCGCGACCTTCGAAATTGATTGTTTGTTTCCATCTCGGGCCAGCCTTTTCCAGTCGCCGGCGAACAGTATTTTCATCCATAGGTTGCATTGTCTGTGGATCAGCAATTGCTTCGCCAATCGCTCTAAACGACATCTGCTCGTCTACATACATCGAATACATACGTTCCGCGAGTCTCTGGCATTCAGGGTCAACACTCCACACACCAATGGCCTTATCAAAACGCCGCCCCCATGGGATACAACCACCAATCACGGCGCGCCCCTTTCTCGCTCCTGCAATACGGCCTGCTGCAGAACTTTTCAGCATTCGCTGTACAAAATAGTCGTTTGCCTCAGTAACAATCCCGAGGGCAAGAGTAGCTTCCGGTGAATATAGGTCTTGTTCCTGTGCAAGGACGAAAAATCTAATTTTGTGAATTTTTAGCAAATCAAGGCCGTCCTTGCTCCGACGATTATCGCGACTCCACCGACTAGGATCGGTAACTATTACCGCGTCGAAAATTCCTTTCGGGACATCAGCCATAAGTCTGTCGAACTCTTTGCGCTCGTAGTTACGGGTGGCATGTTCAGCATTGTTTCCGTAGCGCGCTGTAATCTCCCCTCCAAGCGAATTCACTGCACGCTCAATTTGTACAGTTTGAGCCTGCAACGAATGTCCTCTCTCCGCTTGACGCTCGGTTGAGACGCGGGTGAGAACTGCATACCTAAGCTTCGGGTTCGGCTTCATGCTGATCTCCTTGCTACTTTGACGTTGTTGCGCTCAAGCCAACGGTTCATCGTGGTCCAGTCACAGTCGAAGGCACGTGCTAGGTTTAGTTTTGACATACCCCGTGAGGCATAGGTCTTGATAACCTCGGCGTGCTTATCAAGCTTCGAGCTATGCACCTCCGCTTTTGGACGGCCGAGCTTCTTGCCTGCGGCCCTTGCTCGCGCCTGCCCTTCCTTGACTCGCTGCCGCAATAGGTCGCGTTCAATTTCGGCGGCAAGGCCGAGTACCGTAGAGATGATTTTTGAGTTGATGCTGTCGTCAAAGACATACCCGCTTTTAACGACATGCACTTGAACCGCCTTCTCGGCAAGCACCTTGAGGGTACCCAAGATATCGACCAGAGAACGCCCCAGGCGGCTTATTTCAGAGACAACCAATGAATCCCCGGCTTTAAGGGTCGGGAGCAACTCTTTCCCAAGTGTCCTCTCCGATGCCGGTACCGACCCGCTAGCCTTTTCTTCGACGAAATGGATTGGGCCGAAATGATGGTTTGTTGCGTAATCGACAATCCCAACCTTTTGCGAGTCAAGCTCTTGAGAATCGGTACTTACCCGTAAATAGGCAAAAATTTGCCCTCCATGAGGAGCTGGACTGAGTCTTTCTATACCTTTACGAACTCGCGTATTAGTAGCTGTATTAGACATGCCCTATTCCTTCCAAAAATGTTGAAAAAGCCCGCCATCCGGGAAGGATTAATAACATGGTCTAGTTATTAATTCAATAATAATAACAGATACTTAATATCCTCTAATGGGTTAACAAATTGAAGCGGCAATCCTTTTTTGGGATATATCTCGTAAGCATAATTAGTGGGGAATAACCGCTAGCTCTAGTCATTGCAAGCAGGCCCTGTTCAACAGGATTTCCTGGGCCATCTCTTCGCTGGAATGCAACTGAATGGGAAGTCCGAGAAATGCAACGGGCCAACTGGCGATGCAGCAAAGAACCCAACAGACTACTTAAGAACTTGTTTTCCTCTTCTTACCCCTCCGTCGCCTCAGATAAGGAGGGCCAACATTTTCAATAACTTCCTGAAAAACTTGCATTGGATCAGCTTCTAAGGCTCTTACCCATTCAATGAATTCGGCAACATCAATTCGTCGCTCCCCTGACTCCCCTTTTGAAACGAATGATTGCGGTCGACCCAAGCGCTCGGCAAGTTGTTGCTGAGTTAAATTCTTTACCTTCCTAGTGCGCCTTAGACGCGCAAGAAGATATCTGTAGTCCTGAGTGAGGGTGGATCGCAATGGAGTGGCCTTCATGTCGCAGGCCACTAAATAAATGCGATTTTGGAATATCCCAACTTCGGATATAGTCACACTCCAGTAGGCTGCCAACTGGAGAAGATAGATGGTTCAAAAAAGTCAGATCACGGGTATGCGGGGGGTCTTCCTGGCCGCTGCATACCTTTCGAAACTCGGCTTTGTTGTTTCCCCTACATCAAGGAATACGGCAGGTGCCGATTTACTTGTAACTGACCAGGACTGCACTAGAGCAATGACAGTTCAAGTGAAGGCGAATGCCAAATCGTCTAGTTTCTGGTTAGTAGGGAAAGAAGCCGTTAACCTAGTTTCGAGCACCCATTTCTACGTCTTGGTCAATGGATGCGATGGCGATGAAGCAGAGTATTTCGTGGTACCGAGCAGAGTAGTCGCGAAGCGAACGCGCAAAATCCAAAGACCCAATTCAGTTTGGTACTCGATTAGGCTCAAAGATATAAACGCCTACCGATCAAAGTGGAAAGCATTTGGCAGTCCTTGACCAAGTTCTCGCCGCTAAGGGTCACAAAGCTGCTTTCGGCATGCAAATAACTTAAAAGTTGTATGCGCGCGAAATTCTTGCATTTCATTCCATAGAATTATTTGGACTTCTACAAAAAGGGCAGTTTCACCCTGAATTCCGCCTCTTTTAGGCGAAATCACTGCGGTTTCGATCATCAATTCCTTTAGCAAACGCCCTAAAACGCCCTATACGCGGTTTTATTTTTGGCATTGATAATGGGTTGCCCTAAAACAAGAAAACCGATGCAACGAGGTTTTATCCGTTCGCTGGTTAAACGGTAGCCCATGCTTGGGCTAGCAATTTGAGAGCCCTGAGGATTGGCAGAGACAAGGCCTGGAGGAACTGGACCGGGAGAACGCTCACTTGAAGCACGTCGTGGCCGTTGCCCAGAAATATGCCGAACAGGTTTAGTATGGCAATAATTTGCAAAGGGAGAAGATCATGTCTGACATAATGACGGGCAGCGAAGAAAGCGCATCGCAAGGAAGAGGCCCGACGTTGCGGCAGATGGTCATCGCTGTGCTAACCCAGCGAGGCGAGCCAATGTCGTACCGAGAGCTAACAGATACGATTTGGGTAACCTATCCTGCGTTCTATCGCCACATGCTCAATCTCTACGAAAACGAGAGGAAAGCACGGACAGAGCAGCGCATTCGGATGGGCATGCTGGTGCGAGACAACCCCGGTGTATTTGCGGCCACCAAGAGCGAAAATATCGTCCTTGTCGGTCTTGCTGCGACCGAAGCCGATGTCGTCGATGACGTCGATGAAGACGAGGCCGTTGACGAGAACACGGCCGCACCGTCCGTCTATTGGTACACCTTCCCTGCTTACCATAAAGACAATGGGGCGTATCCAATCAAGGTAGGTCGTGGTAACAATCCTATGGCCAGAATTGGGCAACAGGTCACGGCAATGCCGGAACAGCCAGACATATTAGGGACGTTCGAACATTCTGACCCAGCCAATTTAGAACGCGCGTTGCATGCCATCCTTAATCTTCGCGGCAAGCGCAAGAAGGACGCTCCGGGATCTGAGTGGTTTGTCACGACGCCGGAAGAAGTCGAGGGCCTAATCAACGTCATTCTTGGAGCGAAGCCCAAGTAGCGCACAGCCATCAAATAAGTGAGCGCAGCCAGTCAGTTTGAGACATTCGGCCTGAATACAAGCGGCACCGGCAGGAGTCAGCCAGGTGCGGCAGCATAAATAAGCGTCGCCGTCACCGCTTAACCGCCAGCAGCACATGCTCGTGGCTTATGCGGCTGTTCTTGACATTGAACGCGCGCTTTGTCGAATGCAGCGTCCTGATCCATCTCTCCTCTTGGTCCAGTCCATGGGCAGTCAGTAGGTCGATGAACATGTCGCCGACATGCACCGGCTGCTTCGACACGATGGCGTCCCCGACGACAATCAGGCATCTGCCGCCTTTCTTGAGGACCCGGGCCCACTCGGTGAAGCAAGCGTCCATGTCCTTGAAGTAACCGTCGGGCGTGGCATTCGTCCTCGTGAACTCGTCATGACTCCCAATTTCCAGGTCGCGGGCGAACTCGACACTGCCGCCAATCCAATGGAGGCGCTGGCGGTGATACTTGTGATAGTCGTAAGCGTTCAGGTATGGCGGCGAGGTCACTATCAGTGTGACGCTGCCGGACTTGATGAATGGGACGGAGCGCGCGTCAGCCTGATGGACTGTCACCTTGCCGCGACCGGGAAGCATTATATCCGGCAGGCTGGCGATGGCTTCGTTGAGCTTCGCCTTGAACGCCCTGTCCACCTCATCCGGCTTCACCTCGCGTTTTTTCATCGCGTAGCGCGTGTCGCTATCTTGGTAGGACACGCGCACAATGATCGAGGAGAAGACGGCCATCAGCATCGTGCGGGCTGGCTCTTCTTCCTCCATAACGAGACCCTTAAGGGCCGCCAAGCGGTCGAGCGTCAGCGGGTCGAACCAATACAGGAAGTTCTTGTTGTCGGGGATCAGATCCGGCCTTGCGGGGGCGCCGTCCAATCCTTTATCCACCGTTTCCGAAAAGCGCTTCAACGAATCAAGGTCCGGCTCGCGATACACGTTTGTCTTGGCTTTGCTGGCGAGAACTGCAATCGCGTTGTTGTCAGTCCCGACTGCGGGCCGGCCCATCAGGCTCGCCTCAAGCACGGTCGTCCCACATCCGCTGAACGGGTCGTAGATCAAATCTCCCGGCGCCGACCACAAGCCGATGGCACGGCGCGGAATCTGAGGGATGAACTTTGCTGGATACGGATGAAGCGCGTGGAGGTGCTCCTTCGTCTCCTCCTCGTGGAAGTTCCAGTCCCGTCCCGTGTGCGTCAGGACGGCCTCGTCCTCGCGGGTGTAGATGGCCTTGCGGATGGTCGATGCGGTCATGCCGTGAAGCAGAGGATTGTTTCGGAGGATCCGCGATTTTCTCGGAAAATGTCGCGGGAGACCAGCAGTTCCATCGGCAGCTGCTCCCTGCAAGTCCATCCGGCGGCCTCCCCGAGGGAGAAGAGAAAGCGATCGGTAGGAATCTCAATCTTCTCGCCGTCCACCGTTGTGCTGTTGTTGCCGACCACATAATAACCATGGGCCCCGGGCTTCATCAGCGCCCGCGATGAGCGCATAGCGTCCAGCATGTCCAGGAAATACTTACCTAGCAGCGCCGGCAGGTTGCGCCTTCGGAATCCGACTCCATCCCCGTGGTTGCGCTCGGCGATGCAGTCTATCAGCCCCGAGATTTCACCGGGCAGCTCGCCGCGGCGCTTTTCGTAGGCGGACCACGCCTCGCGCCTGCCGCGCTCACTTACCTCGCGTGTTCCGACCATGTCCGCCTCCGTGTCCTTGTGGCGCTTTCGCGGTAGCAGCCCCAAGGCGATCAGGCTCAGCCGGTCCGTGTCCAGATATGGCAAGGCCGTGGCGTATGGAGGGGATGTGATCAGCAGATCGATCTTGTTCGCGTATTCCGGGAACAGGGAGTCGACATCCACCGAATTGCCGTTGCGGATGACGAGGCTCGGGCGCGGCGTGACGCGCGGCAGCACGCATAGGTATGGGTAAATCCGGTCAATCTGGCCCTCGGCCTCCTCAACGAATCTCTTGACAGCTGTCCCAGGCTCATATGGCACAACCTCCTTGCGCACACGCAGGTCTGTCGCCTTTTGCCAGGACACCGCGCGGATGATGTTGCTCAGGCACACCTTGAAAAACTCGCGATACAGCGGCTCCTTGATGGCGCGGATTTCAGCCACGACTGACGCCACATCCGTGATGGCCGCTTGATCGAACCACATCCCCATGTAACGCAAGTCGTCGGCGCCCCATATTTTGTCGGGAACCGCTGCCGAGAACTTGAAGCTGGCCATGCGACCGGAGACGATGTCCAAGAATTCCTCCGGCTCCTCCGCTGGCAGCGCCGACTTTACCTGCGCTATCAAGACCGACAATGGGTTGAGATCCGCCCCGATAGCCGAGCGGCCGGAGGCTATGGCCTCGCACGGGGTTGTGCCGCTGCCACACATCGGATCGAACACTGTCGCGTCACTGGATATGCCTGAGATGTTCATCAGGCTCCTGACCAGCTGTGGGAAGAACTTGCCGCGGTATTCGTGGAGATCATGCGGGCCGTAGCGCAGGCGCCGGGCGTTGTGGAGCTCGCGCTTGGCGCTCGTCTGGCTCAGGCCGTTCTGCGTGAACTCAAGTGCCTTTTGGATCGTGGGCTCAAGCTCAAGGCGCCCGACGCGCTGCCAGTAGGTCAGGCGCTCCCGCAGAAACGCCTCCGGCTTATTAGTCCGGACGAGGTACAGACCGTGCTCCTCTGTGATCACATCCTCCGGGTCGAGCAAGGCCACGAGTTCACGCAGCGCCAGCTCGTTCTCGAACGGCTGCAAATACGGCTTCCGTTCCAGCTTCACGGTGTCGGTGTCGGCCGCGAGGAATATGGGCGCCGCGACGGAAAACTTGCGGCGGATCTCTTGGGCGACCTGCATCGGAGTCAGTTTGTCCCTTGGCATCTTGCTATCAAGTGGGAGGCGCTGAGCGCCTCGATTGGCGTGATGTCCTCGCCGAACGGAATGGGGACATCACGCATCTGGAATGCAGGGATGTCTAGCGGCTCAGAGGCCAGGTGTCGAGCGTATGCGGACAGTCGCTCGAGCGCGGAAGCTTTCTTAGCCGCATCCTCGATCTTGCCGGCCAGAGCCGTGACATGGCAGGCGACCAACGGCGAATGAATTTGCTTGTCGCGCCCTGTGCGCTTTGCAGTCCCCATGTATGCGTCCACCTTGGACTTCATTGAGAAATCGCCCCATCCGACATCCAAGCCCTCTGCGCAAGCCTCGATGCTCTCGCCGATGCCGGTGGGGAACAGCGCCTCATGCCCGAGCGTCCGCAGGGCGCTGAGGCGGAAGCTCTCGCTAGTCATGTAGCCGACCTGCGGGCATTTGGTCGGCTCCACGATGTTCGTCGCCAGCTCAAGGCGCAGCGCTTCGGTAAGCCTTCCCGCAGCCTTCAAGATTTCCGCGCCCATGGCCATCGACATGGTCAGCTCCGCCTTCATCCGATGGCGCAGGATTGTCTTGCTCACATCCGCGTCATAGATGAGCCCGTCGACCTGTCTCTTGGCGAGAACCATGTCGGCGTATACCGCGTGGTTAACTCCGTTCGGATTGGCAAGACATTCGATCCACCAGCGCGTGTGAAGCGCATGGATGGTCGGTTGGCGATATTGACCGTCGAATTTGTGTAGCCTCAAGCCGAACGCCTTCGAATAGGCGATGGGCTTGCCGTTGTCCGTCAGATGCTCCTCCATGATCTCATGCCAGCCGTGCCTCATCCTGCCGAAGAGTGCGAGATCAATCAGTGCCGCCTGATGGCAGACGGAGGCGGCAACATCTCCGGCGTCGGCCCGTTGGATCGCGTTCTCGTGCCATTCCATGAGGTAGGGCTCATGAGCCGGATGGACGAAGCCCGGCTCCAGCACCACACTGGGAAGCGTCAGATGGCCGCTCATCAGTAGAACTCCTGCGTCGGGTCGGCGACGATGCCGCGGAACACGGTGAACATCAGCAGCGGGAAATACCAGCGGCACAGAGTCGATGACGCCCAGAAGTCGATGCGCGCGACGCCGGAGCCGGTGGGCTCCACATGCGAATAGCGATCTGCGTATTCGCCGTGGAGCAGACTAGTGACTCCGTTGAGGGGGGCGTCGGCGACGGCCAGCGCCCACTCCTTCACAGCCAAAGATATCTCCATGGTCCGCAGCTTCCCGTCTCCGCTGTTTCCGCCCCTGAGCATCGGCATGCCTTGCTTCATGCCTGAGACGACAAGCTCGGGGAAGTATTGCGAGCCAACCTTGACCTTCCATGCGACCAGACAGTCGTCGGCAGGAAACATCTTGCGCAATGTCCGCAGCATGAGCTCCAGGCTTGCCCCTTCCGACGAGGTGAACCCTATTGCCATTGCGCCGGGGTTTTCCCTGAACATCTTGAACAGGGCTTCTTTCGGCGTCGAGCCCTCAGCCAGATAGAGGCCGGCAACATAGCACCAGAGCGGATCGATTGTCAGGCTTCGGCACAGCGTGGTCTGGCTGGATTGCTTCCACCGTCCGATGACACTCTCGCCGCTGACCGCCAGCTCAACAGGATGGGCGCAGTTGATTTTCCCAAAGGCGTTGGCGGAGAAGAAATCGAACAGGTCCAGCGTCTCGCCCACCAGCGACGGTTTGGCCGACCACCGCACCAAGCCTTGGCTGGATTGCGCGGTGTCGTGCAGGGCCGAGTCCTCAATCTCGTGCATCATCTTCAGGAATAGCTCGCCCATCCCGTTGAGCCCCCCGAGGTTGATCTCATCGGAGCGGCTGGAGCCTCCGGGGGCGCGGGCACCTTTCTTGAACGGCCGCCGCAGCGAGGCCGCGACCTTGATGCGGTCCGAGGTGACTATGCCGACGGACGCCAGATCCGCCGCTTTTTCCTTGGCGAGGATCGCCTCCATCGCGGTCTTGTGTTGGTAATAGAAGGCCAGGTGCTCTTGGTTCGTCCCCGGGACGTCGGGGCGGACCTCCGCGAGATATTGCCTGTCTTTGTCGTCGAGTGTCGGCCGTACTGATGCCAGCGGGACCGCGGCCGGCGTGCCGGCCAATCCGGTAGCCACATAATGGTCGTTCAGGCGGGTTTGTCCCTCACCGGCCATGAAATACGCGCTGTCCTCACCGAGCGTGAACGTGAAGCGTATGTCGCCCGGGAAGATGCGCCTGAACTGGTCCACCGCGAAGCGAACCAGATGCCTTTCCTTCTGAGAGAAGGAGATGCTCGGCAATATCCTGCCGGGCTCGCTGGCGTCCTCTGTCCCCTTGGAGCCATCCCCGCTATAGAGCCCGAAGAACGCGACAAGGGACTCGTCCAGCTCGATGATCTTGGGGATGGCCACAGCGTCGCCGTTGCCGTCTTCGCGCCGAACGACAATTCTGGCTCCGGCGTCGTCAAACAGGTATTTTTGGTGATACTGACGATCCTTGGCATCGGTGATGACGCAGCCTGAGACCAAACCATTTGTCCAGCGCAGATACTCCTCGACCGTCAAGTGACCAAGAACCAACGCCATCTCCCGTGTTTATCCGCGCCTATTGCCGAATGTGCAGGGGATGGCAGTCGGACGACTGCTCCTGCCCAAGGCTGAGCGCGTAATTTTCCTCCAATCCTGATCCGCTGTCATGTCTTTCGGCGCTCGAGCTTTATGCGCCATCGGTGGCCCCGGGCGCCCGCGTCATGGTAAGGTTTTCTGGGACAGCCGTTGTCGCCAAGGGCGGCCGGAATGCCGGTTTTTATCGAGCTGCCCTTCAACAGGATTTTCGTCTCAATGGCTATTGACTGGGGCATTGCCGTCCGAGTTTCGCCACTGACTCAACGTCGGCAATGGCCGAGTTTGAGACAGTGGTCATCATTTGGCTGATGTTCCACCCTGGCCAGATGCTGCCATGATTCCACATGGTCAAGTAGGCAAGGTCATACGGTCAGATGCGGTGAGATTGACCGATCAGTTCA
>Ga0233425_10007407_pt1 | contig 15451 bp, 18 predicted proteins | sample Watercolumn_Towu_2_FD_181712 | JGI IMG/M metagenome (GOLD analysis project Ga0233425, IMG submission 181712) | Freshwater microbial communities from Lake Towuti, South Sulawesi, Indonesia - Watercolumn_Towuti2014_140_MG | ecosystem: Environmental > Aquatic > Freshwater > Lake | place...
AAACCGTAGCATTGCTGCTTGTTGCGCAGTTTCCAGTAACAGTTAAGGAAACTTGTTTAACGGCTGCGTTGATGCCTCGCAGAGGGTCACCGCCAAAGACTGCTTCAAGAGCACGCGTGCCAGATGAAGGCATATATGAAAATGATGCTTGGCCACTACTGTTTGTAGTAGTAGTCTGCAAGGTAGTACTGCCATCCATAAAGGTTATTGTTTGGCCAGAAACATTTGGAGTAATAGTGGCTAGCAAAGCAGCTGTTTGACCAGTGACAATTCCTGATGGCGTAGTAGAACCATTAACCGTAAAACTCATAGATTGGCCAGAGGTGGTAGGAGCTATAGATATTGGATCAACTTCAATACAAATAGCTGAATTGTCACTAACGGCCAGGAGCCCGCAAGACACGGTAGACCATGTAGCTGTATTTGTCGCAGGCATAATTATGTCACTTTCACCGGCATAATTTGCCAATAAAGAAAAGGTGCTTTCAGAAAAATCTAGAGGAATAATATAAGAAATTGTCGCTATGCCATCAACGCCAGTGTTAGCCGAACCAATGATAGTTCCACTTACAACATCTTGAAAAGTAATTTCTGCATCATCTATTGGCGGTCCGGCAGTATGCTTTAATGTCACCGAAAAGACTGCTGGGCTACCAACCTTTAATTGCGTACCAGAACTAGGAGCAATAAAAACTAATTCTGCGGGCGAGGCATTGCTAATGGTAAAATTGCCAACCTGGTAATAACAAGGGCATGTGTGGGTGCTATTGCAGGAAAAACTAACTGGTATACTCGGATTGATAGTGTTATCACAAATATTGCTTTTATTAATAAGTTTGTCTTGAGCAGAAATATCTATTTGATAATTAAAATTAGGATCCCAAACAGTATTGTCAGAAATATCTATTGTAGTTTGCCAGGTGCCATTGCCATAACTATCGCAATCTGCTATGCAGGACATCACTCCATCACCATAAGTAGAATATTCAACATTCATATATTGGCCAGGGTTATTCGGATCTTCAATATTGGCTACTGCCCCCGCCACTCCGGAAACATCAAATATATCTGCAACAATAACCATTCGAGTTGCCGAAGACTTATAAGTGCTGACATTTTCTACTTCTGGGAAAGGCGTACAATTGGTGCCCGGCGGACAAGCGCAAGTTGCCGAGGAGCCGCATGGACAAGAAGAACCTGTGCCACCATTGCTAAAACACCCACCGCTTTTATACAATTCAAAACTAGGAAACTGCGCTAAAATTTTAGGCACAAAAAATAAAACAAAAATTGGTAAAACGGCAAAAATTATTAAAAATGGTAAATATTTTTTACTCATTATTCTGTGCAATTTGTGCCCATGCATAATGGATAAGGATAAATATTGCGACAAGTCACGTGATTTGATGTAGCTGGCGTAGAACCAATTGTATCATAGGCATCTACATCTACATAATAAGTCTTCGAAGCACTACTGCCAGAAAGCCAGTGTAAGCTCCATGTGCCAGTTTGATGATTGCCGCTAGCCAATGAAAGAGGCTGATTGCTAGCTATAATATTTCCACTTGCATCTTTAATTGTAGCTGTAGGATAATCGCGTATTGAATTTGAGGAGCTAAGCACGCTAATTTTAGCTGAAATATCAATGGCATAACCTTGAGCAGTAGACTTAGGATTAGCGCAGGCATTCTGAATAATAATTGCTCCAGTTGATTCAACAGCCCTGGTCTCCACTTGAATCATTCTTGAGGTACTATTAAAAGCACCCAGCGAGCTAATGCCAAAATCAGTTGCCTGACCGCTCGCAGAAGGATAAACAGAAGCTGTGATTTTATAAACTCCACCATTATCAAGCTGCGTAATAAAAGAAATATTACAGTCGTCACAGGCATCTGGGTCACAACCGTGGATTGGGTTAGAACTACCGGGTTTTGGTAGACCACTGTTCACGCTCATATCTGGTTGGCAATACATACTAGAATCCAAGCCCGCTACATCGCTGTTGTTCTTAGGACAAGTATTTGAATAATTAGAATAATCATACATTGTGCACAACCCCCTAACTGCTGGCAAGGGGTTGCCCAATGCATCTTCTAAAGCTGGAAGCGCTTGCCTATCATAAAAAAGAACTTTTTCAATGCCGCTATCAGCAACAAAAAAGCTCATTACAGAACTGCCAATGTTTCTAATAACTTTAATTTCACTATATAAAAGTCCGCTAATAGAAAAAACCACAGCTAAAATTATTATCATTATAAAGGAAGTAATAATTAGAGAAACTCCTTCTTGTTCTTTTAACATTGTATTACTGTGCATTTAAGTTTCTTTGTGAAACTGTCGTCTGAAACGATCTCAACAGGCGACAAGCTCCTTCGTAACAACCATAACCAGCCGAGCAATATGAATCATCGGCGCAAGGGGTCGGACTGGCCGCAGTGTCGGCTATAACAAAAAACTTTAATAGTATTGTAACCCTTGGCTGCAAACAGCTCCCCCCCGTACACCATGACGCTCCACATGGCGAAGAGCAGCTTGTTTGATCAACTACGCCGTTTACAACAAATTTTGCCTCCTTAATGCGTAAATCAGACGAGGTCAGTTGAACCGGGCTACTACCATTTTTTATTTCTTTAATTGATCCATCTTCATCGTCCCAAAAAAATTCTTGGCAAGCCGGCGGTTGGCCATTGGTGCCATTATCTGATTGGTTTAAAAATTTTATTCCTTTATACGTTCCGAAATTAACATCATAGCGCGTTAACAAATAAACAAACCCTGGATGATATTCGTCGGAAATAGTAGTATCTTGCAAACAATTTTCACTAAGCTCTGACTTAGCCATTCTCAGGGCTTTCGACATATACTCTTGCACATAACTTACTTGGTTTAAAAATTGCTGTTCAGACAAAATCATTTTCTGATTTTTGACTATAGAGATAAAAATACCTATAGCTGCTCCAATAACAAATAAAAATATAGCCAACACCACAATTATCTCTATGATAGTAAAACCTTTTATCTTATTAATCATTTTTATTTTTAAATTTATTCTTCGGTCGGAGGTATATAATTATACCAATTATAAAGTAACAACTGGGCTGTCATGCAATTGCTGCTACCGCAGGTGTCTGCGCTAGCAGCAGGGCCAAACATTGTTGATTTTTTATCCCATGAAACTTGCACTGAAATTTTCATAACATACTCGGGAATTGCGCCAGTATCGGTTTCTATAGTAATTTTCCTCTTAAATTTCGTACGGCCACCAATATCATAGCTATAAAAACCATTAGAATCTATATTCAAATAGTCTAAATCACTGTTATACCATGGCATTACCACATAAGGATCATCTCCCGTGGTAAAAAAATCTACATTACAGCCCGCACTCTCGCAAAAAGACAAGCTTTCATCCCAGGAAAAAGCTGACTCTTGCTCCATTCTTAGCCAGTTGCTATCCCTTATATTTCTAATTATTTCTACTCCTTCCTGAGCTAAATAAGCTGCTGTCAGACGATCGGCCGCATCATAGGTTAAAACAACCATAATTGAAAAAGCGCCGAATATGCCCACTACAGCAACAGACAAAATAAAAATAGCGACTATTAATTCTATTAAAGTAAATCCTTCTTCTTTTTTTACAGATAAAATAATCATTGAACTTTTATCATTCCCGATGTATTGACCCAAATTGTTCTAGTGCTCGGAGCATTAGAGTCAACAGTAAAAACAATTCCTATTCTTGAATTATCCGAGTCAGCGCACGCTTGTTGGCACTTATTTTGTATTTCAACAATCGGATCTGGTGGTCGAAAATTTATGCTTGTGTAATTAAGCCCATTAATATTTACAAATTCTTTTATGTATAAACTGGGATTTGTTTTTTTAATATCCGTTTTCTCAATTATACAATCTGCTGTTGGTTCGGACACTTGGCTGCAATAATTATAAGAAGCTGGATAATATACATGGTTGCCATCAACATCGGCGTATATTGAATATTCGGTTGTCGGTTGAGTGGTAAGATCAATATAGATTCCATAACCTTTAACCGTTATCGGCTGGCCTCCAATATCTAAAATTTGCACTCCTGATAAGCCCAAATCTTGAGTGCGCCGTAAATCTTGGGCAAATTTATAGGCTGCCCTAGAAAGAGCAAACTGTCTTTGGAGTTCTGGAAAATTAGCAATTAGTATGGACGAAAAAATACTTATTAAAAAAATTGTCACAATAACTTCTACAAGGCTAATGCCCTTTTTGGCAAATAAAGTTTTTTGAAATTTTTTTAAATTTGAAAAAAGTTTGAATACCATTGTATTACTTGGCTACCCCAAAACAAACCCACAAACGTTCCTGCAATCAAAAATGGGCCAAAAGGAACTTCGCTTTTTAATTTTTTTCCATAAAAAGCAATCAATATTATACTTATTATAGCACCAAAAAAGAAAGCTAAAAATAGCGCTACTAAAGTATTGTAAAAACCAAGCAATAGCCCCATCAAAACTGCCAACTTTACGTCGCCAAAACCCATCCACCTGCCTTTAGAAAAAAACCAAATTGAAAAGAAAAATCCAGCAGCCATTGCGGTAGCGACTATAAAATTTAGAATTGAGCGAAAATCAAAAACTAATCTAAGAACAAGTGTTACGGCTATTGCCGGAAATAAAATCTTGTCAGGGATTTCATAGTGTTTTAGGTCGTAGACAAAGATAACAATAAGCGATGAGGCAATATAAAATAAAAAAATAATATCTAAAAAATCTCTGCTGGAAACTGGCGCGCCTATAATATAAAAAATTGCTAAAAAAATCAGACCGGTAAAAATTTCTATTAGCGGGTATTGAATGCTAATTTTTTTTCGGCAATAGCGACATTTACCACCCAAGAAAATGAAACTAAAAATAGGAAATAAATCTTGCCAACTTAGGCTGTGTCTGCAGTTGGGACAAAAACTTCTCCCTGTCAAAGTTTTTTCATTTTCTAGGCGATAAATAACACAATTTAAAAAACTGCCAATGCACGCGCCGATAACAAAAATAAAAACACTTAGTAAAAATATTAAAATCATTATTTAATTTTATCATTTTTCTGCAACTAAAAACACCCCATAATATTCTAGGGTGTTGTTAGTTTATAAACTAATTATGTTCCGTCGCAAGTGTAGTCTGATCCATCAGTGCAGTCGGTTGCGCAGGCTACAGTCCCCTCCAACTTTTTACCAGTACTATCCACACAATAATATTTTGTGTTGTCAGAAACTAATCTGGCGCAAGCGCACCAAAAGCTAGATGTGCCAGATATTGTTGTATCAGCACAAGAAGCGCTAGCAGCGCCGTACTGAGCAGCAGCTGCGTCGTAGGCTGTCTTAAAGCCAGAAACTGTGTCTGCGCAGACAACGCCAAGAGTGGGGTTGGTATCATAATAAACAGCGGCATTTGCCATGGCGCTAGCCAAATTGCCTTTTACGGCTGCGTCTTTACCCTTAGCAATGTATTGCGTCACATTGACCATGACTATGGCTGCCAAAACAGCTATGATGGCAATAACGACGATAAGCTCAATGATTGTAAAACCTTTTTGTTTTTGCATGTTTGTTATTTATTAAATAAAATTCGACCTTTTATTTTTTATACTAATCTACGCAAACCGGACTGGTGGCGTTAGGGCATCTTGTAGAGCAGACTGTCCCGGTAACTTTTTTATAACCATTTGAACTTACGCAATATGTGCCGCTTTCTGCGCCAGTACTATATATAACAGAACAAGAGCACCAACTTTGCCCGGTTGCATGACCAAATTTGGTAAGAGCCGTGCCACCATTGGCGGTGGCTGCAGCTGCGTCTGGTACAGTGTAATCAGAGCTAGATATAAAGTTGGCGCCAGTATTTGTTGGATTATTATAAAAATAATCTGCTGCCCTATTTAGCATTGAAGCCATGTTTCCTTTTATAGAAGAATTTTTGCTTTTTGTAATGTAGGCTGTTACGTTGACCATGACTATGACTGCCAAAACAGCTATGACGGCAATAACGACGATAAGCTCAATGATTGTAAAACCTTTTTTCATAACAATTATATTATTATATTATTATTATATTATTATATTATATATTATACCAAAAACTAAGAGCAAGATACAATAGAGCTGTTGCAATTATTAATATCAATCTCTCCGCTGACACCCCTACTGTCAACACAAAAGGCTTTGCTAGAGTCAGTAAATTTCTGTGCGCAAGCAGCCCAAGTATCATTATTGGTGACAATTGCGCCAACGTTACAACAAACCCCGGCAGGGTTGGCTATTCCAGAAATTAAACTCGCATTATAGCAACCAGTTGCGCTGGAAGCATTCTGGGGCATTTGAGAGATTGCATTCTCAATAACACTATTGCCGCTAACGCCTACGGGGTTACAAAAACCATCGTAGCTATAATTATTGCCATTGTACCAAACTTCGCCAGCTGGCATTAAGGCAATCAAGTTGCCAGAAATATTAGAATCTTTTCCCTTATCAATATATAGGTTCGCGCTAAACAAAACAATGCCAGATAAAATTGCCGTAATGGCGATAACAACTAATAATTCTATTAAAGTAAAACCATTTTTCATAACTATAACGTGCTTAAGGCGCCGTAAAGTGGCTCAATAACAGAAACCGCCATTAAGGCCACTACGGATCCTAAAAAAATTATTAAAATTGGCTCTAGCATAGCAGTAAACAGCGCCACTGCTCTTTGAACTTCTTTTTCATAAAAATTAACTATTTCCATTAAATTTCTATCAAGTTTACCGGTATCCTCCCCTACTTGTATCATCTGCACCACAAAAGGTGGCGCATAGCTAGGATATTTTACTAAGACAGCGCTAATTTTTTCTCCTTCAGAAACGCGCGTCTCTGTCTCGGCTATAATTTGCTTATAAGTAAAATTTTCAATTGTGTCTTTTGTGATTTTTAATGCGTTATTAATAGAAAGACCGGCTGTAATTAGCGTAGACAAATTCTCGGCAAACCTTATCAAAAATATTTTTTTGAAAAAACCGCTAATAAAAGGAATTTTTAGAATCAGTGCATCGTACCTTTTTTTGCCCTCCTTGGTTGTAAAATAGTAAATAATGAATAAAACTAAAAAAATAAATGCAACTATTATAATCCAGCCATAATGCTGTAAAAAAGTGTAGAAATCTATCATTAATAATGTAAACGGCGGCGGTTGGGCAGTTGTTTGTTTTAGTAGGTCAACTAATCTGGGCATAACAAAAAGTATAACTAGAGCAATAACTACTACTAAGACACATATAACGAATATTGGATAAATTAAAGCGTTTTTAATTTGTGAAGCAATATCGTGCTCTCTTTCCAAGTGGTCTGAAAGATAAAAAAGCGCCTCAGATATTTTACCAGACACCTGACCAGTTTTTATCAAACTAACATAAAAAGAACTAAAAGTTTCTGGAAAAGTTTCAAATGCTTCAGACAGAGAATTGCCTTCTTGTACAAGCTGAGAAACTTTGGATATTTTTTCTTTAAAACTCGGATTTTTAGTTTGCACAGCCAAACTTTGCAAGCTTTGGTTTACTGGAACGCGCGACTGCAACATAACCGCCAGCTGCCTTGAAAAAATGGCCAACTCTTTTTTAGAAACTTTATTTAAAAAACTAATATTCTCAAAACGAGAAATCAACGGCGTTTGCTCTTTTAAGGAAACAACGAAAATATCGTATCTCTGTAAAAGCAAAGCTGCTGCTTCTTTTGACGAAGCCTCAACTATTCCTGTTTCAATTTTGCCCTCTTTACTGCGGGCTTGATAAATGTATTTCATTGATTATCTTAAAAGGCTCCTCACTTCCCCTGGATCTAATGCAAAATCTGTAGCATTCTTCAAAGATACTTCTTTTTTTCTAACCAAGTCAACCATTGCTCGGGAAAAAGAAATCATTCCTTCTTTAGCTGAGGTCTCTATAACAGCTGGTATTTCATGAATTTTGTTCTCTCTAATTAAGGTGCCAATAGCATTATTGCAAATTAGAACTTCGCAAACAGGAATAAACCCTCCCCTGATTCGTGGCACCAATCTTTGAGAAATAATTCCAAGCAAAGAAGATGATAATTGAAATCTTATCTGGCTCTGCTGATCACCAGGAAAAACGTCGACTATTCTGTGAATTGTCTGTGCAGCTGAATTTGTGTGCAAAGTAGCAAAAACTAGGTGTCCCGTTTCGGCAGCGGTGATGGTAGTGGAAATTGTTTCTAGGTCTCTCATTTCTCCAACCATTATAACGTCTGGATTTTGACGCAAGCTAGACCTTAAAGCATTATTAAAATTTAAAGTGTCAATTAAAACCTCTCTTTGGTCAATAATGGCTCTATCAATCGGATAAGTGTATTCTATTGGATCTTCAACGGTAATAATGTGAACCGACCTAGTATGGTTTATCTCGTCTATCATGGCGGCCAAAGTAGTTGATTTTCCCTGGCTTGTAGCGCCGGTGACTAAAATTAAGCCCTGAGGCCTGGCGGTAAAATCATGCAGAATTGGCGGCAGGCTTAATTCTTCAATGGTTCTAATTTTTGAAGGTATAAAACGCATCGCTATACTCACACATCCGCGCTGAAAAAAAATATTGACTCTAAATCTACCCTTATCTTCGTGTTGATAAGAAAAATCGATCTCCTTCTCCTCTAAAAACTTTTTGCGCTGCGCTTCTGACATTAAGGCAAAAGCCATGCCTTCAGAGTCTTTTTCTGTGACAATTTTTTCCTGACCTAGCGGAACTAATTGACCGGTAATCCTAATATTAGGAACGTGTCCAACAGAAATATCAAGATCAGAGGCCTCCTCTTTGACAGTAATATCTAGAAGTTTCTTTAAATAAGATAGATAGTCCATGAAAAATTTAATTAACTAAGTATTTTTTGAATTTCATCAGCAATTTCTTCGGCTGTATTTTCTGCTTTAAGGAATGTTTTGATAATCCCTAAATCAGACTTCTTTTCTACATATTCTTGCTGATCAAAATTGGAAAGCAACACAACCTTTAATTCTTTCAAACCCAATTCGTCTCTAATTGTTTGTAAAATATTTAAGCCATCTGTTTTGGGCAAGCCCGCGTCCAAAACCAACAAATCTGGGCCAATACTTTTTATTCTAGAAATAATCACCTCGCCATCTGGGGCTATGCTTATGCTATAGCCAGACTTCCTCAACTGATTCACATAGACACTAACCAAGAAAGAATCATGCTCGGCTAATAATATTTTTTTTGACATATTCTTATTTATTATCTTTCTTCGGCGGCCCTAGCAACTTCTTCTATTGTTGTTTGACCACTTAAAACTTTAAGTATACCCTCTTGTTCCATTGTCAGCATGCCTTGCCTCTCGGCCGCCTTAAAGATAGTATTTTCTAAAGGATTTTTTATAACAAGCTCGGCTATTTCATCATTTATTTTTAAAACCTCAAAAAGTCCTGTTCTGCCAGAGTAACCTGTAAAGGCGCAGGCCTCACAACCCTTGGCATTGTACAAAAATAGTGGTTCTTCCATTTTTACTCGTGATCTAGACGCAGCAGGAATACTCTTTACTCTAGCTAAAACATAATTTCTGATTTTTTCACTTGGCTTTGCTTTTATTTTGCAATGCGGACACAAAACCCTAACCAGTCTTTGAGAAATAACAATTCTTAATGTGGCCGGTATTAAAAATGGTCGCACGCCCATATCTATTAACCTTGGAATAACACCTACTGAAGAATTAGTGTGTATGGTAGAAAGCACAATGTGACCAGTTAAAGCTGCGTTAATTGCTAGACTAGCAGTCTCTTCGTCTCTAATTTCTCCAACCATGATGATGTTTGGATCTTGCCTTAAAATTTGACGTAAACCAGAGGCAAAAGTATATCCAATCTCTGGCCTTACTTGAGACTGATTAATTCCAGCAATGGCGTATTCTATTGGATCTTCAACCGTAACAATGTTAACCGAATCTTGATTTAAAATGCGTAAAATTGCGTACTGGCTGGTTGTTTTTCCAGAACCAGTTGGGCCAGTAAACAAAATCATGCCATAAGGTTTTTTTATTGCCTCTTTGATAACATCTAAATTTCTGCCCTCTAAACCTAAATCTTCAAAAGATTTTGCCCCTGTTGATGGATCCAAAACTCTAATTTCAACCTTTTCGCCATAAAGAGTTGGAAAAGTGGCCACCCTAAAATCAATATCTGTGTCACCAATTTTAGCGGAGAATCTTCCGTCTTGAGGAACTCTGTTCTCGTCTATTTTTAAACCAGACAAAATTTTAACTCTGGCAACAATAGACGGTTGCAAGGCCAATGGCAACGATAAACTTGAATGCAAAATTCCATTTTGCCTAAAACGAACATTAAGTTTTTCTCTTCCAGGTTCGATGTGAATATCGGAGGCATGGCCCTCAATCGCGTGTCTTAAAATAACCAAAACCATCTTAATAACTGGCGCTTCCTCTGCTATGTCCTTGGCCGATGGCTTATTTTTAAGAACTTCTAAGATTTCTCCCTTTTCCTTCATCAACTCTTCTAGGGCTTTGCCAGATTCTGTAACCAAGTTTTTTCTTTGTCTTAAGAGAGTTTGAAGGTTTGTCGGGGTTATTAAATAAACTTGATAAGTAAAATTTTCTTGGTTAGCTAAAAATCTTAAAGCATTTTGGGCAGCAATATTTTCTGGATAAACCATTCCCACCTGCACGAAATTTTCTGTTTTGGCTACAGATACCATTTTATAATTAACCGACGCTTCCTCGGGTATCAGCTCCAAAACTTCTGAAGAAACTTCTTCTGCTCTAACTTTTTTTAATGGAATGCCTAAAATTTTACTCTTTAGTTCAAAAAGGGTGTCTTCAGAAACAATTTTTTTCTCTAAAATAATATCCTCTTCGGTTTTACCGACTTTGTCTGCGGCTTGCGCCAGCTCTAACATTTTATCTTCTGATAAAATCCCTTGTGCAAATAATTCTTGTAATAATTTCATGTAGAATTATTTTTATTTTTTACTAGTGGGTGTTGTTTTGGGAACTACGGGCGTATTGTTAATAATTGGAGATGAATTAGAAATTGATTGGAAGTAAGGCTCAAAAGGATTTTCTCTGCCAATTTTAACCTCTTCCAATTTTTGAATGGTCAGTCCAGTGCTTTCTAGTATTTTTCTTGCTTCTTCTACTGAAACTGCTGTTACGAATCCTTCAATGTTTTCTTTGTCTTGAATCCCTTTATAGCTAAATTGCAACTCCATTTCTGGAATTGGCTGGAGGTCTTTAAATTGCTCTGAGTCAAAGATATCCATATTAATATTTACCTTTGGTTTATTAAAAACTAAGCCCGTAGAAACATCTGATGGTTTTGAAAAAAAGACTGCCATAGAAACAAAAGCCATAAACAAGATAAACACAATCGTTATTCCTACGAAAAACATTTTCTGTCTTTGTTTTGGTGATATAAATACTACTGCCATTTTAGTATGAATGGGTTCTTACCTGTAAATTAACGTTATAAGTTCGCTGTAGCTGAAATTGTGTCTGGTTTTCTTGCGGCATCTCCTCGCTAGACCCAAAAGTGATTGATGCTACTTCTAAAACGCGCGCTGATTTTTCCAAAGCTATAATAAATTGTTGTAAAGAAACATAATCCCCCAACACATCCATGGAAAAAGTAATATCTTTTACGGCATTTGTCCCGGGTTGGCCACCAGTCTTTGGCAGATTGGCTGGAGCTGATCTGGACAGAAACATGTCTTTTATTATAATGCTATTTTGGGCAGCCGCTCTCTGCAAAAAATAAACTATTTTACCAAGGTCGGGGTCTGTCGGCAAAGCATTATCTATTTTTTTAATGTCTTCTTGACGAACCTGCAACTCAGAATATGTTTTATATATAGCGGCATAATAATCACGTTCGGCGTCATACTCGGCTCTCTTTTTCGCCAAATCATCTCTCAAAGAAACAAATGCTTTGTATTCTGGCATGACTAAAAAGAATACCAAAAGTATAACGATGAAAATAATTATAGCGCTAACAATGGGTCGATCAATTTGCATTTTTGTTGCTTTGCATCTTTTTCCATGCAAAGAAAATTATTACGCCGACCACGATGATAACAATGATAACTAAAATTGCTATAATGACGCCTAGTCCAGTATTGGATTTAGTGGAAGTTTTAGCCCCCTTCTGCGGTAAAACACTTACCAATACCCTATAATCTTGAGTAGATCCGTCTTGAGCGGTAATTGTATATTTAACAGGGCTAGTAAAATCTTGTGGCGTATCTGGCGCTGGAAAAACTGTAGCGCCAGGCGAAAGAACTATTGAAGTGGTTATTTTTTTTATATCTGTTCCGTAGGGCACATCCGCTTTAACTGAATGAGTGATTTGGTCAATCACTGCCACAACTTCTGGTTCCAATAAAAGATGGAAAGAGGTCATCATTTTCTGATTTGCTCCTGCTGGTAAAGTTTTTTCTTCGCCAACGGGTGGTTGTACAACCTGTTGATCTGAGGGGGAAACCGTTGAAGTCAAAGATAAGTCAGATGAGAAGTCAAAAATGTTAGAATCTAAAGTGAGAGCGAAACTAAATTGCATTCTGGCAGACTCTCCCAGCGATGCAGTCAGCGAACCTAAATTTTTGACATATTCGTTTTTTTCAAAACCAGCAACTTGCCTACTTAAAGCGTCCAAACTGTCGGCTTCTCCAGATAACTGCACTTGAGAGTCTTTAGAGTTGAACCCGAATTGATTAAACCAAATATTTGGCATTGTCTCCTTCTGCATAAAAGCAAACGCGTGCGAAGAAAATGTATGATTTTTTAATAACTGGGCAAAATCATTAATTTTTCTCTGGTAATTAATAACCTCTTTTTCTTGAGCTTTTTGAGCATCGGTACCGACTGTTTGCAAAGCCTCAGTTATTTTTATAATGTCATTTTTCTGTATATTATTTTTAACCAAAAATATAAGGTAGCATAAAATAGTAGCTATCAACAAGGATACCGTAAAATAAAAGATAACATCCATCCACCAAAATTTCTTTTCTCTTAATTGAGAAATTACGCTAAAATCCATAGCAGAACTTTAACTCTTATTTTATTATAACATGTTTGTATCATGTTTCTAATCCTCCGAGAGCCACACCTGTGGCTACTGAAAAACTTGGCGACATTTTTTCAAGAGTTTCGCCTAAAAGTGGCGGGTATAATAATTCAGAAAAACAATTGGGAATTTCTACTTTTTTATTTAATGTTTCGGCAAAATATTCTTTTAGACCGGGCAGAGCCGCTGTTCCACCAGTTAAATAAACCTCCTCGACGTCTTTGTTTTCTTGCTGATAAAAATCTAATATGACTCTTTTTACTTCAATAATTAAAGGATCTATTAGTAAATAAAGAGTTTTGGAAATTTCTTCTTTAATAGAGGTAAGTCCTTCCTTATTTTTTAATTCTTCAGCTTCAACATGACCCAAACCCAGGGCAGAAGCAATACTATAGGTCAGTTGATTGCCAGAAAATTCAAAACTAAAACTTTTTTTCAGGCTCTGTTTGTCAATTATATTTATTGTCGTGCTTTGCGCGCCGATATCTATTAAGCAAATGCAATTTTTATTTTCTCTGGCCAAACTTCTAGTAAGACTTAAGGCCTCTGCTTCAACGGCATAAAGCTCCAAACCCGCCATTTGCGCCACTTTTTGATAATCTTGCACTACTTGATTGGGAATAGCCATCAAAAATATTTTAAGCGACGAAGTATGATCTCCCGGCACGCCACTTATTACTTTCCAATCTAAAGTTGTTTCTGTCACTGGCAGAGGAATATATTGGGGTGCATTATAATAAACTGCGTCAGCAATTTCTTTTTGACTCATCGGTGGCAAATCAAAAGAAGTGCAAAAAGTTGAAAAATCAGGAATTGAAAAAGTGGCGGCTCTGGTTCTTATTTTTGCTTCGTCTAAAACTGCCCTAATGGCCCTAGCAACAAAATAATTTGACAAAAGGTAGCTTCCTTTTTCAACGCTTCTGAAAGGCTCCTTGAAAAGTGAAACAGATTTAATTTCTCCATAATTTTCTAATGTTTTTCCTTGGCCCCAGCGCGATAATTCAACAATTTTTATAGACGAAGTTCCCACATCAATGCCCACCATTTTTTTAGGAAAAAACATTTTAAGAGGATTCTCAAAAATGTTGAGCTTTTTAATTTTCTCTACATTAAAATTTTCTGGAAGACTCAATGCCATTTTGTAGCCACATGGGCTTATTAATTATATAATGAATTCAAAACAATATCACTGTGGATAACTTTGCCTTAAATTTATTTTTCCCAAAGTTTTGTTTAGGGTGCCAAAAAGAAGGCTCTTATTTGTGTGACGATTGTCATTCTCTTTTGGATATTTGTGAATATAATTATTGTCTCTGCGAACACCATCACCAAACGCTACCGCCAAATGATAATCATGGAAAATGCTCAAAATGCCAAGACAGAAAGCTGTCTGGACTTTATTTTGCCCTGCCCTATCAGGATAGCAAGTTGGTAAAAAAAATAATTCATCAATTTAAATACGAGCCGTACTTAAAAGACCTATCAAAAATATTGGCATCAATTTTAATCGAGCATTTTATCAAGGCGCAGAAAAACACGAATAAAATATGGGAAAATTCTTCTTTAATTCCAGTGCCGTTGGATCAAAAAAAATTAAAAATTCGCGGTTACAACCAATCAGAAGAACTGGCAAAAGAGCTAGCAAATGTCTTAAAAATTCCTGTTTTGAGTGATTGTCTTATAAAAATAAAACCCACTCCCCCTCAAATGAGTCTTAAAAAAGAAGAAAGAGAAAAAAATTTGCAAGGCGCTTTTGAAATAAAAAACCCCGACGCGGTGCGGGGTAAAAAAATATTTTTAGTTGACGATGTTTATACTACTGGCTATACCATGGAAGAGTGCGCCCTTGTCCTTCGGGACGCGGGCGCCAAATCTGTCTGGGGAATTGCTCTCGCAAGAGAAAGCTAAATTTTTTCTACTGTTGTCCAGTCACCAGCCACCCAAAGCAAAACAATCTCTATAGGAAAACCAAAGCCCCCTACAGCTTCTTTGCATTTTTTAAGTTGCAAAATATGCTCTTCTTTTGGGGCTGGGTTTCCGGCGCAACCTTCATGCCCAACAATAGCTACTACTTTTGTGCCATGGTGCTGCACAGAAATGCCAACTCTTTTTTTGATGTCTTCTATAACTGCTAAATCACAAGATTCTTTGTTGCAAATAATCTTATCTGGGCCGGGCTCGGTAACCATGTCCACATAATCCACTCCATAATTGTTTTTCATATAATCTTTTACTGCATCTTGCACTCTGCCATCCATGCAGTTTATTGCGCAGGCAAATTTTTTATCTGAACTCATTTTATTTTTTGTTTAATTTTATTTTCTTTTATAAATTCTAAATAA
>Ga0233425_10007408_pt1 | contig 15449 bp, 16 predicted proteins | sample Watercolumn_Towu_2_FD_181712 | JGI IMG/M metagenome (GOLD analysis project Ga0233425, IMG submission 181712) | Freshwater microbial communities from Lake Towuti, South Sulawesi, Indonesia - Watercolumn_Towuti2014_140_MG | ecosystem: Environmental > Aquatic > Freshwater > Lake | place...
TCCCCGGAGGGGAGTACAGTCGGATCGTTGGAAGCTATTGTGGCGTGCCATGAAGCGGGGTTTGGGGCGTCCCACCAAAACGCCCCACCAACCAAATATGATTATTCTTGGAATTGAATCATCCTGTGATGACACCTCCGTAGCCCTCTTGGATTGTAGTGATCAGGGTTGTGTTGTGCTATCTGAAAAGACCGCTTCGCAAATAGAAATCCATAAAAAATATGGTGGCGTGGTGCCAGAAATTGCCGGTCGAATGCACGCCGAAAAAATCATTCCTCTAATAGAAGAAGTGATTAAAGATCAACCAAAGCCCGAAGCGATCGCCGTTACCGCTGGTCCGGGACTCATCACTGGTCTCATTGTCGGTGTAGAAGCCGCGCGCACACTCGCCTGTGTTTGGGACATACCTTTAATAGCCACCAACCACCTCCAAGGCCATGCCTATTCGGTAGAATTAACTATGGGACAAAAAATTGAATACCCGGCTATTGCTCTAATAGTGAGTGGTGGCCACACAGAGATTGTAAAAATGGATCACGCTGGTGATTATCAGGTGCTTGGCGCTACCAAAGACGACGCCGCCGGCGAGTGTTTTGACAAAGTGGCTAAACTTCTAGATCTCCCTTACCCAGGCGGACCGCAAATATCCCAATTAGCCCAAAACGGCAAAATCAACGCTGTGCCAATGCCACGACCGATGATCAAAGAAAATAATTTTGATTTTTCCTTTTCTGGATTAAAGACCGCCGCTCTCTACTGGTTGCAAAAAAATAAATTAGCGGCTACCAACCAAATGAGTATTAGTAAAATATTTTCTTGGTTGCCAGGCAGTTGGAGTATGAGCGGAGAACCAATCACTCGTGCCGATTTTTGCGCCAGTTTTGAGCAAACGATCGTGGATGTCCTGGCCTATAAAACTCTATGCGCCGTAGAAAAAAATCAGCCAAAAACTTTGATTTTGGCCGGCGGCGTGAGTGCTAACAAAAAATTACGTGAAATCCTACAAAAAAATATTAATGACAATTTTCCAAATACAAAATTCCTTTGCCCACAATTAAAATATTGTATGGATAATGCGGCGATGATTGCAGTCGCCGGTTACTATCAATCGCAAAAAGGAAACTACACTGCGTGGGAAAAAATTAAAGCCGATCCCAATTGGCATTTATAAGATAAAACAGCCTAGATAATGACCTTTTCGCTTTTTTCGGCCGCGAGACCGAAAGGATGCGCCTGTGGGCGCATAACCCGCTTAAAGGTAATTATCTAGGCTGTTTTTTGTTCTATTCCCCAAGTAATTTCTTTGCCAATCTCTTTAATTCTTCCTGTGAGTAATAATCAATTACAATTGTGCCACGCTCGCCTTTTTGTGTGATATTTACTTTGGTGCCAAATTCGGCACGCAATTTGTCTTCTAAAAATAATAAATTGGCATCTTTACGGATGGGGCGGTGATGAAGTATCTTTTGCTTATTAGCTTCGCGTTCCAAATCACGTACGGTCATCTTTTCTCCCAGCATTGAAGAGAGCATATTGAGCTGTTCCTGCGCAGAAGGAAGAGAAAGCAATGCCCGTGCTTGACCAGAATTAATCTTTTTCTCAATCAAAGCAGTTTGGATCGGAGCTGGCAAATCAAGCAGGCGCAAAGCATTGGCCACGGCCGGGCGGCTTTTGCCCACTCTATCGGCTACTTGCTGTTGAGTGAGGTCAAATTCCTCTATTAGGCGCTTATAAGCAAACGCTTCTTCAATCGGATTGAGATCCTGACGTTGAATATTTTCAATCAAAGATACTTCCAATTTTTGCTGATCAGCCAATTGTTTTATCAAAGCCGGCACAGTGGTGAGACCTGCCAACTGAGCGGCGCGCCATCTTCGTTCACCGGCCACCAATTCATAACCGCCATCATTTTTTTCTACTACCAATAAAGGCTGTAAGACACCATGCTCTTTGATGGAGGCCGATAACTGCGCCAATTCCTCTGGGTTAAAATGTTTGCGCGGCTGTTTAGGATCAGGAAAAATTTTTGTAACAGGAATAAACCAAACTTTGCCTTCAGTGCCGGCAGAAATGGTGCTTGATGAATTTGTTTTGGCTGTCGGGGTAATGAGCGCCCCAAGCCCTCGTCCTAATGACATAGGTTAATTTTTGTTTTCAAATAAATCCAAAATTTCACGCGCTAAGCGTTCATAAGCCTTGGCTCCTTTACCTTTGGGCTCATAATGAAAAATGCTTTTGCCAAAACTGGGGGCTTCGGCCAGACGCACGGTGCGCGGAATTACGGAACGAAAAATATTGTTAGGGAAAAATTTATAGAGTTCATTCATCACTTCTTCGGATAATTTATTGCGGCCATCAAACATAGTGAGGATGGCGCCAAGCACATTTAATTCTGGTTTGATATTTTCGCGCACCAATTCTACTGTTTTGAGCAATTGTTCCAGACCTTCAAGTGCATAATATTCGGCTTGCACTGGGATAAGAATATAATCGGCCGCCACCAAACCATTGAGAGTGAGAATGCCAAGCGAGGGCGGACAATCTATTATCACATAATCATAGGCATGTTTTACCTCTGCAAGCAGATCTGATAATTTTCGTTCTCGTCCATCTACGCTCACGAGCTCCACATTGGCACCAGCCAAATCAGCGGTCGCCGGTACCACTCGCAGTCCAGCATGCAAAGTATTGGCCACCACATCATGAGCGCGAGCTTGACCCACCAGAGCATGATACAATCCGGATGCTAATTCACGATATTTTATTCCTAGTCCCGAGGTGGCATTACCCTGCGGATCTAGATCCACCAAGAGTACGAATTTACCCGCTTCAGCTAATCCGGCGGCAAGATTGACAGCGGTGGTGGTCTTGCCAACCCCGCCTTTTTGATTGACTACAGAAATGACAACTGACATAAATTCTAGGTAGCAATATTATACCACAAGGTTGACAAAAAACAAAAGATTTTATATAATTATTGCACAAATAAGCCGAAGTGGCGGAATTGGTAGACGCACACGACTCAAAATCGTGCGGAGAAATCCATGAGGGTTCGATTCCCTCCTTCGGCACCAAGATGAAACTTCAAAATATGGTAAAATATAACCACTAGCCTAACGCCGGTGGTTATATTTTTATTTTGTTTTATACCATTTCCAACTGACTCTTTATCATCGGCCAAATCTGTTTGCGCAAAATCAAACCATCTCTTACTACATAATCGCCAACAAAATGTAAACCAAACATATGTTCAATCAAATTTTTGGTATTATCATCCGATGCCACAAAATAATTCCTGCCATTTTCTAAATCAACTAAATTTAAAAAGATAAAATCAAGCTGATCTTGATTTTTGATCTCCTGCAAAATTGAAATAATTTCCGACAATCTATCCGCTATCAATTTTTCTGCGCCAATAATTTCCAGTTGAGGCATGACCATTCTTTTGCCAGCAATAATTCTGGTGGATGTGATCTCAGCTAGTAAAGCAGCCTTTAATTTTTCTCCGGTTAAATCTGACTTAGCGGCAAATAATTCCCGGAAGTAATCACGTGGCAACTCAGAAATTTTAAATAATTCGTCAGCGACATTTTTGTCGCGCTGTGTGGTGACACTGCCTTTGAAATTGAGGGTGTTGGAAACAATCGCGCTCAACAATAAGATAGCAGAATTGCGCGACATTGCTATTTGATTTTGTAAAAAACGCTCCGCCACCAGAGTAGCGGCCGAACCTACTAGCTCTATTTGTTTTTTGGCATTTTTAAAATCATCGAGCTGTCCAATCAAGCGATGATCAATAATCTCAATTACCTTATCCGCCGCTACCTTACCGTTTAACAAAAATAATTCGCTCACATCCACCAAAACTACTTTATCGAAATTATCAGCATCAACTATGAGTGGCAAAGTAATACCAAAACGATCGGTCACATATTGGGCTTCTTCATGAGGAGAGCCCAAAAGACCAGCCACTGCTGGTGTGCCGGTCTGATTTAAAAATTCCGCGTAAGCAATGGCACAGGCCGTACCATCCATGTCGGGATTGATATAGCTGGTAATCAAAACTTTTTCCATATTAAGGACGCAGGCGGCTAATAGTTCTTGGGAACGGAATACACTCACGGATATGCTCCACCCCGGTAATCCAGCGCACGGCGCGTTCGAGCCCAATACCAAATCCAGAGTGTGGCACACTGCCGTATTTGCGCAGATCAGTGTACCAGCTATAATCGACTTCGTTGAGTCCCTCGGCTTTGATACGAGCAGTCAATAATTCAATATCATCTTCACGCTGACTACCACCGATCAATTCACCGCCGCCTTCGGTAGCGATAAGATCATCATTGTAAACGAGGTCAGGATTTTCGGCCGAGCGTTTCATATAAAATGGTTTAATACTCTTGGGCCATTTTTCGATGAATACTGGCATATCAGAGTCTTTGGTGAGCAGACCCTCATCATCGTTGCCTAAATCCTCACCATATTTGATATCACTACCCAACTCATGTAATTTTTCTATCGCCTGATCATAAGTATATCGAGTAAATGGCGCATCGGCTTTTTTGAGATTTTCAATATTGCGTTCAAGTATTGTGAGTTCTTCCAGACAGTGTTCCAAACAATAGCGCACGATATGACGCACGAGACCTTCTTGGATTTTCAAATTTTCTTCATGCTCCACAAAAGCGCCCTCGGCATCCATCATCCAAAATTCAGTAAGATGACGTTTGGTTTTACTTTTCTCGGCGCGAAACACCGGACCAAAATCATAACAGCGGCCCACCGACGCAATCGCGGCCTCAATATAGAGCTGACCAGATTGTGATAGATACGCTTCGCCTAGATCAAAATATGGCACCGCAAAAAGTGTAGTCGTGCCTTCGCAAGCATTGGGGGTGAAAACCGGTGAATCGGTTTTGATAAAATTTTGGCTGTGCAAATATTCATTGATCGCCATAATCACCGCGTCACGCACGCGCAATATCGCCCACTGGCGTTTACTGCGGAGCCACAGATGACGATTGTCCATGAGAAAATCCGGACCGTGCTCTTTATGGGCTATCGGATAATCCACGGCCTTTTGCAAAATCTTAAAGTCTTTTATTTGCAACTCAAAAACATTTTCTTTTTTGGGATGTTTGGTAACTTCACCGGATACTTCAATAGATGATTCTTGAGTCACCTCTTCACAAGACTGCCACACTTCTGCCAAGAGAGCCTTTTGCACCGCCACACCCTGCACAAACCCAAAACCGTCGCGCAATTCTAGGAAGGTGATTGGGCCGCTACTGCGCTTGTTGTAAAGCCAGCCTTTGATAGTTACAGTTTCACCGACATGCTTACTAATTTCTTTGATAAGAATATTCATATTTATATAGTCATCCTCGTGAAAACGGGAATATAAAAACAGATAAATCTTATCAAATTAGATTTAAAAAAGCAAGGCGAACTAAATATAGATACACTTTTTAAAACCAAAGAACCACTCATTAAATATGAATGGTTTTGCTCAATTAAATATTTACTAAAATTAGTTTATCAACCAAAACTAGTTTCTACATAGCCACCGTCAAATCTGATCTGTCCAATCAGATCGAAATTAGCGCTCGGCAACACAGACTGCAACTCAGCTTCAGCTTCCACTAATTTCTGCATAGCTTCTTTATGTCCTGGTTCATTTTCATCATATAAACCAGTATCTCCCATTGTACTATATATTTCTTCTTGTGCTTCAGCCTATTTTTCTATGGCCGCAATCACTTTTGGGTCATTGGGTACGCCTTCGTGTCTAAAAATATGCGGATTAACAAATTTGACCTCTTCCTCCCCCACATCCGCTGGGTTCACCCTGTGAATTTCACCGGACATATTTTAAAACTTTATTTTGGCCTAAATTAGCCAAATACATTATATATTATACCATAAAAATGGGGTTTTGTCAATGGAGCCGGTAGTGAAAATTTAGCTTTCGCCAACAAATTATCTCCCAACCCTAGCCGCCAGAGCAAATTGATAAAAATATTTTTCCAATCCTTCTGGTGTATCATTATATTCCCTACTTCCCCAAAAAGTATCGGCCAATAATTCTCGCGCCATACAAATTTCTCGTAGCCTGCCTGGATAAATCCGCCAACGAGCATCATCCAAAGTAATATCCAGCAGATCAAAAGCACGATCTAGTACTCTATCTCGCTGAATAGTATTATTTTTTTCTGCCAATTGTTTGCGCGCCCAACTTCGCTCCCGATATTCCCCATTTGCTCACACAAAGTCATCTCATACCAGCGACCGGTGGCAGTGTCTTTATGAATCGCTTGTGTCATACTATAAATTGAGTATAACAAAATATTTTATAAAACAGAAAAGCTTAACTCTAACTCTTTAAAAACTTTATCTTAGCCAATTTCCTCTCACTGTGATATTGCCCGTACAAAAATACCAGTCTATTGGCTATTTCAGTATTATGAACTAAGATTTTTTGCCAATTATTGGTGAAAAGTAGACGCATCGCCTGCAAATCTATGGCTCGCAATGGATAGACTTTGGCGTACGCCTGCCTTTTGAGAGAGAAACAATTTTTACACACCACCCCGCCGCCCGCTGGATAAAAAGCCACTAAATTATTTTTATTTTGACAGGAAACGCAATTACTGAGCTCCGGAGCAAAACCCAGGTGTGTTAAAATATTCCCCAGAAATCCATAAGCTAAAACTGTCTGTGGCTGATTCGTAGTATTCAAAAATTCCAACCAACTTTTTATCAAAAGAAAAATTTTTGGTTCGCGCTCATACTTGGTCAAAATATTTACCCATTTAAAAACCGTCTGCAATAAACTCATTTTATTTATATCTTCCAAAATATTTTTATAGACCAATATCGGTACGGCTTTGATGAGGTGATGAATCTCTTTGCCGAGCACAATTTCGGCATCAATCAAAAAAACCGGCTCTAAAAAAGCCGAATTTTTGCTAAGTATTTTTTTCACCCCGCGCGCCAAAGCGTCCACTTTGCCTTGCTCCAAAGTATACAGGGTCACTACCTGATCCTGCTCCCGCCAATCGGAGCGTTTGAGGACAAAGGAATACATGCTATTTTTTTAGCTTAGCCAAATATCCCTCCAAAATTATCATCGCCGATTTTTCATCCCGACTCACTCCATCTTGTGATCTATCCGCCTGAGCCGATGAAAAACGCTCATCAAAAAATTCTACTTTTGTATCGGTTTTTAAATCCGCTATAAATTCACGAATGCGCTGAGTATTTTTATTTTCTGTGCCGTCCAAAGAAAGCGGCAACCCTACCACCAATTTTTCCGCTCGTTCTTTTTTGATAAAATCCAGCAATTCTTTTTTGACCTTATTCTTATCCTCATTTTTTATCACGCCAAACGGAAACACCACTCCAATACCGGTATCACACCAAGCCAGACCAATATTTTTTGTGCCAAAGTCAATGGCAAGTATGTTCATATAAATAAATTTAATATTTCCATTGAGTGAACATTTAAAACATGACTAGAAAATTGAAGTGAATGAAGCGTGTCTGGCTCTGCTGTCCGACGAGCGTCAAGCGAGGAGTTCAGAGCCAGAGCTGAATGAACAAAAATTTTCAGGAATATTTTTACAGTGAACGAAAGGAAATATTAAATAAAAAATTATTGAATATTTTCAGTGGGTCTCCGGGTGGCAACCACATTGCCATTCTCGGTAATCACCACCGTATGCTCAAAATGGGCACACAAAGAATTATCCGCCATCAAAATAGTCCAACCATCATCACCCATTCTCACTTTCCAAGTCCCAATCGCAATCATCGGCTCGATCGCAATCACCATGCCGGGTTTTAATTTTATTTTTTCTAATCTGGGATCATAATAATTAGGAATCCTGGGATCTTCGTGCACCGCATGTCCCACCCCATGTCCCACCAGATCACGTACGATTCCGTATTTTCCCTGGGATTTCACATAATCCTCTACTGCTCTACCAATGTCGGCCACACTATTGCCAGGTATAGCCGCCTTGATCCCTTCTAGTAGCGAATCATAAGTAACTTCTAAAAGTTTTTGAGTCTCAGTCGGAATCTGGCCAATGGGAAAAGTAACTGCGGTATCGGTATAATAACCGGGCTCACCTTTTTTAAATGGCCATTGCATGCCAATATCAATAGTAAAAATATCACCCTCTTTTAAAATCTTTTCTTTTCTGGCAATCGCATGCACCAGCTCCTCATTGACCGAAGCGCAAATGGTGGTGGGAAACGGTGTGTCATTGGGACTGGTGGTATAGCCTTTAAAAGCCGGCCGGCCGCCACTGTCTCTGATCATTTTTTCGGCTAGTTGATCCACCTCATAAGTACTCATCCCCGCCTTCACGTTTTTTTGTAAATTTTCCAAAATTTCTCCGGTGAGACGACAAGCTTCTAAAATTATTTTGATCTCTTTTGGAGTTTTGATATTGGCCATACTTAAAAATTTAAACAATAATTTTTTCTATGTTGGCAAAGACAGCCTCAATACTTTGCTGGCCATCGACGATTTTTAAAATGCCAAGTTTTTGATAAAAATCCGCAATTGGCAAAATTGTCGCATTGCCCTGCTCGCGAATACGCACCTCAATTACTGAGGGTTTATCGTCTTGACGATAAACTAACTCGCCACCACACTTGGGGCAAACAGTCAGATCTTTGGTAGCGGGCAGATAGGGGATAATTTCACCGCAATTCTTACAAACACGGCGCTTAGTGAGACGGTTTAAAATTTCATCATCAGATAAGGCCACCTCTATGGCCAACACCTCATCTTGCCAACTATTTTGTTCAAAAAATTCCTGATATTTTTGGGCTTGTTCTAAATTGCGAATTGCGCCGTCAAGTACCACGCCTATTCCTTGTTCTAAGCTACTTTTTATAGTCGCAAAAGCTAATTCATATATCAGCCAATCCGGCACCAGTTTGCCGGCTTTCATTTCTCCAAGCGCTTGTTTTTGTTTTTCGGTGGCGGTATTATCAATCGCCAAAGCACGCAACAGATCACCGGTAGAAATATGCCTAAAACCGTATTTTTGCGCTAATAATTTGGCCTGTGTACCTTTGCCACTACCGGGCGGTCCGATAAAAATTAAAATCTTTTTCATAATTTCTCTACGAAATTTTTTATTCTCTCCCCTTCGCGCTCCACCACTTCACCATCGTATTCACCGGCATGGGCCGTGACACCCTCATAGACCGGCGCGCGCTGATCTAGGTGCAAATTAAAAATTATTTTTTCTTTTTCCATTAAAATATAGATGTGATATCGCGGATACCAATCACCATGCACGCGTTTGACATAGCTGACTTCGCCAGTACGCGTGCGGTGCAATCCATAGCCACAGCGACGAATGAATTTCTCAGGATCGCCTATATTCTCCGCAGAAAAAATCAATTTCATACTTCATAATTTTACTAAAAAATAGCCTAAAAGTCAATTTTATTGATGATTGACGTTTTGACTGTTTTGCCTTAAAATATAATAAATATGAAACGCTTTGAACTTACTTTTACCTTTTTGCAATTGCCGCTAGATTACCTCATGTTGGTTTTGGCCGGCTTTACGGCCTATGGCCTGCGTTTTGCCAAGGTAGTCACCAGCATTCGCCCGATTCTTTTTAATCTGCCTTGGGAAAAATATTGGCCATCAGTACTCATAGTCGCCGCGGGCTGGGTAGTGATTTTTGCCTTTGCCGGCCTATACCGCGTCAACCCCAATCGCAAATTGACCAATGAATTAAATCGGATATTTTTTGCCTGCGCTACCGGTTTTGCGGCCATTACTATCTATGTTTTTTTCACTCTGCAAAAATTTGATTCCCGCTTTTTGGTTTTGGCTAGCTGGCTTCTCGCAGTAATTTATGTTTCCGCCACCCACATCATTTGGCGTTTGATTAAACTTCTCTGTTATCGCTTAGGATTTGGTTTGCGGCGCACAGTTTTAATCGGTGGCGGGCAAGTTTCACAAGAAATCACCAGAAATTTAGAAGGTCACGCTCACCTCGGTTATAAAATTATTGAACAATTAAATAATTTTGACTTAAAAAAATTACAAGAGCTCAAAAATAAAGGTTTAGATGAAATCATCTTTACTGATCCTAAAAGCCACGAGGATGAAGTATTCCAAGCGATTGATTTCGCTAATGAAAATCACATCACCTTTAAATACTCGGCTGATCTTTTTGCTACCATCGCTTCCAATATTGCTGTCTCTACCATTGCCGGCGTCCCCATTATTGAATTACGCCGCACTCGCTTGACCGGCTGGGGTAGAATTCTCAAACGTACCACTGACATTATCGGCAGTTTATTTTTTATTATTATTTTATCGCCAATATTTCTAATCACGGCCATCATAATTTCAATTGAAACTGGCCGGCCAATAATTTATAAAAACGAACGCGTGGGCCAAGAGGGTGAAAAATTCTTTACGCTGAAATTTCGTTCCATGTATCAAAAATATTGTACCGGCGCACAATTTGGGTCCTCCGGAGAAGAAGCTCTTAAAATAGAAAAAAAATTGATTGAAGAAAAAAGCGAGAAAAAAGGACCGGTTTATAAAATTAAAAACGACCCGCGCATTACATCGTTTGGACGTTTTATACGCCAATTTAGCATTGACGAATTACCACAATTTTTTAATGTACTCAAAGGTGAGATGAGTTTGGTCGGTCCCCGCCCTCATCAATTGCGCGAAGTAAATAAATATGAAAAATGGCACAAGACTGTCCTAGCTATCAAGCCTGGTATTACCGGATTGTCACAAATTTCCGGTCGTAGCGACCTGAGCTTTGATGAGGAAGCCAGATTGGATATTTTTTATATTGAACATTGGAGTTTATTTATTGATTTGGTGATTTTGATTAAAACTCCTTTTATTGTTTTGCGTAAAACCGGTTCAATCGTCTAGCTGATTGCCTATGAAGATCGCCCTGGTGCATGATTATCTATCCCAAGACGGAGGGGCAGAAAGAGTCTTGCGCGCTCTGCACGAAATTTATCCGCAGGCGCCGATTTTTGTTTTGTTTCATGATCCCAACAAAATTAATTATTTAGATACCGAAAAAATAAAAACTTCTTTTCTTAATCATCTACCTTTTGTCAACCAAATTTTCCAATGGTATCTGCCGCTGATGCCGCTAGCAACTGAACGCCATCAATTGCAGGGATATGATCTGGTTATCTCTTCATCTTCTGGTTTTGCCAAAGGCGTGATCACCTCACCCTCCACTCTCCATATCGCCTATTGTCACACCCCACCGCGATTCCTCTGGGGTGATGGTAATAATTATCTCTCTGACCTCAAAAATAATCGCTTGGTAAAAATATTACTAGCAGTCTTGACCCATCGTCTGCGCCAATGGGACCAGCTCAGCACTCAGCGAGTAGATCATTTTATCGCCAACTCCAATACCGTACGCCGTCGGATCAATAAATATTACCGCCGCGATAGCCAAATAATTTTTCCACCGGTAGATGTTGACCGCTTTAAAATTGAAAACCGCAGTGGCAATTACTATGTTGCTGGCGGACGTTTGGTGCCTTATAAAAGACTAGATTTGGTGGTCAAAGTATTCAATCGTCTTGGCTGGGCGCTTAAAATTTTTGGCACTGGTTCTGAATTTCAGCGGCTCAAAAAACTGGCCAAAACCAACATTGAATTTTACGGCAAAATTTCCGAAGAGGAAAAAGCGCAATTATTAAGCCAGGCCACTGCCTTTATTCACCCCCAAAAAGAAGACTTTGGTATTACACCACTTGAGGCCATGGCCGCCGGGGTGCCAGTGATCGCTTTTAGCGAGGGTGGCGCGACTGAGACGGTCATCAATCATGAAACTGGGGTATTTTTTGAAAAACAAACCTGGGAATCATTGTTACATACGATCCTCAACTTCCAACCTAATAACTTTAATAGTGCCAAAATCCGCGCTCACGCCCAAAATTTTTCCGCCGAGAGATTTAAGGCTGATATCCAAAAATTTGTAAATGATAAGTATGGTGAATTTCAAAATCAATTATGAACATAGGCATTGACATCCGTCCCCTCCTAAATAGAAACAAAACCGGCGTTGGTGAGTATACCTTTGAGCTCCTCAACGCTATTTTTAAAATTGATAAAATCAATCAATATTATTTATTTTACAACTGTTCCAAAAATTTGCGCCACCAAATTGAATTTTGGCAACAAAACAACATCCACTATGTAAAGACTGCTTATCCTAACAAATTATTAAACCTCGGCCTCGCCAGCGGTCTTGTCAATTTGGATAATTTATTAAAAACAAAAATTGATTATTGGTTTTGCTCAAACTTAAATTTTTTTAATACCCAAACTCCTTATCTCCTGACCATTCACGATCTAACCTTTCATTTATTTCCTCAATTTTATACTCTCAAACAAAGGCTCTGGCACAGGATCATCAATCCAAAACGACAGTGCCAAAATGCCGCTCTGATCTTGGCGCCGTCTCATAATACCAAGCGAGATTTAATCAATTATTACCAAATCCCAGCAGAAAAAATTAAGGTCATTTATCCGGGAATCAACCCCAATTTTTTGGCCGCACGACAAAATTTGGCAATTGATCAAAGCCGAGTAATAAAAAAATATAATCTGCCCGAAAATTTCCTTTTGTTTTTTGGCGCAATTGAACCAAGAAAAAATATAGCCTCAATTTTAAAAGCCTATGAAAAATTACCCAAATATATTACAGAAAAATACTCTTTGATAATCGCTGGCGCATCGGGATGGAAAAACAAAAAAATCTACTCTTTGGCTAATCAATCGCCACTGCAAAAACAAATTAAATTTTTGGGATATATTGCTGAGGCAGACAAACCGGCACTATACTCACTATCTACTTTGTTTATTTTTAATAGCTTTTATGAAGGCTTTGGCTTCCCAATAATTGAAGCTATGAGTATGGGAGTACCCGCTATCGCCTCCAATCGCTCATCACTAGCTGAAATTGCCGGCAATAGCGCTTATCTAGTTAACCCCAACAATCCTGTTGATCTAAAAGAGGCCATAAAAAACTTGCTTACTGATTCAGAATTAAAAAATTTATATATCAAAAATGGCCGTCTATTGGCGGTCAAATTTTCTTGGGAAGAATCTGCCAAACAATGGCTTGAAAGCCTAAATCATCTCAATTTGCCGATAACTAAATAAACAAAATAGGCTAAATTTAATAAAGCCAAAGCCACAATTGTCAAGGAGCCCAAGACATTGCTTGCTAGGCGATTTTTATATTTACCCATAATATCGCTACGATTGAGCAAATATAATAAAAATATGAACAAGATGGGTAAAACAAAAGTATTGAGGGTTTGGGAAGCGACCAACACCCAAATGATTGGAAAATTTGGAATTAAAACCAACAGAACAGAAGAAAAAACGCAGAATAAAAATAGCTTATAAAAAGAAGATGACTCTTTAAAACCGGCATTGACTTTACCTTCCCAACCAAACGCTTCGGTAATGGCATAGGCAGTAGAAATTGTGACTACTCCTGCCCCAAGCATCGAGGCATTATATAACCCCCAAGCAAAAAGATGCTTAGCCAAAGCGCCAGCAAACGGCTCTAACGCTAGAGCCGCATCAGCGGCATCGTTGATACCAATATGATTCACATATAACGTGCCGGCAGTGGCCACGATAATAAAAAAAGCCACAAAATTTGTCCAGAAAGCGCCAGTAAAGATATCGGCGCGCGCCAAATTTAGATCATCAATTTGAACATTTTTTTCCACAAAATAAGATTGGATAAAAAACTGTCCCCAAATAGTCACAGTAGTACCGATCAAAGCGATCGCCATAAATAAAAAATTTATATTCGGTACAACAGATGGCACTACAATGGCTTTGGTAGCCGCCGTCCAATCAGGACGACTCATAAAACCGGCAAAAACGTAAGCCAAATATAGGGCCGAGGAAGTAAGAAAGACTCTTTGAATATTTTTAAAATTTCCAGAAATCACTAGCCAACTAAGCAAGGACGCAGAACTTAGTACAAAAATCCATACCGGAATATTATATATTTTAGCGACAGCCGCCACCCCGGCCATATTGGCTAAAATATTGGCCCAATTGGCCAAAAAACTTAATAAGATAATTAAAAATGTGGCCTTGAAAGGAAAATTTTCCCGGATCAAAGCGGCCAAACCTTTTCCCGAAACAATCCCTAGCCTGCCACCCATTTCCTGAGTAATAGCCAAAACAAAAGTGATTAAAAACAATACCCAAATTAGGTGATAGCCAAATTGGGCGCCAGCGACCGAATAAGTGGCAATGCCACCGGCATCATTATCGGCGGTACCGGCAATAATTCCCGGACCAACTACACTGCTGATCAACAAAATTTTTGCCCACCATTTTTTGTAAAATTTTTCCTTAGTCATATTAGGCATTGGGCAACAAGACACGCATAACATCATCGACAGTTACAACACCCAAAAAATTTTTTTCTTTATCTAGTACTGCGACCGTGTTTAAATTATATTTTGTCATCATATGAGCCACGCTTTTGACACTATGATGAGGGTGCAATACCGGCAACAGATGACTTCTTTTCATGACTTTATTTAATTGAGCACTAGGATCGGCAATTAATAATCGGCGCAGAGAAGCTACCCCTTTGTATCTACCATTTTCATCTATAATATATACATAATTAATTGATCGGAAATTATCTGATAATTTTTTTATTTTATCAATTGCCTCGGCTACTGTCTCTGTCGGCAAACAGCCTAGATATTCTAATGACATCAATCCACCAGCTGTATTATCCCCATATTTTAAAAGTTTATGGACTTTTTTCATGCGATCCTGCTCCACAAAACCAAGCAATTGTTTAGATTGATGCTCGGGCAGAGAATGAATTAGGTCAACCAACTCATCAATTGACATCCGTTCACTGATACGGGCCGCATGTTCGGGACTTAAATTGGCAATCAGTGATTTTTGAATCTCTGGCTCTATCTCTTCAAACACCTGGGCGGCCGTAGTTTTATCCAAAGATAAGACCAAATTACTGCCCTGTTTCAAACTAAGGTCTTCCACAATATTAGCAATATCCGCCGGATGCAACTTGGTCAGATCTTTGGAAACACTGTCTAATTTTAATTCTCCTTTTACTAATTGCGCCTTGCGCCAATCAATTAGATTAACTTTGAGCAAATTAAAAATATCTATCCAGGTAAGCCCCAAACGACGCAATAAACCACGAGTGCTAATATCAATCCCAAGCACGCTCATTTTTCCTTCAAAATCCCCAATTCTTAAATCATTGACCCGCACCACTCGCGCACCAGACAGATCCACGATCTGATGATCCAAGACATCGCGATAGAGACGGACATAATTTTCCGGCACATGCTCCAAAAAATTTATTTTGGAGAATAAGACCCTAAGCGACACT
>Ga0233425_10007409_pt1 | contig 15445 bp, 28 predicted proteins | sample Watercolumn_Towu_2_FD_181712 | JGI IMG/M metagenome (GOLD analysis project Ga0233425, IMG submission 181712) | Freshwater microbial communities from Lake Towuti, South Sulawesi, Indonesia - Watercolumn_Towuti2014_140_MG | ecosystem: Environmental > Aquatic > Freshwater > Lake | place...
GCATTTAATACATTACTCAAATTATATTGAGAGTTCACACAAAGTGTCGAACACAAGACTTAAAGTTTTGATTCTCAAAAAGGCGAGTGCAGGTTCGATGTCTATAAACCTGTTGTCTGAGTAAGACAAGATTAAAAAAGAAGTAGACTAAGAAGGAACTATGGGAGACGTACATCATCCAAGACGAGGAAGTTTGCAATATTGGCCACATGCTAGAAGTAAGAAGCATGCTCCAAGAATTAGATCATGGACCAAAGGCAATGAAAAGAAACTATTAGGGTTTTTAGGATATAAAGTAGGTATGACTCATGTTTTAATCAAAGATACAAATCCTAATTCTCACAGGAAGAACATGGATATTTTCACACCAGTTACAGTCGTGGAATGTCCACCATTAAAAATTTATTCTATAAGATATTATACTATTGATGAAGATCAAGCTTTGAAATTGACTGGTGAGGTGTTTGCAAAGAAATTAGATAAGGAACTAGACAGAAAAACAAATACTCCAAAAAAAGATGGAAAAGCACCAGAAAGATTTGATGAAGTAAGAGTTGTTGTTTATACTCAGCCAAAATTTACTTCTCTGGGAAAGAAAAAACCAGATATGATAGAAATTTGCATTGGTGGAAGTTTGAATGATGCAAACGCTTATGCACAATCATTATTAGACAAAGAAATTAAAATTTCAGATGTTTTCAAAAACAATCAGTTCGTCGATGTGCATGCTGTAACCAAAGGGAAAGGATTTTGTGGTGTGACCAAGAGAGTTCATCCAAAGAGACTGCAGCATAAATCAGAGAAAGGTGTGAGAGGAATTGGGACCATGGGTTCATGGCATCCAAACAGAGTTCTTTATACTGTTGCACAAGCAGGGAAATGGGGTTATCATCTGAGAACAGAATATAATAAAGTCAGTGTTAAAGTTGGAAATAAACCTGAAGAAGTTAATCCGAAAGGGGGGTTCATTAATTATGGAGAAGTTAAGTCTGATTATATATTAGTCAAAGGTTCTATTCCTGGAGCAACAAAGAGGCCAGTTGCAATCACAGAAGCATCAAGAGCGCATAAGAAATTATATCAAAGTAATATTTCATACACAAGTTTGGAGTCTAAGCAAAGATGAAAGCGGCAATATTTGGGGCAGATGGAAAGAAAGGAAAAGAAATGAGTTTGCCAGTGCAATTCTCTGAAGAGTTTAGACCGGACATAATCAAAAAAGCAGTATTAGTACAACAATCACATAGTGTTCAGCCTTATGGAGTTTCGCCTACTGCAGGATTGAAACAAACATTCTGGATTTCAAAAAGAAGGCATGCTTACAAGACTACTTATGGAAAAGGACAGAACAGGACTCCAAGAAAAGTTTTGTCAAGAAGAGGATTGAATATGTTCATGGTTGGAGCATTTGCGCCGCATACCGTCGGAGGAAGGACTGCACATCCACCAAGAGCTGAGAAAATTTATGATTTGAAAATTAATATCAAAGAAAGAAGAAAAGCAATCAGAAGTGCTATTGCTGCAACAATGAATCAAATTCTTGTAAAGAAAAGAGGACACTTAGCAGAATCTGTTGTTGTCGAGAGTAAAATTGAAGACTTGAAGAAAGCAAAAGATGTTTATGATTTAATCGGAAAATTAGGAATGGAAAAAGAGCTTGAAAGGATTGCAATCAAAAAAATCAGGGCTGGAAAAGGAAAAAATAGAGGAAGGCCATACAGAAAGAAGAAAGGGCCATTAATTGTTGTATCAAAGAAATGTTCATTATTAGAAGCTGCAGCGAATATTCAAGGTGTTGATGTTTGTATTGTCAAGCAATTGAATGCAGAACTATTAGCACCTGGAACTGATGCAGGAAGATTAACTATCTGGACAGACAAAGCTTTAGAAATTATGGAAAAAGAAAAGCTCTTTTATGAGAAAAAGGAGAGTAAATAAAAATGGAAAATCTCTCAGTATTGAAGTATCCATTGACCACAGAAAAGAATGTGAAGTTAATGCAGAATGATAATAAATTGGTGTTCATTGTAGATAGAAAATCCTCAAAGCCAGAAATTAAGAAAGCAGCAGAAGAGTTATTCAAAGTCAAAGTATTGAAGGTAACTACAAGTATTTTACCAGACGGAAAAAAGAAAGCTTATATCAAACTGGATATGAGTACACCTGCTATTGATGTAGCAACACAGTTGGGGTTAATGTAAAATGGGAAAGCAATTAATAACACAAGCAAGAGGAAAAGGTTCAACCACTTACAGAGCACCAAGCCATAGATTCTTTGGAAAAATAAGTTATAGAAATTATGATGATTCAGAAAAAAGTGGAGTGGTGTATGGAAAAGTTGTTGACATTGTCGATTGTCCAGGACACTTTGCACCATTAGCAATAATTATTTATGATACAAAAGAAGAAGTTATGATTTCGGCACCATTAAACATTAAGGTAGGAGATATTGTTGCATCAGGAGCAACAGCACCAGTACAAACAGGGAATGTATTGCCATTAAAAAATATCCCTGAAGGGACTTCTATTTACAATCTAGAATGCAGGCCAGGAGATGGTGGGAAATTAGTAAGAACTGCTGGAACATTCGCAAAAGTTATTGGAAAAGTTGGAGAAGGAATATTAGTTATGTTGCCTTCAAAGAAACAAAAGAGTTTGAATGAAAATTGTAGAGCGACTATTGGAACCATTGCAGGAGATGGAAGATTAGAAAAACCATTCTTGAAAGCAGGAATAAGAATGCATGCAATGAGAGCAAGAAACAAATTATATCCACAAGTTTCTGGAGTTGCTATGAACGCTGTAGATCATCCATTCGGTTCTGGAAGAGGTAGACATGTTGGGAAACCTAAGAACGCACCAAGATGGGCACCAGCTGGAAGGAATGTTGGATTATTAAGATCAAAGAGAACAGGTAGAAGGAGATAAAAATGGCAAGAAAAGAATTCGTATATCGAGGAAAAACTTTTGAGCAGATCAAAGGAATGGATTTGAAAGAATTCGCAGAAATGTTGCCAGCCCGACAGAGAAGAAGCATTTTGAGAGGATTCTCTGAAGAACAAAAAAGATTATTGTTAAAGATTAAGAAAGCTAAAGAAGGGAAGTTCAAGAAAAATATTAGAACACATTGTAGAGATATGATTGTCATTCCAGAAATGATTGGAGTGTTAGTTTATGTGCATGCAGGAAAAACATTCGTGCCTATAGATTTACAACCAGATACATTAGGATTTTATCTCGGGGAATTGACTATGACAAGAAACAGAGTTACACACTCAGCACCAGGTATTGGAGCAACAAAATCTAGTGCAGCAGCGTCGGTGAAATAAAGATGGCAGAAAAAGAACACATTGCAGTTGCAAGAGGAACAAATCTTGGGATCTCAACAAAGTTTGCTAGAGAAGTTGCAAAATTTGTAAGAGGAAAAAATTTGAAAAATGCAAAAAAAGATTTGGAAGAAGTACTATTGCAAAAAAAAGCAGTGCCATTCAAGAGATATAATCAAGATTTAGGGCACAAAGTTGGTGCATCAGGACCTGGAAGATATCCAATGAAGACAGTAACTGAAATATTGGCACTAATCAAATCAGCTGAAGCGAATGCAAATAACAAAGGTTTGGATCATGAATCATTATTCGTTAAAAGTATTATCACAAACAAAGGAAGCACACAAATGCGTGCAGGAAGAAAAAGAGGAAGACATGCAAAAAGAACACATGTTGAAGTAATACTTGCAGAGAAAGAAAAAAAGAAAGAAGAGAAAAAGGAGAAGGGTAAGAAATGATTGAAAGAAAATTTGTTGCTGAAAAAATGAGAGAATTTTTGGTTAACCAATACTTGTTTAAGGAATTGGGAGCTGGGAAATTTAGTTCATTCGAAATCAGAAGAACTCCTTTAGGTGAAAGAATCATAATCTATACTTCAAGACCAGGATTAATCGTCGGTAAAGGTGGAGAGAATATCAAAGATTTGACAAGAGTTTTGAAAATGAGATTCAAAATGGAAAATCCACAAATTGAAGTTGCAGAAATTCCTAGCCCAAGCTTAGATGCACAAAATATGGCTGAACAAATAGTTACAGTCTTAGAAAGATTTGGGCCAAAGAGATTCAAGTCAGTAGGATACAAAACATTACAAAAAATTATTGATGCTGGAGCTATGGGTGCAGAGATTGTTATTGGTGGAAGAGGATTACCTGGTGCTCGAGCGAAAACTTGGAGATTTTATGCTGGATACTTAAAAAAATCAGGAGATATTTCAATGTCAAAAGTTGCTTACGGAGAAGCAAAAGCTAACTTGAATTCTGGAACTGTTGGAATCAAAGTTAAAATCTTGCCACCAAATACAGCATTGCCAGATAAAATCAAAATCAAAGATTTGAGTAAGCAAGTAGTTGCTGAAGTTAAAGTTGAAGAAGTAAAAATAGAAGAGAAAAAAGAAGAAAAGAAAGAAGTTAAGAAAAAGGCTGTGAAAAAGAAAACAGCAAAAAAGCCTAAAGAAGAAAAAATAAAGGACGAGAAGAAAGAAGATGAAAATAAAGAATGAAGAATTAAGAAAAATGAATGTTCAAGAATTGCAAAACAAATTAGTAGATTTGAAAAAAGATTTGATTAAAATCAATGCTCAAATTGCAGCAGGAACAGTTCCTGAAAATCCAGGGAATGTTAAGAATGTAAAAAAGACTGTTGCGAGAATACATACAATCATCAAAGAAAAGGAGGGGAAGAAGAGTAATCCATGAGTGTGATTTGCTCTAAATGCGGTTTACCACAAGAGCTGTGTGTTTGCGAAACCATTGCTAAAGAAGACCAAAAAATTATCATTCGATTGGTCAAGCGAAGGTTTGGAAAACTTAGCACAATCATTGAGGGAATCGACGATAAGACGATAAACATCAAAGAGCTTGCGAAAAAGCTGAAATCAAGGCTAGCCTGTGGAGGAACAGTGAAGGATAATAACATTGAACTCCAAGGGGATCACATAGAAAAAGTTAAAAAATATGTGGTTGAAGAAGGATTTTCAGTAAATTCGATAAGTGTTATTGATGAAACAAGATGAGATCACCACAAAACATCCTGCAACATGAATTAATTGGGTTGCATGTGAAGGTGATTGATGCAAGAAACAAAGACCTGAATAATATCGAAGGTAAAGTTGTTGATGAAACAAAAAATTGCCTTGTGATAGAGACTAGCAAAGGTGAAAGAAAAGTATTAAAAACTGATGCAAGTTTCAAAGTAGAATTAGGTGAAAAAAACATAATCATTGAAGGGAAATATTTGGTCGGAAGACCAGAGGATCGGATCAAAAAATGAAAGAAGAAGCAAAAAATCCTGGCATGGGAATTGAAGTGCCAAAGAAAACATGCAATGATGTACATTGCCCATTTCATGGAAATTTAAAACTACATGGAAAAGTTTTCATTGGTAAAGTTATCAAGAGAAACCCACACAAAACAGTTTGTGTAGAGTGGCCTAGGATAAATTACATTGAAAAATATGAAAGGTATTCAAAGAAAAGATCGAGAGTAAAAGCGCATAATCCTGAATGTATTGATGCACAAATTGGAGACAATGTTAAAATTGTCGAAACAAGACCAATAAGTAAAACAAAAACATTTGTGGTTGTTGGAGTTGAACAATGAAAGCAATAAGTGGACACAAAGTAAGAGGACTGCCAGTCGGCGCAGAGATTCCTACTTGTGATAACTCCGGTGCTAAAGTTGTAAAATTAATTAGTGTTCAAGGACATAAAACTGTTAGAAGAAGAATTGCTGCAGCAGGAGTTGGAGATTTAATCAAAGCTTCAGTAATCAAAGGAAAGCCAGAAATAAGAAAACAAGTTGTACTGGCAGTTGTCGTCAGGCAGAAAAAGGAATATAGAAGACCTGATGGAACAAGAATCAAATTTGAGGATAATGCAGTCATTGTATTGAAAGATGATAAAGGTACTCCTAAAGGAACTATTTTCAAAGGAGCAGTTGCAAAAGAAGCAGCAGAAAGATGGCCTGGAATTTCAAAAGTTTCCAGCATAGTGGTGTAAAATGGAATGGTCAAAGAATTGGAAAGCAAGTAAGCAACCTAGAAAACAAAGGAAGTATGTATACAAAGCACCTTTGCATGTAAAACAAAAATTATTAGGTGTGCACTTGTGCAAGGAATTGAGAGAGAAATACAAAACTCGAAGTATTGAAGTAAAAAAAGGGGATAAAGTAAAAATATTGAGAGGAAATCATAAAGGCAAAAGTGGAAAGATTGCAAAAGTTAGGATTACAAATCAAAAAGTTTACATTGAAGGTGTTGAAAATATAAGAAAAGATGGAAACAAAGCATTGATTGCATTCAGACCAAGTAATTTAATGATTACAGAATTAGATTTGAATGATAAAATTAGAAAAACAAAAATAGAAAAAATGCATTCAAAGGAGAAAAAGTAGAATGGTTAAAAATCATTTATCCAGATTGAATTCGCCAACAAGTTGGGGAATAAGCAGAAAGGGAATTAAGTTTGCAACTAGAGTAAGTCCTGGGCCTCATAACTTGAGAAATTCAATGCCGTTAATTGTACTTATTGAAGAATACTTGAAATATGGAAGAGTAAGAAAAGAAGTAAAAGCTATACTCAATGAAGGAAAGATTTTAGTCAATGGAAAAGTTAGAAAGTCAATCAAATTTCCAATAGGCTTGATGGATGTTATTAGTGTTCCAGACTTAAACGAAAATTTTAGAATATTTTTAGACGACAAAGGAAAATTTATGACTTTCCCCATCGATGATGCAGAAAAAGATTTGAGAATTGGAAAGATTGTAAGCAAGAATACAATCAAGAGCGGAAAAATCCAAATTGGGACTTTAGATGGAAGTTCATACTTAGTTGATAAAAGTGATTGGAAAGTTGGGGATTCATTATTAATTTCAAACAAAGAAGGGAAAGTAAAAGAACATCTGCCTTTGAAAAAAGGAGTTAAAGTGTTTATTGAAGGTGGAAAGAAAAAAGGAATAACAGGAACAATTGAAGAGTTCAAAGAAAATAATATCATTGTTAAAACAAAAGATGGAGATATAGAAACTGCTAAGAGGTATGCGTTTGTAATCGGAAAAATCAAAACGCCTGAACAAAGATGAATGTCATGAAAAATATTGAAATAGAGAAAATTTCGCTAAACATTGGTACTGGAAAACCTGGGCCAGAATTAGAGAAAGCAAAGATCCTATTAGAAAGAATCACAGGAGCAAAACCTTGTGAAACTATCACAAAGAAAAGATTGCCTTCTTGGAATCTTCGACCGGGATTAGTAATTGGATGTAAGGTTACATTGAGAGGAAAGAAAGCTGAAGAAGTATTGAAAACATTATTGAAAGCTAAGGATAATAAAATTTCATACAGAGCATTCGATAAAAAAGGAAACTTTTCATTCGGAATAAAAGAATATCTTGATGTTCCAAACTTAAATTATATTCCCGAAGTTGGAATTATTGGATTTGAAGTTGCAGTAAGCCTACAAAGAAAAGGATTCAGGATCAAAAGAAGAGTTTTGCAGCCTAGAAAAATTCCTGCAAGACATGATATTGCAAAACAAGATGGAATGAATTATGTTAAATCATTAGGAGTAAATGTTTTAGAGAAAGAGGGGGCTGAGGAAGAATGACTGCTGGAAGTTACAAAAAGGTATTTAAACAATTAAAGAACAAGCCTGTGAAACTCAAAAAGTTCCTTAAACATAATGCACCAAAACCAAGAAAGTATGGTTTGGCTTCAAAACCTTGCAAAATTTGCGGAAGATTTGGAGCACATGTAGGACAATACAAATTGGATTTATGCAGGCAATGTTTTAGAGATTATGCAACAAAGTTGGGGTTTAAAAAATACTACTAAAATGGTAATGAACGATACATTGGCAACAGCATTGAGCAATTTACTTAATGCAGAGAAGGTTGGAAGAGCTAATTGTTTAATCAAGCCTTCAACAAAAATCACAAAGGCTGTACTTGGGATCATGAAAGAAAATCATTTCATTGGTGAATACACAGAAGTTGATGATAAAAAAGGCGGGTTCATAGAAGTGAACTTGATTGGAGGATTAAACAAGTGTGGTGCAATTAAACCTAGATTCTCAGCAACAAAAAGTGAATTTACAAAATTTGAAAAAAGATTTTTACCAGCTCAAGATTTTGGGATTATTATTATTTCAACCGCACAAGGAATCATGACATTAACACAAGCGAGAGAAAAAAATTTAGGAGGAAAATTATTAGCTTATATTTACTAAAATGATAGAAGCAAGAAGACTCAAAAAAGAAATAATTATTCCTTCAGGAATAGATGTAAATTTGGGAGAGATGATTACTATCAAAAAAGGAAAGAATGTTATCTCAAAAAAATTATGCTATCCAACCATTGAAGTTAAGAAAGAAGGAGAAAAAATAGTATTGAGTCCAAAATTGTTTACAAAAAAAGAAAAGAAAATCATCAATACATTCAGAGCACATTTAAAATCAATGATTCAAGGGGTCGAAGAACCTTACAAATATACAGTTAAGATCTGTGCAGGGCACTTTCCAATGAATGTTACGATTGAAGGAAAAAATATTGTTGTTAAAAATTTCCTTGGAGAGAAAGTTCCTAGGAAAACAGAAATTGTTGATAATGTTGATGTAAAAATTGAAGGAGACACTTTGACAATTACTTCACCAGATAAAGAAGCTGCAGGACAGACTGCTGCAAATTGTGAAAGATGCACAAGAATCACTAATAGAGATCGAAGAGTATTCCAAGATGGTTTATGGATAATCAAAAAAGCTGAGAGGAACAACTAATGGTTGATAAAAAATTATTGGAACAGAGAAATAAAGCTAAAACTAGGAAGCCAACATTCTTGAGACAAGATGCAAATAGAAATCAAAGTCTTGAGAAGAAATGGATCAAGCCAAAAGGTATGCACTCTAAAATGAGAATCAAATTGAGGAGCAGAAGAGTTTGGCCATCACCAGGATATTGTTCACCAAATGCTGTTAAAGGATTAACTAGGAAAGGTTATGAAAGTGTCGTTGTAAAGAACATAAATGATCTTGCAGAGTTCGATGCAAAAACCCAAGTTGTTGTAATTGGGCATGTTGGATTAAAAAGAAAAGTTGAAATCATCAAATATTGTATTGAGAAAAAGTATAATTTGGAAAATCTAAAGAATGCTCAAGAATTTATCACGAAAATAGAAAGCAAATTTGCAGAAAAGAAAAAAGTTCAAAAAGAAAAGGAAGAAAAGAAGAAGAAAGCTAAAGAAGAATTGAGCAAAAAAGTTGAAGAGAAAAAAGAAGAAAAGAAAGAAGTTAAAGAAGAACACGAAGAAACAAAAAAAGGGGATAAGAGTGAAAAAATCAAAGTCCTGGAGAAGAAACAATGAATCTTGGTAATCAAAGAAAATTAAGTGCAGAATTAATGAATGTTGGAGAGAGTAAAGTTTGGTTCGATAATGACCAACTAGAAGCGATTAAAGCTGCAATTACTAGAGATGATCTTAGAAAATTAATCAATAAAGGGATAATAGGTTGTAGACCTGAGCTTGGAACTTCAAGAATCAGAGCAAGAAAAAGATTAGTTCAAAGAAGAAAGGGAAGACAAGCAGGACCTGGAACTAGAAAGGGTAGTAGTGCTGCAAGATTGCCAAAAAAAGAAGCGTGGATGTTAACTGTTAGAAGTCAAAGAAGCTTCATCAAAGAATTAAAGGAAAAAGAATTGGTTGAAGGAAAGACTTACAGAAATTTATACTTGAAAATAAAAGGTGGATATTTCAGAAATAGAAGACACATCAAATTATACCTTGAAGAGAACAAGTTGTTCAAAGAGAAGAAGAAATGAAAGCAAAAAAATATGTTGAATATAGAAGGAAACGAGAAGGAATGACTGATTATAGATTGAGACTAAAATTATTGAAGTCTGAAAAATTAAGATTAGTCATCAGAAAATCATTGAAAAATATCTTGGTTCAAGCTATTGAATATAATGCAAATGGGGACAAGGTATTATTAACAGTTAATAGTCGAGAATTAAAAGAATTTGGATGGAATGGTTATAAAAGAAATGTTCCAGCAGGGTATCTTGTTGGATATTTGTTTGGTATGAAAGCAAAGAAAATGAAGATTGATAATTTAATACTTGATCAAGGATTATATGTTAGTAGAAAAGGAACTGTTATATATAGCACATTAAAAGGTGTAATTGATGCAGGGATTAATGTTCCACACAATGAAGAGATATTTCCCGATGAAGAAAGGTTAAAAGGGAAGCATATTTCAGACGAAATTGAAAAAATGTTTGAATCAACAAAAAATAATATTCAAAAGGTGAAGTAAATGGTTAAGAAAGACAAAAAATTCAGAAACAAAGAAGATCATACTGAAAGTGGAATCTCTAAGGATAAAGGATTTGACAGAGACGCTTGGAAACCAAAAACAGAAATAGGAAGAAAAGTCAAAGCCGGAGAGATTACAAATATTGATGAAATATTAGACAAAGGATTGAAAATACTTGAATCTGAAATTGTTGATATGTTATTACCAGACTTACAAGTCGATTTAATGGAAGTTGGACAATCAAAAGGTAAATTTGGTGGTGGAAAGAAAAGCATTTGGAGACAAACACAAAAGAAATCCAAGGAAGGGAATAAACCATCATTTGCAACTATTGCAGTTTGTGGAAATGGAAATGGATATGTAGGAATTGGATTTGGAAAAGCAAAAGAAACAGTACCTGCAAGAGAAAAAGCAACTAGAAAAGCAAAATTGAATTTGATCAAAATCAAGAGAGGATGTGGGTCATGGGAATGTGGATGTGGGCAGTCACACTCAATACCATTTACTATTGAAGGCAAGTGTAGTTCAGCAACATTCAAAATTATGCCTGCACCAAAAGGTACAAGGTTAAGCATGGAAAAAGAGTGTCAAAAATTATTGAAGATGGCTGGAGTCAAAGATGTTTATGGAAAAACTCGAGGACAGACTAGAACAAAATTAAATGTAGTTTACGCTTGCTTTGAAGCTTTGAAGAAACTTAGCCAAACAAAAGTGAAACCAACACAGATTGCCAGAATGGGAATTGTTGGAGGTAGGAATGAATAAAAATATTGTGATCATAAGGTTACGTGGAAGAAATGGAGTGAGGAAGAGCATCAATGATACTTTAGATATGATGAGGCTCTACAAACAAAATGGATGTGTAATTGTTCCAAATACTCCAGAATATTTAGGAATGATCAAGAAAGCAAAAGATTATATCACTTGGGGAGAAATTAGCAAAGAAACTTTCCTAGAATTGTTTACAAAGAGAGCAAAAATTGTTGGAGATAAACCTTTAACTGAGGAATACTTGAAGCAACATGTGAAAGCTGATATCAAAACATTTATCGAAGAAGTGTTTAATTGTAAAAAGAAATTGAAAGACGTTCCAGGATTAAAGCCTTATTTTAGACTGAACCCACCTTCAAAAGGATTTGAGAGAGGGGGAATCAAAAAGCCATTCAGTATGGGTGGATCATTAGGATACAGAAAAGATAAAATTAATGATTTAATCAAAAGGATGATTTAAAATGAAAAGAACAACTCCAAAGAAAAAGAACAAAGGAATGAGAGGCTACAAAAGTCATGGATGGGGTAGCAAGAAAAAACATAGAAATAGCGGTTCTAGAGGAGGATTTGGTATGGCTGGTACTGGAAAGAGAGGAGACCAGAAGAAACCTACAATCATTAATGAATATGGTAATACTTATTTTGGAAAGAGAGGGTTTGTTGTGCCAAACAAGGGTAAAGAATACAAGGCAATAAACCTAAAAGATTTGAATGTTCTCATAGAGAAAAAAGGAATCAAGAGCGAATTAAATCTAAATGATTTTGGATACAAAAAGTTATTAGGCTCTGGAGAATTGAAATATCCTCTAAAGATCACTGTTGAAATGGCTTCCGAGAATGCAATAGAAAAAGTTAAAAAAGCCGGTGGCAGTGTAGTAGTTGAGGAATAAAAATGTCTTTGATGGATAATATCATCCTGAACTTACCAGAAGTTAAAGGTCCAGAACAAAAAAAACTTTCTTTTAATGAGAAACTTAAATGGACTTTGATTTGTTTGGTTGCATTTTTTTTATTAGGATTGATTCCACTTTATGGTTTAGGAGAGAATGCTTTACAGCAATTTGAATTTTTATCCATTATTTTAGGAGCAAGTTTTGGTTCTATTATTTCTTTAGGTATTGGGCCTTTAGTTACAGGTTCAATCGTGTTGCAATTATTGAATGGATCAGGATTAGTTAAGTTTGATTTATCGACGCCAGAAGGAAAAAGGAGATATCAAGGCATTCAAAAAATTATGGCATTGTTCTTTGTTGTTTTTGAAGCAGCAATTTATGTTTTTATGGGGGGGCTTGCGCCATCATTGATGCTAGATCCATCACAGTACAAAATGATGCAATTCATTTTGGTTGGGCAATTGATTATTGGTGGAATATTGATTATGTTTATGGATGAAATTATTAGCAAATGGGGATTTGGTTCAGGGATATCATTGTTCATTGCAGCAGGAGTTTCATCAGAAATCGTAATCAGAGCATTTAGTCCATTAACAACAAATGGAACATGGGCCTTTGGAAGTTCACAACCAGCAGTTGGAAAAGTTTGGGTGTTCATACAATCACTTGCATCACAAAACCCTGTGGGAGCAGTATTGGCTTTATCTGCCATTCTTGCGACGATATTAATCTTCCTTATTGCAGTTTATTTGCAGGCCATGAAAGTTGAGATTCCATTATCATTCGGAAGGATTAGAGGGCATGGTATAAGATGGCCATTGCATTTCATGTACACTTCAAACATTCCAGTTATCTTAATTTCTGCATTGCTTGCGAATGTACAACTTGCAGCAAGATTATTAGAAAAGTGGGGGCATCCAATCTTAGGAACTTACTCTGGTTCTTCACCAGTCTCTGGATTCGTATTATGGATTACTCCAAACAATTTAGTCCAGGCAATAATCACAGGAAATATTACAGGAATGGTAATCTTATATTCATTAGTTTATGTTTTTTTTATGGCAGTAGGTGCTGTAATATTTAGTTGGTTCTGGGTACAAACTTCTGGAATGGGCGCTGATGCACAAGCGAGGAATATCTTGAATTCAGGATTACAGATCCCAGGATTCAGAAGAGATCAAAGAGTTCTTGAATCAATCCTTGAAAGATATATCATGCCATTAACAGTCATGGGTGGATTGGCTGTTGGATTGATTGCTGCAGGTGCTGATTTAATGGGAGCATTGACTCATGGAACTGGAATTTTACTTACTGTTATGATTGTCTATAAATTGTATGAAGACATTGCAAAACATCATATGATGGACATGCATCCAGCATTAGCAAAAATGATGGGTGGAAGTAGTTAAATGACAATAACTTCATTCTTAGATCCGGTATTTAAGCCAATAATGAATTTTATTCCTGGACCTTGGAACTTGATTCTTTTTAGTCTGACATTAAGCGTTGCTATGACTTTAGCTTACAAATATATTACAAATCAAAAGATGATGAAAGAGCTAAAGGATGAAATGAAAATTTATCAGAATGAAATGAAAGAGTATAAAGATAATCCTGAAAAAATGCTAAACTTGCAGAAGAAGGTCATGGAAAAGAACATGAAGTACATGATGGAGAGCTTCAAGCCGACCTTGATTACAATGATTCCAGTGTTGATTATCTTTATGTGGCTGAGAGAATATTATATGGATCTTGGTGATCCAAAAGTGTTATTTGGATTGAGTTGGTTCTGGGCATATTTCATATTCACAATTATATTTGGCATTGCATTGAGAAAATTAATGAAAGTTTACTAAAGATTTTTGGTTCACAAATGATTAAAACATTTTTTTGATTATTAATTTATGAAAAAACAAAGAGTTGAGAGTTATGGGATAAAGTTTTCTATTGTTGAATATGGAAAAGAAGTTGCTAGAACTTATCTTTATGTGATGAAAAATGATTTGCATGAGGAACCATTTGGTTTAATGGAGGATGTGTTTGTGCATGAGGATTATCGACAGAAAGGATATGGTGAACAATTGGTTAGAGGAATAATTGATGAAGCTCGAGAGAGGGGTTGTTATAAGTTGATTTGTACATCAAGTAAGACTTGGATACAAGAGTGGTACAAAAGATTAGGATTTGCCGAAAGAGGAAAAGAATTAAGAATCGATTTTTAGAAAGGATAAGTTGAAATATCAATTGATAACTATTAATATCAAATGAAAACAAAACATATCAAGAATAATATTAAGAACTTTTTTTGCTAATCCTACAACAAAATTAAGAGTTAGAGAAATCGAAAGAACCTTGAAACTACCATTACCTTCGGTAATAAAGTACTGCAAGGAACTTTGTGAAGAAGGAATTTTAAAAGTCGAAACAATTGAGAGCTTAAGTATATTGACTTATCACTTACAATTAAAAAAAAATTATAACAAAGAAGCATAAACTTTTCTTACCTCTGAAGTTCGGAATACTCTTGAAGCATTTAAAAATTTTGTAACTTCACTACAAAAAGATTTTCCTGGATCTAATTCTATAAAGTGTGTTGGAGAATCCCCTTTTTTGAATAAAAAATAATGTTCACTATTTTGGGCAATTCCATAAGCTAAATGCGAAATAATTGCTTCCTTTATAGAGAAATATGCTTGGAATTTCATGAAGACATCCATTGGATTAAATTCATAATTATTGCCTTCTCTTTTTGTTATTACAGGTCTTATGGATTTATCTTCCAAAAGTTCTGGAACAACTAATATAAGAGGATTAGTGCATTCGCCTTTGTTTGCATAGATATACCAAAGACCATCAGCTTGCAATGCGATCTTGTATAAAGAACCACTTTTTGTCTCGAGAATGTATTCAGATTTATTTTTTGCCATTTTATTATTATAATCAAATTGAGTTTAAATGTATTTTGGTAATTGATTTTATAGGAGTTTATCTGAAAATCAAGTGAAAGTTTATTAATTCTTAGAACTGATTTTATGAAATGAGTTTACTCGAAAAGTCGGAATTTAGATTAATGTGGCCTTTCTACTTAGAGCAGTTTTTAGGGAATATTTTTTTTATCTATCCAATGTTTTATGTTCTATACTTCTTAGAAATGGGTTTATCCTTAACACAAATAGGAATATTGTTGGGAATATTAAGTACTGCACAGATTATTTTTGAGATTCCCACTGGAGCCATCGCAGATATTTATGGAAGAAAATTTTCAGTTATTCTCGGGAATTGCCTAACAGGATCAACAATAATTGGAATTATGTTTGTAAAAAATTTCTGGTTACTTTGCGGGTTATATTTTTTGTGGGGAGCTTCATTTACATTAACTTCAGGGTCATATAGTGCTTGGTTCGTGGATTTACTAAAGAAAAACAAAAAAGG
>Ga0233425_10007410_pt1 | contig 15445 bp, 20 predicted proteins | sample Watercolumn_Towu_2_FD_181712 | JGI IMG/M metagenome (GOLD analysis project Ga0233425, IMG submission 181712) | Freshwater microbial communities from Lake Towuti, South Sulawesi, Indonesia - Watercolumn_Towuti2014_140_MG | ecosystem: Environmental > Aquatic > Freshwater > Lake | place...
AGCGGGACAAGGTGCGGGTCTTCGTGCTCTCCGCGGTCCTGGCATCCGTGGCCGGGAGCTTATATGCCCACTATTTCGGCTACGTCAACCCGGACGGGTTCAGCATCTTCAAATCCCTGGACCTGGTGATCATGGTGGTGGTGGGCGGCCTGGGCTCCATCTGGGGGACGCTGTTCGGGGTGGCCCTGATCACCATTCTGCCCCACTTCCTGGAATTCTTCGAGACCTACATGGACATTATCCACGGCCTGATCCTGGTGGTTATCCTCCTCTTTTTGCCCCAGGGGTTTATCACCGGCCTGGCGGACCTGGTTAAAATCCACCTGGCCCGGCGGCGGCTGGCCGCGGGGGGAGGACAGGGATAGATGGAGGGGCCAGGGGCGCGATAAATTTTAGCCGTACTAAATGCAAATAGAATTGCAAATAGTAGCACTAAATGCAAAAGTGATGGCGTTTGGTACGGTTTTGGGTAGGAGGCCCCTTAAAGGGGCAAAGGACACAGGCGAGACGCCTGTGCTGCCAATATATTGCCATTCAAATCTATTTTTATGAAGCAAGATCTGCCTCTTCTGCAAATAACCAACCTCAGCAAGCACTTCGGGGGCCTGCCGGCCCTGTCGGAGGTTAGCTTCCGCGCGGGGCGGGGCCGGGTCACCGCGCTCATCGGCCCCAACGGCGCGGGCAAGACCACGCTGCTAAACTGCCTCTCCGGGGTCCTTAAACCGGATGGAGGAGAAATTCTTTTTGAAGGCGCAAACATCGCCGGGCTGGCTGCCAATAAGGTGGCCCACCTGGGCATTTCCCGCACTTTCCAGAACCTGCGCCTCTTTCCCCGGCTGTCGGTGCTGGATAACGTGCTCTGCGGCCTCACCATCCAGGCCGGGGACTCCTTCCTGGAGGCCCTGCTGAGGCTCCCGGGCCTGCGCAACCGGGAACGGCGCCTGAAACTCACGGCCCTGGAAGCCCTGGACACCTTCGGTCTGGCGGACAAGGCGGCCATGCCCGCAGGCGCCCTTCCCTACGGGGACAAAAAACGGGTGGAGATGGCCCGGGCCTTTGTGTCCCAGCCGGAGCTCACCCTGCTGGACGAACCGGTGGCGGGCCTCAATCCCGAGGAGACCGCCCGGATCGCCGGCCTCATCCGGCAGATGCGGCTTTACGGCAAGACCATGATCCTGGTGGAGCACGACATGGAGATGGTCATGGGGGTGTCGGACCGGGTGGTGGTCCTGGACGGCGGCTGCCGCATCGCCGCGGGCACTCCCGGAGAAGTGCGGGTCAATCCCCTGGTCCTGGAGGCCTACCTGGGCCGGATGAGCGCCATCGCGTAATTGCGAGTAGGAGAAGATTGAGTCTGTTTATGCCCCAAAGACTATCGGAAATGGGCGATCTCGTCGCCACTGTTCTGGATGCCATTCCTTCGTATATCTTGGTAGTGGACGAGGATGTGCAGATTATCGGCTTCAACCTGGCCGCGTCCCTCCTATTGGGCGAGAGTCCGGAACTGGTGCTGCACCGGCGTGCCGGGGATATTTTACATTGTCTCCAGGCAACCGAGGCCGCTGAAGGTTGTGGACGGGGAGAATTCTGTAAAGACTGTCCGGTAAGAAATTCAGTCTATGAATCCTTCCGGGGCTAAGAAGTAGTGCGGAAAAGGGCCAGGATGGAACTGCTTAGCGAGGGGCGCATTCTGGAAATCTATTTATTGGTGACCACGGCTCCCTTCTTATATCAGGATAAGCCTTTGGTATTGCTGATTTTGGAAGATATTAGCGAGTTGATGGAGCTGAAAAGAATCTTACCGATTTGCGCCCGCTGCAAAAGCATCAGGAATGATAAGGAATACTGGCAAAGTTTGGAATGTTATATGAAACACCACCTGGACCTGGATTTCTCCCACAGCATTTGCCCCAAATGCGCCCGGGAATTATATCCGGAATATTTTAAAAAGTAGGGAAGGCCTGTGGCCGGGAAGTTAATTAAAATTATCAGGGCGCAACCGCAGTTGCGCCCTTTTGATTAGAGAAAAATGGGTCTCCCTGCAAGCTGACCCGCTATTTCATAACGATGCTCAGCCCCTGGGCACCCAGGCTCAACTGCACGCCCTTCTGGGTGGCCTTCATGTTGATGACCGTGCCCTTTTCATTCCGCATTAACAGGCCGATCTCGCCCTTGATCACCGCCACCCCGGCCTGGGCCGCCACGTAATTGCCCGGAAAATCCGCCACGCTCTTCATGTTATAGACGTCGCCCTTGGCGCTGATCTTGCTGATGCCCACCGCGCCCGCGTCCAATCCGCGCACGGTGAAGGCATACTGTTTGTCCTGGAATTTCAGGATACCGTCGCCCCAGGTAACGCCCACGCCGGCGGCCACCTGGGTGCTTTCAAGGGTCAATTCTCCGAGGGGATAGGGATCCTTGGGTTGGGCCCCAACCGTGTATACCGCGCCAAGAAGCAAAACCGCCACTGCCAGATAACAAAGAACTCTTTTGGTGCCCATCATCTTGTCCTTTCCTTTTGGGTTTTATATTGGTTGCTCGTTGCTTATAAGCCTTCTTATCGGCAAATCGGCTATCCGGTTTAAAAAGAAGCGGGTTTTGGAAAAATCAGGCGCAGATATTTGGGATTGAAAAAACGCCTGGCCCAAGGGGGTCCCGTTTATCTCATCTCAATGCTGAAACCCTGGGGGCCGATGGTAAATTGTACTCCCTGGGTCGTGGAAAACAGATCGATGACCACCCCTTTCTGGTTCTGCATGGTCTGGCCGGCCACGCCTCCGGCCACCGTCACCCCGGCGCCCACCGCCACGTAATTGCCGGGAAAATCCGCCACGTTCTTTAAGTTATAGACCGTACCCACGGCCCGGGCCTTGGAGATGCCCACGTCCCCCACGGAGAGGCCATTGATTCTAAAAGGATAGCGTTGGCCCCCGTAGGACAGGGTGCCCGAGCCCCAACTGACGCCCACTCCCGCGGCCACGCCGGTGACCTCGATGGACACCGTGCCCCGGGGCGGATACGGCTCCTGGCCGGGACCGGGAGCGGCGGCCAGGAGGACAACGGCCAGAACGGCAAAGGTTAAAAGAATCCTTGGCGCTCGCATCATTCACCCCTTTCTTGGAGGAAGATTTTTCAGGAACCTTATTCAAATTAACACCGTTTATCGGGATGTCAAGGTGAAGCGCGGTCTGCTAACAAAAGTTGTCGGTGGCCAGTGGTCAGTGGTCAGTAAAAACCTATGTATGCTGCGGAGTTACCCCCTTCCCCCCAACTCAGGGGGTGCCCTTCCACCCTGTCTTTTCAGGTTTTACGGGTGGCCCCCGGGCCTATAAATAACTGCTAAGAATTTATTAAAGCGGATCAATCGTGTTCTGGAGCCGAGGTCTTGCAGGGGGGGCGGCGGATGATGATATTGTCAGAAATCCCATTCTCCAAAGGAGCCGAAAATTGGATCTCGATAATTTGACCCTGCCCCAGTTAATTGCGTCAGTGCGGCAGGCCGCACAACAATGCCAGTGCGAAGGGACCCGGGAAACCGTGTTCACCGCCCGGGGCCGGGACAACATCGTTCCCTGCCTCCAGTGCGAACCCTATTACCAAATCCTGGAGCACCTGGAGGCCGCGTTGGCGATGCTGACGAAACTTTAGTATGGAAAAAGGGCACAGGCGGAACGCCTGTGCCCGTCGAGGTCATCTTTTGGCCTTTTCCCCTAAGCTCAACCGGCTCACCGGCTCGTAGTAGGCCACGCCGCTGCCCCACCAGGTCAGTTTATAGTGCCGGCCCTTCCAGTCCACGTGGGGCCGCACCCAAAGAATGAGGCGCTCCACCAGCCGGCCGTGCAAGGGATGGGGCAGAACCGCGGTCACCAACTGCACCGGCTCATCCACCGCCTCCGTGTATGGGTCAACGTGGTAATGCTGCATACTCATCTACAAAATTCTCCTTCAAATCTTTAACACTCACCGTATAATATAAACCTGCCCGGAGAAATTTGCCAGTTCTTAGGCCGCCGGGCCGGTCCTTGCTTGTCATGATAACGGATGCCGCTTATAATGCGATTCTTGGTTTTCTGTTTCCGGTTTCCCGTAAAAGATGGTTTGGATTGATTTGGCCTTGCCGGGAGAACAGGATTTTTTCAGGCATACTCAATGAATGGGCGGCACGGCCATAATTCCGGTTTCACCCGGATGCGGCATGGAAGATTTCCAGAAGGGAAATCTTGGTGATTAAAATCCTGCTAGCCCTGTGGCTGCTGTTCAGTCTGGCCCTTCCTGCGCCGGCCCAGGAATCACCGGGCACACCCGCGCTAGAACCCCGCACCGGCATCTCCTTCCCCCAGGCCCTGGGGCCTCTGGCCAGGATGGGGATGAAGAAATACGACCTCCCGGAATTGGGGGTCAGTTACCGCTACGCGGGCAAACCTTTGCCCATCGCCGACATTTATATTTATGACAACGGCTTGAAGGACCTGGGCACCGGGGTCAGCCAAATGGTGCGCACCCATTTTGAGGAGGTGAAATCCGAAATTTCGCTGCTGGGGAAATCCGGCAACTACCGGGGCGTCAAGAAAGTCTCCGAAAGGGAAACCTCTCTGCCCCCCGGGACCCGCAAACTTCCCGCGCTCACCGCAGTTTTTGCCTACAGCATCCCGGCGGGTAAAGGCGTGGCCTACACCGGGGTGAGAACTTCCCATATCCTGATTACGGCCTACAAAGACCAGTTCCTCAAGATCCAGTTCACCTATCCCCAGGATCAGGAAGAACAGGGGAAGAAGGCTTTACAACAATTCCTGGCCGATTTCGGCAAGGCCCTTGGCGGCCAGAAAATTATACCTTCCCAGAATACCAAAAATAACGACAAAACCTCCAAAAAGAAGAACAACAAGTCCAGAATGGCCGGGCGGTGAGGGCCGGGGAGCCCGCCTCATCCTCGCGCCATCCGACTGCTTGCGAATTTTTCGGAAATTTGACCGGAAAACGGCTATGATATGGCTATGATATAATATTATCAGTAGTAATTCTGAGTGAAAGCCGCCATGATCAGGACCCAGGTTTATTTAACGGCAGAGCAGCGGGAGGCGCTCCAGGAGTTGGCCCGGCGGACCGGCCGGACACGGAGCGCTTTGATTCGCCAAGCGGTCGATGATCTCCTTTGCAAGTTTAAACCCTTGGACCTTCAGGAGCGCCGGGCGATACTGGAACGGGTTCATGGCATCTGGAAGGACAGAGACGATCTTCCAGATTTTCAGGCTTTGAGAAGGGAATTAGATCGCAACAATTAAGACCTTTCCGGGACCAGCCTTAAAAAAACCGAGCAGTTTAAGGGTGGTAAGGTAATGTAATGGATGCACAGCTTGAAGGCATAATTCAGAGCATCATCCAAAGGCTGCAAGGGGAAATTGAGCCGCAGAGGTTGGTCCTGTTCGGCTCCCGGGTATCGGGCAAGGCCGATGCCGACAGCGACCTGGACCTGCTGGTCATCGCCCCTTCCAAAGACCGCCCGGTGGACCGCAGGATAAAGGTGCGCCGCCTGCTCGGGAATTGGATCGGAATATCGGGCTGGACATACTTTTCTATACGCCGGAAGAAGCGGCATTATTGGCGGAGGAACCGGCTTCGTTTTTACGGCAGATTTTAAATACCGGAGTCACCATCTATGACCGGGAACATTGCTGAAACCTGGCTCAGGGCGAAACAAGGTGCGGCCGATGGTATTCCAGATGATTGATTTCTCGGTATGACTGAATTGCCCGAAAAACGCCGTCGCTCCATACGCTTTCAGGGATGGGATTATTCATGGGATGGCGTTTATTTCATTACGATTTGCACCCAGAATAAAGAATACCTTTTCGGAGAGATTGTGGATGATTTGATGCATCTCAATGCCCCTGGGCAAATGATTCTCAAGACTTGGGAAGAATTACCTGAGCGTTTTTCAGTCATGGAATTGGACGCCAGGGTCGTCATGCCCAATCACTTCCATGCCATCGTGGTTCTTCGTAGGGGCGAACCTTGTGTTCGCCCTGAATGCCTCGAATCTTGCGGGTGCCCGGAACCTGACATTCACCCCTCGCTCGAACACTCCCAATTTATTTTCCATTCCCACCCGTTCGATCCGCCGCACCAGGGCGAACACAAGGTTCGCCCCTACGGGAAACGGCCGTTAGGGACAACGGCGGAGTCAATTGGCCGCATCGTCCAGGCTTTTAAATCCCTTACCACCCGCCAATATCTCCAGGGCATAAAAGAATCCGGCTGGCCTCCATTTAAAGGGAAATTATGGCAGCGCAATTATTACGAACGCATCATCAGGGATGAGGCGGAATGGGAGCGTATTTCCGCATATATTGAGGCCAATCCTGTAAATTGGGCCTTGGATAGGGAGAACAGGGAGGCGGGGAAGATTAGGGTGGGGGAACCTTGGCAGGTGTAGTAATAGCCATATTTTTTCATTTGTAATTATTCAATAATATGTCTGAATTAAGATTAGAGCCATATTCTCTCGTTCTCTTCATTGACGAAACTGGCCATGAACAGTTAAAAGATGAAAAATACCCTGTTTTTGGAATTGGCGGCTGTGCTGTTATGGGATCTGCATATGATCAACTTATTAAAACTCCATGGGAAAAATTGAAAGCAAATTATTTTGGTGGAGTTAATGTAGCGCTTCATGCAGCCGACATGTATTCAATAACTAACGAACAAATAGAAGCATTAGCTAATTTCTTTAAAACTCAACCATTCTCTCGTTTTGCTGCTATCATGAAGATTACAACTTCCATCATTGGGGAAATAACCCCTTATCAACTGATCTCTGGTTCTCTTTCAAAACGAATTGAGAAAATTTCTTCTTATTATCCATTTCACTCTATAGTTATGATCTTTGAATCATCTGAAAGAACGGATTTTCTTGCTGCAAAACATTTTGGCTCCTGGCAGTTTTTAATAAATGGTGGAGAGATACCTGTATATAGGTTCCGTATGGATAAATCTGCTCGAGAACCAGGACTTGAGGTAGCTGATTTCATAATTCACACTTCAGGTAGCCAAGTGCGTGATCGCATGGCCGGGAAGCGACACTGGCGGAAAGATTTTGATTGTATTTTTCATAACATCGATCAACGGTTAGTAAGCTATATAGAAATAGATAACGTGAAGAAAAATGAATAATAATAACCCCCTCCTCCACATCTCCAACCTCACCGTCCACTATGGCGCGGCGCAGGCGCTTTTCGGCGTTTCCCTCAGCGTAGGGCGAGGGGAGACGGTGGCGTTGGTGGGGGCCAATGGCGCGGGGAAGACGAGTTTGTTGAAGGCGGTGATGGGGTTGGCGCCGCCTTCGGGGGGGCGGATTTTTCTGGACGGGGAGGACGTTACCGGTAGCTCGCCCGCGGTGATGGCCGCCCGGGGGGTGGCTTTGTGCCCCGAGGGCCGGGAGATGTTCGGGGACTTGACGGTCAGGGAAAACCTGGAGTTGGGCGCGCTGGCCCTGAGTATCGGCCGGGGGGAGATGCAGCGCCGCCTGGAGGAGGTCTTTGCCCGTTTCCCCAAGCTCAAAGAGCGCATCAATCAGCGCACCGGGACCCTGTCCGGAGGCGAGCAGCAGATGGCGGCCATGGGCCGGGCCTTGATGGCCCAACCCCGGCTGCTGCTCCTGGATGAACCGTCTTTGGGCCTGGCCCCCTTGATCACCGACGAAATCTTTGAGATTATCAAACAGCTCACCCGGGCCGGGGTGACCATCCTGTTGGTGGAGCAGAACGCGGCCCGGGCCCTGACCGCGTCCAAATCCGCGTATCTGTTGGCCAACGGCAGGATCGTGGGCCAGGGCCGGAGCGATAAGCTGCTGCTCGACCCGGAGCTGCGCCGGGCCTTTTTGGGCGCGGGTTCGGGCGACAACCCGGCCGCGTCCCGCCTGGGCGCGGCGGGACTCACCAATATCAGACTGGAAAAACCGGACATGCGCAAACAGACCTTTATGGCGCCTTTTAAAAGCGTGGACGAACTTCAGGCCCACCAGCTTCAGGGCCTGAAGTGGAGCGTGCGCCACGCGTTCGAAGGTTCGAGTTTCTACCGCTCCCATTTGGAGGCCGCGGGCGTCACCCCGGATGACATCCGCTCCCTGGAGGACCTCAAAAAGCTGCCCCTGACCACCGGGGAAGACCTCCGGGACGGCTACCCCTTCCCTTTCCGGGCCGTGCCCTATGAACAGATCGTGCGCATCCACGCCTCCTCCGGCACCACGGGCAAGCGCAAGATTCTTTGCTATACCCAGAAAGACCTGGACGACTGGGAACACTTCTTCGCCCGGGCCTATGAAATGGCCGGAGTGACGCCCCTGGACCGGGTGCAGATCGCGGTGGGCTACGGCGTCTGGACCGCGGGCGCGGGCTTCCAGGCCGGGGTGGAAAGGCTGGGGGCCATGGCCGTGCCCCTGGGGCCGGGGAACGTGGACATGCACTGCGAGTTCCTGGTGGACCTCCAGAGCACGGTGCTCTGCTGCACCGCGTCCATGGGGCTCTTGATGGCCGAAGAGGTCCACAAGCGGGGCATCGCCGACAAGATTAATCTCAAAAAAGTCATCTACGGCTCGGAGCGCTCCAGCGTGTCCATGCGCAAGAAGATCTCGGAGCTTTTCGGTGGCGTGGAGCTTTTCGACATCCCCGGGATGACCGAACTCTACGGTCCCGGCACCGGCATCGAGTGCCCGGACCACGACTGCATCCATTATTGGGGGGATTACTATATTCTGGAAATTCTCGATCCTGAGACCTTGGAACCCCTGCCCGACGGCGAATGGGGGGAGATGGTGCTGACCACGCTCACCAAGGAGGCGGCGCCGCTGATCCGCTACCGCACCCGGGACATCACCCGCATCATCCCCGGGCCTTGCACCTGCGGGTCCATCCTGCCTAAGCACTCCCGCATCCGGGGCCGCACCGACGACATGTTCAAGTTCCGGGCGGTGAATATCTACCCCTCCAGCATCGACAAGATTCTCTCGGAGATTCCGGGCCTGGGCTCCGAATACCAGATCCACCTGACCCGGGACGCGGCCGGCCGGGACCACATGCTGCTGAAGGTGGAGCGGGGCGAAGGGGTGGAGCCGGGCCGGTCGGATGAATTGGGCCGGGAGATTGTTTACGTCGCCAAACACAAGCTCCTGGTCACCCCGCAGGTGGAGGTGGTGGAGTACGGCGCGCTGCCCCGGTCGGACCGGAAGAGCAAGCGGGTTTTTGATACGCGGATTACGGATTCCGTGGTTTGAGTTTCTCGCAAAGACGCAAAGGGCGCCAAGAAAAACATTTTTTTATTCTTTTCCTTTGTGTCCCGTTGTCTTTGTGATTATTGTAATATAGGAATAGGTTTGAAGGAGTTGATCATGAAGAAGCTTGCTTGCCTCTGCGCCTTGTTGCTGCTGCTGGCCCTGGCCGGCTGCGCCGGCCAGATCGAGGGCCGGGGGACGGTGTCGCCCCGGCCGATTCCTTCCGGCAATTTTAATTGGGGTTCGGACGCGGTCTGCTCCCCGGGATGCCCCCCGGGCATGAGCGGGTCCTGGTGACAGGTCGGTGAATTTTGGAAAAGGGATAAACACAACAGGCCCAAACATTCTGCAGGTCACCGCATCATGAAACGAGAAATATCTCTTCAGGTGAAGGAGATAACTCTTGAGGTAATTGAATATATTTGCCAGCGCATTATCGCGGCTATTAATCCCTGCCAAATAGTTTTATTCGGATCCCAAGCCCAAGGGAAGGTTGTGAAGGGGAGCGATCTGGATTTGCTGGTGGTGCACGATAGCCCGGAAACTGACCGGCAAGTTCGCCGGCAATTGGAAAAATTGTTCCTGCATCGGCGTTTTGGCCTGGATTTGCTGGTCCGCACTCCGGCAGAAGTTGCCAGAAATATGGCCGACGGCAATCCCTTTTACACGGAACATATCTTTGGCCGCGGCATTATCCTTTACCAGAGAGAAGATGTCCAACCCGCCAGTTGAAACCCCGGCGGAATGGCTGCGTTTTGCCGAGGAGAACCTAGGCGTGGCCCAGCGGGAGATGGGCCATGGGTCTCCCGCCTTTCGCACCGTTTGTTTCCTTTGCCAGAGTGCCGCGGAAAAATACTTAAAAGGCTTCTTAATCGCCCAGGGATGGACCCTGGAGAAGATACACGACATCGTAGTGTTACTGGGACTGTGCGCTGACTATAACCAAGGCTTTGTGCCTCTCCTGGAAGGCGGCGCCATTTTGAATGAATATATCGTAGCCGGGCGATACCCCGGCGATTTGGCCATGGAAACCATAAATAAGCCTGAAGCTGAAGAAGCATTGGCAATAGTGCTGCAGATTCGAGAATTGGTGAAGAAACTATTGTGAATTGAATAAGCAATCTTTTTTTATCCCTTTGTGTCCAGGGGGTCTTTTGTGGTAAAGGTGAAGAGTGCGCCAAGGAAACCAGAGGAGGAATCATTCATGAAAAGCAGGCTGATCATCATCCTGGTGGCGGTCGCCCTGATGGGAGCCGTGTCCGTGTCGGCCCAGGCCGCGGACCCCAAAGACCCCATCAAGCTGGGGGCCTTTTTCGCCCTGTCCGGGCCCAACGCGCCCATCGGCACGCCCACCAAGCTGGTGGCGGAGATGGTGGTGGACAAGATCAACAAGGAAGGCGGCATCAACGGCCGCAAAATCGTGTTGGTGATGGGCGATACCGAGAGCGACCCGGCCAAGGCGGCCACCATTGCCAAGAAATTCATCCACACCGATAAGGTGGCGGCCATCATCGGCCCCACCTCCACCGGGGAAGGGATGAACGTCAAGAAGATCGTGGAGGAGGCGGGCATCCCCACCTTCATGACCGTGGGGGGCGACCCGGTGATCATGGGGGGGGAAAAGCTGGGGTCCTTCAATTACGTGTTCAAATCCCCCCAGCGCTCCTCCACCGCGGTGAAAAAGCTCTACGGCTACCTGAAGGATAAGAAGCTCACCAAGGTGGCCCTGCTCACCGCATCCGACCCCTTCGGCAAGGACGGCGTGGTCTGGCTGGAGAAGCTGGCCCCGGAATTCGGCCTGACCCTGGTGGCCAAGGAGTCCTTCGGCCCCAAAGACATTGACATGACCGCGCAGCTCACCAAGATCAAAAACGCCGATCCCCAGGCCATCGTGGTCTGGACCATCGGGCCCGCGGGGGCCATCATCGCCAAAAACAAGGCCCAGTTGGGCATCAAGATTCCCCTGTTCCAGTGCCACGGCCAGCCGGGGCCGGAGTATATCCAGTTGGCCGGCAAAGCCTCGGAAGGGGACGCCATGCCCGCCACCAAGCTGATGGCCGCGAGTGAACTGCCGGATGCGGACCCCCAAAAGAAGGTGATCCAGGAATTTATCAAGCTCTACACGGACCAGTATAAGTTCGATAAGCAGTTCCCCATCAACACCCACTCCGGGTACGCCTGGGACGCGATTTACATCGTGGCCAACGCCATGAAAAAGGCGGGCACTGACTCCAAGGCCCTGCGGGACGCCATCGAGGGGACCAAAGGTTACGTGGGGGTTTCCGGGATTTATAACCTGACGCCGGAGGACCATAACGGCCTGGACGTGGATTCCATGGTTATCGTCCAGGTCAAGGACGGGAAGTTCACCCTGGCGAAATAAGAATAGACGATTTCCTTAAACAATTGTCCCGATGGGGCCGGGCTTAGCACAGATCGCCGCGGCTGTGCCCCCGGCCCTTTGTCTTTCGCCGATAATCCACCCTCAATAGAGCACTTCCACCAGGAAAAGCCCCTGGGCCGGGGCGGTGGGACCGGCGCCGTGCCGGTCGCCGCTTTGCAGCAGTCCGGCCAGATCCTCGGGGGGGCGCTTCCCCAGACCGATCTCCACCATGGTGCCCACCAGGGAGCGGACCATGCCCCGGAGGAAACCGCTGGCGGTGATGGAGAACCGGAGGCGGCCGGCGTCTCCCTGATGCCAGGCCGCGGCCGACACCCGGCGGACTGCATGGCCAGGCGCGCCGCCGCTGGCCTTGAACGCCGAAAAATCATGCTCCCCCAGCAGCATGGCCGCAGCCTTAGCCATGGCTTCCACATCGAGGGCCTCCCGCACCACCCAGGCATAACATCGGTTCAAGGGCGAGGGCTGCCTGCGGTTCAGAATCCGGTATTCATAGGTCTTGGACCGGGCGGACTTACGGGCGTGGAAATCCGGGGGCGCTTCCGCCGCGTCCAGCACCGCGAGGTCCCGGGGCAAAAGCGAATTCAAACCCGCGTAAAAAGCCTTCAGGGGGATGTGGCTGGAGGTATGAAAATTGGCCACCTGGCCCCGGGCGTGGACGCCGGCATCGGTGCGGCCGGAGCCGTGCACCTTGATAGCCTCCCCCGTGAGTCTGGCCAGCGCGGTTTCCAGCACCTCCTGGATGGTCAGGGCGTTTTTCTGGCGCTGCCAGCCGTGGTAGCAAGTGCCGTCGTATTCCAGGAGTAAGCGGATGTTGCGCATTTGAGCTATCAGCTTTCAGCGGTCAGCTTTCAGCTTTTTTTAATAAGGTGCTTATCTTATAGCTAACAAGGAATTGAATTTAAAGAGATTAAATGTCGGGGCGAACCTTGTGTTCGCCCCGAGCGTTCAGGGCGAACACAAGGTTCGCCCGAAAATCCCTTTGATTACTGGTTGTTATTAAAAAATAAACAGGGGTGACGCAGGCATCACCCCTTCAATCAATTATCTTTAACTTAGCTGGAAAGCTGATCGCTGAGAGCTGATAGCTTCTTTATTTAGCTGAACGCTGATCGCTGAAAGCTGACAGCTATCAGGGAACGAAGGGAATGACGTCCAGCCCCATGGTCTCCGGGAGTCCCATCATCAGGTTGAAATTCTGCACCGCCTGGCCGGCCGCGCCTTTGTTCAGATTGTCGATGACCGAAAGGACGATGACCCGGCGGGATTCCGGGTCCGTCCTTAGCGCCAGATCGCAGTAATTCGAGCCCCGGACGTCCCGGGTGTCCGGCAGCCTGCCGGCCGGATGGAGGCGCACGAAGGGATGGCCGTCATAAAACCGGTGGTAGAGTTCCCGGAGTTCCTCTTCCGATCGGGACTCGGTCAGGCCGGCGTACAGGGTCCCCAGGATGCCCCGGCTCATGGGCACGAGATGCGGCGTAAAGGTGACTTTTACCGGGGTTCCCGCGAGCGCGCTCAACTCCTGCTCCATCTCCGGGGTGTGCCGGTGCTCCAGTACCTTGTAGGCCCGGAAGCCCTCGTTGACTTCGCAAAAGGTGATGCCCAGCAAGGCCTGGCGGCCCGCGCCGCTTACGCCCGACTTGCAATCCGCGATCACCGAATCGGGCCGGAGCAGACCGGCCTGGGCCAGGGGCGCCAGCCCCAGAATCACGCAGGTGGGGTAACAGCCGGGGTTGCCCACCAGGCGGGTGCGGCGCACTTCCTCCCGGTGCAGCTCGGGCAGGCCGTAAACCGTCTCCGCCAGCAGGTGGGTGGCGCTATGGGGCTGATACCACTTTTCATAAAGGCCGGCGTCCGGGAAGCGGAAATCCGCGCTCAGGTCCACCACCTTGCAGCCCCGTTCCAGGAAACCGGGAATCATGCCCATGGCGGCCTGATGCGGCACTGCAGTGAAGACCACCTCGGCTGCGGCGGCGATTGCCTCGGGCCCGGAATCGCTGAAGGGCAGCGTCACGATGCCGGACAGGGCCGGAAAGACCTGGTCAAAGGTCCGGCCCGGGTATTCCAGGGAGGTGAGGGCGGTTAGTTCACATCCGGGGTGCCGCGCCAGCAGCCGCACCAGTTCTAAGCCGGCGTAACCGGAGGCGCCGATGATTGCCACTTTGATCTTTTTCATTTTTGGACCTCACGCAAAGACGCAAAGGCGCAAAGAAAGTCGCAAAATTATTGAAGGGTAAAAAGCTCAAAAGGGGAAAAGGGCAAGGGCCCAGGCTAAGCCTTTTCCCCTTTTCACCTTTTCCCCTTTTAACCCTATATACGGAAAAAGCCCGGGTTCCCCCAGACTTTTACCGAAGACCGCAGACCGAAAACCGCAGACCGGTATTTAACGCTTGGAGTACTGGCAACCCCGGCGGGCGCCCCGGCGGCCGTATTTTTTCCGTTCCTTGATCCGGGGGTCCCGGGTGAGAAGCCCGGCTTTTTTGAGGACGCCCCGAAACTCGGCATTGAGCCCCACCAGGGCTCGGCTGAGTCCATGGCGCACCGCGCCGGCCTGGCCTTCCAACCCCCCGCCCTGGACGTTGATCAGGATATCCAGCTCAGCTCCGGCGTTTACCAGGGTCAGAGGCTGGCGCACCAGGTTGCGGGTGGTCTCCATGGGGAAATAATCTTCGAAGGCCCGATGGTTGACAACGATTTTGCCGTTGCCGGGCCTTAAGTAAACCCGGGCGATGGCGGACTTGCGTTTGCCGGTGGCCTGAATGGTGTTAGCGGCGCTCATCAATCCTCCCAAGTTAAAGAAACCGGCTGCTGGGCCTGGTGGGGATGTTCGCCCCCGGCGTAGATCTTCAATTTTTTCAGCAGACCCCGGCCCAGGCTGTTTTTAGGCAGCATCCCCCGCACCGCGTGGCGCAGCACCTCTTCCGGTTTCCGGTTAAGGAGCTGGCGGGCGGTGGCGGTCTTCAAGCCCCCCATGTAGCCGGAATGCCGGTAGTAGAACTTCTGATCCAGCTTCCGGCCCGTCAAGAGCACCTGGGCGGCGTTCACCACCACCACAAAATCCCCGGCGTCCGTATGGGGAGTAAAATTGGCCTTGTTCTTGCCCCGCAGCACCATGGCCACGCGACTGGCCAGACGACCCAATACCTTGCCCTGGGCATCCACCACGTACCATTGACGCGGCACTTCGCCTTTCCGGGCCATATAGCTTTTCATGGTATAACGCTCCTGAGTAATAACCGTATATTTATATCCGGGGCGCCCGGGGTTGTCAAGGGGACGCTTTCGGGATTTTCATCTCGTCAAGTTATTTTGAGACGATTATCTCCAACTTGTGAACTTTTCGAAAGTCGCTCTTTTGTCATTCTGAACGGAGCGAAGCGGAGTGAAGAATCTGTTTTTTTGGCGAAAGGAAATCCAATCTCCTTGTAATCATCGGCATCGCCGGGAAAAGCCCTGCCGCCAAAAAGAGATTCTGCGGTCGCTTCGCTCCCTCAGAATGACAAGTGGGGGGACTTTCACAGAGGTCTCAACTTTCAAGTACCGGGGCCGGGATGGAAGGTCCCAAAACATTTTTAGAGGCAGTTTATCATAAATTCCTTTTTCGATTTACTTGGCCAAGACCGCGGCATTACATTGTAGTTGGGGTAAAAGATAATCGATTATTGATTTTGCTCCGGAAATATGCTATTAATTTATTTAATTAATTAGCTAAACGGAGCAAATAAAATGCAACAGCCGGGTTTGGACCTTCTGGAATTTCAAAAGAAATTCCGCACCGA
>Ga0233425_10007411_pt1 | contig 15445 bp, 11 predicted proteins | sample Watercolumn_Towu_2_FD_181712 | JGI IMG/M metagenome (GOLD analysis project Ga0233425, IMG submission 181712) | Freshwater microbial communities from Lake Towuti, South Sulawesi, Indonesia - Watercolumn_Towuti2014_140_MG | ecosystem: Environmental > Aquatic > Freshwater > Lake | place...
CAGCACAGGTGGCGGCAGCACAGGTGGCGGCAGCACAGGCGGCGGCAGCACAGGTGGCGGCAGCACAGGTGGCGGCAGCACAGGCGGCGGCAGCACTGGCGGCGGCACCGTGGTTCCAGGAGGATTCTTGCCGCTGTCCGATACGCGTCCCGCACCCACTGCAGGGAGCTTCCATGGCGGTCAATGGTCTCCGCTCCCCGCCGGCTGGACTCCTCCGGCGATCAACCCCGAACCAGAACCTGGCTCTGGCGGCCAGATTCCGCGCAATCCGGTCAGCCCGCCTCCGCAGCAACCGGTTCCCGAGCCCGAGACTGTGGTGTTGTTCAGCCTCGGAATGCTCGGTGCGGGCTACCTCGCGTGGCGCAAGCGCCACGAGCTGTTCCCCGCAGGGCAGACCTTGGCCTGATTCCCTTGAGTTGACTGCTGCTACAAAGCAGGCATGAACCCCACGCGCGAGGGATCCGGAGCCGCTGATGCGTTGCGCCGGATCCCCGCTGTTGATCGGCTGCTTGCGGTTCCTGAACTACACGGTGCGATGGAGTCTCGGGGCCGCGCGCTGGTGACCTTCGCCGCACGACAGGTTCTGCAGGAGCTACGCGGGGAGCTGCAACAGGGCTCTCATTCTTCCGACGTGTCTCTAGATGCGATCACACGGCGCGTGCTGCGCCGACTCGCAACAGAACACACTCCCTTGCCGCGCGTCCTGAACGGCACCGGCGTCATCTTGCACTCGGGGCTCGGCCGCGCTCCGCTGGCGCCCGCAACATCCGCCGCCATCGAACGCGCTCGGTCCTATGCCTTGCTTGAAGTCGAGCGCAATGAGGGCGAACGCCATGCGCGAGATGCTCGGGCTGGCGCCCTTCTCAAAGAGCTCACTGGGGCAGAGGCCGCATTAGTCGTCAACAACAACGCCGCCGCAACGCTCCTCATCCTCGACACCCTAGGTCGCGGGCGCGAAGTGATCTGTTCGCGGGGCGAGCTCGTCGAAATCGGGGGGAGCTTCCGCATTCCGGAAGTCATGGAAGCCAGTGGCGCGCGACTCATCGCCGTCGGCGCAACCAACAAGACCCACCGCGCCGACTATGAACGGGCGCTCTCCTCCGAAACCGCAGCACTCCTTGTGGTGCACACCAGCAACTATCGAATCCTAGGATTTGCCGAACAGCCCCCCCTCGCAGAGTTGGCAGAACTGGCCCACGCACGGGGGCTGCCGCTCATTCATGACCTCGGGAGCGGATCCTTGCTAGGCCCGGAAGAACTAGGCGTCGGAGACGAACCGCCGGTTCGACAGAGTCTCGCCGCCGGTGCGGACGTGGTGTGCATGAGTGGGGACAAACTGCTCGGGGGGCCTCAGGCTGGCATCATCCTCGGAAAGCGCGCGCTGATCGATCGCATGCGCAAGAGTCCTCTCGCCCGCGCGGTCCGCGTCGACAAGTTCACGATCGCTGCGCTTGAGGCAACGTTGCAACTGTTCCTCGACAAGCCGAGCCTCAAACAACGGCACCCCGTCACACGCATGCTCATGGCCAAGCCTGAAGACTTGCTTCCCGACGCCGAGCTGTTGCGGCGCGAGCTTTTGGAATGCCCAAGGCTGCGTGTTGAAGTTGTGGACATCGACTCCGAAACAGGCTCCGGCGCGCTGCCCACGCTGAAGCTCCCTAGCGTGGCCGTCGCACTCAGCACATCGTTGGCACCGCAGCGCCTCGCGCGCTTGTTGAGGCAACAAGACCCCGCCTTGTTCACGCGTGTGTCGAACGAGCGCGTCTGCGTAGATCTGCGCACCGTCCTTCCAGGCGAGGTTCCGCTGGTGGCTGCGGTGGTTCGCACGGCCTTAGCTTCTTTGGTTGACACTCGCGCAGCAGGAACATAAGACACGTCTTCCATCGCGCGGGAGCGGATCGCTTCCTGGTGGATCGCCCGGTCTTCAAAACCGGTGGGACGGGCAAATCACTCGTCCGGTGGGTTCGATTCCCATGCGCTCCCGCCATTTCTTGCTCACTGCCTGCGGGGGCTGGCTTTAGTCCCCGCGTATCCTCACGGCACATGGAACGGCGCAGGCTGACGTTGCTTGGGCTCTTCAGCGCCATGGCTCTAGCCTCGGCGAGCTGCAGAGAGTCCGGGAGCAACGAACTGCGGCTGCTTGGGCCTGCTCAACCGCTGCCCATTCCTGAAGGTAGTCCCCTCGTCCTCCTTGCATCCAAGTCCCTCGCAACCCATCAGTGCGAAGACTCCCTCGTGGTCACTGACGCACAGGGCCGGCTCGTGTCCTGCCAATTCGAGTCCGTCGGTCCGCATCTGTTGCTTCATCCGCGGGCGACCAAGTTCTGCATTCGGGATGCCCCTTACAGCGTGAGTTCCCCATGGCCGCCCTTGGGTGGCAGCTTGATGGCTGCCGACGGCGAACGTCTGCACACACCCTTTCATCTGCGTGTGGACGTGCGCGCTGCGGACGCCGCAACGGAAACTCTGCGCTTGCTGCCGTGCACTGAGCCCATCCGCCTCCAAGCGACGAGTCTGCACGAGCAGAACCGCAGACTTGCACTCGCTCTGACGTTCACTGCATCTGTGGATCCGCAAACGCTCGAGAGCGGAATCCAAGTCATTGATGCGTCTAGGCGCGAAACTTTGCCAGGAGTTCAGATCCGCGTGGACGACGCGCAGCCGCAACGGGTCGTGATTGAACCGTTTGCCACAAGTCCGTGGCTTTGCGCTCAGGGCCGATACCGCGTCGAGATCCTTGACACCGTGCGCAGCCAAGGTGGCCTAGCTGCAACGCCGGACCAGTGCGCGTTTGAGGTCGATGCGCCCACTCACCTCTTGCAATTCGATTTCACGTCAGGTGCAGACGTAGCGGATGCAGCCAAGTCGCAAGTCCAACGTGACGGACTATTGCTCCCGACCGCCGTGCATACACCCGTGCTGCCTACGGACAGCGGCACACTCGTGCCTCTCGGAGGCCAAGGGCTCCGTGCGCTGTTTGCGCGTGCGCCACAAACTGTGCGTGCCCAGTTGCTGATCCCTGCCACGTGGTTTAGGGCCAGCATGAGTTCGGAAGATGAAGCGGCTCGCCGCTTGATCACCGAAATCGACCTGCTCACGGATCAGCCAGTGCCAGCCGACTTAGTCGCGTCGCGCATGGTTGTGCGCCTGCATCAGCGCAATGCGCAAGTCGCCGATGGTCTAGGCGATGTGTTCGACGAAAACCTCGCCACGGGAGAGCTTTGCCCCCTGTTGGGAGGAAGCTTCGATGGCATGACGCCACTGGCCCATGGGCAAACCCAAGACTCCTCCCGCATCCTGCGACTGCGCCTCGCCGAACCGCATGTCGTGGATGTCCGCGGCGGCGACCTCGTGCTGTCCATCGAGCACGATGGCGTGTGGTCACTGCTGCACCCCATTCCGGACGCAGGAATCACGGTGCTGGGCAGCATGGCGCATGAGAACGAGCCCGGCCCCACGGCCTACGTGCTCGCACCACGGAACGAATCGCGAGCTAGCGAACGCAGCCGCGCACAGCCCCACGTGTGGATTCAAACCGTCACATTTCCCCACGTTAGTTCCGCATGGAAGCTCCTCCCGCAACAAGAGCAGCCGCTCAACTTCCGTCGCGAGCAAGGCCGACATCTGCAAGCGGATGCTGTGGAAGGTCGACACTTCACCTTGCGCTATGTGGGCGGCAGCGTGAGGCGCTCTCCCAACGGCGCACCACAATTAGACTCCGACGGCATGCCGGTCTGTGATGCCGTCACAACCGCCGATCAAGTCCCTCCGCGCAAACGCATGGATGCGCTCCGCCTGGTGGTGGAGTGGCTTCCGTCCGCTGAGTTGCTGAGGTCCAGTCCTTCCATAGAGTACATTCTGGTCGCTTGGAAGTAGCCTCGCGCCCTCGAGACAGAATTCATGAAGCATTTGCATCACGTCTTGCCCGCTGCTGCGTTATTTCTGTGTGTTGCCTGCGGAGACAAGACTCCGTCTAGTGCCGGAACAGCAGAACAGCAATCCGCTTCACCGAGCGCATCCGCGCCGGCGGAAGATCTGCAGAAACCAAAGACTGAAGCCTCGCAGGACGTCGCTCCCAAGGTCGATGCGTCGCCCGCTGCAGCTAGCTCAGCCTCAGGAGCCCCTCCGGCCGCGTCGCCACAGGAAGCCAAGGTCCTCGCACCGTTCGTCTTCCATCCGGCACTGCCCCAGAACGAAGTCATGAAGGTCAATGGCACGTCCGTGCCTGCTTCCCGGCTGCTCGAACTCGTGCTCGAAGAGAACTTCAGTACGGGCATCTCGAACATCGTGATGGCCAAGTTGCTCGAATTGGAATTACTGCGAAGCAACGTGAGCCTCAGCGAGGCAGACGTCGAGGAAGAACTCGCCACCATGCTCAGCACCGCCGCGCCGGGCAAGTCGTTGGCTGAGATTGAGGCGGACGGAAAGCTATCGGTGAAGCATCTGCGTTCGCAGGCGCGCACCAACCGCGGCTGGAAGAAGCTCTACTGGGAATCACAGAACGTTCCCGCCGACCAACGCACGGATCAGACCAATCAACTAGTGATGCAGTTCTTCGTGCGCCAGTCCCTTGAGAAGTACGAGCGCCGCATTCGCGGCACGGCACCAGAGCCCCTAGCTGGATCCGCCGCGCAGATCATCGATCGCAACAACAACAATGAACTGCTGATCGGTGCGTCTGAGACTCTGGACTTCCTCATGGGTCTGGTTCGCTCGGGCGCGCTTCTTGAGGGAGCAAAGGAACTTGCGAACCACATCGCCCTCGAGCAAGAACTCGCCAAGGCTGGCAAGAGCATCGGCTCCGGCGAACCGGCCGCGTGGACGGCCGCGAAACGCGTGGAGTATCCCCCACCGTTCTCATGGGATCAGATCTGCCGCATGCGCGGAACGACGCCTGAGCGCGAGCAAGAGCGTTGGTGGCGGGTGCAGGCTTGGAAGCGCAGCACCGGAAAAGAACTCACGGATGCGGAGATTGAGACCTTCTTGAATGCGCACAAGGACTTCTTCATGGGCAAGACCAAGCGCGCAGCCCATATCCTTGTGAAAACGAAGGATGACGTCACAGGGCTTCCGCTCGACGCAGCCGGGCTCGCAGCTGCCGAAGAACGCATCAAGATCATCCAGCGCAAGCTAGACGAAGGGACGGATTTCGGCTGGCTAGCGGAGAACTATTCGGACGACTCCGTGACCGCCAAGGGGCAAGGACGCATCGGACAGCAGTTCAAGGAATGGGGCGGTGCGCTAGACCCCGATTTCTTGAAGGCTGCTTGGGCGCTCGAAACCGTGGGAGCCACCACGGGGCCTGTCCGCAGCCAATTCGGGTGGCACATCATTCGTCTCGACGAAATCACGCCTCCGGCGGCGAAACAGGAACCGAATTGGAAAGAGAAGACTTTCTGGAACTCCATCCGCGAAGAGGCTGAGACCTTCGCCATGAAAGCGTGGATGGATTCGGTGCTGCAGCAGACCAAGGTCGAATTGGCGAGCCCAGAGGTGATGTTTGAGTTGAAGAAGCACTCCTACTTCGAAGCGCCCGTAACGCCGGGGCGCTGAGCGGTTCGAAGCTGATTTCCTCGGTCCACTGAACAACCCGAGCGCGCTGTGTCTCCGTGGGGTCTGCCGACTGTGTCGGGGGCCCCATCGGAGAACTGAAGATGTTCCATTCGCTGCGATTCGCGTTGGCGCTCGCTTGTTTCCCCTTGGCTGCCCTTGGCCAGCAGATCGTCTTCCACCCAGGATCGGACACAGTGATGGGTGGAGTGCTCGCGCGTCGTTCCGAGTTGTGGGCCGCAGGCAATCCCGCGCGGCCGCTGCTTCCTTTCGAGGCCTTGCCTGCACTGTTCGGTGATCGCAACGGCGACGGCCAACTCAACGACGCGCCGACGCGCTTCGATGCCTGCGCGGTCGTGAACTCGGCGCTCTATGTTTCTCTTGCTTCCAACTGCACCTTGGCCGACGGCACCACTCTGTTGGATGGTGATGTGTTTCGGCTAGATGCTTTCGGTGCGCTCACGGTCGTTTGGAGCGAAAGCCAGTTCGCGGCCGCCACCGGCACGAGCACTGTGGATGTCGATGCCCTCGCCGTGAGTGCTAGCGGCGTGGTCTACTTCAGTTTTGAGGACGATGAGCTGACGACCTTGCCAGCGGTGATTGCCCAAAACGGCGGGAACGCGCTCGTCGACGAACAGTGCGTGTGGCGCTGGGATCCATCTCAGAGTTACGCCACCCTTCACCTCACGCAGGCCAACGTGGTCGCCGTCATGAACGCGGCGTTCGGGACGAACGCGACGAGCGTCGTCGATACGTGCGGATTGGAAATCGATCCACTAGATCCCAACGAACTATGGATCACGACGGCCTCAACGTCGGCAACCTTGAGAGGGCGAGTGGCGAGCACGCGCGGTGGCGGGGTGCCAGTGCAGTGGGCTGGCGTGAACTTCGAACCCGCGAGCATGGGGTTCGCATCCAACTTCAGCCTAGACACTCTGGCGGTTTGCGGACTTGATTGGCCTACGTTGCGGCTTACTCCTGACACAGGTTCGAGCGCTTCGGGGGGAACCGGGACTGCGAGCGTGACAGGGCTCTCCCCCGGCGCTCAGGTGCAACTCGTCGTTACGGCGCCTGTGTTGCCGGGGCCGTTTGCAATCCCGTCGGCACTGCCGGGTTGGGCCGGCGTGTGTGTCGATCCCACGGATCCGCTCTTTGCCGCATCCTTCGCCGCACCCGAACTACTCCTCGTGGCGGACCCAACGGGCCACGCCGCGTATGCTTTCGAGTTCGGCGGAATGCTCGCTGGCGCCCAAGCCCTCGTGCAAGCTGTCGAGGTGCTGACGTTGCGCGTCTCCAATCCGGTCGTTCTCAGCGTGGGATCCTGATGAGGGATTGAACACTGGAACCTGGACAGCCGCCATGCGTCTGGATGTCTAGGTTCCATGTCCCGTTTACAGCTGGCACTGCTCCTCGGATTTGGCGTCGCCGTCGTCGCGGCAGCTGCGTGGATGTTCGTCGGTGCAGACTCGACCGCTGTGGGATCTGTGCCGAACCAAGTCGAGCTCCCGCAGGAACAGTCGCAACCCACTCAACCGCTTGCCGATTCCACGGAACCCACTTCCACTCAAATCCCCGTGAGCACTTTCCGTGAACGCGGGCTCGAGCGGCTCGACGGACACGTGGTAGGCATCGTGCTCGATCGCGATGGAACTCCCATCGCTGGGGCGTCCATTGGCCTGCACGAGTTCATAGGAACGGAGCCTGTGCTCAACACGGAACTCGCGATATCAGCCACGGCCACGGCTGATGGCGATGGCCGATTCGTGATTCCATGCCCACCCTTTCCGTCAGTGCTTCTCGTCGAGGCCGAGGGATTCCTGCCCGAGACCTGCGTGCCCGTCAGCGCTGGCGGCTTGCAGCGTGTCGTGCTGCAAAGAGGCGCAACGCATTCGTTCCGAGCGATGGACGCGGTCAACGGTGCAGCACTCGCTGGAGTGCAACTGCGCATCACTCGTGGGCAACGCCTGCCGCCCTGCTCGCTCATCACCGACGCAAACGGCTTCGCGGTCGCGCATACCTTGCTAGTGGGCGACCAATCCCTCAGAGCTGCGGCGCCGACGCACCTCGACCAAGACAACGTGCGCATCAGCGTCAGTGCGTCAGGGGCTGGCCTCACGGAACTCCGGCTTGAGCGCGGCAAGTCCGTCGTCGGTCGCATCTGTTCGCGCACCACGCAGATGGCCGTTTCCGGAGCCAAGGTCTCATCAGCACCACATAAGTTCACGCACAGCGATGCCGAAGGCCGCTACGAACTTCGCGGACTCGCAGCGGAGCACATCAATCTCAGCGTCGTTGCCAGCGGCTACTGCACGGCCAACCGCGGCGCGCTGCTGAAGGGCTCACGAACGCGTGCCGAAGTGGATTGGCAACTTCAACCTGCGGCCTCCATCCGTGGCATCGTTGTCGATCCTCGCGGCGCCCCGCTTCGCGGGGCCTCTGTGTTCCCCATCACTTTTGATCCAAAGAGCCTGCGCCAACAAGTCCACGAGACCAGCGCCGGCGGACGCATAGCCACCACTGCTGAGGATGGACGATTTTGCGTGGATGGGTTTGTGCCTCGTGACAACCTCCTTTGCGGAGTACTCGTCGACAGCGCTCCGTGGCTGCCAACAACCTCCTCGCCAGTTCCCCTTCAACGAGCCGGAGATGTCGGAGAAGTCGTCGTGCAGATGCAGCAAGCGCAGCTTGTCATTGCAGGCATCGTCACAGATGACCGAGGCCAACCCGTCACCGACGTGGAAGTCCAGATCGAGCACCAGTTCGCCATCGCAGTGGATGCAGATTCGCGCCTACGTCTGCCGCTACGAAAGAAGACCCGCACGGACTCGAGTGGATGCTTCGGATTCGCGGACCTGCTGCCTGGCCGCGGCGTTGTGCACTGCCAGACGCAACAAGCTCGCGCCTCTAAGAACTACAACCTCCTAGCGAACAAGCCACTAGACCCCATCAAGGTCGTGCTCCAAAACCTAGAGCGTGTTCTCGTGCGCTGCCTTGACTCGAGTGGCAACCCGGTGCCGAGTGCGTCCGTCCGCATTGCCAGTGAACAGAGCGGAAGGAACTATGAATCAGCGGTGACTTCGGCTGATGGGCGCGCGACGGTGCAGGTTGTCGGCGGCCCTCCGTACTCAGTGCTCGCCAATGCCGCTGAATTCGCAAGCTTCCAAAAGCGCGGCCTGACGCCCAATGCCGCGGGTGTGATTGATCTCATCCTGAACCGTGGAAGCTCGGTCCAATTCACGGTGCGTCAAGCAGGCACCGCACTCATTCCCGCTGAGGTCCGGGTAGACGCCACGCCGCAAGGCAAGCGCTCGAGCACTCTAGGAGTTGTGTCACCTGATCCCCAATCAGGACTCGTGCGTCTTGCGATTCGAGAGGGCGATCAATTCCTCAGCGTGCGCTGCGCAGGGATGCTCCCCGTCGAACGACAGATTCAAGTTCCGCCAGAAACCACTGTGGATCTCGGCCAGATGGACCTGCACGCTGGCGCAAGCACCGATGGTCACGTCCGGCACGTCGATGGACGCATTCCTGAGTGGTCCCGAATTGCGTTTCGCTTACAGACACGCGGCGCCGATCCCCACTTCCGTCAGCTCGTGGATGCTTCGTGGGACGGATGGTTCCATGCCGCTGGGCTCGTGCCGGGGATCTATGAAATCGTGGTCGAGACTGAATCCGCACCGATCACGGTTTTCTCAGGCATAGAGATTTCAGAGAGTCACGGCCGCGGTCTGGACTTGCGAGTGCAACCTGAATCCGCGGTGCACGTACGGTTCCCTGCGGAGTGGATGCGTGCACGGATCAGCGCCGACAAGAATTCGCGCATCCAAGTTGCCGCCGAAAACAACGAGCGCTTGTCATGGTTGTCCTCTCGAGCGTTCACCAGCAAGCAACTGCTGATCACGAACAAAGACGGCAAACCACTCGCGTTGATCTCTGGCAGCGAAGACCGTGAGTTGGGGCCTGGCTGGCTCGTCTCCCCAACGCGTCAGATTCCCATTTGGTCGGCAGGCACAGAGTTGCTCCTACACAACCTCCCCCGCGGAGAGCACCACACCCGGCTCCTGCATGACGAGCGGATTCTCTTTGAGGCCGATTTTGAAGCCAAGCTCGGAGCAGCCACGCTGGTGGCACCTGAGGATCGATAGATCTAGCGATCCAGCGGAAACGAGCGCCACGCCCACGTGAGGATGGCTAGAGCAGCGACGCCCACGCACATCCAGCGGCCGCTCTTGCGCGCCAAGAATCGCAGAGGATCAAGACCTGCCCACAACGCATGCGCGCACCAGATAGGTGTCAGCAGCGTGACTAAGCACAGTGCACATCCCGCGGGATTGGCCTGGACCGAGTCCAGCACTCGGCCGTGCATCAAAGCTGCAAACGACGTGGTCATGCCACAACTGAGACAGGGCTTACCCGTCAGTTGCAGCACGGCGCAAGGCGCAAGTCCCAATTGCTCATGCGTCCCAAAGCCACGCACGTCAGGATCCAAGCCCGCTGCAATCACCAGCACCGTCACGGACAGAGCTAGACCGATCCACGCCAAGAGCGCAGAAAAACCGAACCAACGCGCTGCGTTCACTCTTCCTCGACTCCGGCCACGATGCGCAAATAGCTCTCGTAGCGGCATGGCTGAATCGTTGCGACTTCAACAGCGGACTTCACGGCGCATGATGGTTCGTGGCGATGCGTACAGGAACTGTAGCGGCACCCGCTCGCAACTTGCACAAACTCGGGGAAATAGCGCGCGGCCTCGTTCGCTTCCAAGCGCGGGAGTGCAAACGAGCGAATCCCCGGCGTGTCTGCGAGGTAACCGCCATCTGGCAGGGCGTGCAACGATGACGAAGTTGTGGTGTGCTGTCCCTTGCCCCACTTCTTCGAGATCTCGGCCACTGCGAGCCCCAAACCCGGAACGATCTGGTTGAGCAGCGTGGACTTCCCAACGCCAGATTGACCTGCAAGCACGCTGATGGCTCCGCAGAGCGAAGCTCGCACTTCCGCGATTCCCTCCCCCGTCACCGTGGACACGAAAATCACGGGGACCCCGAGGCCTCGATACAACTCCGCGAAGTCCTCAAAGGGCGTGCGGTCGGGGACGAGATCGCATTTGGTGAACAACAGGACTGGTGCGAAGCCGCCACGCGCCGCGGCCACCAACAAGCGGTCCACAAGGCGCGCACGGAACGCTGGCTCAGCCAACGACAAGGCAAAAAGCGCGCGATCCACATTAGCCACCATCACCTGTTCGCGGCCGTTGAGTTGGCGTTCGCGCGATAGCGCAGAATGGCGCGGCAACACCTCAACGATCACGAGCTCCTTGCCGCGTTCTTCAACCCGCACGCGGTCGCCGACAGCGATCCGCGAAGTGAACTCAATGCGCCCTTGGAGGAGTTTGCCAGCCAGCGCAGCGTCCACGACCCTTCCATGGAGTTCCAGCACTGCGCCGCGATGACGCAGACGCAAGACCAGGCCATGCGTGGGTGGTAGATCGGAAGGAGCGCTCATGCGCCACACATCTTGCCTGCTCAATCGTGCGTGTGCCAGTGAAACAGGAGCGAAAGCCCGCTCATGATCAGCAGCAATCCACTTCCGAGCAGAACCAACGACTCGGTTCCCGGCCTACGCAATCGCTCCAACAACCCCAATCCACGTCGTGCTGCGCAAAGGAGGAGCGCCATGACGGCGGTGGCACACAAGGCGAACGCCAACAATACCGAGATCGTTTCCGTTGGAGAGTCCAGTGGTGCCGCGAGCGCGAGGGCAGCCACATTCGTCCAGCACGGCACCAGTGCATTGAAGATGCCAAGAAAGAACAACGCCGCCGCAGGCCCAAAGTCCGCGAAGCGAGCAGAGCGATGGGTGGCGTGCTCGCAGTGATGATCTCCTTCGGGCTCGCATTCTGAGTGGATGTGGCCTAAATGGCTCACGCGCGTGCGCCACAGCAGCATCAGGCCGATCAATACGAGCACCACACCCGTGAGTTCCTCTGCGCGGTGCATCCACTCTTCGGGCAATGCACTTCCGAGACTGCCGAGCAATGCTCCCACCGCAACGCAGGCGCAGGTCATGCCTGCACCGAACAGGACAGCAATGCGCACGGGGCTTTGGCCACGTGCGAGGAATGGCAGCAGCATTGGCCAAGAGTGAACGCAGGGGATCAAGGCATGCAGTACGCCTAGCAATGCCCCTTGCATCAAGAGCGATTGATTCACATGCCACATGCGGAGCGCAGTATAGAGAGCATAAGGACGGCTCCAAGGATCGGCACATCGCCGCGACCTGCCTGCTATCGTGAGGCGCACACTCCTGTGCTCTGTCCAGCATGCCATTCTCACCCATCCCAGAACTCATCGAAGAACTCCGCCAAGGGCGCATGATCCTGCTCGTGGATGACGAGGACCGCGAGAACGAGGGTGACCTCGTCTTCGCAGCACAGTTCGTCACCCCGGAACTCGTGAACTTTCTCTTGCGCAACGCCCGCGGTGAACTTTGCCTCGCCATGGATGCCGAGTCATGCACGCGGCTAGGCCTTGAGCTTCAGACGGGAAGAGCCACCAATCGGCAGGGCACCGCATTCACGGTCACCATCGAGGCTGCCCACGGCGTCACCACCGGCATCTCCGCAGCCGACCGCGCGCGAACGATCGCTGCGGCCGCAGCCAGTGATGCGCGAGCTGAGGATCTCGTTCAGCCAGGGCACGTGCATCCGTTGCGCGCTCGTCCAGGCGGCGTGCTAGTTCGCCCAGGCCACACTGAAGGCAGCGTGGACCTCATGCGCATCGCCGGCTTGCGCCCAGCAGCCGTCATCATGGAAGTGCTCGGCGACGATGGAAATGTCATGCGTCTGCCCGGATTGCGGGAGTTCGCCCGTCAACACAGTCTCAAGCTCGGCAGTGTCGCCGACATCGTGGCGTACAGACGGCGCTCAGAACGACTCATCACCCGCAGCTCCTCGGTTCGATTGCCCACAGCGCACGGCGACTTCCAACTCAGCATCTACACCTCGCCGTTTGATGCACACACTCATCTAGCCCTCACCATGGGCTTGGACATTCCGGCGCAGGATGTGGAGGCGGCGGCCATCCCTAGTGCCGTGCTCTGTCGCGTGCACTCCGAATGTCTGACCGGCGATGTCTTCGGGTCGAAGCGCTGCGATTGCGGAGAACAACTAGACCTCGCCATGCAGCTGATCGCTGCCGAAGGCAAGGGCTGCATCCTCTACATGCGCCAAGAAGGTCGCGGAATTGGGCTTGAGAACAAGCTCAAGGCTTACGCCCTCCAAGACACGGGACTAGACACTGTCGAGGCCAACCAAGCGTTGGGCTTTCAGGCCGATCAACGCAACTATGGCACCGGCGCCCGCATGCTGCACGACCTCGGCGTGCGCAAGTTGCGGTTGCTGACAAATAACCCCAACAAGCGAGCGGCCCTGGCGGGTTACGACCTCGAGATTGTGGAACGGGTGCCCCTTCTCGTCCCGCCCAACCCGAGCAATGAACGCTACTTGGCAGTCAAGCGCGACAAGCTAGGCCACCTCATCTAGCCGCAAGGCTCGTTGGTGCAGGGAGATAGAATCTCCGCAGCTTCGAGGGAAGAACCGGCCGTGACATACGTCCGGCGCTCTCGTGCTGACCATCGTGGATCATCGCAGCCAGAAAGACCAAACTCGCGAGGCCGAAGCGCACGAACGCGAGGCACGCGACCAAGTGCTGCTCGCCCGCATGCGTCAAGGCGACGAGTCCGCCCTGCGCGAGGTCATCTCGGCCTATACGCCAAGACTCTATTCCTGCATCCGAGACGTCGTGCGCGACAACTCGGCCGCGGAGGATGTCCTTCAGGTGGTGTTCTATAAGGCCTGGCGTCACGTCGACGGCTTCCGTGGCGAATCGAGTTTCTCCACGTGGCTCTACAAGATCGCCACCAACGCAGCCATTGATTGGTGGAAGCACCACCGACGCACGCGCGCACAGCCCATGACAGAGATCATGGAACTTGACGTGCGCGATCAGCGCCGCGGCCCCGCGGATGAGGTGGCTGGGCGCGACCTCGAGAAACACGTGCACGCCGCGATGCTGCGCCTGCCCGAGAAGTTCCGCGTGGTGTTGCAACTACGTGAAGTGGAAGGGCGCTCCTACGAGGAGATCGCCACAGAACTCGGCATTGCCATGGGAACAGTGGAAAGCCGCATTTTCCGGGCTCGTGAGAGGCTCGCGAAGTTGTTGGTGGAGTACGGCGTGCGTGGAGGTCCGGAACATGGCGTGTGAGAAATTTGGACGCTTGATCAGCCTCGAGTTGGATGGGCGCATCAGCCCTGAAGCAGAAGCGGAATTGATGCAGCATGTAGACGCCTGCGAACGCTGCGCACACGAACGTGCGCTGCAACGCAGGGTTTCCACGGTGCTGAGGCATCGAGGGCCGATGCTCGTGCCCGCGGGGCTTGAAGAACGCCTCGCAGATCGGGTGCTGCGCGAGCAGCATCCGACGGTTCCGGTCCGACTGCCCCTCTTACGCCTTGCGGCCGGGCTTGCGCTGGCCTTCGTCATAGGCGGTGCCGCAGGCTGGTGGGTCGACCATGCGTCCACGGAGGCCCGGGCCGGTGCCAATCCGGTTGCCGTCGAACTGGCCCTCGAAGCGGAGGCTTGGCGATCCCTAGGAGCTGACGACACCCTCGTGAGCAAGATCCTCTCCCTGCGCCGGCGGCTTTTAGAAGCGACCGCAAACGGCGATGCTGCGACCAAGCTGCACCTCCAAGCGAAGACCACAGCCGAGATCCTGCAGCTCTTGCCGGTCAACGTGGCCGATGCATGGTGCCGATCCACAGGGGTCGATCGGGCCACGTTCGACGCACTCTGCAAAGCCGGCGCTCGCTGAGTAGGCATGGTCGGAATGGCCGAGATGTGAGATAACCCCCTGCGCCGACCCGTCTGGGCGGCCTTGGGGCGGTTCGTTTTGGGACGCTCGCGGGAGACACATGGCACGCGCCACAGGACTACAGGTCACAGATTCTTGGGTACGCCTTGTCGAAATCGACGGCAGTGCAGACAAGTTCCGCGTTGTGGCCCAGGCCATGCAGCCCATCGAGGCCGATGCGACTGGACAACGCAGTTCTGAAGCGTTGACCGGCGCCATCAAGGCTTGCTTCAAAGCCGCCAAGGCTGGACGAGAACGCGTCATTCTTGGAGTTTCCTCAGCGCGCGCGGTCATTCGCGAGATCCAGATTCCATTCACCAGCCTCGAGCAGATACGCAAGGTCATCAAGTTCGAGTTCGAGAGTCACCTCCCCACGGGAGGCATTGACGACTACGTCGTGGACTTCCACAAGGTCAGCGAGAGCGGGCCGCGCAGCCGCGTGCTGGCATTCGCGCTGTCCAAAGCCAGTCTGAAGGAGACGCTTGAAGCGGTTTCGAAGGCCGGAATCGAGCCGGCGCAGGTGGATCTCGACGCTGCTGCGCTCTTTGGTGCTGCAGTCGCTCCACAACCTGCCAACACGGAGGCCGGCGCCAACGAACTCCTCCTCGACGTGGATGATCTCTCGACCACCATGGTGGTCTGCAACGCAACGAACCTCCGCCTCGTGCGCAGCCTGCGCCTCGGATCTGAGAGTCTTGGGCGACAACTAGCAGCCGACCTTGGAGTGGAAGAAGGCGTCGCAAGATCAGAAGCCCAAGCAGCCTTGGCTCCGGCTCCGTTCGCAACGGGTGACGCGGCAGGAAGCAGCCTTGAACTCAAGACGGACATCGTGACCGAGCGGCGCCAAGAGTTTTCGCGTCGCTTGATCTCAGAGGTCCGCCGCGGGCTCACCGCCGTTCAAGTGGAGGGCCGTTTGGCGGCAATCCGCGTCGCGGGTGTGTTGAGTACGTCTCCAGAGTTGCTCTGCGAATTCGAACGCCAATTCGAG
>Ga0233425_10007412_pt1 | contig 15442 bp, 14 predicted proteins | sample Watercolumn_Towu_2_FD_181712 | JGI IMG/M metagenome (GOLD analysis project Ga0233425, IMG submission 181712) | Freshwater microbial communities from Lake Towuti, South Sulawesi, Indonesia - Watercolumn_Towuti2014_140_MG | ecosystem: Environmental > Aquatic > Freshwater > Lake | place...
AATCTTTTTCGTGGTTGGAACAAGACATTTATGGAGAGGATGTGGGGTAAATTACTTTTCAACGATTAATTTTGTTATAGGAAAATTTAGTCAACGAGAATGGCTCAAACTCTAAATCCGTTTTAGAAAGACATACAGAATAATGTGTTATAAAAAAATAGTTTTCTAAAAAATAATTTTCTAAGAAATAGTTTTCGAGAAATAGTTTTCTTGAGAAATAGTTTTATTTACAGGTAAAATAGTAAAAACGAGGTAGTTTTATGAAAAATATTAATTTACAAGGTAAAAAGGCACTCATTGCCGGTGTTGGTGATGATATGGGCTTTGGCTGGGCCATTGCAAAATTCTTAAATGAAGCGGGATGTGATATCATTTTAGCCACATGGACTCCTATTGTAAATATTTTTGAAACTTCTTGGAGAATGGGTAAATTTAACGAATCTAGAAAAATGGAAAATGGAAAAATGATGGAATATAAAAAAATTTATTCTCTCGATGCCAGTTTTGATAAAAGTGAAGATGTCCCGCCAGAGATTAAAGAAAATAAAAGATACAAGGATGCTACAAACTATACAATCTCAGAGGTAGCAAATCAGGTGCAGCAAGATTTTGGTAATATCGATTTTTTAGTACATTCACTTGCCAATGGCCCCGAGGTAAAAAAACCTCTTTTAGAAACTTCTCGTCAAGGTTATTTAGCAGCAATTAGCTCCTCCTCCTATTCATTTGTGAGTATGGTGGCCCATTTTGGCCCACTTATGAATAAAGATGGCGCATGTTTGAACTTAACTTATGTAGCGTCAACAAAAGTAATCCCCGGCTATGGTGGCGGTATGAGCTCAGCTAAGGCTGCACTAGAAAGTGACACGCGCACATTAGCCTGGGAGGCAGGACAAAAGTGGGGTATAAGGGTAAATAGTATATCAGCAGGCCCATTAAGAAGCAGAGCAGCAAAAGCTATAGGTATGATAGATACATCCATTGAATACTATAAGAATAATGCACCGTTACATAGAGAATTTTCTGCAGATGATGTCGCTTCTACGGCTTTGTTTCTATTATCACCATTGTCTAGCGCTATAACCGGCGAGGTGATCTTCGTGGATAATGGTTATCATGTTATGGGTATGGCTATAGATAGTAAATCTTTAGAACCTGCGAAGAACATCTCTTAGAGCAGATATGATACCGAGCTTCTCAACCGATGGTGCAATATAATTTGCTCTCTCTAACAAAATCGATGGAGAATCTTTCATTGCTATTTTCACATCGCTCACATCAAGAAGGCTAGCATCATTTCTGTCATTGCCAGCTGCAATAATTGGTACTCTCTCATGCTGATTCACCAAGTGCATTAAAGCAGCGCCCTTACTCGTTCCTTTTTTAGCAACAACAAGCATTGGATCAGTAGGATAAAAAGGATCACTTCTCAAAAAAGAAATTTCAAACATATTTAATTTTTTCAATCTTTCTTCAATATGTCGTAAATGTTTAAGAGGTGCAAGACACTTAACAACAGTTGAAGTATCTATTTCAAAATCATCAACTTGCACCAATATTTCACTATCTCTTATTTGTAATTCTTGAACATAGGATATAAAATTATCAGGTATTTTCTTTGGCCTAAAATAACACACATCGTTAAACTCAACCCCTCTAGAAATTACAATGTCACCAGACAATCCTTCAAATGCGTGTCCTATGAGAATAAGTGCTGTTTTATCTAAATAATTCTTCAATAAAATCTGCTTTGATGGCATCTCAAGAAGTAAAGATCCGTTTTGTGCAGAAAAATAATAGTCAAAATCCAAACAATCTAGGCAAGATTTAGAAAATGCAAACGATCTCCCTGTTAAAAAAACAAACTTCCACCCTTGCTTATATAATTGCTTAAAATAAACACAAACTTCATGTGGTATAAAAGTTTTATTATTTGTTATCGTACCATCAATATCAAAAGCTAACCAACCCTTCATAGCTAATTATTATAATATAAAGTTGTTTTCTCACTCAAACATTTTCCAGACAATTTTTTATTTGCAAAAGATGTAAAACTGGTTATTATGTGACTAACAAATGAGGTCGTATGTTTAAAAAGTTTATAATCTTTATCCTCCCACTAATGATGATGACACAGGGAATTGCGGCAGATACAGTAAAAAAGACAACACCCGTAAAAGAAGAAAACGTAATACAAAAAAATGAACTACCCCAAGTGTCCTACAAAGCAGCTTTTATTAAAATGATTTTACTTCTAATCGGACTGATTGCTTTGGCTATTTTTACACTATATATGTTTAAAAAGATCTCTCGCACTCGTTTTTTTCAAGGTAATGATAAATCAATGAAAATCTTAGAAAAAAAACCATTAAGTCCAAAATCAATGATTTATTTATTGGAAATAGAGGGATCTAAAGTTTTAATTATGGAATCACAAATACAATTAAGAGCAAAACTTTTACCAAAAAAAGATGAAATAACAAGTATTTAGTCTTTTTCCGTAATACGTTTTCTTCTAACTTGCCAAAGAGCAATCTTTATTGTTGTAAAAAGTGCTAATAATTCAAAAATTGCCGTAATGATAATATAAGAAAGTATCGGCACTTTTAATCCAAAAAACAATAAACTTAAGATTAAAAAAATCACGCCAATTAGCGAGATAATGACCACGGAAAAAAAGAATTCCGCATAAATACACGCCAACCCTAATACAAAAAAAATTATAAATGCAAACATAAACACTCACATTATGCCGCATTAAATATTTACCAGCAAGCTAAGAAAGTTTTATAAAATTAAAATATAATAATTATTTTTTCAACAAAATCATAAACTAAAAAAATCATTGAGTAGCTACCAAGGAAATATTTAGCACACGTTCATTCTCTAAAAGCATATAGTGACCATAGTAATTTGTTGCATATTCCCCATGTACGGAAAAATTCGTCACTTTGTGAATTACTATATTCCCAAACAGTGCTCATAAAATCCCATTTTTCCCGTTGATCAAGTGCAACAAATTTTTCTGAAAAGATTTTAAATGATTTTAATAAATTAAAAATATTTGTGCGTTCTTCTTCACTACGAGCAGCAAATTTTACACGTAAATCCCTAATATATTTAAATACATTATTTGAACAAACTGAAGGCTCAGGTAAGGGATACCGAGATCCCATAGGGTTAAAAACATAATAACCAATAAAATAAGCCATGAAATATACTACATAATTGCCATCATAGGTAGTAACATTTTCAATATCGTCCACCTCTTCCAAAGACATAATAATTTCGCACATGTCCTTAATACCTGGCGCCACCTCAACTTTCATTAACATATTATGAATACAAGTGGTAACAATGGCTTTTTCACGTTTCTTATGTTCTGCTTCTGAAAGTTGTTCAGCATTCAGCACATCCATTTGTCTAAAATATTCATTAAGTGTATTCCTTACAAATTCCTGGTCATATTGAGAAAATTTATTCTTTTGTAAATAGAGCTCAACTGTTTTTCGTTCTTTTTCCAATTTTTCCTTATTAATTTCTTCGTGTACTTCAGCAACAACCTCTGCATGTTCCTCATAATCACTATTTACATCAAAACCTGCATTAGATGCCCTTGACTGTTGTAGTGCCGCGTCTGCACCATTACTTTCTTCTTCTCTTACACCATCTACTGAACGTTCGACCACCTCTTCTCTTGCTCTAACATCTTGTCTTTCTTCATGACGCGCAACACCTGCATCACTGCCACGTAATGCTTCATCAACATGCACTCTATCTCGTGGTAGATGTCTGAACAAAAAATCAACCTCATTTCTATAACGTCCCACGTAGCCATGATAACCCTGCAAATCCTCCACTGCATGGTGGTTATCTTCAACATTTTGGCGCAAATTCCTCTGAGCTTCTTGTCGTCTTACCATAATATAACGATCAAACATGAATCCAATAAATATTGCAGAAGAAACAGCACAAATAATTGCCATTGAAACAGTAGGAGCTACAATAAATGACACGCCCGCAAACACTGCAATACCAGCTACAATAATCTCTTTTGAATAATTACCAATGAATTCAACACCTGAACGTACCATTCTATGTACCGTTTGAACAACACCAGCAAATATAGCAACACTAACAATACCACTAATTAATACTACATCACGGAAATCATGCCCAATGTGTGAAACTGCCATAATAATTATCCTTTTTTCAAAAATATGCGCACTAGTTTAACAAAAACAATAAATACGCACAATTTAAATCATTATTTGTTTGTCATCTGAAAAAGATAGTTTCTACGTAAAATTTTTTCTTGCGTAAATTCGCAAAGCAATAGATTTTTTTTCAAAAAAAAATCAATATTTTCGTTGACACTACACAATAAATACAGCACTATAACATCGTGGGATTATGTCTATATTAAATTGGTTTTATTTTCTTATGCTTTTTCCATGTTTTCTCTTCGGAAATATACTCTATCACGTAGAATTCCATGGAGTAAAAAATGAAAATGTATTAGATGCTATATATAAAACCTCCTCACTTATACAAGAACAAAATAAGCCTGTTGATACTCTATCAGCTATCCATTACCGCCTAGATCTTGATATAAATACTATAAAAAAAATCTTGAAACTCTATGGTTACTATGATGCCATCGTTTCCTTCGAGATTGCAACGGAAACTAGAAAAAATATCATCATCGCCATATACGTATCAGAAGGCGTTAGATATACGTTAGATGCCTATAACATATATGTTCCTCCATTTAATGATAAAAAATTATTGCCATTCAAAGATCAAATACCATTAAAAAAATTGGGATTAGAACTATATCAAGGAACAACAACTGGCCATATCGTACAAGCAGAGTATAATTTATTAGATAAACTAGCCGATTTAAGTTATCCACTTGCAAGTGTCGAAAAAAGAGAAATTATTATCAATACATCAAAGAAAACCATAACAGTAGATCAATATGTAGATCCAGGTAGTTATTGCACTTTCGGACCAATTACTATATATGGTCTAAAAAATATTAATCCACGGTTCATAGAAAAAAAATTGGCTTGGAAAGAACATGAACCGTACAGCCCTCAAAAAGTAGAAGAAACACAAAAAAGACTTTTGAATACCCAGTTATTTACGTCGGTACTTTTAAATCATCCCGACTCCACAATGCCTAATAGCTCCGAACTACCGATGAAAATCACACTAGAAGAATCTTTACATAAAAATGTTAGCGTTGGTGGAAGTTATGGTACCGTCGAAGGATTTGGTGGTCTTTTTACCTACAAAAACAATAACCTCTTCAATATGGGAGAAACTCTTATATTAGAAGTTGAAGCTGCACAAAGAAGCTACGGAGGACAACTAACATTTATAAAACCCGATGTCGTAAGATTATATCAAAATTATGTATGCCAATTAGACATATTAACCCAAAAAATATATGTCTGCCACTACCAAGATTATAATATAGCTAATCGTTTAGACAGGCGCATTAACGACAATACTGACTTTTCATTAAGCATAAAAGCCGAATATTTAAACGTCACACATAGTATAAACAACAATAATTATTTTTTATTAGCTGCTCCTCTCTTTTTGAAATTCACTACCGCTGATCAATTACTTAATCCTACACAAGGATGGAACTGTCTGTATCAACCAAGTTTTTACCTTGTTGCCAACAAACATAAAACAACCTTTTTAAAACAAAAATTAATTACCTCATTTTACTGGCCCATTTTAGCAAATAAAACATTCATAATAGCTATGAACCTACAAATGGGTTCTATAGCCTCAGCTCCCATACAAGACATACCAATACCTAAACTCTTCTTCGGCGGATCGGAGGAAGATTTGAGAGGATATAAATATCGAACTGTGAGTCCATTAAATAAAGATGGACAACCAATTGGCGGAAGATCCGCAATCTTTATATCACTAGAACCAAGAATTAAACTAAATGAAAAATTAGCAATCGTTCCGTTTGGAGATTTTGGCATAGTACAAACATGTGTCTATCCCAATCCCATTGGTAAATGGTATAAATCTGTAGGTTTTGGCTTGCGCTATTTTAGCTTTTTTGGTCCACTTAAGATAGATATAGGGTTTCCATTGAATAGAAGAAGTTTTGATCCACATTTTAGAGTTTATGTAAACATAGGACAAACATTTTAAATGAAAAAATTTTATAAAATAATTATCACTTTGTTCATTATTGTTGCTTGCCTTTTTGGCATTACTCAACTGCGTATCGTAAAAACCAAAATCAACAGTTATGTACTGCATATCGCTCATAAAAAAGGATTACTTTTAAATATAAAAAAAATAAGTGGCGCCCTCCCCTTCTTCTATACATTAGAAGGTGTAGAATTACCCATAACTAATGAGGAAAAAATAACTATTGAAACATTAAGTTTCAAAATCTCTCCTCTGCCTCTTCTACAAAAAAAACTATACTTAACTGATCTTTCAGCAAAAAATGTAAAAATAGAAAAACTAAACCTAGCCCCTCTTGCTGTCGCACAAAGTAAAACTTTTCATAAACTTCCGTGCGTTATCTATCTCAAATCATTCAAAATAGAACAATTCACCCTGTCTTCCAATGTAACTATAAATGTTAGCGGAAAAATCAAAATAGATGAAAATATCGAAAACATTTTCATGGACGTGAAAGTAACAAGACAAAACTTTAATAATTCCTTTTTAAAACTCGCAACCTTAGGATCAAAGAAAAATAACAGCGTTACCACTAAAATAGAATTAAAAGCAGAAAACGCTAAATTATTCTCCCCCATTTTTACACCATCACTCAAAGGCACGGCTTTTGTTAAAGCTTCCATGAAAGGCTCTTGGAAATCTCATCTTGCTCTACTATCTAAAAGTGAAGAAAAATTGCCACCAATTGTTGGTACAATAAATGGTTTTATAGCCGGTGTACAAAATACCACTATTGATATAGAACAAAATCTCACCTTGTCATCATATTTTCAATTAAATACCGACCTATCTTTGGCTATGAAAAACTTCTACCTCACAGCAGAGAATTTTAACCTTAACGGTAACATTTCCTTTTCTAATCAAGGACAAGCACAAAAAGCTTTTTTCTTTCTAAAATTGAATGATTTATCAACATTTAGCTCCCTGCTACCAAAAGGTAAAGTTAAGGCCGAACTTAACTTTGTCTATCCCACTTTAGATCTCTCCATATCATCTCCTCTTTTCCAATACCATGACTTAACCTTTTTTAATGTCACTGGAATCATTAAAACCGACATCAACACTTTATGTGGATATGCAGAAGTGAATGGTAAAAAAGCAAACCAATTCTTATCAGCCAAAGGCGATTTTTCGATTATAGATCAAGGATTAAAACTTACAAACGCTACAATAAAATCATCAGTAAATACCGCCGTTTTAAATCTCATTGTAAATAAAAACTTGTTTTTAAATGGAGAGATCCAAATAGATGCTTATTCATGTGACAATCTTTATGCACTTATAAAACAGGAAAATTTCCCCCTGAAAATACAAAAAATAAAAGCTAATGTTCATTTTGAGGAAAAAGATAAAAAACAACAAATGTCACTTTCATTAAAGGGCGATGAATTTAATTTCTATAGTTTACGCGGAGATATAATCAATTTAACGGCTACCATGAATGACATATTCAATAATTTTTCCAGTAACCTTTACATAAACTGTAAAAATAGTCATTTTTACACGATGAAAATCAACAATTTTAATATAAACACTAATACCGATGGGGAGAATTGGCCGTTTTCAGCTACTTTAGATGGCACTTTCCAAAAACCAATAAAACTCACCTCCAAGGGTTTTTGGCATATCAAAGACTATGATGTGCTCATCAATGTCCAGGCCATTGAAGGTTATGCTTTAGATAAACCACTGTCTTCTACACAACCAATACAATTGGAATGGGCAAAAGATCGCTTCCTTTTAAAAGATCTAGATATAGCCTTAAATTCTGCTCAAGCTAAAGCCAATATAACCATAGTCAAGGATAATGCAGATATAAGATTTATACTCGACCATTTTCCATTAGAATTTTTCTCGTTAAATCCTGAGAACATAATTTTCCATGGATCCGCTTCTATGCAAGCATATCTTACCAAAAAAGCAAAAAATATTGACGGCAATATAGACCTAAAAATAGAAAAAGCATTAATAAATGCTCCCCTATCTCCTGCAATAAATGGAGAACTGTCTTTAAAAATGACAATGCAAAATAATAACGTCCTTTTAAAAAGTTACCTTATTGCACAAAACCAAAAGTTAATGGAAATGAATGCCACTTTCCCTATAATTATGAACTTCTTCCCGTTCTCTTTGTCTATCCCTTCGCAAGAACAAATAAAAGCTCAGCTTCTTTTTAATGGAAATATTGAAAATCTATTAAGTTTCATCGATATTAAAAGTCACTACGCTGAAGGAATGTTAAAATGTAATCTCACCTTGTTTAATACTGTGCAACATCCTAAAGTTACCGGTGAATTAAGTTTAGAAAAGGGATACTATGAAAATTATTTTACTGGAACAGCTCTAGATAACATAAAAGCCAAATGTGTCGCAAAAAATGATCATATAACTTTAAAAGAATTTAAAGCTGATGATTGTAGCGGAGGAAATCTTACGGCCAATGGCTATATCGATTTTAAGATGCAAGAAATGTTCCCTTTTTCTATCGATACAGAATTTTCTAATTTCTCTTGGATACAAAAAGAATGGTTAACAACAAAAACTCAAGGAAAAGTAAAATTTATCGGTAATCTTAAAAAAGCCAAAGCTCAAGGCAACATATTTATTACTAATACCACAATGTCCATACCCAATCCTCCCGAAACACAAGTATTTGAAGCGCCAGTAATATATGCCTCTGGCGAAATCCAACCGCAAATTACTCCTATGATGGCCAATTTATACCCCATCGACATGGATATGCAATTAGACTCTCCAGGTAAAATTTTCATTAACGGCAAGGGAATAGAATCAGAGTGGAAGGGTAAATTAAAATTAAAAGGAAGTTTAGATAACATTTTGGCTGAAGGAAAATTAGAGTTATTGCACGGTAAATTTTCATTTTCTGGAAGACACTTTAATCTATTAAATGGCGCCGTCACTTTTAAAGGAACCGATGAAGAACCTCAATTATCCATAGTAGGAGAGATGAAAATGCCTAATGTGACATTAATAGCCAATGTAAAAGGACCATTAAGTAATCCTGAAATCACATTTTCCTCTAGTCCAGCTCTACCTATAAGCTCCATCATATCACTCTTGTTATTCGGGAAGGAAGCAACTGAAATCACCGGAACTCAAGCTGAACAAATCATTGCCGCTATAAATGCTATTAATACTAATCAACCAATCTCAAAAGAATCTGCAAGAAAAAGTTTGGGCCTTGATAGGTTTTCTATTGCCACATCCCCGGTAAGAAATATTGAAGAATTAAATAAAGTCTCCATACAAGTGGGCCAATACCTAATAAATGGCCTTATGGTATCCGTCAGTCAGGGTACACAACAAGATGCCTCTACTATTATAGTAGAACTAAATTTAGCTCATGGTTTTGTTTTGCAACTCGAATCTCAACAAGACACAGCCCAAGGTAAATTTATTCTTAAATGGAAACATAACTACTAAAAATTTCACTTTATAATAGCTATTTTTTCACTGTTGCAATTATTGAAAATGTTATATACTTGTAATGTTTTCAACATAAAATGAGGAGTAAAATATGTCTAAAATTGAGCCAATTTCCATGCCCTCTATGCAAGCACCCGTGCAAGTAAAGAAAAAGCACAATTTAAACCTGAAACCTGCTCTTGCATTTTGTCTAGCTGCACAAAAGGCAGATCAGTACCGAGAAACTCAAAATCATGAAGATGCTCATACAAGCGATAATATTAGCAACATACAAACAAATCTTGCACATTTATCTACTGAACTTCACAAAACTGATAAAGTTGCCGATTTTTCCAAAACTAAAGCATTTGAAGAGGCTTTTAAATATCTAGAAGATAGACAATATATCGCAAGAGGTCAACGTGTATTTAAAGATAGAGAAATACAACAGTTAGATAGCAATATACTCTCTGCCGGTAGTTCTCTTGCTGCCAGAATAAACGCCATCGGACAAAATGTATATAGCAGACGGTTAGACCAAAAGCAGATCGTTGATATGGCACAAAATAGTATCCAATTAGAAGGAACTATGGAACGTAACAGTACAGATCGTTCTATAACACGCTAGTAATTTATGATATCTTCTATTCAACAACAAGAAGAGATGAGTAAAAAAGTTGAGGGGTGTTTTTACACCCCTCCCATGGTGCCGCAATCTCAATCTATCACTCCTCAAACCTTATCCATTTGTCATTTCATCCAATCACAAATCAGATATGAGAAAGCAAGAAGTGCATTTTACCCATCACTTATTGAAAGTAAACTCAAAGAGCTAGAAAAACAACTTTGGGAAAATTCTCAAAACAAAAACAACTTAGATAAAGAAGAAGAACTTTTATCTAAATATCAAAATTATTTGTCATTAATTAATATGGGTTTATGTGCTCTTTCTATGACTGCTGCCTCAACAATTGGTGGTCTTCCTAGCATATTACTATATGCTTCTGGAACATTAGGCATTAGTGCTGAACTCATAAAGCCATTAAATGACAGGATACATTTTTTTTCTGATACTGTTGCATCATATGCGCAAACAGCAGCAAAAGTAACTTCATCTATCACAGGTATTTTTTCCTTTAACATTTTAAGACAACACGGTCTTGAATGGGCCTTTTGGGCAAAGGAAATCGCAACAGGAGTTATGAACTTTAAAAATGGTATGAATGAAGACAAAGTAGCACAAGCCAAAAGCACAATGTTAGCATCAGAAAATAAAACAAAAGAGAAACAACAAGCACTTGACGAGGCCTATGACCATATAACAATGGCCATGCGCCATGATAAAAAATCTATTGAGACATTATCTCAAATAATAAAAACGCAATCTTTAACCCGTGGGTAAACAATGACTGAATTAAGAACAAAAGAGGCATTTGCACATATAGCAATGCGACAGTTAGAGCTTTATGAGCAATTTCAAGTACTAGCCTCGAAAAAAAGCCAATTGTTTGATGATGAGCTGCAAACAGCAATAAGAAAAACGATGATGACATACACGGCGCAAGGCCGTAATGCTTTTTATTGTGCTCTTGCTTCTGCATCGGCACTACTTTTAGCTGGAGCTCCCTGGCAACATATTTATCCGGGAATACAACCCCAAACGATACAAAATCTTCTTCAAGCTGTGCAACAAATTGGTATTTCTACTTTTAAAGAAGTACGTTCCGCCAATTTGCAAGGAGAATCCTTCCTGCATTCCAGTAATGTTGAAATGTTAAGACAAAAGATGGCAGAAATTCGTCAAAAAGAAGAGTCATATACACAAGCCATATCTCGTCTTATGGACACACAATCTGCTATTATCCAAAGCCAATCTTACGTTTAATTCTCACTAAAATCAGGGATTCTTAAGGGAACTTGGTTCCCTTAAGAATTGTTTTCTAATTTTTCCTTTGCCTGGAAATATGAGCATAAATACAATGCGGTTAAACAGGGACAGGAAGAAAAGTGTTTGGGAAAATAAAGTCTTATTTTTTTAAAGCTTGTGTAGCCACTGGCGAATATGTTGTAGCTATCGCTGATGTATGTAATGCTACGATAAAAAGACCACCAAAGTGGCGGTTACTGCGAGAACAATTCTTTAATATTGGCGTACTTTCTTTTTTTGTTGTTACTATCACTGGTTTATCTACTGGTATAGTATTAGCCGCCCAATCCTTTTATCAACTCAGCGATAAGGGACTGGCCTCTTTAACTGGTCTCATGGTAGCAAAAGCCATGATTGCGGAGTTAGGTCCAGTATTAACTGCCTTCATGGTTACCGGAAGAGTTGGTTCTGCCATGTGCGCTGAAATTGGAACGATGAAAGTAACCGAACAGATTGATGCTTTAAAATCCATGGCAGTAAACCCCAATAGTTACCTGATGGCACCACGTTTTATCGCAGGTATCACCATGATGCCTATTTTAACAATATACAGCACAATTATGGGTATATTTGGTGGATATATTATTTCATGTCATTTTTTTGGTATGGCCTCTTCTGATTATTTTTATCCTATGCCGCAGCATATCACTATGTTTGATGTACATACCTGTTTAATTAAAGCTGCTCTTTTTAGTGTTATTTTCATTACTGTATGTTGCTATAAGGGCTTTAATGCCAAAGGCGGAGCTGCTGGTGTTGGCAAAGCTACAACAGAGAGTGTGGTTATCAGTTACATCTGCATCCTTATTGCTGATTTTCTTTTAACCATTGCGTTGAACTCCATTTACCAAGAAATATTATTTGATAGACGATGATAAAAATAGTTGATCTTTGGAAAACATATGGATCGAATGAAGTGCTCAAGGGAATAACTTTGACTATTAATAAGGGTGAAATATTAGTTATTTTAGGCAAATCCGGTGTTGGTAAAAGTGTACTTTTAAAGCACATAATGGGACTAGAGTTGCCGGATAAGGGTGATGTGGAGATTGAAGGAGTAAAAATCTTTGGCCTTGAAAAACCCGAATTATATCAAGTTCAAAAAAATATGGGCATGCTGTTTCAAGGAGCAGCTCTTTTTGATTCCATGGATATCGGAACAAATACTGCTTTTTATTTAGAAAATCACCACAATCCTAAAACACATAAATCCTTTTCGTCACAAGAGATTCAAAAAAGAGTTACTAATGCTCTAAATATGGTTGGACTAAAGGATGTGGCTCACAAAATGCCATCAGAGCTTTCTGGTGGTATGAAAAAAAGAGCGGCACTTGCTCGTCTTATAGTATATCGTCCCTCAATTTTATTATATGATGAGCCAACAACGGGATTAGATCCCCTAACAGCTCAGCAAATCAATGAGCTTATTTTAGCCACACAAAAAGAATTAAATGGAACTAGCGTCATAGTCACACATGATATTCACTCAGCTATGTATTTAGCTGACAGGATAGCCCTTTGTGATGAGGGACAAATAAAACACATTGCTAAACCAATGGATTTTTTAAAAATAGATCATCCTATGATAAATTTTTTAAAGAAAAGTGCTTTCTTACAAGGAGAAAAGAGATGTCAGCAATAATGAAAAATTTTTTAATTGGCCTTTTTGTCATATGTGCTCTGGCCATAACCATCGGTGTTATTTTATTCATAGAACCGACAATTGGTGATGGCAAAAAAGAATACACAATACGTTTTGCTAACATCTCCGGTGTGAATGTGGGTACTAGAGTCACGCTTGCTGGCAAACCAGTTGGCGAAGTTGTTGAAATAGCTATGGCTAAAGAAGCAAGAGAGGGAAAAACCGATGCTCATGGCAGAATCTATTTTTACCAACTAAAAATAAAGACCGATTCTAGTGTTATAATTTACGAGCATGATGAAGTGACAATTAATACAACAGGCCTAATGGGAGAAAAATCTGTATCTATTACTCCCAAATCTTTTGAAGAAGGCAAAAACCAAAAAATCATCGCTGAGAATGAAATCATTTACGGCAGCTCTGTAGACTCTTTACAAAACACTTTAAAAGAATTACCCAAAGCTGCAGAAGCTATTTCCGCAACTGTGAGAGATTTTAATCTCTGGTTCAAAAAAAATACTGATAATTTAACTAACGCTATTCATAATTTTTCAGATAGTATGGCACACATGAGTATTGCTCTTTCTTCCTTCAATGAAGATAAAATCACAACAGAGGCAAAAGAGGCACTCACTTCATTTACTACCAACATGCACAGAATCGATACCTTTCTACAAGAAGTTGAAAACAACAAAATGCTGAGTAAACTAAACACATCTATGGAAAACTTGACTAATTTTTCCAAATATTTGAATGATGATGGCAATCAAATTTTAAAATCTTTAAATCAAGTGCTGACACAAATAGCAAATGGCGAAGGGACACTTGGTAAAGCGCTACAAAAAGACGATCTTTACTTAAAAGTATCAGCACTACTTAGTAAGGCTGATGTTTTAATGAACGATCTCAATCATTATGGACTTTTATTTCAATATAACAAGACCTGGCAAAAGGCTCGCACGAAACGAGCCAACATCTTACAAACATTATCCTCTCCTAAAGACTTTAAAAACTATTTTGAAGATGAAATTAGCACCATTAACACTTCTCTAGAAAGACTCGCCACTTTATTAGACAAAGCTAATGATCATGAACAAAAAACAAAAATCGTTAATACTGAGAACTTTAAAAAGGAATTTAGTTCGCTATTACAAAGTGTAGAGAGTTTAACTTCCAGCATTAAACTGTATAATGAGGAGCTCTTTAGTGATAATTCAGAAACCGAGCAAAAAAACTAAGGATATATTTTCAGCTCTTCAACATCATAATACCCACAGCATTGGGAGTTTAAGCCTTTTGCTTTTTGAGTTCAATTTGCGATCGCGAAAAGCATCAAAACAAAAATTAAATTTTAAAACCGATTCATAGCTTTGCTTTCTTGACCTATTTATGAGAAGAAAAGTGAAGTTCGGAGTTGATTTATGTAGAATTTTCGTGATAACATGCTCCGCGATTAAAATTAGGGAAAAAGTAAAAAATGGCATCTTTGTCAAATACTTTGTTGATGATTCCAAGAGAATTGCCTAGTTATTTAAAAGTTGCATACTCATTGCGTTATGCAAACATACCCAATGAAGGCAATTTCATTGTTCGAATGTGGCATGCTGTACAAAGAATTGTCTCTCTTATTAAAGAGCTTATTCATAGCCTCTCTTATCTTGATCTTTTGGAAAATAGAGAAAAACTAAAAAGAGATTTCACAGCAATCAATCTGACGGTAGCAGAGAATCAAAAACCGATTTGTATTTATTTTGTGAGCACTTATGATCACAGTGGTGCTATTTTAGGAAATACACTTTATTATTATCACCATTACAAAATTCAAGATCTTCAAAAGCATTTTGCTGTTGCGCCGCAACTTGTTTCTTCACAAGATGAAATGAAAACTTTTATGAGATCAATTAGACAACAATATCCTGATAGAGCAATTAAATTTGTTGACATCGTATCTCATGGTGGAAAATCATCTCTAGAAATCCATGCCGCTCTACAATACTTATACAAAGTTGACTAAACACCTATATATAAGTGTTGCCCAAGGCTACCACGCCTTTAATTTCATTTCCTGGCGCTGATAATCAAATATCGCTCTTCCCCCGCAGATGTTTTTCAACACCACTAGGAAAAACACGCCAAGCCCATCGACTTTTCACAAAATCGAGGCCCGAGCAAGGCACTAGTGAAAATTGCTTTTCACCTTTTGTTAGAAATTCTCG
>Ga0233425_10007413_pt1 | contig 15441 bp, 11 predicted proteins | sample Watercolumn_Towu_2_FD_181712 | JGI IMG/M metagenome (GOLD analysis project Ga0233425, IMG submission 181712) | Freshwater microbial communities from Lake Towuti, South Sulawesi, Indonesia - Watercolumn_Towuti2014_140_MG | ecosystem: Environmental > Aquatic > Freshwater > Lake | place...
CGCGGGGCGCACGGGGGGTACGTCCTGGCGCGGCCGGCCGAGGAGATCACGGTCGGCGACGTGGTCCGCGCGCTCGAGGGCTCCCTCGCGCTCGTCGAGTGCTCGAACGACCCGGTGTTCTGCGACAGGGCCAGCACCTGCGTGACCAGGGACGTGTGGATGGCGGCGGAGCGAGCCATCAACGAGGTCTTCGACTCGTTCACCATTTCGTCGCTCGCGACCATGCGCAGGGGCCATGCCTGACCCGGCGGACCGGTACGCGGCGCAGGCGCGGGTCCGCCAGATCGGGCACGTCGGACAGGAGCGCATCGGACACGGGCACGTGGTCGTGGTCGGCGTCGGAGCGCTGGGCAGCGCGATCGCGCACCAGCTCGTCCGGGGCGGGGTCGGGACGGTGACGCTCATCGACGGGGACCGGGTCGAGCTGGGCAACCTCCACCGCCAGATCATGTATACCGAAAACGACGCCCGCGATCAGAAACTCAAGGCGGAGGTCGCCGCGGAACGTCTCCGTGGAGCGAACAGCCAGGTGCGGGTCGAGTCGGTGGTCGGCCACCTGGACGCGGAGAACGCGGCCGATCTGATCCGAGGAGCTCACGTGGTCGTGGACGGCACGGACAACCTCGCGAGCCGCTACGTGATCAACGATGTTTGCCTCGGGTCCGGGGTGCCCTGGGTGTACGGAGGCGTGGCGGGCACGCACGGGCTCGTCATGCCCGTGATCCCGGGGCGTGGTCCCTGTCTCCGGTGTCTGTTCGAGGACCCGCCCGAGCACGAGGAGCCCACGTCGACCACGGTCGGGGTGTTCGGCCCCGCGCCTGCCGTGGTCGGCGCGCTCGAGGCCGCGCTGGCCATGAGGATTCTCGTCGGGGATCTCCCGTTGCCGGTGCATCTGCTGTCGATCGACGTCTGGAGCGGGGCAGTGGAGTCCGTCCCCGTCAACCCGTCCCCCGACTGCGCGACATGCGGCCATCTCCATTGACGCCTCCCGCGGCCACCTGTTACACCGACGAGGAACTCGCCGGAGTGGCGGAACTGGCAGACGCGGCGGACTCAAAATCCGTTGCACCTCGCGTGCATGGGGGTTCAAATCCCCCCTCCGGCATCTGGAGTGACACTCCCTGCGCCAGGCATCGAGGTCGATGCGCCGCGTCCGCGAGGGGGCGCCGTGCCCCTCGTCATCGCGGTGCTCGGCGTCAACCTGTGGGTCGGGTTGATCGCGTTACCCCTGTGGCACCTGCGTGAGCTGGGGAGCTTCTCCCACGTCGCCGCCTGGACGGCGTTCGCGGCCCTCGTACCGCTCGCGATCGGGACGGTGCTCCTCGTCCGGCGAGACCGAGGCGCCAGCGAGGCGCTCCTCGTCGCTTTCCCGGCCGCGACGTTCCTCACGCTCGCGCTGCAGCCGTCGCTCGCCGGCTCTTCGGTGTTCTCGCCCGCGGCGACCGCCATCGTCGGGGTCAGCTTCGCCGGATACGTCGTGGGAGCAGGCTGGGCCTGTCACCGGGCGGGGGCCAGCACGCTCGTGTCACGGGCCGAGCCGCTCGAGAGCCCGCCCCGGCACTCGATCAGGCCCTGGCCTGTCGTGGTCCTCGCGTTCGGCGCCGTGCTCGCGGCGCTGGTGATCGGCGCGGGTCACATCCGTCCGTCCGTCTCGATCGGGGCCGCGGCGGCGGGTGGCGCTGACGCGAGGGTCGTCGTCGTGTCCGCCGGGGCGTTGCTCCTGTGGACGGGCGGCTTCTTCTGGGTCCTCGCGCCGAGCCTCCGGGACCAGAGGCAGCGGCCGCTCGCGCTTCCGAGCCGGGGCGCGGCCCTGGTCTGGCTCCTCGTCGTGGCGCTGGCGGGCGTGATGCTCCTGCTGAGCAGCCTCGAGTAGCTGTGCTATCATCCCAACAATGTTCCATCGGGTGGTCGAGGCGCTCGCCGCGGTGTTGCTCGTCATGAGCCTCGTCGCCCTCTATCACTGTCTGGCGTCCCTCGGAGACCAGGACTACGTCGCGGCGGTGCTCCTGGCAGCGGTGGGGCTCGGGTCGATGCGGTCCGGGGTGGAGCTGGCTCGCTCCTCCCTCGGGCGGTGAGCTGACGGAGCACGTCGAGGATAACGGATGACGAGTGGACGACGAGCTCCCGGACAGGTCGGCCGGACGTTCGAGCGATCGTTCCCGGCGAGGGGGGCGATCACGCTCCTGCTCTGCGCGCTCCACGGGTGCTCGCCGTCTCGACAGCCGGAGCTCGCGGACTCCGCGGCGGGCGCGGTCGTGGTCGCGCAAGGAGACAGGGTGGTGGCTCGTGTCGATGGGGTCCCGATCACGGGGCGTCGGGTGGAGGCGCTGGCCCGGCTCACGAAACGACCGCCTGGCGAGGTCCTCCAGCGGCTCGTGGAGATGGAGCTCCTCGCGCAGGAAGCGCGGCGGCGCGGGTTCGAGTCGTCCGCGGAGGTCCGTGAGAACGTCGTCAAGGCCATGGTGCAGCGGTACCTGGAGCGGGAGTTCGATGCCACGCATCGTCCCGAGGACATGCCAGAGTCCATGCTCCGTGCTGCCTACGAAAAGAACATAGGGGTGTTCGTGCACCCGAGGCTCCGCAAGGTCGCTCATATCATCGTTGACGCCCCGGACGGCCAGGCGACCAAGGCCGAGCAGCGCACAGCGTTCGCCCTCGCCGGGAAGATCCGGGCCGAGGCCGTGTTGACGAAGAGCCTCGAGGAGTTCGGCGCGCTGGCCGGCCGGTTCGACGGGACACAGGGGTTCAAGGTCAGGCTCGAGGTGCTGGACAGAACGATCCCGGGTGGGTCCTACGTCGGTAGTTTCGTGAACGCCGCCATGCTGCTCGAGAAGGTGGGAGACGTCAGCGAGCCGGTCGAGACGATGTACGGCAGCCATGTGATCTATTTGGTCGAAGTCATCGAGTCCATCGATCAAAGCTTCGAGGAGGTCCGTGAGGAGGTCGTGCAGCACGAGTATCCGTTCTGGTGCAAGGCCCAGTTCTACACGATGTTGGAAGACCTGCGACTGTCGAGCAAGGTCACGGGATACGAAGGACAGCTCCGGCGAGGCGAGCATCTCGGAGGTCAATGAGACCTCTGCGGAGCGGGGGCGGCGCGCTCCCGAGGGATCAGGCGCGATCGCCGTTCACCGCCATCCTCGAGCGCCTTGTCGATTCGACCCCTGGAGCGCTCGGCGCCGCGCTCGCCGACGACGAGGGCGAGACGGTCGATTACCACGGCGCGCTCGAGGCCGATGACCTGAGGCTTTCGGCTGCCCACATGGGGATTATCCTCGACCATATCTCGAGCCTCGGCTCGATCGCGGCGACGGGGCAGCTGCTCGAGGTGCGGGTCGTCGCGCGAGACGCCCAGTACCTCGCCCGGCCCGTGGGACCGGGCTACCAGGTCACGGTGATCCTCGAGCCGGTGGCGCTCCTGCCCAGGTTGGCCAAGGCCCTGGACCGGGCGCTCGTGGAGGTCCGGGTCGAGGCCGGCGGCGCGCTCGAGTGCTGAGCTCGCCCGGCGGCGGACGCGTTCAGGGCTCGACCCACCGGAACGATGCTCCGTCGAGCTCGATCAGACGGACCGGGGTGCGGGGCTCGCCACTCTCGTCGAACCCATCGAACGGGCCGACGGTATCGGCGCCATCGATCGCGCGGAGGGCCTCGAGGAGGGCGGCACGGCCGTGTGTGGCGGCCGCGCCGCGCGCCGCGCGCAGGACCTGGATCGCGTCGTGTGCCTGGCTCGCGTACGGCGAGGGCGCCGACCCCTGGGTCGCCCTGTATGCCTCGACGAAGCGAGCCGTCACGGGGTCGGTGTCCCCGGTCCACAGCACCGTGGTGAAGACCGCGCCCTGGAGGTACCGCCCCGCGCTCCGTGGCAACGCGGGGTCGAACCCGCTCGAGGGGACGAGGAGCTGGATGCCGCGGCCTTCTTCCGGGAGTGGGCTCGTAGGGCCCTGGCTCCAGAGCCCCACCGACGCCAGGGCGGGCGCGATGAGCGCGACCGTGCGGCTGCGGTCGGGGACGATCAACGCCTCGAAGTCGAGACCGGCGAGCTCCCTGCACGGTTCCACGAAGGACGTGAGCGTGGGCGGGTAGGCCCGCGCCGTCACGACACGCCCGCCTCGCCTGGCGACCTCGTCCTCGATGAGCCGGAGGAGCACGCGGCCGTACGGCGTGTCCGGATGGAGCACGGCGAAGGTGTCGACCCCGCGGCTGCCCGTGGCGTGCTCCACGAGGGCGCGGACCTCGGCCTCGTTCGACTGGAACGACCGCAGGACCCACTGTCCGAGACCCGGCAGGTCGGGGTTGATGGAGAGCGCGAGCAGCGGCACGCCGAGCGCCTGGGCGCGTCCGGCAGCCGCCTCGGCCTGCGCCGCGTCCACCGGCCCGACGATCGCCGCCACATGTTCATTGTTCACGAGGTCATCGATGAGTCGCACGACGCCCTCCGCGTCGGCGTCGGCCGTGTCCCGGACCACCAGGTCGAGCGCCTGGAGGTGCTCGCCGCTGGCGGCGATCTCGATCCCTGCCCGCATCTGCTCACCGATCAACCGCGCGCGCCCGGACAGGGGGAGCAGGACGCCGATCGCCGACCAGTCCACCTGCTCCATCTGCTCGAGCGAGGCGCGCAGCGGCGTGGCCGCGTCGTCGGCGCCGGCGTCCTCGACCTGTCGCAGCAGGTCGCGCACCTCGTCCTCATCGCCCTGCTCGGCGGCCATCGCGCCGAGCCTGACCACCACCGCCGCCCAGCCCGGACCTGTGTGGGGGAGCGAGCCGGCGAGCCGCTCGAGCGCCTGGCGGTCCAGTGCCGCCACGCGCGTGGCGAGGCGCGCGCGCGATTGCTCGCGCACCTGTCGCCCCCCGTACCGGCAGTAGGCGTCGAGGTACCTGATCTGGCGCTCCGGCTCGTCGGACGCCTCGGCCGCGGACGCCAGCGCGCCGTACAGCTCGGCCGCGTCCGAGCCGTCGAGGGTCCCGGCGAGTGGCTCGAGGATCGCCATGGCGCGATCCGGGTCTCCGGCCTGGAGAAGCGCCTGTCCCAGCTCGCGCCGCGCGGTCGCGCCGAGGTCCCCGTCCGTCGTGGCGGCGGCTCGCTCGAACCATACGGCCGCGTCCTGGTACTGCTCGCGCCGCATCGCGACCCGGCCCATGAAGAGCTCGGCTCCGTGGAGGAGCGGGTCGTCCCGATGTCCGGCGATGAACGACGAGAAGAGCTCTCCCGCCTCGTCGATCCGGCCGTCCTCGAAGGCGCGCCGCGCGTCGTCGAAGTCTTCCTGGGCCGTGGGGTCGGCGCTCGAGAAGCGGGGCTCGGCGCGAGCCGAGCCGCTGCAGCCCCAGCACCAGACGGCCGAGAGGAGCGTCGTCACCCAGGCCGCGCATCGCCGCACCGACATGGCGACATCCTATGCCCGGGCCGAACGGCCGCGCAACTTGCCGTGGTCCACTCGGTCCACACCGTCCACACCGCCCACACGCGGGCCGTCACGCCGGGGTCTCGGAATAAACGCCCGTGCCGCGCCGTTGTGCAGACGAGGGCGAGGGAAAGGGGACGAAAGGAGCTCCCTCGTCGTCCCGACCGAACGTCGGTCTTCGTTCGTGCCCTGCGATTGCCCCCTCTGCTCGGTTTCCTCCGGCCGGGTCGCGGCCGAGCCCCCGCGACGCCGCGACCCGGCCCCTCCCCTCCGTGGCTGCTACCAGAGGATGGTCGCGCACCCGAACCGCGCTTCGATGGTCGTGACGCCGCCTTCCATGAGCCGCGTGCAGGCGGTGCCGCAGAACTCGACCTCCTGGTGTGAGTCGTCGGTCCAGCGCCAGCCGTTCGCGCACGTCACGTCGTAGCCCACCACCTCGCCGTCGAAGTAGAAGTTGACCTGGTTCGGGTCGGCCGTGGCATCCGGCTCGTCGATCTCATAAAAGCAGCTCACCAGCGACGACGCGATCGTGTCGAAGGCGGCCTGCAACGCCCCGTCCTCGGTGACGGGGAAGAACGTGGTGAACTCTGTGCCGCCGTTCGCCGCGATCGCGTCGAGCTCTCGCGCCATGTCGCCCGAGGTGTCGCCGAACCCGATCGCGAAGCTCCTGATGCCCCAGGTATCGACGATGTCACTGGTCACCGAGGTCAGCTCGCTCACGATGAGCGACACGTTCTCGGGGTCCTCGCGATCGCCCTCGCAGGTGTCGTCGCCGTCCGAGACGATCACGAGGTAGCTGTTGCCATCGTTCGAGTAGAAGTCGGGCATGTCCGCCGAGTGATCCGCGAGGTAGTAGCGCATCTGGTCCACGATCGGTGTCATGCCGAACGACTCCGGGACGACGTCGAGGTTCACGTACTCGATGATCGGCGGCCCGGACTCGGGCGCTCGCGCCAACGGCACCCAGGGCGGCAGGTCGGTCGCGCACTGCCGCGCGCACCCGAGCGACATGGTCATGCAGCGCCTCATCTGCCGGGCGAAGCACAGCGGGTCCTGGCAGCACTCGTCGTGGCACCGGACGAGGTAGTCCATGTCGGCGTCCGGGAACGGGTCGAGACCGAAGTAGAAGTCCTCGTTCCTCGGGTCCGTGAGCAGTGCGGTCAGGCCGGCCGTGAGCTCGGTCCAGTGGCTGTGCCCGCCCCAGGCCGACTCGACCATGGACGACGACTGGTCGAGCAGGAACATCACGCGCACGGGCTGCATGGAGATGTCGAACTCCTGCGAGTCGCACGTGTCGTCCCAGTCGAAGTCCCAGTCGGCGTCGGTGTCGCCGTCGGTGTCGCCGTCGGCATCCGTGTCGGTGTCCGTGTCGACATCGGTGTCCACGTCCCCGTCCGCGTCACCCGAGTCGGACGGGGGGCTGCACCAGGCCCCGATCGCCGCCACGGCGAGGACCGCGTGCGTCCTGAAAGCGTTCATGACGACCTCCGTGGGCAGCGTATCACGACCGGGCAGCGCGCCGGGAGTGGGACGGCGCGAGAACACGGAGGGCTCCGGGAGAGCGTGTGATGTGCCGCGATCGAGCGGGCGAGGCGGCAATCCCGGTGTTTTCCTGGCTCCGAGGGCTTTTCGAACGGCTGGTTCGCTTCTTGCCACACCGCGTCGTGAGTCATGCGGCACGAACCTGTTCCGAGTCACCGTCGATCCGAAACCCGCTGTCGGGGCAGCCGGGCGGCCGACATCGTTCGGTCGTCCCTCTCGATCACCGTCCTCGTCGTGCTCGTGGGCTGCGTCAGCACGGCCGGCTCCGTCGACGGCGGGGGCGGATGCACCGGCACGATGGGCGACGTGGCCGGCTCCGGCACCGACACCGGCACCGGGGGCGGGAACGCCCCCCTCGGTGACCGCGGTGAGCCCATCACCATCGACTTCGGCGACACCGAACAGTTCGTGACTGGCTCCCCTGCCACCCACACCATTGCCGGCCGCGTCCACGGCGGGAACGGCACCTTTGCCTTCACCATCAACGACGAGATCGTGCCGCTGGACGAGGACGGACGGTTCGTGACCGAGGTGGACGTCGCGCCGGGTCTCCAGGTCGTGAAGCTCGCCGCCCGCGACACCGCCACCCCGCCCGGCAAGCGCGACGTGAACCTGTCGCTGCTCGTGTCCGAGTTCCTGCCGGAAGGCGAGATCAACCCGGCGGCGGCCGCGCTGGTGCTCACGAGCGAGATGGTCTCGTCCATGGCCGACCCCATGCAGGACCTCGTTGCCTCGCTGGACGTGGCGAGCGAGATCCGCTCGCGCGCCGTGCTCAGCGAGGACAGCACCTGCACCACCCACCCGCGCTCGGCGACCCACGGCCGTCCCACGCTGCGCCTCTTCGTCACCGAGACCGGCGCGCTGACCATGGAGGTGCTGATCCCGAACCTCACGATCGATTTCTACGGGACCTGCAGCATGCTCATCTCGACGGTCAACATCACCGGGCGGATCGAGACCAACGTGGCCATTCTCTCCGAGCTGAGCGCGGCTCCGTCCGACGACTGCATCGTGGGCCTCGACCACACCCCGGCGACCGTCGATCTGCGCGACTTCGACCTCCAGATCTCGGGCGGCAGCGGCCTTCTCGAGAGCCTCATCGTCATGCTCATGGGCGAGATGAAGGAGGGAGAGACCGCGGAGGAGCTGAAGACGCAGTTCGCCACCGAGGCCGAGGAGCTGCTCGGCCCGCAGCTCGAGGACATCACGGTGTTCGATTCGACGACGCCGATGGAGCTCCTCGGCGTGCCGATGGACGCCAGCCTCTGCCTGACCGGGCTGAGCAGCGAGGGCGGCGTGCCACTGGCCCGCGTCGGCGCCAGGGTGGTCGGGCCAGGCGGCGGCGTCGGCCCGGGGGCCCCGCTCGTGGAAGGCGAGCTGCCGCCCGCCGCGCCCCACACCTTCTGGCTCGACGCCAACCTCGTCGCGCAGTTCCTCTACTCCGCCTGGATCGCTCGCGGGCTGCAGAGCGACGCCATCTCCGAGATCCCGATCTCCATGATCGCGTTGCTCGAGCCCGACCTGGAGGACCTGTTCCCCGAGGACGCGACCGTGTCCGTGGCCATGGACGGCCAGCTCCCGCCGCGGGTCCGCGCCGCGGAGCCCGGGAGCGAGGGCGACCTCATCGTCGAGATCCCGGACCTCCAGCTCCGGCTCTCGGTGGACGGCGAGCCGCTCTACGCGCTGAGCAGCAACCTCGAGCTCATCCTCGACCTGCTCCCGGCCGAGGGGGGCCTCGCACCCACGGTCATGGCCGTGCACTCCACGACATGCGTGATCGAGGAGCCGGTGCTGGACATCGCCGACGCGGCTCTGGCCGCCTCGGTGGACATGCAGATCGCGACGGTGGCGGCCGACCTGCTGGGCGGGGCCGTGATCTCGTTACCGGACGTCGGCGGCGGGCTCCAGCCCGTGGACGCCGTGCCGGCGCCAGGGGGCCGGTACGTGCAGGTCACGCTCGAGTAGGCGGAGAGAACCGGCAATCGAACGGACACCGGGCGACGGTGATCCGAGAACCCACGAGGAGGTTGTCTGATGGTACGACGGACGAGCACGGGGATCTGGGTCCTGGCGCTGAGCGTGCTTGTGGCCGGGCTGCTGGCCGCGGAAGGATGCGACGACGAAAGCGGCGGCGGCGGCAACGACGGCGGCCCGGACGAGGGATGTGCGACCGACACCGCGGGCGATGGCGCCACGAAGAGCTACATCCTGAACGCCGTGGCGATCGGCGACGAGAACGTCGGGTTCGATCTGGACGACGTCAACACCCCGTCCGGATGCTCGGACGACTTCTGCCGGAGCGGCCCCGACGACGGCACGGGCGGCGTGGACAACCGCCTCGGCCCGATCCTGGAGAGCATCTCCGACGCGTCGCCCCAGTTCGACGTGGCCGGCTTCCTCAACAAGGCCCTGACCGCGGGCAAGATGCTCCTCCTGCTCCGCCTGCGCGACGTCGACGACTGGCGGAACGACGGGTGCGTGCACGCGGACTTCTACGTGGGCCACGACACCAATGATCCGCCGGCCATCGTCGAGGGCCGCACCTATCAGGTCGATTCGGCGTCGCTCGAGCCCCCGGGGACCGACATCGACAGCCCCGCCATCGCCTTCGAAAACGGATCGATTGACGGCGGGACCTTCCGGGGCGGCCCGGACGACTTCAGCATGACCATCCCCATCGAGGACCTGGGCACCAGCCTGACGTTCGCGGTCTCGGAGGCACAGATCCAGTGGTCGGCGTCGGAAAGCGCCATCAGCAACGGCACCCTCGGAGGCTACATCCCGATCTTCAACCTGCTCGCCACCATGCGCCTGATCCCCGAAGCGGCGAACGTCCTGGTCGTGGTGACCACGGTGATGGAGAACCAGGCCGACGTCGATAGCATCCCGGGCGGCACCGAGATCCCGGGGACCCAGTGCACGGCGGAGAACATCGAGACCTACGACGCCGCCGGCAACGGGTGCGGCTCGGCGAGCTACACGTGCAGCCCGTCGGGCCGCTGCGTCGAGCCCGACGACCACTTCGACGCCGTCTCGCTCGGCATCACCATTGCGGGCATCCCGGCGGAGATCGGGGACATCTGGACGGCGCCATGAGCCGGCTGGGCCGGCTGCTCATCATTCAACTGTCGTGAGAAGAACCAACCCAAGTATTCGTGTATGCGTGAGCGTGAGCGTGAGCGTGAGCGGCCTGACCGTGACACTGTGTACAGACACCGGGTTATTCTGCCAGGCAAATACATTCATGTTCTTCCCAACGAATAAGACTATTCGAATACCATGTGAGGTCACTCGATGAGCAAAGACGGCGTTTCAAAAGCTGCTGCGGTTTGTCGTTCACGCTCACGCTCACGCTCACGCTCACGCTCACGTGCTCTGCTCATCATTTGTTCCAGCTTGCTCGCCGCATCCGCGTTCTGCACGGCGTGCGACGACACGTCTCCGGCGGTCGACGCCGGACCCGACGTCGGGCCGGACGCGGGCGACGCGGACGCGGGTGACGGGGGGCCGATCAGGCCTCCCGACCCGCCTCCGCAGCCCGAGTTCCCGGGGCTGAGCGCCGACGTGGAGGTGCTCGTCGATTCCTTGGGCATCCCCCACATCTACGGGCAGACCGACACCGACGCGTTCTACGGCGCCGGGTACATGATGGCCCACGACCGGCTGTTCCAGATGGAGCTGCTGCGGCGCCGCGCGCTCGGGCGGTGGGCCGAGGTCATGGGCGAGTCCCGGGTGGGTGACGACGAGATCTCCAGGCTGTTCAACTTCCGCGACCTGGGCCGGCGGGACTACGAGAGCCTCGACGAGGAGTCGCACGAGGCATTCACGCTCGTCGTGGCGTGGTGCGCGGGCGTCAACCGCTTCATCGAGCAGGTCGAGGAGGGCGAGGAGCCGCTCCCGTACGGCTTCGGCCCCGACGAGCTCGACTTCGCGCCCGAGCGGTTCCACCCCTCGGACCTCATCGCCGTCTCGAGGCTGGCGTTCTTCTCGACGTCCAACACGCTGGAGGTCGAGATCCTCGCCTCGATGGTCCGGGACTTCCTGCCCGACGCCTGGAACGCGATCCAGTTCGTCAGGCCGTTCCACGACGTCTGGACGGTCCCGCCCGAGGAGCGGCCCGAGACCGCTCCGTTCGCACCGGCGCCCGCGCCGCCGGCCCGGCCAGGACGGAGTGATCCGGCGAGGCGGCTCCCCGACGGTGTCGAGCTGGGCGACCTCGTGGCCGGCCTCCACCGGAGGTTCGAGCCGTTCCGCCTCGTCGGGAGCAACAACTTCGCGATCGACGGCCGCCACACGGAGAACGGCCGCCCGGTCATCGCCAACGACCCGCACCTCATGCTCGAGGTCCCGAACGTGTTCTACGCGCTGCACATCAACAGCGCCGACGGGGAGGGTACCTTCGACGTGGCGGGCTTCACGCTGGCCGGGTCGTTCGGCGTATCGGCCGGCCGCAACGACCGCCTGGCATGGACCGTGACCACGGCATTCGGCGACGTGATGGACGTGTGGGAGGTCGTCGAGAGCGGAGACGATATCAGCGTGGGGTCCAGGACCGTGACGCCGGTCGAGCGGGTCGAGCCGATCATCGTGCGGCAGGACGGCGGGCCGGCCGGCGAGGGGAGGCTCGAGCGGTTCGAGGTGCTCGACGTCCCCGGGTACGGCGTGCTCCTGCCCGACGACATCGCCGGCATCCCGTTCCTGCGGCGCAACCACCACTGGTTGATGAACTACACGGGCTTCGAGAGCTTCCGCGGAGCTGACGCGCTGCTCCTGCTCCAGCGGGCCCGGACGCTCGACGAGTTCGAGGCCGCGATCGACGGTGTGGCGGGGCTGGGGTTCAACTTCGTGGGTGCCACGGCCGAGGGCATCGCCTACCGCGTCGGGCTCCACGTGCCCGATCGGGGCGATCCGGCGTCCATGCAGCCTCCTTACCTCGTGATGGACGGGAGCGACGACGCGTCGTACTGGACCGGCGCGGTCCTGCCGACCGAGCGGCTGCCGCACGGCCGGGCTCCCGAGCAAGGGTTCCTCGCCACGGCCAACAACGACCCCTTCGGCTTCACCGCCGACGGAGACGTGCTGAACGACCCCTGGTACTACGGCGGGCTCTTCGAGCCGGGTTTCCGCGCGAGGCGGCTCCAGGACGAGCTGGAACGGCTCGTCGCGCGCGGTGGCGTGACGGTGGACGACGCAGTCGCGCTCCAGCTCGACGTGCATAGCACCCTCGCCGACTCGCTCCTTCCGCGGCTCGCGGAGGCCTGGTCGCGCGTGGGGACCGACGCCGACCTCGCGGAGTTCGACGATCCCGACATCGAGATGCTCGTCACGGCGATCATCGACGGCTGGGACCGCGAGATGCGCGGCGGCTCGCCCGAGGCGGTGGTCTTCCGGGCCTTCTGCCACAACCTCGCGGCCGAGGTGCTCGTGGACGACATCGGCCTCGTCTACGGCTCGGCCCTGTCGATGCCGATCGGCGCCATCTTCCTGCTCAAGATTGCCGGCATGGCGGTCCTGGGCCTCTATCCCGACGGGGACGCGATCGTGCAGCAGGGCGCGGACCGGGCGCTGCTCGAGGCCATGGCGCGGACGCGGGACTGGCTCATCGATCGGTTCGGCGGCGTGGACCCCGGGCTGTACTCCTACGGCGAGGTCGCGGGGATGTACCTCGGACACGACGTCGGGGACGAGTACGACATCGGTTTCGTTCCAGTCGACGGGTCCGACGATACGGTGGCCAACTTCCCGACCGCGCTCGCCGGCGAGCCGGGAGAGGAGCGCTGGGCGGCGGAGCTCGGACCGGTGATGCGGATCGTCAGCTCGTTCGGCGACGACGGCGCTCCGGAGTCGGTGGTGGCCATGCCGCTCGGCAACAGCGGCGTGCCGTCGAGCCCGCACTTCGACGACCTCCTGCCCGGGTTCGTCGCGGGCGAGCACCGTCCGCTGCCCTTCCGGCGTGCCGAGGTCGAGGCGGCGCAGGAGGAGCGCATCGTGCTCGAGGCCGAGGGCTCGGCCAGGCCGGGAGAGTAGGACCTGTGCTATGACACGCACAGAGTGGACCAGTTGGACCAAGTGGACACGGTGGACAGCAGGACGGGTCGACCTGCCTCTCGTGTTCCGGGTCCACGTGGTCCACAACGTCCACCTCGTCCACCCACCGAGTGTCACGCCCGGGTCGCGCTGGTGCTGGTGCTGCTGGAGTGCGGCTGCGGGGGCAGTCGCCGCATCGCATCCACGGTCGATGACGCGACGCGCGACGACGCGCGGTTCGTCGCCGCCTTGAACGAGAAGGCTCGCCGCGGAGCCGTGACCGAGACGCTCCACGGCGTCGAGGTCTCCGATCCGTACCGGAGCCTCGAGCAGGACACGCCCGAGACGTGGGCCTGGATCGAGGCCCAGACCGCGCGCACCGAGCGGCGGCTCGCGCCGTTCGTCACGCCGGCGGCGCGCGAGCGCATCGCCGCGCTGATGTCCATCGGAACGCTGTCCGACCCGGACCTCGGCGGCGGGCGGGTGTTCTTCCTGCGGCGGGGCGCGGACCAGGAGCAGGCGGTGCTGATGATGCGCGGCCTCGCCCCGTCCGACGCAGCCCGCGTGCTCCTCGATCCGGCCCGCATGGGCGAGCGAGTGGCGATCGACTGGTCTTTCCCCTCGCCCGCGGGGCGGCTCGTGGCGGTCGGGCTCTCGCGCGACGGCGACGAGCGATCGGTGCTCCACCTGCTCGACGCGGACACCGGCGCCGAGCTCGGCGAGACGATCGACCACTGCAAGTGGAGCACCGTGTCCTGGCTGTCCGACGAGTCCGGGTTCTACTACACCCGCTATCCTCGCGAGGGCGAGCCCGGCTTCGACGCCGCCGCGCTCGACGCCGCCTTCCCGCGGGTCTTCTTCCACCGGCTCGGCACGGACCCGCTCCAGGACCCGCTCGTGTACGGAGGGGAAGACCCGGAGGACTTCCCGAGCCCGGACGTCAGCGACGACGACCGATACCTCGTGATCAACGTCATGCGCGGGTGGTCGCGGTCCGACGTCTACCTCGTGGACCGCGCGAGCGATGATGCAACGCCGCGTCCAGTGTCCGAAGGCTGCGACTGCCTGGTCGGCGGCGCGGTCCGGAGCGGCCGCCTGTGGCTGCTGACCAACGAGGGTCACCCGCGGTACAGGGTGTTGGCCGTGGCTCCGGACGAGGCGAGCGACCGCGCGCGGTGGCGCGAGGTCATCCCCGAGTCCGACGCGGCGATCGAGCAGCTCGGCGTGGCGGCGGGCCGCCTCGTCGTCCACGAGATGCGCGACTTCGCGTCGCGGGTCCGCTTCACGACGCTCGACGGGGCCACGGCGTGCGAGCTCGCGCTCCCGGCGAGAGGCTCGATCGAGGGCATGGCGGTCCGCCCCGGCTCGGACCGCGCGCTGCTCGTGTTCAGCTCGTTCTTCCATCCGCCGGCCCTCCTGTCTGCGGACGTGGCTACGGGGAGGGCGGACGTGCTCGAGCGCGTGGACAGCGGCGTTGATACGAGCCGATATCAGGTCACACAGGCGACCGCGACCTCGGCCGACGGCACTCCCGTCAACATCTTCCTCGCGCACCGGCGCGGGGCCACCCCGGACGGCTCGCACCGCGTCCTCGTGTACGGCTACGGCGGCTTCAACATCAGCGTCCTGCCGAGCTTCAGCCGGCGGGCGCTCTGCTGGCTCGAGGACGGCGGGGTCTACGCCGTGGCGAACCTGCGCGGCGGCGGCGAGCTCGGCGAGTCCTGGCACCGGGCCGGACAGCTCGAGAACAAGCACCACGTGTTCGAGGACCTCGAGGCGGCCGTGCGCTGGATCGGCCGGACCTGGAGCCGGCCAGAGAGGATCGCCATCACCGGGGGCTCGAACGGCGGCCTGCTGGTCGGCGCGGCGCTGGTCCGGTTCCCCTACGCCTTCGCCGCCGCCGCGGCGTACGTCGGGCTCTTCGACATGCTGCGGTACCACCGGTTCCCGCCCGCGGAGCTCTGGGTCAGCGAGTACGGCAGCGCGGACGACGCGGGTCAGTTCGAGGTCCTGCTCGCGTACTCGCCCTACCACAACCTCCACGACGGGACCGCTTACCCGGCCGCCCTGATCGAGACGGCGGACCGCGACACGAGGGTCTTCTGGGGCCACTCGACCAAGTTCGCGGCGCGGCTCCAGGACGCGACCACGGACCCCGGCTCGGTGCTGTTCTACATGGACCGCTCGGTGGGCCACGGGGCGGGCACGGGGCGCAGCGACCTCGTCGAGCAGGCGATCCGGCTCCACGCGTTCCTGACGTGGCGGCTCGGCTCGGGACGGTGAGCCTGGGGTGGACGAAGTGGACGCTGCGGACATAGTGGACAGGCCCGGGAGTCCACTCAGTCCACTCAGTCCACCCATAATCGTCGGCTCCAGACTCCAGGCTCCAGGCTCCAGGGCCTGCAGGCTGCGGCTGGGCGATCATTCTGTGGTGTCCTGGGGACCACCCGCGAGGCGAAGAGACAGATGCTGC
>Ga0233425_10007414_pt1 | contig 15438 bp, 4 predicted proteins | sample Watercolumn_Towu_2_FD_181712 | JGI IMG/M metagenome (GOLD analysis project Ga0233425, IMG submission 181712) | Freshwater microbial communities from Lake Towuti, South Sulawesi, Indonesia - Watercolumn_Towuti2014_140_MG | ecosystem: Environmental > Aquatic > Freshwater > Lake | place: Indonesia...
ATCTTGAGGACAGCTCATCAGGAAAATTATGTTTATGTCTTTATTGATATGATTAACGATGAAGTAATAGATAGGGGAACTGATAAAGCAACTATATGTTTTGATGGTGGAAATGAAAAAAATACAACGCCTAATGAAAATGATTATTGTTTTGAGGCCGTTCTAGAATCTGGAATGGGACACACCTATCAAGGAAATTCTACTAGTTTTAAACAAATTGAGAATCATCCTGACTTTGTAGGATTAAGTAGCATTTCTGATAGTAATGATAGGTATTCAGGCATACCGCATCCTGGATATGAATTTAGAATACCTACAGATCTAATTGGAAGGGAATCTGTTTATGGTTTTTATTTTGAAGTATATGACGGTAATACAAAAAAACTATACACATATCCACAAAACCAAACATCACTAATGCAGACTCCTGCTGGATGGGGAGAGATTTACTCACCAGATAAATCATTACCAGAGTTTGATCTTCCGTTGTTGATACTATTGCCGGTACTTGGTTTAGTTATTGTATTGACAAGAAATCGTACTTACAAACTCAAATAGCAAATGTTAAACAAACAAATTCAATCACTTAACAAACAGGTTGTTAGCTGCAAAAAATGTCCACGACTTTATTCATATATTACACAAGTTTCACGGAATAAAGTAAAGCGCTTTTCTGACTACAAATACTGGGGAAAGCCTTTGTCAAGCTTCGGTGATCCTAACGCGCAAATTTTGATTATAGGACTTGCTCCAGCTGCACACGGAGGTAACAGAACTGGTAGGATGTTTACCGGGGATAGCTCTGGCGACTGGGTAGCAAAGGTACTATATGACAACAAATTGGCAACAAAACCCACCAGTTTGAGCATTGATGATGGTTTTTCTCTGATTGATTGCTATATTACGGCGGCGGTTCGATGCGCGCCTCCAGATAACAAGCCTACAAAAGAAGAAATGCAAAACTGCTCTGTTTATTTGGAAAAAGAGATTCGGTATCTGCAAAACATACGAGTTATTGTATGTCTTGGTAGGATTGCATTTGATGCAACATGTAAGATTTTAGGCATAAAAAAGGCAAAATTTGCCCACGGAAATGTCATAAAATTAGAAAATTTTACTGTTATGTGTAGTTATCATCCTAGCAGACAAAATACCCAGACAGGTAGGCTACAGTGGGATCAGTGGGATTCTATCTTTGTTTTGGCAAAAAAGCTTAGCATAAATCATGCGTAAATAAGAAAACAAAAAGAATTTTCGCCGATCAGTCTCTACTCGTAAGTAGATGAGCTTGATTGGGACGAAAGTCCTGATGGTGAAGGAACAGATGGGAATCTGTCGCCAATTTGCTGTTCTGCAACTGCTGATGCCTCTTGGAGGATCTTTTCTGTTTCTTCGCTTGAAACATCAGATCCGACATTGAATGCATCACCTGCTAGTGAGTCCATCATCAAACCGCTGAGTGTTTGTGTCATAGAGTTTAGCTCTGCGTCTGCTTCTGGCATAAAGCGTCCTAGTGAGGACTTGAGGCCCTTCATTGTCGACATTGCTGGACCTATTGCTACCATGGCATCACCCAGGTCATGGATGGTGGTCAGGCGCAACTGCACTTGCTCTAGTGCCATTCTTGCATTGCCTAGCATCTTTGTGACTTTGCGAATTTCAGCTAGTTCATTTGATAAGACACGACTTGCGCTGGTGTCATGTTGTTGCATTGCAGCTACGATTCGTTTGAATAGTTGAGCGTCACGTTCGTGCAATTTGTTTAGCATTGAGTCCATTTTTGAGATTTGCAATTGCAGTTTGTTGACTGCGGTTTGAATTCTTGGTTTCAATGCGCCTTGTGGTTTAACAGAGTCTCGAAGTCTGTCTGCCACACTTGCAGTGTCCTGACGTGCCCAATTTTTCTCGAAGCCGGTCATGCGAAACCGTTTAGGATTTAATTCTTAATTGGGGTAGTGCAGAATAATCAACTATAGAGTAAATTTAGCTAACAAAGTGTAAATCCTATACAGGTAGCTGGGTGATCATGGGACGGGTTGCAGTATTTGATTCTGGTCTTGGCTCTCTTTCAATTATTATGGCAATTAGAAAAGTGACAAAAGCGGAAATTATCTATTTTGCTGATCAAAAACATTATCCATACGGGAAAAAAAGCTCATCACAACTTAGACAAATAATTGAATCAAGCATAAAACTATTAAAGAAAAAATTTAATCCTGATGTAATTGTTGTAGGCTCAAATACACCAACAATACTGTTTGAAGATTTGTTTATGGATAAGGCCATCATAGGAGTGTCTCCCCCCCTATCTAAAGCAATTAAAATAACTAAAACAAAATCAATCGCAATTTTAGCAACATCAACAACAATTAACAGCAGCCAATTGGATCGTTTTATCGCTAATAATGTGCCAACAAATATCTCCGTCATAAAAATTGATGCAACTAAACTAATAGATCTGGTAGAAACTGGAAAATTTCTAAACGATGTATCTTATTGTAAAAATAAAATTCCAAAATATCTTTGCAATGAATTTTCATCAAAAAACATTGATGTTGTAACACTATCGAGTACTCATCTATCGTTTCTAAATTCAATACTAACAGAAATGTTTCCGACAATATCATTTTTGGATCCCGCACTCGATGTGGCAAAACAAATAACAAAAATGAGAAATTTTTCTCCATCACAAAAAAATTCTCTGAAAATTTTTAGCTCTAGTAATACTACACAATTACAAAATCACTTATCAAAATTAAAAATCAAAAATACTGTTCAACATTTGGAATTTTAACAGAAATTTTTTTGTTCCAAATTTAATCAGAAAAAACCTGCAATTTTTTAGATCTGCACGAAAATTTCAAAAAATCCGATTTGGTATTGTGTAGAAAGAGTTTTGCCATGTTGGAACTATCTTTTTTCGTAAAGTTCCTCATTGCTTATCACAATTTTTTGATAAAAATTCTCTGTAAATGTCAGATCAATTTGTGATGAATTTTGGTAATTTTCTAGTGTTAACTGGATCAAATTTACAAAAAACATCTGGAGTATTTTCGGGAAATTTGGAGTGAGATCTTGAATAATCTAAAATTAATTTCAGCAGCACTAGTTCTAGTTTTACTCGCTTCATCATTTTCAACTTCAAATGGAATTATTGAAAAATTAGAAAACCAAGAAATAACTGAACCATCAACAATCCAAAAAACCGAACTATCAAAACCATCACTTAACACTGTAGTGAGTCTTGATGAATCTTCAACAAAAATTAAAAATCAAGAGGTCACTGTTGTTTTGCATAAAGTACCAACAGTAGCTCGCAATTTAATTTTGAAAGAAGGAATGATCTTTTCTAATACAAAAGACGATGGTACTTCTATTGTTTTGTTAAAACATGACTTTGCACAAGCCATCCTACAAAGAATCTTTAATGATCGAAAATATCTATTAGATGATAGTGTTGGTCTTCCCCTATATGATAATGCAGTTGATCAGGAATATAGTAGTATAGGTGCTTACCTATCTGATCCATTAAATGATATTATTCTATTTAATCCGGAACAAAAAATCCTTGATCAGTTTTTGGTTCTACCGTTAGTAATCAATCAAATATCACCAAACTCTGATCTTAATGCATTATATGATATAAGGAATACCATTGTATCTGCCACTGGTACAGCTCTTCACCCGTCTGGGTCATTGCTTGTTTTATTCGCCTTTGCGGCATTTCTTGTTATTGCTAGATCAGAAGATCCAAGATTCAAAATCCATAATTATAGAAAGTTTTTATCGTCTGTTTTCATGATATTGTTGATTTCATCCGCAGTTATCACTCCGATATCAATATCGGATTCGTATTATGCTCACGCCGAGTCTGTCAATAATCCAACCGCATACGGACCCAGCCCATCGGATGAATATACATCTGTGAATGCTACACAGACATCTGGGTCAAGCCAATCCGTAATTGAGACCAGTGAGCCTGAACCAGAAAGTATCACCCAAACCATCACCAATTCTACCATTACAGTACCTGCCAACGCCACCCAAACCATCACCAATTCTACAATCCAGATACCAATCCAGTCATGGAGCTTTAACAACATTGTAAATGGATCACAGTTTGTAGGCGATGTCCAGCTAAACCAAACTGGAATAACATTAGATGGTGGTTTTATCCGATCAAACGGAACCCAGACCGCAAATGTGACCGGTCTGTCTATTACAGTCTGGATAAACCCAGATTACACTCATGCTGCATCTTCTATGACCATAATATCAAAAGAAAATGCATTTGAGCTTACACTAAACAACAATCTGTTCCCAGCGAGAACTGCCATCTTTTCAGTATTTGATGGAATAAAATGGCATGAGGTTCAAACCATTGCCCAAATAGGTGATGGCTGGTCTCATCTTGCAGCAACATTCAATGGAACAGACATTACAATATACACAAATGGCACTGTATCAAATACTGTAAAAACTACAAGCACAATATCACTAAACAATGCAGGAGTAATCCAACAAGTAACTCCAGAAATATCAAACTCTGAATCCGATGTGGTAATTGGTGCTACACTTGATACAAGAACAGTAGATACCGCAGAAAAGGCCTTCTCTGGAAGCTTGGATCAAATCCAAATCTATGATGAATATCTAACTGCAGAGCAAATAATGCAAATCTATAACCAAACACTTCCATTGATCCTAGCTAAATCAATTGTAAATCAAACAATACCAGAAATATTGCCGCCAATAAACTTGCTAAACAATACAAACATCAACGGAACTCTAAACACAAACGCCACCGAAATTATTGTGGTTCCTCCTCAATTAGTAAATCAAACAAAGCAAATGACAGTCTCTGCATGGATAATTCCTCAATATCAAAAAGCATCAGACGAGCTTACCATAATCTCAAAAGAAAACTCATTTGTTCTTTCCATCAACAATGCACTTGATCCTCAGCATACAGCAAAGTTTGCAGTCTTTGATGGAATAAGATGGACTGATCTATTTGGTAAAAACAAAGTAAACGAGCTAACTCTAGTCACAGCAGTAATCAACAATACCAAGATCTCACTGTACATCAACGGAACATTACATGCGTCTACAGAAATTCCAGACTCTATCGTAATTTCGGATGGTGCATTAGTACTTACACCTGCAGAGGTGGCAAACTCTGAATCCGAAATCATTGTTGGAGCATACCAGTCCACACTAAGATCAGAGCCAAATCTCTCAAATCACTTTTCAGGAATAATTGAAGAACCGCTAATCTATCCTAGAGCATTATCTGATGAAGAGATCAAGCAACTCTATCTTGCAAAAACTGGTGTAAAACTGGACATTTCTTTGGCAGAACTAGTAGGACTAGTCGATGTTGCATCAAACTCTACTGTAACAGATTATGATCTTTTGCTAGTTGAAACATTAGAATTTATTGATATGATGAGTAATGGAACAGCTCATGCAGAGAACAAGACTGCAATTGAGATTGTGGCAGACCCAACTATAAACACAACAAAACAAAGCTATCTAATCAACGAAGATGTCGAGCTTGAATTAGAATACTTTGATGAAATTGATGCCTTGATTGCAGAACTACAAGACATTGAAGGCCAAGTCGATACACTTGCAACACAAACAGAACAAGAATTAGCTGAAGCCGAAATTGAAATTGTCAATGAGACAAACAGTACCGAACAAGACTCTACACTACAAGTAAACTCATTCATTCCTCCTGCATTTGCCTTTGATGAATCTGACTTTGAATCATTAAAGGAAATTGCCAAAGCCAAAGAAAAGATAAAACAACTCAGAGAGAAGCTAGACAAGACAAGCTACCAAACAATAGACGAATCTACTATAGCAGAACTCAAAGACGAAATAATCTTGGTAACTGAGCAGTTAAGAAACGTAACAAAGAGCATCAAACAAAAACAAGTTGATCTATCCGCAGTAGATAATCTTGCAGATAGCTTTGAGCAGCTAGCTGGAGAAAATGAGACAAAGGTGCAGTATTCACAGTGGATAGACACAAACCAAACAATTACAACTCAACTCTATGATCCAGTAGGAAACCTGCTCAGCATAGACACAAAGTTCGAAAAACTAAGAGAAGGAAAATTCAGCATTAAACTACTCCAGTCTCGTATCATGACTCCTGGTGTTTATCACATCAAAACAACAATGACACTTGATGGAACTGAATATGTTCTAGACAGCGAGTTTGCGTGGGGCCTAGTATCAGTTAACACCAAAAAGAGCATCTACAAGCCAAACCAGACTGCTGACTTTGTAATTGTGGTCTTAGATAATGGTGGACATCCTGTCTGTGACTCTAATATCTCCTTGACTGTAACTGATCCAAATCTACAAAACACTACACTAACATCTGGAAATGGAATCACACAAAACCCAGAATGTGGTCTGTATGATGTCTCATATCAAACAGGAGCGGAAGGCAACCATACCATATCTGTACAGGCACAGACACCAAACGGAATTACCAAGTTTGCTACAAACTTTGAGGTTAGATCAGAGTTTGACTATGACATTACAAGAATAGCACAAAGCAAACTAGATCCTATAACAAACCCCAACCTCTTTGATGTTACAATCAACATAGAGTCGTTTGTTGGAGCAGGACAAATCACGATAAAGGAATTTGTCCCATCCGTGTTTAATGTAACAACTAGTGGTATCGTAGAGGAAGCAAACGGCACAAAAACAATCACGTGGACACAAGACCTAGTAGAAAACAAAACAAGTGTCTCATATTCATATTCCATCCCGCTGGAATTCCCAAGACTGTATGCACTAGGCAAAGCAGAAATCTCACAAAACAATCATACATTCACTGAGGCGAGAAACTGGTATGTGGCAGCTGATCCACCAGTAATATCTCAGGAAAGTGCAATTGCTGCATATCGCTCCAGTACACTAAGTGGTATTAATTTCCCAAAGATCAGAGTCTGGGACTCTTCTGGAACTGGAACATGGAAGAGTGAGGTAGAGCTTGCAACTGCTGGATCGCCAATTACAAACATGACAATAAAGTACTCGCCAGTGTCCAATAGAATCATACTTGTCACGCAGAGCTCTGACGCAAGAATTGATGCCTATGTTTGTGATGGCAACTGTACTGTATCCAGTAATTGGAGTGTAACAAATAACATTGGTATTGTTCGTGCTGGACTGCCAGCACAACAATTTGATGTTGACTTTGAAACCTCTACAGGCAATGCCATACTGGTGTATTCTGTGAACTCGGCTTCCTCTACGGAAGACATTGCCTACAGAGTCTTATCAGCAAATTCCGCAGTTTGGGGCTCAGAGCAATACATAGACGATACTAGTAGTGCAGGAAACACAATTTATTCTTGGCTTGATCTTGCAAGAAACCCAGGATCTACAAGCCAAGAACTAGTTCTCGCTGGATTTAACACAAACCAGACTGATGTTACTGCATACGTATGGAATGGAAGCTCTTTTGGAAACTTGCAAGACGTGGTACTAAATGCGAACTCTTATGCAGGCAAGAAGGCATTTGCAGTCGCATATGCAAACTCTACTTTTGCATTTGTTGTAGCTGGTGATACAACAGATGGTTCTGTAAAACACTATAGATGGAATGGATCATGGACAAATGGTACAAGGTTCGACGTTGATACTGGTGATGGAGCTGATCTTCAATGGATTACACTAAAAGCGGATCCAGTCACTAATCGTCGTCTTCAAGCAGTACTAGTAGACAATACAAATGACCTCGGAACTGCTTATTGGGATGGTAGCACTTGGCAAGTAACCAGTAACATAGATACTGCACTAGATTCTTCTTCAACCGGAGATACTAGGACAGCTGACTTTGCATGGCTTCCAAGCGGAGGTAACGGCATACTAGTGTGGGATACCGATGATGCCGCGGGCTCTACACTTTCAAAAAGAAGCTGTACTCCACAATGTACCAGTGCAACTGATACTTCATCCATAACATATGCGACAAGAGGAGAATGGCTTGCATTGTACACAAATCCACGATCTGTTGATACTGTTAATATTTTGGGCCTAAGACTGAACTTTAACCAAGACATTGGTTCATTTAGAATCACTACAACCACTTTAACAAACTATGGTGATGCCGCGCTTACTGCAGATACACAGACTCTTAACATGGAAGTATTTTCACTGGACTTTAGACCATCTGGAGTAGGAAAGAAAGCAGCTCTATCTGAGAGTCTAGGAATCAAAGACACCATAACAAAGACAACAACAAAGGTTCTAACAGAAAGACTAGGCGTTAAAGATACACCCGCAAAGTCAAGCAGCAAATCCCTCTCAGAAAAACTAGGAATCAGAGATGCAATACAGAAAACCAAATCACAATCATCCACTAATAATCTAGGAATTACAGACACCATAACAAAGACCACCACCAAGCTACTCTCAGACAGACTGGGAATTACAGACACCATAACCAAGACTACAACAGTATCACTCTCAGAAAGACTAGGATTGCAAGACAATCTAGCTAATACCCCAACCAAATCCCTCTCAGAAAGACTGGGAATTACAGACACCATAACAAAGACCACCACCAAAGTACTCTCAGACAGACTAGGAATTACAGACACCATAACCAAGACTACAACAGTATCACTCTCAGAAAGACTAGGATTGCAAGACAATCTAGCTAATACCCCAACCAAATCCCTCTCAGAAAGACTGGGAATTACAGACACCATAACCAAGACCACCACCAAAGTACTCTCAGACAGACTAGGAATTACAGACACCATAACCAAGACCACCACCAAGCTACTCTCTGAGAACCTAGGAATCACCGACAACACAGCTAGAACAGCATCCGTCTCACTGACAGAAAACCTAGGACTAACAGACACCGTCGCCAAGACTGTACCAGTATCCCTGACAGAACGATTGGGAATCACCGACAACACAGCTAGAACAGCATCCGTATCCCTGACAGAAAACCTAGGACTAACAGACACCGTCGCCAAGACTGTAACAGTATCCCTGACAGAACGATTAGGACTAACAGACACCGTCGCCAAGACTGTAACAGTATCCCTGACAGAACGATTGGGAATCACCGACAACACAGCTAGAACAGCATCCGTCTCACTGACAGAAAACCTAGGAATCACCGACAACACAGCTAGAACAGCATCCGTCTCACTGACAGAAAACCTAGGACTAACAGACACCGTCGCCAAGACTGTAACAGTATCCCTGACAGAACGATTGGGAATCACCGACAACACAGCTAGAACAGCATCCGTCTCACTGACAGAAAACCTAGGAATCACCGACAACACAGCTAGAACAGCATCCGTCTCACTGACAGAAAACCTAGGACTAACAGACACCGTCGCCAAGACTGTAACAGTATCCCTGACAGAACGATTAGGACTAACAGACACCGTCGCCAAGACTGTAACAGTATCCCTGACAGAACGATTGGGAATCACCGACAACACAGCTAGAACAGCATCCGTCTCACTGACAGAAAACCTAGGACTAACAGACACCGTCGCCAAGACTGTAACAGTATCCCTGACAGAAAACCTAGGAATCACCGACAACACCGCCAAGACCACCACCAAGCTACTCTCTGAGAACCTAGGAATCACCGACAACACAGCTAGAACAGCATCCGTCTCACTGACAGAAAACCTAGGACTAACAGACACCGTCGCCAAGACTGCAACAGTATCCCTGACAGAACGATTAGGACTAACAGACACCGTCGCCAAGACTGTAACAGTATCCCTGACAGAAAACCTAGGAATCACCGACAACACAGCTAGAACAGCATCCGTCTCACTGACAGAAAACCTAGGACTAACAGACACCGTCGCCAAGACTGCAACAGTATCCCTGACAGAAAACCTAGGAATCACCGACAACACCGCCAAGACCACCACCAAGCTACTCTCTGAGAACCTAGGAATCACCGACAACACAGCAACAGCTGCAACAGTATCCCTGACAGAACGATTAGGACTAACAGACACCGTCGCCAAGACTGCAACAGTATCCCTGACAGAACGATTAGGACTAACAGACACCGTCGCCAAGACTGTAACAGTATCCCTGACAGAAAACCTAGGAATCACCGACAACACAGCTAGAACAGCATCCGTCTCACTGACAGAAAACCTAGGACTAACAGATCAGACCGCCAAGACTGTAACAGTATCCCTGACAGAAAACCTCGGCATTACCAATGCCAAATACAACACAGTATCCCTGACAGAAAACCTAGGAATCACCGACAACACAGCTAGAACAGCATCCGTCTCACTGACAGAAAACCTAGGACTAACAGACACCGTCGCCAAGACTGTAACAGTATCCCTGACAGAACGATTAGGACTAACAGACACCGTCGCCAAGACTGCAACAGTATCCCTGACAGAAAACCTAGGAATCACCGACAACACAGCAACAGCTGCAACAGTATCCCTGACAGAACGATTAGGACTAACAGACACCGTCGCCAAGACTGTAACAGTATCCCTGACAGAAAACCTAGGAATCACCGACAACACAGCAACAGCTGCAACAGTATCCCTGACAGAACGATTAGGACTAACAGACACCGTCGCCAAGACTGCAACAGTATCCCTGACAGAAAACCTAGGAATCACCGACAACACAGCTAGAACAGCATCCGTCTCACTGACAGAAAACCTAGGACTAACAGACACCGTCGCCAAGACTGCAACAGTATCCCTGACAGAACGATTGGGAATCACCGACAACACCGCCAAGACCACCACCAAGCTACTCTCTGAGAACCTAGGAATCACCGACAACACTGCCAAGACCACCACCAAGCTACTCTCTGAGAACCTAGGAATCACAGATCAAACAACACGTACTGCGACTGTCACCCTAACAGAAAGACTAGGAATTACAGACACCACAACCAAGACACCATCCATCTCACTCACAGAAAGACTAGGAATTACAGACACCACAACCAAGACACCATCCATCTCACTCACCGAGAACCTAGGAATTACTGATACGCTAAGACCTTCACTCCAGAAGATATTAACAGAAAATCTTGGCTTGAAGGATACTATACGATTCAAAGGAGGATGGGTAATAGAAGCTAGAAATCCTGCAGAAACGTTGATTGGAGGAGCAACATACACAATATATCCAAATCCAAATGGGGGAAGCTCATTCACTGTAACAGACAATGATTCAAACGACCTTGATCCTACTGTGGGTAGAGTTGGATTCTCAGAGGCACCATATGGCACCTATAATGTAACAATGGTCACAATCCCATCAGGATACAATGTTCTTGGTAACAGTACCCTACACGAAGTACATGCAACTAACAACAAAGGCATATCTTTATTCAGAGTAAATCTGCAAAGCTCTTCTCTTGCCATGCTTGCACCAGTTGTAATTACAACCTCGCCAGATCTAAACGCTACCATGTATACAACTTGGACTGACACATTTAGTGCAGCAATAATCAACGGTTCATCAACTACCACATTTAACACAGTCAGCAGGTTGCCAGCAATTGTGTCTGTAGGAAATGGAACCACTCAGCTAGAAGATGCAATTACAAAACAAGCATCGATTAAACTCAACACCTCATTTTCATCGCAAACATCTGGTATTGCAGTCATAAACAGATTGGGCGTAGGAAACTACTCTATGTCAAACTCACCGTTTACAACTGCGGTAATTCCAACCTTTGTTACTGCAGCATCAGGAACATCTCCGCAGTTTGTAACAACTCCCCCAATGACCAACTTTGTACCAGGACAAGCAATAGTGATCCCAGTAGAGACATCACTCTTGCCGTCATATGGAGGATTGGTACGACTCTCACTTGATCTAATGGATGGAAAATCACCAGTTGGCAAAGCCAAACATGAATGGATTGGAGCGGAGATTGATGTCAACATTCCCTCCTCATTAGGTACGGCAGGAATCACAAATGACAAAATTAACCTATTTGTTGACATAAAACCACAATTCGAAGCATCAGGAAAGGGATTAGATCTTGGAAATGAAAACAACTTTGCCTCAAAGCCAACAATGACTGTGAGAGTTGCAAAATCCAACACTGTTGAATCTGATGTAAATGGATGTCCAATTATGACTGCATATACCTTAGACACAACAATCAATAGATGGGTTCAAACTGGCTTGTCAATTACAACTCCCACTTCAATTGATGCAAATACTTGTGAGCTTACAATTACAACTCCACACTTTAGTGAGTTTGCACTAACATCAAAAGCAAAGTCAACTGCATCTAGTACAAGCACTGGCGCATCAGGTGGAGCTGGTGGAAAAGGATCAGTTGGAGGAGTCTCATCAGGTACAGTAGGTGCTCCAGGAACCGTTGCAAACCCGATCATTCTCTACCAAGCACAATATGATACTTGTGATAAAAACATGGTAAGAATCATCGCAGGAGTATATGGCTCTGAAGCCCCGCCACCGCACGTCAAGATCCGAACTCCAGACAGAGAGGTATATTCAGCAACACTTGCAAAGGATCAACCATACCTAGAACACAACAAGATACTCCAAGTAAGCAGATATGTCTATGAGGCACCAATTAGCAAAGACCTCAAGTACTTTGTAATCACTGCAGAGCAGGTAAACGGCAGAATCGCAACCTCTGCATCATATCTAGTGAACGTCTATGGCTGCTCTGATACAATAATCATCAACCCAATGACTGACTTGGACAAAATACGAGTAGATACCATAATCGAAGAAGGCAGACCAAACATCTTTGATGTCAAATTCCAGATAGGATCTGGCAAGCCAATCTCGTCCACTGCAGTAAACCAGTTCATCCAAGGAAATGAAAAGGTAACAGTGTCCGGCATAATTGACTCGCAAACCGAGCTAAGACGTGCAGAACTACGTGTAATCACAGGCGGCAACAACTATACTGACTATGCAGCAGTAAAGATGAATGTCACACCACTAGATGGCGTGCCAAACACCTACTTTGTATCTGCAGAACTACCAGAGTCATTCATACAGACACCGGCAATCATCTACTGGATACATGTAGTAAACCAAGAAGAAAAGATTCAGGCATCAGAGAAATACTATCTAGGTGTCAAGCCAACATATCCACTAGACGCAAGACTAGAGCTTGATACGCCAATTAGCAAATCGCAAGGCTCCACCCTAAGACCTTCTGCATATGTGTACAATGAAGGCAAGCCGCTCTTTGGATCAGTATCACTACTAGTCAATGGCAAGGTAGAATACACATCAACAGAATATGTGTTCAAGGATATTACAGCAATTGATCTGACATGGGAAGTACCAGAACTGGACTCGCAGACTAGCTATGACATCAAGGCACGACTAAACCTATATGACAAAGCAATCGACACTGCATCAACTACAGTTAACACATTCAAGTCCACAAGATCATACTCTATCTCTGATGTCGTCAACGTACAGTCAATAGTTGATGAACAGCAAAAGCTAGTTGCAAGAGCAGGATTGTTGTATTCATCTGATGCAAATCCAAACTTACACTATAGAGTAGTGTCACCAGACGGCAAATGTGTAATTGGCGACTCTGATTCTTGCATGGTAAAGCACTCCACATTAGGAAAGAGAGGAAACGCAGAAAGCATCGAGATAAACGGCCAAATATTCAGAGTAAGATATTCAGGCCAAGACAGTCCACTTGAAAGATTCAGCATTACTTCAGTTGACCCAATCGAAGGAATCTGGAGCGTATCGCTGGAATCAGACAGCATACTTCCAGAAGCACATGCATCAGAAGACACTCTAATCAAGATCAAATACAGAACAATGTTTGCAAAGCCAATCACGCTTACCTCAGACTTGGACTCCTAAATTTTCCGTTTTGGAACCAAAAATCTAGTAGTAGTTCCGTAGATCCTATATGATATTTGACAAAAACAAGCCTAGATGGTCTTCAGCAGCGTTTCCAGTTGTGGTATTTGCAACAGAAGGATAAATACGTCAGAGACGAAAAAACCGCACATGAGACTAGGAGTCATATTTCTGTCAGTATTGGCTATTACTCTTGCCGCCACACTACAACAATCATACGCAGCTTCAATAACTTGGGATGGAGGTGGAGGAGACGGATTATGGTCTACACCAACTAACTGGAGTGGTGACGCTTTACCAAATGTTGGTGATGATGTCACAATTCTTAATGCTGCCGTAACCATGGATACTGACGTATCTGGATTAAACTCGTTAACACTTGATGGAACTACAACACTTACGATTCAGCCTGCTTTTACACTTAATAATGGAGGCTCACTTGTAGTTTTTTCTCCAAGTGAGATAGTAAATGATGGAAATCTTCTTTCTACTAATACGATAGATGTGCAAGGTAAGCTCACAAATACCAATAATGTAGACATCGACGAAGGGACATTCTCCCTTGATGGGATATTTGATAATTACTTTGGCTTTCAAAACAGAGGATTATTCACAATTACAACAAATGGTGAATTAAATAATTACAATTCAGGAACTTTTGATAATGATGATGCTGGCACTGTTAACAATCATGGCACAGTCAATAACTTTAATGCAATTAAAAATTATGGAATATTTAACAACATTGGAACAATTAACAACGCTGGAGACATAACCGAAATCAGTGGATCATTTACAAACACTGGAACAATATCCAACGACGGTGGAACTATTATAATTGACTGTGATGGTATCGTGGGTAGTGGTACAATCTCTGGTGGGACCATAACAAATGGATGCCTGACAACAAACAACCCACCAGTTATTACACTTTCTCCTGATTTTTCTCCTCCAAACTCAATAAATGGAATTGGAACAGAGGCCACAAGCCCAACTGGAACTCAAATATTCTTTAATATTGCAGCATTTGATGTAGAAGACGGCGCGCCCAAACCAGTAGCATGTGATCACCCATCTGGGTCCTCTTTTACTGTTGGAATCCATGAAAATATCTGTACTGCATCAGACAGTCAAGGCGCTATAGCAACAATTGTATTATTGATGACAGTGATAGACACTACTCCTCCCCAAATCACTGTGCCTGCAGACATATCTGAAGAAGCTGCAAGTCCGAGCGGCAACATAGTGGACTTTAACACTTATGGTGGAGTATCTGCAACTGATAACGGTGATCCAAGCCCAGACGTGACATGTAATCCACTCTCTGGCTCATTATTCCCAATCGGCACTACAACCGTTGAATGTACCGCTAATGACATGTCTGGCAATACATCCCCAACATCATTTTTGGTAGTAATTCACGACAACACGGCACCAGCTGCCCCAATAATCGCTGGTGTGTCTGGATTGATAAATGATAACACTCCAACCATCACAGGAACAGCAGAGGCAGGAGCAACAGTAACCATAACCCTTACAGGT
>Ga0233425_10007415_pt1 | contig 15438 bp, 11 predicted proteins | sample Watercolumn_Towu_2_FD_181712 | JGI IMG/M metagenome (GOLD analysis project Ga0233425, IMG submission 181712) | Freshwater microbial communities from Lake Towuti, South Sulawesi, Indonesia - Watercolumn_Towuti2014_140_MG | ecosystem: Environmental > Aquatic > Freshwater > Lake | place...
TCAGGATCATCAATAACTATTAAGGTAATCTCAGATCCTATCTCTTCTGATGTTATTACTGCGATTGCTTCGGGATCCTCCTACAGCTTCGACTTAAGTCTCAATGCTGATGCAGGGACTTCACCCTATGTCATTACAGAATCTGATGAAACCAACAATGGGTATACGCAGACAGTGACCCTTACCTCAGCAAATCTGGTAAGCTAATTTCTTCTTTTTTTCAGCACAATCTTTAAATATGTGTTAACACATAACACAAATAAGGCGAATAAACATGGTAAACATGACATTATCAATCCCAGAGGGTTTGCATAAAGAGATGATCATTCACTCTGAAATTAAATGGAGCGATGTTGCAAGGCAAGCATTTGAAATGAAAGTAAAAGAGCTCCATTGGATGGACAAGCTTGTTGAAAAAAGTAAATTTACAGAGAAAGATGCGGATGAGATAGGGCATAAGATTAAAGGAGAAATTCTGAAAAGGTTTCTGAAATGAGATTAGTTGTTGATACAAACATTATTTTTTCAGCATTAATCCGAGATTCCGTGACGAGGCATATTCTTCTTCATATTGAAGCAGAGTTGCTCACTGTTGGATTCACTTATAGTGAGCTACAAAAGTATAAAATGGAAATTCTAAAGAAGTCACAGGCTAGCGAAGAAGCAGTTGAAATTATTTTACAGAAGATAATGGCTAAAATAAATATTGTGGATGATTCGCTTATTAATTTAAAGTTTAAAGACGCATACTGTATTATGAAGGCGATTGACATAAAAGATACACCTTTTTTAGCAGCAGCACTTGCAACAAAAAGTGACATCTGGTCTGATGATAAGCATTTTGAGAAGCAAAACAAAGTAAAAGTATGGAAAACAAAAGATATTGTTGTATTGTTGTGATCAGATTCTTTTTCTCTTAAAATTTTATAAAGAATAAGTTATTAATTCATTTTTATGGACGAAAAACAGCAGAAAGAGCGCAAAGACAAATGCCTCAAGCTTCTCCAAAGCTATACAAGGCATCCTATCGTAAAAATAACGAACAGCGGGGATAGCGCAATCTTCGGTGCGCTTTCCATCGCAAAACAGAAAGGATACAAAGAGATTCTTATTCCAGATCAAGGTGGATGGCTTTCGTACAAAACATTCCCGAAATTACTAGATATGAAAATCACAGAACTCAAGACAACGTATGGCATCATCAATTCCGTGGAACTTAAAAAACACAAAAATGCAGCGCTTCTCTTCACAAGCTTCGCTGGTTATGCAGCACCGCAACCTCTTGAAGCAATCGCAAAAGTATGTAAAGAAAATAATCTGTTGATGATCGAAGATGCATCTGGTGCACTCACCCATCAAACACTCTGCAATGGTAATCTCTCAGACATTATTATTGGAAGTTTTGGAAAATGGAAAATAGCAGACGTTGGTTATGGCGGTTTTTTCAGCGCAAAAGAAGGTATTATCACAAACGAAATTAAGAAGTCTGAGATTTTTTCTCTCATAAAAGAGATAAACATGGATTATGGGCTTCTTTTCCAGAAACTGCAGAGTGCACCGCAACGATTGCAGTTTCTGATCAACAAAACAAAAGATATCAAAGCACGCTGCAAAAAGGAACATTTTACGATGATTCATGAAGACGCAGAAGGCCTAAGTATCTTCGTCAAATACAAAACAGAAGAAGAAAAACAGCAGATCATTGTGTTCTGCAAAAAACAAAAACTCGAATATAAAGAATGTCCCCTATACATCAAAGTTTTAGAAAAAGCAATTTCTATTGAAGTGAAGCGATTGAAAGAGTATAGCAACTAAATATGGAAGAGAAACTAACCAATTGGAAAATAGCAGCACTTATTTTTCTAGCACTCACACTCATCTTCACGTTTCCACTATATTTCTCCCTCACCAAGCTGGGAATTCATGATTGGGATCAACATATATTTTATGAGGCAATTCCGCGAGCAACAATTCTTCAGTATATGCAGTTTCCTCTCTGGAATCCATGGCAGTGCGGAGGAAATGTCCTGCTTGCAAATCCGCAAAGTAGTTTCCTCACAATACATTTCCCATTAACGCTTCTTTTTGGTGAAGTCATAGGAACAAAGCTTGCAATTCCTCTCTATCTGTTTATTGGCCTTTTGGGAATGTGGTTTGTTTGTAAAAAACTTCAAATGTCCCCTATAGCAGCATATTTCCCTCCTGTTATTCTTATGCTCTCAGGGATATATGCAATCAGAATTGCAGTGGGCCATACAAATTGGTTCCATCTTGCATGGATACCGTGGGTGTTTCTCTTTTATCTGAGGACACAAGAAAAATGGATATATATAATACCAGCATCATTTTTGTTGGCACTTATTTTTTTAGGAGGTGGAATTCATCCATTTGCCATTACAGGAATTCTTCTTGGAGTATATGCTGTAGTAACAACGCTCACAGATTGGAAAGAACACAAGGCAAAGCCAATCATGATCTTTGCACTTCTTTTTATTGTGTGGATTCCTTTTGCAGCAGTAAAACTTTTTCCGATGATTGCAGTATATGGAGAAATGCTTCCTTTAGAACAGAATGACATCCAGCCGCTAAGCATGGCAATTCTTTTTGATGCGTTGACAAATCATGAAAAAACAATTACTGACGTGTATTATGCTGAGTATTCTGCTAATAATTCTTCTGTTGATAATGAAAATGCAGACGATCCGTTTCCATGGTATTGGCATGAATATTATGGATATATTGGAATCCTTCCATTGATTTTGTTTATGATAACAGCCTTTTTCTTGTTCAAAAAATATGCAGGTTATCTTCTCTCCGTGGTTTTTATTTTTTTTGTGATGCTCAGCCAACAATTATCACCAAAAATGTGGCACAGTATCCAAAGTATTCCGTTTGCAAATGTATTCCACGGTCCATCACGATTTTTGTTTTCCGCACTCTTTTTCATTGCAGTAGTTATTGGCTTTGGAATCTCATGGATAGAAAATAAGAAAATAAAATATGCACCAGTGTTATTGGCAGTCCTGCTTTTGTTTATAGTTGGCGATCTTATCACGAGTAATGCTGATTATGTTGTAGAGGGATTTTCAATTGAACCAACGCAAGGGATTGAGAAAAGAGATTTTTATACCATCTATGCAGAAACAGAGGAGAGCAGCAGTCAATATCAAGCGTTCCTCAACAATAATGGAATCTGGAATTGCTATGAGCGTTTCCATCCATTGCAAGTTGCGCTTCCAAAAGAGTCATCAGCAGGAGAGCAGTATGGAAATTATCATGGAGAAGCATATTTCTATGAGACAAATGAAGCATTGGAAATCAGCGAATTTAGCCCAAATAAAATCACGATGAAAGTCCTCAATAAAGAAGGAACAGTTATGCTGAATCAGAATTATGTCTCTGGTTGGAAAGTAATAATTGATGGAGAAAAAACTACAGCCATAAATACAGATGGTTTAATTTCAGCGAAAATAAGAGCAGAAAACAAAGAAGTGGTATTTTATTATTTGCCAAACTCGTTCATCATAGGGTTGCTTATAACATTACTAAGTGTCGCTGGTGCTTCTTTCTTATTCTGTAAAAATGGTTTTGGTGCTGTTTTATAGAGTTGTTGCATGCTAATGCCATTGTACAATCGCCCAGTTGTGTATCCTGCTGATTTGTATGTTCCAAGTATTCTCGTGGTAATGTTAAAGTAGACGAAACTAACAGCCAACAGCGCTAAGGAAACAATATTTGTCCAGAGAGGCAATTCAAAGACAAACATGATAAGTGGGAAAAATAATGCAGTGACAAAAAACAACGTAACAAAAAGCATGTTTGTCAAGATCCGCTGTGACTTTTTGTGGTTCATCATTCTATCAATTCCTGTCAAAACACAAACAAGTGTTTCTTGTGTATAGCGAATTCTTCTGTAGACCGCTGTTAATCCAAGAATAATAAGTACAGCAAAAACACCATGAATCACATACACGTATGTTTGTGAAAGTTCGAATGTGTATGCAAGTCCAATTATTTTGTTCCAGCCAACAAAAAGATATACGAAAAGAAGGATTGCAACACCGGTGCTGAAAAAAGCAGTTTTAAAGCGCCGTGTTTCAGAGTTTTCAGTATCTACTTGATCAAAAAAGCTGCGGACATACCATGCAAGGGATGACAAACTGTTACTCAAATACGTTGATGTTTTTGTTGCGCTCCAGACGTCGCTGACGCGGCTGCTGTATGCAACACTGATAGACATGATCACTGCAGTGACAAAGATAATGACTGAAGTAATAGTGACAATATCGATTCCTAAAGCAAATCCAGTGCTCTGTTTCGCGATGAGGAGTGCAAATTCTCCAACAGAAATCATTGCAAGGCTGCTGAAAAAGATTTGGTCTCCTCTGAAGCCTGCAAAAACGTAGCTGACAAGGCCGACAGCAATGAAGCGAGAGATAATGACTGCAAAAAGCAAGGCAGCGATTAATCCTATGTTTGGCATGATGCTGTTAAAGTTGACAAGTGTTCCCATTGCAATAAAAAATAATGAGCTGAAGATTAGTGAGTATGGTGCAACAGCGTGTTCGAATGATTTTGCTTGTGGAAGAGATGCGATAATGCTTCCTGCTAAAAATGCTCCTGCGCTTGGAGAGAGGCCAAGTGCATATGCAAGAACGCTGAAACCCGCACAAAATCCAAGAGAGAGGAATGTGGTAATATCATCGGTACCATTCTTCAAGAGCCATTTGAAAAAATAGCTTGAAACACGAAGCATAACAACATATGCAAGGAGTAATGTTGTCAATCCAATAATCAAATGCTCAACCATTTCAAAAAGGTTTGTTCCTGTTGCATTTTGCATTCCTGAAAAAAAGATGAGCGCAATGACTGCAAGAATATCCTCGAGAATAAGAACAGCGAGGAGCAGCGGTGTTTCTTGTCTATTGTACATTGCTTTTTGTTCAAGAACTTTGACAATAACAACAGTGCTGGAAAAAGAAAGAATTGCACCGCAGAAGATGCCGACAATAGTAGAATATCCTAATAATACTGCTGCTTGGAAACCAATGAAGAATGCAATTCCTGTTTTAAGGACTGCAATAGTAATTCCTTTGAAACCGAGTTTGAATAATTTTGCAAGGTTGAATTCTAGTCCAACAACAAAAAGCAATAATATTGCACCGAATTCAATGATCATGTCAATCCATTCTTGATTAGAGACAATGTTAAAAGTGTTTGGTCCAACAAGTGCGCCGATCAATAATAATCCAAGAACAGTTGGTTGTTTGAATCGTTTGGAAATCACTCCACCAACTATTGCGAAGAAGAATAACACTCCCAATGCCAATAATTCACTTTGCATAAATAAATTCCACATTCACAACCTTCGGTTGTTCATGAGGAATTTTTCACACTCCTTTTTCCTACACCTTAATTTTACCACACAACTGATATACATTTTTGTATACTCGTTGGTTTTTTAGGATATTAATATAGTTTAGGCTTATATATAAAGTTTTTGATTTGGCTAAAGGTTGTAAGCGAAAAAAGAAACGGTTTTTGTTAGTTGTTACAAAATAGTGGTTACAAATAAGAAAATTTATTAAGGTGTTCTTTTTTTATTGAGATTATGAGAGCGTTATTTAGAGAAAAAGCATTGTTTCATCTGCGTTTTGCAGAGCTTCATAGAAAATGGTCTGACGACGATGTAGAATATTATCTTTCTGTATTATGTTCTTCACCAACATTAAGAAGAGAAGCACTTGAAAGCCTGCATGCAAATAATGGTCTGGCTGTTATTCTTGGGTATCATGAGCGCGTTGAGATGGATGAGATGGAGAAGCTTGTCAATGAAACTATTGGAACGCAATGCAAAACTTCGGATTATTTTTCTCAGCATCTAAGAGCAAGATCCTTGTCAAGAGAGCAGCTTCATTTCATGACGCAAGATGGTGCATTCTCCTATCTTGTTGCACATTATCAAGCATCACGAGAAGAGGTTATGTTTGCAGTTGCATTTGCTCGGTATCTTGGATACAGAGTCCAACCGCAGGCTGTCATTGCAACAAAGCCAAATTTTTTGGAGGATCATCCTGAAGCAGATAGCTTGCAAGAGATATATGGAAAGAGTGTTCAACGGCAGTTAGGTATACGAAATGGAGAAGATGTCCTGAATCAATTTCCAAGTAAGGATGAAATCAAAGATGCAAAACAGTTTTGGGAAGTGCTTGGTGTTTCTTACAGTGCAGAAGCAAATAGGCGCCTTGCAGAATATGTAAAGTGACGCTTTGTTTTTTTATTTTTCTCTTCTTTACTATTCCATCTTCTCCCTAAACTCTTCAATTTCCTTCTCGTTCAACGAACTCACTAAAGTATCAAATTCCACAACAAACTGTTTTGCTTGGAAGAGCATGGCTTTAACTTCTTCTTGTTTGTCAACTCGCATGTAATATTGTGCGTCAATTCTCTTTGTTTTATGCTCATGAATTGTTTTCGTCTTCTCTTCTCCAAGTAAAAAGCCTGCTGCTAAAATAGAACAAGTATGATTCTCACATTTTATTCCAATTCGTTGAAGAAAAGAGTAAAGCGCATAATATTCTGCGTAATAAATCACCACTGTCGTCCAAAGCAAATCACCGTCGGCGAAATTCTTTTCGGCACGGAGCAAAGACGCTTTTGCTTCTTGCAGGTAAGAGCTCGCAAGCCGCTCGCTTGGCTCCTCCAGTTTCAAGCCATCTTTGAGTTTAAAACACCACTTTAATTTTTTATTATCCACATTTCCACCAGCGCATGTTGATGTACAAAGAGTGATTATTGAATATGACGTGGTGCTCTTCTACTTCTTTAATGAGCGTTTCGTTTTGGGCTTTTGTGTAAGATTCTGTTGTCATTTGTATGTTATGGATTTTATAAGGCAATAAATGTGATGGAAGTTCTTCTTTTTTGTCTGAAATAGTGAGAAGATCACAGTCGGATTCCTTTGTTGCTGTTCCTTTTGCAAAGCTTCCAAACAGAATGATGATACTCTGAGTTTTTAAGTTCTTAAGAAAGGTTTTGAAAAGAGGATATTTTTGGAGAAAAAGGTGTGTCTTATACAATTCCGCGTGTTCGAGGTGGTATTTTGTCTCAACATTCTCAAGATTGAGAGAAAAGTACTTGTTTTTTCCATATTGTTTTGCTTTCAAAATCTTTTCTCTTTCAAGAGCCGACAGGATAGTCTGCGTTGTTTTCAATGGTACATGCGCTTTTTCACTAATCTCACGAAGATAGTACTCTCTCCTATAATCTCCAAGAAAAAGTAAAAGGACATCCAGTTCTTTGTTTCTTTTTAGATACATATGTATCTAATTAGATACAGTCCTTAATAAAGTTTCCTGTCAGAGAGGATCATCTAGTACTGCTGATCGCTTCGCTCACACCGACGGAAAACTTCAGTATTTTAGAGTGAACTCTCTCAAAACATCTTTTTCGCAGTTTCTCTGCTCTTCTTCGCTTGCTCTGCACGAAGTTTTGAGAGACTCATAATTTCCTCAGATATTCGTAAAGGATATGGTATCGTTGTCATTTTTTTCCTCCAAGTGCCATCAATGCACTTTCGTAGTTTTCTTTTCTGAAGAGAATTTTGAAAAAATCACTTTTTGAGATTTCAGATAGTGATTTTTGCAAAATTCGTTAAATCATGATTTTTTTGCACAGAAAACTGGCTACTCAGAATTTTTGGATGAAGTCTACAACTAACAGACACTCCTCGACAATTTTCCAAACCTTTATATACATCCAAACCCAAAAAATCTAACTGTGAAAAAGAAAGGGCTAGTTCAATCTAGATCAGCGCAGGTCACTGTCTTTATTATCATTGGCATTATTCTTTTATTGACAGTAGGTGTTATTGTCTATTTTCAGTATGCATATAAAAAAGTCCCGACATTTGAGCTCTCTGAAGAACCAGTGACTGCGTACATTCAGCAATGTCTTGTGGATATCACAGAAGAAGGAGTTTTGCTTGCAGGCCAGAATGGAGGCTACATTTTTCAGGAAGAGTTAAGTGATGAGCAGAAAGAATTTCTTGAGCTTCTTCCATTCAACAGCGATACACTGTTGCTTGCAAATGGGAAACAACAGCTTCGGTATTGGTATTATCAAATGAATGATGGCATTGACCGTGTTGCAATCCCAGAGCTGGAAAAACAGGCAGAAGATGATGGTTCTATCCAAGACCAGCTCGAGAGATATGTTGAGCAGCAGCTTCCTGTTTGTCTTGACAACTTTGAAGCACTGGAAAAAACAGGAAAAGTCATTACAGAAACAGGAGAGCTGAGTGTTAGTGTGCTCATCGCAGATCAGGCAGTGGAAGTAACTGCATCCTTGCCTTTAGAAATTGATGAAGCTGGCACAACAACAACGCAGGATTCCTTTTCTGCAACAGTTCCTGTTGGATTAAGGCCTGCATACGAACTTGGCCGGGAAATTGCAGAACATGAATTAAACACCCTTTTCTTGGAACAAACCACAAGAAATCTTTTGGCTACGTACAGTCAGGTCAACAAAGAATATCTTCCGCCAATGGCAGGAGGTTTACATTTTGAGCCGTGTGCAAATCGTGTTTTTTGGTTTTACAATGATGTGCAGGAAGATGTGCGGCAGATGCTTGCAGCAAACATTCCGTTCCTGAGAGTGGAAAACACGAATTATGGAGAAATAATTATTGATAAAAAGAAAGAAGCAGATGAAGAAGCGCGGGATCTTCGTCAGGCAGTCTTTGATGCATTTATTATCCAACTCTCTGGAAATAACTATGAAAATCTGTTGGTGAATTTCAATTATCAAACAAATTATCCAATGGATCTTATGTTTGGAAACAACATTGGCTATGGGTTGATTCAGCCAAGTATTTTTGAAATCAACATCCTCATCGCAAATCTGTGTATGTTTGAGTACAATTATTTGTACAATCTCAAGTATCCTGTTGTTGTCACGATCACTGATCCAACATCTGCAATTGACCAGAATGCATTCATTTTCCAGTTCCCATTGCAAGTGGTGGTCAAAAATAATTATCCAAGAATAAAGCTGAATGATGTGCTTCGCGGTCTGTACAGAATTCCAGAAGCTGTCGATGAGCCAAGTTATCAGTGTGATCCAGAGCAGCGGCTGAGTGGAGAAAGTACGATTACTGTAGAAGATCCAAAAGGCGCACCAGTAGAAGATGCAGTGGTCACATTCCAGTGCGGTCCGACGTATGTGTATGAGTATGATGTGAATGGGACAGTGGTCGCAGTCCATAGATTTGCAGATGCCTGTCATATGGGAACAACAGATGAGAATGGAGAGCTCACCACAAAATTCCCGCCATGTACTGGATCAGGAATTGTGACAGTGCAAAGTCTGGAGTACACAGAAAAAAGCGTCGCAACAGGAGATATCGTGCAGGGCGCTTCATTTGAAAAAACAATAACCCTGGACAAAGTGTACACGAGAGAGCTCAGCATCCAAAAATATTTTGTTGCACCACCAGCTATAACGAATGAAGAAGGGATTGGCGTTCATCTTGATGACGATGGAAATGTGGTCGCATGTAATGTGAATATGGATCCAAAAGAATTTTTCCCGTATGAGACTGCAATGGTCACGCTCACAAAACTTGATACAGAGAATGGTGTCCTTAATACAGTCCCGATTGTGGTGTATGAAGTTGCGACAGGAGAAGCAACAACAATTGATGTGGCTGCTGGAGAATATTATGTGGACATTATGTTGATGCGTGAAGAGCGATATGCAGGAGAGATGACAATTGATGCGCATAGTGAAATGATCACAGTGCCATCAACAATTGGAACAGACATAATTACATATCCTGATGAAGATGTGCTGATTCCAGAGACATTTAGTGGTGGTGCTGTGTTTTTGTGGAATGTGACAGCAGCAGAGTTAGAGAGTGGAGATACAATTATCTTCACTGTCTTTGATGAAGGAATTCCTACAACAGTGGAGCAGGTTAGTGCACCATTATTGCACAGAGAGGCATGTAGTGATTTGAACAGCGAGTTGGTTGTCCCGGAAGTACGGTAAGATGAATAATCATAAAGTGAAAATAAAATGAAACAAAGCAAATTGAAACACATCATTGCAATGTTCATGATACTTCTCTTTACATCTATCCCTATTACTTTTGCAGCGTCAACAGTTTCAATAACAGCGTACGCAGGCCAGCATGAGATCAATGGCTACATGAGTGAGTTTGATGATGCATTAACAGTGACAGCAGAAGTAACGCCGGATAATGAAACAGATGCATTTGCAAATTTCTCAGAAACAAATGTGTATGCCGAGGTCTTTGGAAAACTGGAAAGCTTTGACAGTTGTGAGAAGAGCGGAGACACATACACATGTTCCTATACCTCGAGCCAGGCAGATCGTTCTGCTGCAGAAAAAAATCTCATCGTCAGTGTCTATGATGATGACAGTACTGTCGCAGCGTCAGAAGAAGTAACATTTTACATTGATGGAGAAGCACCAACAATAGGAGCAGCAAGCTATCCAGCGTATTTCACAGATATGGTAAACATTTCATTAGAGCTCGAAGATGAAGCATGTACCTCATGTGATAATGATGCATGTAGTGGCATTGACAGAGTAGAAATTTGGATGAACGCTTCACTTGCACAAAACCATTCTGTGGACAGTGCAGAAGGAGATTGTGATTATGAAGAAACAATTGAAACATCTGTTGCAGATCTTGGTGCAGTAGATGGAAAACAGCAGATTTGCGTGTACGTGTATGACAACGTCCAGAATGAAGCAAAAAAATGTTCATATGTAACAGTGGATCAGACAGCACCATCAATCTCATCATCATCGTTTGTTATAAAAGATGACAATGGTAATGCAGTGGAGCATATCGGCAGTGCATCCATTCATACAACAGTCTCAGTAAATATTACAGAAGCAGGAAGCGGTTTGGTAGAAGAGAGTGTCTATGGAAATTTCTCTGCACTGAATGACGTGATTGGTGAAGATTATAACGAAATGAGTGCATCATGCAGTGAGTATGAAGGAAATCTATTTGTCTGTTCATGGGATGTCTATGTCGAAACAGCAGAAACAAGTGTCACAGTAAAAATCTATGCAGAAGATGAAGCAGGAAACAATCAAGTGCTGACAAAAACACTGGGCTTTGTTGAAGATGTCACTGCACCAGTGCTTCTTTCACTCACTTCAGCATACAGTGGGTATCTCAACGCAGATAATAATACGCTCACGCTAGAGATTCAGGAAGATGGAAGTGGCTTTGATGACAGCAATGTGTATCTTGATATGGCACAAATACAGTTAGGGAATAGACGAGCAGATTCCTGTGCACAATCAGGAACAGTCTGGTATTGTTATTGGGAGCAGTTTGCAATTCCATCCTCAGTGCCGCATGGAGAAAGTATCGATATCAGTGCAGGAACAATAGAAGATGATGCAGGAAATAGCTACGACACCACAACAGAGTTTGAAGAAACGTTTGTCTTTGATGAAGAAGCCCCAGTGTTCATTAATGCAACAATTATGGCGTTGGGAAGAGAAGCAGATGTGATAACAGAGGGAGATGTTGCTTCTATTACTGCATACCTTACTGATGATGTGAGTGGCATTGATGCAGCAAATGTTTATGCAGATTATAGCGACTTTGATGATGATAATACTGCTGAAGCAGCACAATCATGTACAGAAGTGGATACAGATTTGTGGGAATGTTATTGGGAATACACGGGCGCATTGGATACAGAGACAGTAGAGTTAAACATTATTGCGCAGGATAATGCTGGCAACGTCAAAGACAGTGATGATGACAATGTTGTTGCAGAGATACAAGTAGTGGGAATTTCCGAGCAGGTTGTGGACTATTGGGATGATTATGCTGAAGTTGATGAACCACCAATGTTGAATCCAAACTTCCTTTATTTTTCGAGTAGCGGAACAATTGTAAAGTTGGATACTGCATTAACTGCAATATCAGGAACAGTGCCGTATGTGCATTCGTATCAGATTAATTCTTGTCAAGCAGGAGTGTATTATGCAGATAATCAGACAGCAGCAATCACTATGTATGATGCTGCAGTTGTTGGTCAGTATTATTATGATGAAACGAATCGCGCAGAAAAATATGTCTTACTCAATATGCCTGCATTTTTTTATGGGAAAGTAAATGCAACAGTTGCAGAAGGAAGTACGATTGATGTGCTGTGTTCTGCGTCAGTCACACAAGCGCGATCTATGTACAGTGATATTTATTCACCAAATGAAGAAGTGAATATTAGTGTTTCAATCCCGTTAATGGGCGGCCTATATGTTGAGCCAAGCTTAGCGTCAGTAGACAAAATTCAGACATTGGAGAAGCTAATCAAAACATTGGATGACATTACAAAGTTCCTTGGCACATGGACAGAGTGGGGAACAAAGATTTGCAGTCCTGTGAATGGCATCAGAGTTGTCGCGAATAATTTAGTGACAATATTGAAGGGAATTAATGTAATTGCTGATGGTGCAGCATCAGGTGGAGTTGCAGCAGGAACAAAAGTAACCAATGCGCTGAACGGTGCGTGGTATGGGTATTATACGAAGGATGACGTAGCAAAAGGCGTTGATGAAGGAAGAGTAAAGCAAGAAGAAATTCCAAAAACAAAAGGTCAAGAAAACACCTTCAGCAGTGGTGGTTCTTTATTTGCGAACAAGTACAAAATGTTGAGTATGGGGTATCTCTGTGATACAGTGCTTTGTGAAAGCTGTACAGAAAACTGGAACGAATTATTGTTGAAAGGCCATAGAGAAAAAGTTGCAGAACAAAAAGGAGAAGAGCTCACTGATGTTCCAGGAATATATATGGGTGGAGAATATATGTCCAACATTTTTACAGGAGATTTTAACTTCCCATTCAATCCGCGGGAAAACATTGTGATCGCATTAATTTGCAATCCTCCATGTGTTCCAGGGTTATATTCACAGCTTTTGGTGTACAAGGAAATTTTGATTGCCTACAACACGTGCCTTAATGTTGCAGTTGCAAAAGGAGAAGATATTGTGCAGTGTGAGCAGTTTTTGACAGCGCAGATTTGTCAGAACATTATCAATGCTTTTTTCTGGCATTGGATATGGGGATTAAAGCAGTGGGTTGTTTCAAATATTGTGAATTTTGTCTTTGATCAGATTGTGGAACATTTCACGAATTGTGCGCCTGATGGGAAGGATAATGAAAGTCCGCTGATTATTTGTAGTGCATGGCGCTCGTTTGTCGCCTTAACATCAATAGTGGTGACTGTTGTTGATACAGTGAATACGCTGCAGGGAATCTTTGGTATGGAGTGGAATATGACTGGTAATCAGACGTCAGAAGAACAAGAAGAAGAGTTAGAACAAGCGATTGATGCAGATATTGGTGATCAGTTAGGAACAACACCGAGTTATGGTTGAGACTATGAAACAACATCAAAAAAAATACTATGGAAGTTTATTTATGATTCTGTTTTTGGTAGTGGGAACTGCACTGTTGTTGCAGAATTATGGTTCAGAGAGTTTCAGTTCGCAGGATTTGGTGGGGATGGTTGACGAATGAAAGACCTTTCATCTGAGAAAAGATATGCTGACTTCTTTTTAGAAATCAAGCAAAGAATAAAAGAAGCGCAATACGTTGCACTTAAAGCAGTAAATAAAGAACTAATTATGCTTTACTGGGATATCGGCAAAAGAATTGTTGAACAGCAAGAAAGCCATAGGTGGGGTAAAGCAATTGTTGAGAATTTAGCTAAGGACTTACAAAAAGAGTATCCCGGGATAAGAGGTTTTTCTGCACAGAATCTATGGTATATGAGGCAGTTTTATTTGAGGTACAAAGAAAAAACAAAACTCCAACCAATGGTTGGAGAAATTAGTTGGGCAAAGAATCTAATAATTATGGGCAAGTCTAAAGATGATTTAGAAACAGAGTTTTATCTAAAAATGACCAGAAAATTTGGTTGGACAAAGGACGTTTTAACTCATCAGATTGAAAGTAAGTCTTATGAAAAATATTTGTTAAATCAGACTAATTTTGATAAGACTGTTCCTAAAAAATATCAGGATCAAGCAGCATTAGCAGTGAAAGATGAATATACATTTGACTTTCTCGAGATGAGTGATGAACATTCTGAGAAAGATTTGGAAGCATCTTTAATGGAAAAAATACGTAGATTTTTAACAGAGATGGGTGGATATTTCTGTTATCTGGGAAATCAGTATCGATTAGAAATTGATGATAAGGAATATTTTATAGACCTGCTTTTATACCATCGCAAGTTAAAATGCCTTGTTGCAATAGAATTAAAGATTGGGGAATTTCTTCCGGAATTTGCAGGAAAGATGCAGTTTTACCTTTCTTTGCTGGATAATAAAGTTAAATTAGAAGATGAAAATGCTTCAATTGGGATAATTATTTGTAAAAGTAAAAATAGGACTGTTGTAGAGTATGCTTTGAAAGAGGTTAAGAAACCAATAGGTGTTTCAACGTACAAGATTACTTCAGAACTCCCTAAGCAGTTATCTAAACTGTTACCATCAAAAGAAGAGATCATTAGAAAATTGAGGGTGTTAGAATAATGAAACAGCATCAAAAAAAATACTATGGAAGTTTGTTTATGATTCTGTTTTTGGTAGTGGGAACTGCAGTGTTGTTGCAGAATTATGGAACTAAGGATTTGGTGGGGATGGTAACATATCCTACTGGTAGCATTTATACAAATAATAGTGGGGGTTATACAGTTACTATTTATGATTCTTCTCAAACAGTTGATGGCAAGAACGGGCAGGTTTTTATTGAGGGGGAAGAAAATGTTAATGCATATAATTTTGTGAAAGATAAAAAAGGAAACTCATATCTTGCGACAAGTGATGGTGAGGAGATAATCTTAGTTAGTCTTCTTGATGGATATATATTTACGGAGGAAATAGGGGTTGATAGCCAGAACTACTTAAGCTCAACAGAAAAAGATATTGGCAGTTATTCTTCTTCGTCTATTTTTGAGGATATAATAAAAGAAGCAAGAAGAGAAGGATCTCCTATCTATAAGTATGTTCTTACTATTACTCCAAACAACGCTATTATAACACAAGGAGAATATGAAAAACAACAATCTCAAGCAGCAAAAGACAAAAAAGCAGCAGAGCAACTTGCACCTGCACTTGGTGTTTCTGAGCAGGAAGCACTACAAATGCTGAATGGTGAAAAAACAGCAATAGAAGAATATCTTGATACAACCGACAGTTATGAAGATGTTGAATACGATCCCACAACAGGCCAATACTCCGGCACAATTGGTGATTATGAAGTTTCTTATGTCAAAAATAATCTTGCAGTAAAAGTAGGGGATGCAGTGGTCTACAAAGACACATCAACAATCCCTGCAACATACAGAACAGCAGATGGAAAAAAAATTAATGCAG